>Ga0105239_10001412_pt1 | contig 32056 bp, 25 predicted proteins | sample KBSC44metaG_FD_92761 | JGI IMG/M metagenome (GOLD analysis project Ga0105239, IMG submission 92761) | Corn rhizosphere microbial communities from Kellogg Biological Station, Michigan, USA - KBS C4-4 metaG | ecosystem: Host-associated > Plants > Roots > Rhizosphere > Soil | place: Michigan, USA...
CAGCTGAACACCTTGCCCTTGCCCGACACCTCGACCCATTCGGGCCGCTCCAGCGAGCCGGGGCAGAAGGTGACGGGCGGGAAGAGATGCTCGCCGGTCGCGGCGCAGCGCTGGATCACCAGCTTGCGTGCCTTCAATCCCTCCCAGAAGGGCATGCTCTCGGAATCGGGAACGGGGAGCGGGCCGTGATAGGCGGTCATGGGAGCATCCATCGCGTCAGTTCCTCAGGATCATGGCGCTGCCGCACGTCATCGCGCCGGCAGTGGTGAGGCAGATTTCGGCGCCCTCGATCTGGCGCGCGCCGGCATCGCCGCGCAGCTGCTCGACCGCTTCGAGGACATGGTTGAAGCCGTGGATATAGGCTTCGGACAGAAGGCCGCCGGCGGTGTTGAGCGGCAGCGCGCCATCCTTCCGGATCCGGCCGTCCATCACGAACGGCCCGCCCTCGCCCTCCTCGCAGAAGCCGAGCCCCTCCAGCGCCATCAGCACCGAATAGGTGAAGCAGTCGTAGATTTGCGCGACATCGACGTCCTGCGGGCCGATCCCCGCCGAACCCCAGAGATCGTCGGCCAGGTATTTGAAGCAATTGTGGCTGTGGCTCGGCCAGCGGATCGCATCGAACAGGTCGTCGCCCTGGGTCGGGCCGCCGCCATAGGCGCCGCCCATGATGTAGACTGGCCTGTGCGGCAGGTCCCGGGCTCGCTCGGCCGAGGTGATCACCACCGCGCAGGCGCCGTCGCTCTCCAGGCAGATGTCGTACATGCGGAAGGGATCGACGATTGCGCGCGAGTTGAAATAATCGTCCTTGGACATCGGCGTGCGTTGCATCGCGCGCGGGTTGCGCGTCGCATTGTCGCGGAAGGTCGTGGCGATCTCGGCCCAATGCTCCGGGCTGGTGCCGTAATCGACCATGTGGCGCCGCGCCCACATCGCCATCGCCTGCGGATAGGTGATCCAGCCGAGCGGGGCGGTATATTGCGTGACGCCATAAGCCGACATGTCGCGACCGCCGCCGAGCCGGAACCCCGAACGGCCGTTCATCGCGCGGAAGCAGACCACGGTCTCGGCCAGCCCCGCCTCGATCGCCGCGCAGGCGGCCAGCGTGATCAGGTTGGCGCCATTGCCGCCGGCGGCATAATCCACCGCATAGCCGGCATTCTCGATCCCCATCTCGGTCGCCACGCCGATCGCGGGCGCGCTGTCGTTGAAGTTGAACGAGACGATGCCGTCGACATCCGCAACCTTGAGGCCGGCGTCGGCGATCGCCTTGAGGCAGGCCTCCGTCGCGAGGCTGCGGACCGTGCGACCGCTGGCCTTGGTGTAGTCGGTGTTGCCGATCCCGACGATCGCATATTTGTCCCTGAGCTTGTACATGGTCAGTCCTTTCGGAAGCGGGGCGGCCGCTTCTCCTTGAAGGCGAGGAGCCCCTCGGTCGCGTCGGGCTCGGTGGTCGCGTAGCGGTGGACGAAGGCGATCTCGGCTTTGAGGCCCTCTTCGTAGGCAAGATCGAGCGTCATGTTGGCGAGCCGCTTGGCCCCGGCGAGCCCCACGCCGCTCTTGTCCGACAGCGACGCGACCCAGGCCTCCGCCTGCGCGACCAACTCGGCATCGGGCACCACCCTGGTGACGAGGCCCCAGCGCTCGCAGGTCTCCGCGTCGAGCAGGTCGCCCGTCAGCATCAGGTGCTTCGCGCGGAGCAGGCCGATCGCGCGCGGCAGGCGCTGCGACCCGCCGGCCCCCGGCAACTGGCCGAAATTGAGATGCCCGTCGCCGATCTTCGCGGAGGCGCCCGCCAGCGCCATGTCGCAGGCGAGCAGCAGTTCGATCCCGCCCGCCACCGTCACGCCGTTGACCGCCGCGATCCAGATCGCGCGGGCTTTCTCGATGCCGGTGAGCATCGCGTAGAAATCGTCGAGGAACGCCTGGAAGGCCGCCGCATCGCGATAGAGCTTGAGATAGCCGTCGAGATCGCCCCCCGCCGAAAAGGCCCGCCCCTCTCCGGTCAGGATCACGAAGCGGACCGGCGCGGCCTCGATCTCGGCGACGGCCGCCTTCAATTCCTTGACGGTCGACCAGTCGAGCGGGTTGAGCTTGTCGGCCCGCGCGAGCGTGACGCGCGCCAGATCGCCCTCGATGGCGACGCGAATGTTCGCATAGGTCATGCCGGCACCGCCCAGCGCCGCTTGGCATCCTCGGCCAGGGCGGCCTTGGCGATCTTGCCGCCCGAGGAGCGCGGCAGGTCCTCCATGGTCACGAGATATTCGGGAAACCATTCGCGGGTGACGCCGCGCGCGGCGAGATGCCGGGCGATATCCTCCAGCGTCGGGTTATGGTGGGGGCGCGGGCTCACATAGATGCACACGCGCTCGCCGAACACGGCGTCCGGCGCCGGGATGGCGGCGCACAGCGCGATGCCGGGATGGGTCGCGACCTCGGCCTCGATCGCGGGCGCCGACAGATTCTTGCCGCCCCGGATGATGAATTCGGAGGTGCGGCCGACGACGCGGAGATAATCCTCGTCGTCGATCTCGACGATATCGCCCATCAGCATCCAGCCGTCCGGCGTGAACAATTTCGCGTTGGCGGCATCGTCGTCCCAATAGCCGAGGCAGGTGGCCGGCCCCCGGCACGCCGGCTGGCCACGCCCCTCGGCCTCGGCGCCGGTCGCCGGGTCGAACAGGCGGACCTGCATTTCCGGAAGGATGCGGCCGGCGCTGGTGAGCCGCCGCTCGCGGCTGTCCGCGGCACAGGTGTTGCTGAGTGCGCCGGTCTCGTTGGAGCCGTAGAATTGGAGGACGGCGGCGCCGGTCACTTCCTCGAACTCGGCGGCACGGCGGTAGGGGACGGCCTCGCCACCGGTGAACATGCTGCGCAGCGAGGACAGGTCGCGCGGCCGCTCGGCCTGTTCGTTCAGCAGCATGATGAACTGGGTCGAGACGCAGCAGAGCACCGTCACGCGCTCGCGCTCGATCATGTCGAGCGCCACGCCGGCATCGAATTTCGGAAGCACGACCACCGGCGCGCCGAGGATGGCCGGCGAGAAATGCGCGGTCCACAGCCCGAAGCCGAACGGTGCCGGCACCGCCCCCATGAAGATTTCATCCGCCCCGAAACGCCCGGCGTCGGCCGCGAGCCGGTGGAAATACTGCCAGCGATTTTGCGTGTGCATCACGCATTTGGGCATGCCGGTGGTGCCCGAGGTCGAATTGATCAGGAACAGCGCGTCGGGGTCCGGGTCCGGAAACGGGGGATGCGGCGGGGACGGCTGCGCGATCCAGTCCGGCTCGGCGAGCAGGTCCGGCACGATCATGGGTTCCGGCACGGGCCCGCCGAGCGCGGCGATCTCTGCGAGCAAGGTCTCGATACCACGATCGCGGAGCGTCCTATGGGTGAGAAGCACGGTCGCGCCGGTCCGCTTCAGCAGGTGCGCGATTTCGGCCACGCCGGCGCGCGCGCCGATGCCGACCGCGACGAGCCCGGCCCGCTCGATCCCCACGAAGGCAGCGTGGACGGCCGGCCCATCCGGCAGCAGCACCGCGACGCGCGCGCCCCGATCAAGGCCCCGCGCGGCCAGCAGGGCCGCGATCCGGCTGGACGCGCGGTCATAGTCCCGCCAGCTCAGGTGCCCCTCGGGCGTGATGATGGCGGGCGCGTCCGGCCGCGTGGCGGCGAGCGCGGCGATCCGCGCCGACAGGGTGGCGTCGCCCCACCAGCCGGCGGCACGATAACGCGCGGCGGCTTCCGGATCGGCGCGCAGCGACCGGGCGACGTCAAGCGGGCTCAAGCACAGCCTCCTCCATGAAGGGATCGCCGAAGGTCCGGTCCGGCCCCAGCTTTGTGCCCAGCACATGCGCGGCGACGCGGGCGCGATGAAAGGCCGGCGTCCCCCAGGCCTGGCCGAGCGCCAACGCACGCTTGAGCGCGAAATGCACGTCGACCTCCCACGAATAGCCCATCGCGCCGTGGACCTGGAGCGCGCTGTGCGTCGCCGCCTCGGCCGCGGCCGTGGCCGCAAGCTTGGCGTGGCTGATGCGGGGGGGCCCGAGCGCGCCGTCGTCCGCCAGCGACGCGGCGGCCGCGAGCAGCACCGGCCGGGCGAACTCCACCTTCACCTGCGCGGTGGCGAGATGATGCTTCACCGCCTGGAACGAGCCGATCGGCTTGCCGAACTGCTGCCGCTCGCGCGCATAGGCGACGGCGAGATCGATCGCGCGCTGGGCGAGCCCGAGCAGTTGCGCGGCGGCGCACAGCGCGCCGTGATCCAGCATCCGGTCGATCAGCGCCGGGCCGCCGATCCGCGTTTCGCTGTTCGGCGTCCAAGCGGCCCTGAACAGCCGCCGGAACGGATCGATGCTGTCGACGCGCTCCAGCCGCACCGCCTCGCGCGGCACATGGTGGAGCGCTTCGCCTTCGACCAGAAGCAGCGTGGCGGCGGTATCGGCATCGGCAACGAGCGGCATCGACGGATGCCCGACCGCGACCGTCTCGCCGGCGACCGCCCGCTCGATCGCGCAAGTCTCCACGCCGGCCGAGACCAGCACGGGCACGGCGACGCCGGCATGCTCGACCAACGGCTCCGGTAACAGGGCATAGCCGGCCGCCACTGCGACGAGCGTCATTTCAACCGGCCCAAGCCCGGTTCCGCCGGTCGCTTCCGGGGCCATCAAACCCGGCAGTCCCATCTCCACGATGCGCTGCCAGCGCTCCGTATCGCGGGCTGCGCCGCTCGCCAGCAAACGGCGCAGGTCGGCACCGGTGCAGCGATCGGCGAACAGGCCGGCGACCATGTCGGAGAGCATCCGCTGCTCGTCGGTGAGACGGAAATCCATGCGCCTCACCCCCTCGGCAGTCCGAGCATCCGCTCGGCGACGATGTTGCGCTGTATCTCGTTCGCACCGGCATAGATCGGCCCCGCGAGCGAGAAGACATAGCCGTCGAGCCAGCTATCGCCCTCGGCCGCTTCGCCACGCAGTTCCGCCTCGACGCCCAGGATCGAAAGCGCCGTCCTGTGCAGATCGAGGTCCATCTCCGACCAGAAGATCTTGTTGGTGCTGGTCTCGGGGCCGATCGTGCCGCCCGCCATCAATCGACTCGCGGTGGCGTAGATGGACAGCGCGTAGGCGTCGGCATCCATCCAGGCCTGCATCACCCTGGCGCCGATCGCGGGATCGATCCCGGTGGCCCGCTCCCGATACAGCGCGACCAGCTTCGCGGCGGCGACCTGGAAGCGCGCCGGCGAGCGCAGCATCAGCCCACGCTCGAACCCGGCGGTCGACATGCAGACCGCCCATCCCTCGCCCTCGCCGCCCAGCCGGTTGGTGGCGGGCACGCGGACAGTGTCGAGATGCAGTTCGGCGAACACCGGCTTGCCGTCGAGCCGCTGGATCGGGCTCACCGTCACGCCTTCGGCATCGAGCGGGAAGAGGATCAGCGAGAGGCCCTTGTGCCGCTCGCTCCCCGGCGCGCGGAACAGGCCGAACGCCCAGTCGGCATGGACCGCGCGGCTCGACCAGATCTTGTGGCCCGAGAGCAGATAGTCGTCGCCGTCCCGCATCGCCGTCGCGCGCACGCCCGCGAGATCGCTCCCCGCATGGGGTTCGGACCAGGCCTGCGCCCAGATCGTGTCGCCCGCCGCCATCGCCGGCAGCCAGCGCGCCTTCTGCGTGTCGGTGCCGTATTCGATGATGGTCGGCCCGAGCAGAAAGATGCCGTTCTGGTTGACCCGGAGCGGCGCGCCGGCCCGATAATATTCCTCCTCGAAGATCAGCCAGCGGATCAGGTCCAGCCCGCGCCCGCCATAGGCTTCGGGCCAGGTGACCATGCCCCAGCCGCCTTCGTGGAGTGCGCGCTCCCACTGGCGATGCGCCTCGAACCCGTCGCGCGTGGAGTCGAAGTCCGGCAGTGGCGCGGCCGGCACATGCGCGGCGAGCCACGCGCGGATTTCGGCGCGGAAGGCCTGCTCGCCGGGCGTGTAGCGCAGGTCCATCAGAAGTCCGCCCGCCCGCCACCCTCGACGAAGGCGTCGCGTGCCTTCTGGCTGTCGGCGTGGAGGTACATTTCCAGCGTGAAGCCCTGCTCGAACCGGTAGCCATGATCGACGTCGCGCGGCTCGATCCCGTTCAGCGCCTCCTTGGCCAGCGTGAGGGCCGTGCGGCTCTTGCTCGCGACCACCGATGCGAAGGCGCGCGCCTCGTCCGCCAGCGCGGCGCGCGGCACCATCTTCTCGATCGCGCCGAGGCGATAGGCCTCGGCGGCATCGATGCGGCCGGCGGTGAAGAAGGCCGCACGGACCTTCTGGATGGGGAACATGCGCATCAGGTGACTCGCCCCGCCCATCGCACCGCGATCGACCTCGGGCAGCGAGAAGAAGGCGTCTTCGGACGCGATCACGACATCCGACGCGCCGCAGATGCCGATGCCCGAACCGATCACGAAACCATGCACCGCCGTCACCACCGGCACCTCGCAGGCGCGCACGGCGCGGAAGGTGCGGTAGTTGCCGCGATTGAGGTGGGTGATGCGCTCGGGATGCGCCTGCATCTCCTTGATGTCGACGCCCCCGCAAAAGCCCTTGCCCTCGGCCCGGATCAGCACGCAGCGCACGTCGGGATCGCGTCCCAGCGCCTCGATGACCGATGGGAGTTCGTTCCAGCCGGCGCTGTCGAGCGCGTTGACGGGGGGATGATCGAGGACGATCTCGCCGATGCGATCCTGAATGCTGGCACGGATCGGCATCAGGCGACGGCCTTCTGTTGGGAGGGGGCTGGTCCGGCCAGCGCCGCGATCCGCGCCCGCGCGTCACGCTCGATCGCGATCAGGAGCTCGGCGACGGTCGGCAGGGCATCGATGCGTCCCGCCACCTGGCCGGTCGCCATCAGCCCGCGATCGCCATCACCGTCGATCATGGCGCGCTGGATCAGGTCCGGCGCCGCGGCCGCGCGCAGGGCATCCGCGAGACCGAGGCCGCCATGCGCGCGCATGTCCTGCGCCGCGCGCAGCATCTCGCCCCACGAGGCTCCGGTGCGGCGCTTCATCACCATCCCCGCCTCAAGCGCGCGCAGCCAGTTGGACAGCGGCCCGGCCGTCTCGATCCGCGCGAGCGCCCGGTTGCGCAGCATGCGCTGGGGAAGGCCATCCACCTTGCTGGTCACGGCGATCGCATCGGTGCCGGCGGCCAGATAACGCTGCTTGATCGCGTGCGGGACGGGGCTCTCGGCGGTCAGCAGGAAGCGCGTGCCCATCGCGATCCCGGCCGCACCATAAGCGAGCGCCGCCGCCAGCCCGCGCCCATCGGCAAAGCCGCCCGCCGCGATCACCGGCAAGGACACCGTATCGAGGATCTGCGGAAGCAGGATCGTGGTCGCGACCGAACCGGTATGTCCGCCCCCCTCGCCGCCCTGCACCACCAGCATGTCGACGCCGAGCTCCGCCATCTTCCGCGCATGCTTCACCGCGCCGACGGTCGGGATGCAGAGGATGCCGGCATCCTTGAAGCGCCCGATCGCCCGCGCATCCGGCCCGCGCCCGAAGCTGACCGCGCGGATCCGGTCCCGGTTGGCGAGGATGGTCTCGACGATCGCCCCGGCGCCCGGTTGGAACATATGGAAGTTCACGCCGAAGGGCTCCCGCGTCCGCTCCCGAAGCTCGGCGATCTTCGCCGCGGCCTCTTCGGGGCGCATCACCGCAGCGCCGAGAAAGCCGAAGCCGCCGGCCTCCGCCGTCGCCGCCACCAGCACCGGTTCGGCGACCCAGCCCATCGCCGTCTGGATGACCGGCAAGCGGCAGCCGAGCGCGCGCGTCAGTGGCGTGGAGAGCGGATCGGCGCTCACGCCGCGCCCTGCTTGTTGTCGGCGGCCGCGCTCCTGCCCGTGACGCCGCCCAGCGCATGCCCGGTGACGAGATCGTTCTGCGCGTGGGCGAAATGGTGCATGTGGAACACCGCATCCATCGCGCTGCGCTTGCCCCGCAGATCCTCGACCTGGTGAATGGCCTGCTTGGTCAGCCACATGCCGAGCGATGGCTGAGCCGCCAGTTTCGCGGCCACCTCGGCGGTCGCGGCGCGGAGGTCCTCGCGCGGGACCACCTTGTTCACCATGCCGAACATGGCCGCGCGCTCGGCCGGCATGCGCTGGCCGAGCAGCAGGAATTCCTTGGCGACGCGGGGCGGCAACTCGAAGCCGTGCGCGAAATATTCGACGCCGGGAATGCCCATCAGCCGGCACACCGGATCCTGGAAGAAGGCATCGTCCGACGCGACGATCAGATCGCACACCCAGGCCAGCATCAGCCCGCCCGCGATGCAGGCGCCCTGGACCATCGCGATGGTCGGCTTGGACATCTCCCGCCAACGGCGGCACATACCGAGATAGACCTCCTGCTCGCGCACATAGAGGAATTCGGCGCCCGGCTTGCCGACATGATCGGGCAGCAGGTGCGCGCGATCGAAGCTGAGGCCGACGTCGCGCCCTGGCGTCCCGATATCGTGACCGGCCGAGAAATGCCGGCCTTCGCCCGCCAGCACGATCGCCCCGACGCCGGGATCGTCGATCGCGCGCCGGAACGCCGCGTCGAGCGCATAGGTCATCTGGCTGTTCTGGGCATTGTGGAATCGCGGCCGGTTCATCGTCACCCAGGCGACCCCGCTCTCGACCGCATAGAGGACGGGCTCGTCGGTCTCGTAGACAGGCCCGGCGGGGAGCTGCTGCTCAATGTTGTCCGCCTGCGCCATCCGCTGCCAACCGGCCTCCATTCTGAGTAATCTGACTATCTTTTACAGCTTGCGGAGGGTCAAGAACGGCGCCGATAGCATCGCGGCAAGGCTCGCGTGCCGAAGCGTCATCGCATCCGATCAGTGGGCTCGGACGCCCGGCGGATCGCCCTTCAGAATGGTCGCGCGGATATCGTGCGGATCGAGGCGCCGGATGATGTCCAGCGCCTCCGCGCTCGGCGCCGGCGTGGACGGGATCGCGCCTTCGGGAAGAAGGACATCGAAGCCGGTATTGTCGCGCACCTCTTCGATCGGCACGCCGGGATGGAGCGAGACCAGCCGCACCGCATGACCCGGCCCGCCGAAATCCATGACGCACAGATTGGTGACGATGCGGCGGAGCTCGAGCCTGGCCGGCTGCTTGCCGCCCAGCCAGCGCGCGGGATTATAGCCGGCCGAACAGACGAAATCGACTTCGCCCTCCACCAGCGCGCGGCGATTGTGGCCCGCGATGAAATAGCTGTTGGGATGATGCACGCTATTCCCCGGAAAGCCGCGCGCGCCCAGCAGCGACGCCTTCGGATGCGCGTGATCGCCGATCGCGCTGATGTTGGTCTGGCCGAACCGGTCGATCTGGACCGGCGCCACCAGCGCATGCCGGCGCCCGCCCCAAAGATTGTCGAAGGTGCGCGCATAAGGCGCCCAGCCTTCCACGGTCGGGCTGCCTTCGCGGGGGCCGAGCGGAGCGGGCTCCTCCAGGAACATGTTCTCGGCATCGGTGATCATGAGGCCGGGATTGAAGCTGCGCTTGGCGAGGCTCGCCCCCAGGCGCGGGATCGGCGTGATGCCGGTGGCCAGCCATTCGGGATCGCCCCGCCACACCTCGGCGCAGGCGGTCACGAGCAGTTCGGCGAGCGTGAAGTCCATGCGCCCCTCCTCAATAGACCGCGACGGGCAGAGCGCGGATCGCGTCCGCTCCGCCGACGGCGGCGAGATAGGCGTCCGGATCGACCTCGATATGGGTCCGGCGATAGGCGTCCCAGGCATCGGCGCTGTCGGCCGCGGCGGCGTAGGCGCGCAGGTGCCGGAGATCGAGTTGATAGTCCGGCGCGGCGCTGGTCGGGTGCGCACCGAACGGCGCTTCCGCCACGCCGGTGATCAGCGGCCGCTCGACCAGATGATAGCGCGCATTGCCCGGCAGGCCGAGATCCTCGGTCGCGACGATCCGCTCGGCGGTGACGAAGGTCCGTTCGGACGCGCGCGCCATCAGTTCGTCGAAGAAGGGATCGGACGACAAGGTGAGCACATTGCCCTTCTCGTCGCTCCGATGGACATGCAGCAGCGCGACGTCCGGCCGGATCGCCGGCATCGCCAGCAACGTCTCGCCATCGTCATAGGGACTGACGATCGTGCGCAGTTCGGGCGCGTCGCTGATCGAGGTGCCGCCGCCGATCCGGGTTGGCAGGAACGGCAGATGCATGGCGGACGCACGCAACCCCCAGTGGAGCATGCCCTCGTCCATCTCCCACATCGGGAGCCCGGCCTGCCGAGCGGCCTTGAAATGGGGCTCGATCGGAATGTGATCGAGGCTGACGAAGGCGAAGATCAGCCTGGCGATCTTGCCGCTGGCCGCCAGCATCCCGACGTCCGGCCCGCCATAGCTGACGATCGTGAGATCCTTGAGCGAAGACCGTGCGATCGCGCGGATCAGGGCCATGGGCTTGCGGCGGGTCGCCCAGCCGCCGATCGCGATCGTCATGCCGTCGGCGAGCTGATCGACGATCGCGTCGACGCTCATGCGTTTATCAAGCATCGTCCATCCGTTCAGGCAAGCGCGACGCGCACCATGGCTTTGGCGCAGATGAGACCCCGATCCCGCCCGATCACTTCGACGTCGACACACCGGCTGTCGCCGAGATGACGGGCGAAGATCCGGCCTGCGATATCGCGCGGAGGAACCGCGTTCGTCATCTCGACGCGGGTCACCCCGGCCTCGTTCGATCCGGACCAGCGGACCACGAGACGACGCGCAACCTCTTCCCAGGCCCCCTCGCCGACCGGACCGCCATCGATCACGTCGCCCAGGCGAACCTCGGCAAAGCGGCGCACGCGACTCCCGGTCATCGACAGCTCCGTGAAAGGGAGCCGGCGGTGCCGCATGGGGCACCGCCGGCGGAGAGGGTTATTCGGCGGCGACGGCGACCGGCTCGTCCACCGGCCGCTGGGCGGCCTTGGCAGGCTCGAAGCCATAGAGCTTCTCGGCATTGCCATGCAGGATCTTCGCCTTGATGTCGGCGGGAACACCGGACATCGAGGACTGGATCACGCGCCACGAATAGGGATAGTCGGCCGAGATGTGCGGATAGTCGGTCGACCACAGGATCCGCTCGGGATTGACCGAGTTCAGATTGCGAATGCCGAAGCTGTCGGTCATGTAGCCATAGTAAAGATGCTCGTCGATATATTCGCTGGGCATCCGCTTCAGGCCGTAATTGTTGACCTTCTCCAGGCGCTGGTAATTGTTGTCGATCTGCTCCTTGACGTAGGGCACCCAGCCGAAATCGGTCTCGGCGAAGGCGACCTTCAGATTGGGGTAGCGATCGAACACGCCGTTGAAGATGAATTCGATGGCACGGTTGGGCGCATCGAAGAAACGCCCGTAGCCGGGCAGCTTCGCCTTGTGCGGGCTCGGCTTGTAGAGGCCGAGCGCGACGTGGATGTTGAAGCTGACATTGCGTTCGTGGATCGCCGCCCAGAGATAATCCTCCGCGTCGGTCATCGTGGCCGACCCGTTCGGATAGGCCTGCGCCATCACCGCGCGCATGCCGGGCCGGCCGAGCACCCGGTTCATCTCCTCGACCGCCACCTTGGCGCCGCCACGGTTCGGCAGGAACACCAGGCCGCAAAAACGGGTCGGATCGTGGGCGACATATTCCGAGACCCAGTCATTATAGGCGCGCACGATCGCGAGGTGGAATTCCTCGTCCTCGATCATCGCCATCGCCGCCTGGATCGACGGAGTCGGATACATGACCTCCGCGGTGACGCCGTCGCGATCCTGCTCCTTGAGGCGCTCGGCCGGATCCCAGCCACCCTTGCGCATGTCGGCGAACCGCATCCAGGCCTTCGTCTCCTCCGGCGGAAGACCCGCGCAGGCGTTCCAGCCGAAATTGCGCGGCCCTTCGAGGCCTTCGAAAATCCAGCCGTCGCCTTCCGGGAAGCTCTCCATGCGCGGCGCCCGATCCTTGAACTTGGCAGGCACGCGCTTGGTGAACAGATCACCCGGTTCGTTGAAATGGCTGTCACCAGAAATCAGACGGGAGCTACCTAGGGGCACGACCTCTCTCCTTGCTATCTTTTATATGATAGACGGCGGACACGATGTGTCAATCGACCGCCGGATTAAAAATCCAGGCCGAGCGATCCGCCCCAGTAACGCGGGCGATTGTAGGTCGCCGCGAATATCGAGCTGAAATCGCTCGCAAAAGTGACATTGCGATGGTTGGTGAGGTTCTGCACGAACACCGAGGCCCGCATCTTCGTCCCCCTCGCCACGCCATTCCAGATCAGGCGGGCGCTCAGATCCTTTTCCCGGCCGAGCTTGGGCAATTGGGCGAAGTTCGGCGTGTTGGACGTCACGACATAGCTATAGGCGTTGCTCTTCGCCGAATAGTCGATGCGCGGTGTGAAGGTGCCGGCATCCCCCGCATCGAAGGCATATTGCGCGCCGACATGCCAGGTCCATTTCGGGACGAAGGCGAAATGCGCGGTGGACGCGACATCGACCGGTGCGCCGCCGATCGCCGAGATATATTGCAGATATTTCGGATCGACATAGCCGACATTGGCATCGGCCGAGAAACCGTTGAACTTGACGGCCCCTTCGACCTCCGCACCGCGATACCGCGCCTTGCCGGCATTGCTGATCACGTTGCTCTTGGTGATCTGGCTGTATCCGTTGACCTGGAGATCGTTATAGTCGGTCTGATACACATCCGCATTCAGGCGGATATGATGATCGAGCAGGTCCGACTTGATGCCGACCTCGTAGCTCTTCGCCTTCTCCGGATCGAACACCGGCTGACCGGGGCTCGGCGCATTATAGCCGCCCGAGCGATAGGCCGACGACGCGCGCCCATAGACCATGATCGCCGGCGCGACCTTGTAGCTGATCGACGTCGCCCAGCCGAGATTGTGCCAATTGTTGGAAAGGCTCTGGAAGATCGTCTTGGCGATGTTGGATGTCTGGGACGAGTTCAGCGCCTTGTCGTCACGGGTATAGCGAAGGCCACCAGTGATCTCGAGCTTGCCGTCGGCGAAGCCCGGCCGGTATCCGACCTGCCCGTAACCCGCATAGCTGTGCGACAGGATGCCATAGGAGGTCGAACGGCGCAGCGAGAGCGCGGACGTCGGGCTGAGCGGACTGTCGATGATCGTCGTGATCGTCTCCGCCGCGCGCTCACGCATGTAGAAGAAGCCGGCGACATAGTTGAAATCGCCGATCTTGCCGTTCGCCTGCGTTTCGGACGTGAACAGGCGATCGAGGCCGGGATTGGCGGTCGTGGTGTGCGGCGACACCAGGCCGACGGTCGCCGGCGACGTGAGCGACGCCGTGACCAGCCCGAACGTGTAGCCGCTGCCCAGATTGGCGTGCAGCGATTCGTCGAGTTGCGAGATCCCGACGATCTCCTTCAGCGTGAAGGCGGGACTCGCGACATATTGCACCGTCAGCGTGTTGCCCCAGGTCGTGACCCGGGACCGGCCGTCGGTTCGCGGATCGCGATAGGTGATGTCGTCGGTGTGGTTGGCCGTATTGACGAAGTCGAACGGCGGGCCACCGAGATTGACGCCATTGCCGAAGAAGGCGCGGCCATTGGCGGAACCGCCGACCGGGACGAAGCCGGTATAGGAGACCACCCTGCTCCAGCGGGCGCGATCGTCGATCGTCAGGCCCGGTGCGATCTCGCCGGCAATGGCGCCGCCGAAGGATTGCGTGTCGAGCGCGCCACCCCATTTGGATCGCGAATATCCGGGCGTATCGACCCATCCGTCGCGGAAATGATCCTGTGCGGTGAGCTTGATCTTGAACGGCGTGTTGCCGATCCGGCCCAGCTGGACGACTGCGGATGCGACCGTCTCATTCTGGCTGCCGTAGGAGAAATCCAGCTTGGCGCCGGCTTTTTCGGATGGCGCGGTGGTGGTGACGAGGATCGCGCCGCCGGTCGTGTTGCGCCCGAACAGGGTGCCCTGCGGCCCGCGCAGCACCTCCAGGCTGGAGACATCCGGCAGGTCCATCGTCGTGCCGGTCAGGCGCGGCACGTAGACGCCGTCGACATACACGCCGACCGCGGGATCGGCATAGAGCGCGGTGGTGATGGTGCCGATGCCGCGGATGAAGAGCGCGGGCGCGTTCGAGCTGCCCGATGCCTGCGTGACGCGCACCGAGGGCGCCAGCTGGGTGATGCCGTCCAGCCGGACGACGTTGAGCTGCCTGAGCTGGTCCCCCGTCACCGCGCTCACCGCGACCGGGGTCGATTGCGCGCTTTCCGCCTGGCGGCGCGCCGTCACGATGATGTCGCCGAGCGCGCCCCGGGACGAGGCGTCCGTCGATTGCGCGACCGCGGGACTGGTTCCGATCAACGCCACGGCCAAGGCCGGGAGTGCCGGGCCGAACAACCTGGATACGCAGACACATCCGCCCCGGACACGCGTCTTCGTTGCGTGGCTACCGCTCATATCCCTCTCCTATTTCCTTCGCTCTACCGGCGACGCCCCTTCACTTTACTGTTAAAGATAGCTAGAGCAACGCGGAAAGCCTGCCCTTGTCGAGGAGCCACGAAATGGCATCGCACCCTTCTCTTTCCCGCATCACTTCACCGGAAGCGCGCATGGCTCTCGACCTGCTCGAGACGCGCCGATCGACCGCGCCCGATGCCCTCGTCGGTCCCGGCCCCTCGCGCGAGGACATCGATCGGCTCGTCGGCATTGCCCTGCGTGTCCCCGATCATGGCAAGATCGGTCCCTGGCGGCTCGTGCTGGCGGCGGGCGAGGCCAAGCAGCGCTGGCTCGATCAGCTGATGATCCTCGCGGAGGCGCGGGAGGATGCCCCGAAGGCGCGGGTCAGCACCCGCAAGCTCGCGTCGGCGCCGCTGGTCGTCGCCGTGATCTCGTCGGTGGTCGCGGGTCACAAGGTGCCGGAATGGGAACAGCAATTGTCGGCCGGCGCGGTGGGCATGAACATCCTCAACGGCGCCGCCGCGCTCGGCTACGGCGCCAATTGGCTGACCGGCTGGCACGCCTACGATCCCGCGGCGACGGCCCTGCTCGGCCTCGCGCCGGGCGAGAAGGTGGCCGGGATCATTCTGGTCGGATCGGTCGCCCAGCCCGCCACCGAGCGCGAGCGGGCGACGCCGGAGCGCGTCGTCAGCTGGCTCGATGCCTGAACGCAGCCGCCATGCGCGACGTCAGACGCGCAGCGCCCCCGCGATGACGGTCGCCTTGGTGTCGAAGCCATGGCGCCGTTCGCCGGGGACGCCCGAATAATGTTCGAGGATCGCCCGCTCGGCCCCCTGGGCATCGCCCTCCTCGATCACGCGATAGATGCGCTCATGCTCGCGCGCGAGCGACAGGCGCACCGCGCGATCGCCGAAGGTGCCATGGACCGCCTTGCCCCGGGCCAGCGTGTCGACCTGCGCGGACCAGAGCCGTTCGAGCGATCCGACCACCAGCGACAGGGTCTCGTTGCCGCAATGGGCCACCAGCTCGATATGGAACGCGCGGGCGAGGCCGATAAAGGCATCGGGATCGTCGAGCGCCGCCATGCTAGCATCGATGTTCGCGCGCAGCCTGGGCAACACCGTCGTCGCGCGATCGGGCCGCATCGCGGCCTGCGCCGCGCATGCCGGTTCCAGCCGGCACATCGCTTCGCTGACATCGCTGAGCGGCACGCCGCGCGATTGGAGCACGAGGCCCATCATATAGGCCGCGGTGGACGCCTGCGGCAGATGCACGATGGCGCCGCCGACATTGCCGCGCAGCACCGTGATCAGGCCTTCGGTTTCCAGAATGCGGAACGCTTCCCGCACCGCAGGGGGGCTGACGCCGAACTCGGCCAGCAATTCCTCCTGCTTGGGGAGGAGATCGCCATCCGCGAGCGCACCGGACAGGATGCGTGCCCGCAGGCTCTCCGCAACGATTTCACCGACCCGGGGCAGTCTCACTCGACGCTTCGGCGCGGCCTCGTTCACTCCATCGACCCTATCATGCTCCGCGCCACACGCACGTCCCCCGGAATTTGTCCGGTAACTCCATAGCCCTCCGCACCCTCGTTGCAAATCCATAGCGGCCCGCCCTGCAAGGGAGCGGCCAGATCCGGGAGAGATACATGACCGCCGATCGCTCGCGCTATCAGACCTTCACGATCAGCATCACGCCGTTCACCGAGAGCGGGGAGATCGACGAAGCGGCCCTGCGGCGCCACCTGCGCCGGCTCAGCGCGGCGGGAATGGGCGTCTATGTCGGGGGAGGCGGCAGCGGCGAAGGCTATACGCTCGCGCTCGACGAGACGCGCCGCGTGCTGGAGATCGCGGTCGAGGAGGTGAAGGGCCGCTCACCGGTGCGCGCCATGGGCGTCGAGCCGCGCACCGCCCGGCAGATGATCGACTTTCTCGCCATGGCGAAAGCCACGGGGGTGGAAGCGGCCCAGATCTATTCGCTCGACGTCGGGCACGGCCACGTTCCGACTCCGCGCGAACTCGACCATTATTTCGAGGAGGTGCTGTCGGCGATCGACATGCCGCTGGTCCTCTCGACCCATCAATCGGTCGGCTATGTCATCCCGGCGCCGGTCATCATCGCCCTCTACGAGCGGCATCCCCAACTGATCGCGCTCAACATCAGCCATCAGGATCCCAATTATCTGCGCACATTGGTCGATGCCTTGTCCGACCGCGCCGATATCTTCGTGGGGGGACCGCACCAGGGGCCGCTGGTCTTCGCGTATGGCGGCCAGGGCTATCTCTCCTCGGAGGGCAATCTCGCGCCGAACCTCTGCCTGGGGGTGATCGAGGCGGCGAGACGCGGCGACAATGTCCGCTATCTCGAACTGTGGGGGAAGCTGATGCGCCTCACCTTCGCGCTCTACGGCAATGGCGGCATCCGGGTGACCAAGGCCGTGCTCAACACACTGGGCCTCGCCGGAGGCTATCCGCGCAAGCCGAGATTGCCCGTGGAGCAGGATGCGCTCGATCGCGCTCTGGCGGTCGTGAAGGAGATCGGCCTCGCCGAGATCGAGGGCTGGTGAAGGACGCCTCGCTCTCGATCGCAAGCACGGCCGAGCGGCATCTCTCTTCGTCATCCCGGCGGAGGCCGGGATCCATTCGCGCAACGTCCGCCGCATCGCGATGAGGCGCCTTCCGCGCGGCGCCGGGAGCAGGATCGTTGCATGAAGGGATCCTGACCTTCGTCAGGAGGACGGACAATCGGGCCGCGTTTGCAAATCGATGCAAGCGCCCAAAAAAATGAGGGGCGCGGCCCAACCCCCGTTGGCCGCGCCCCGCCAGCCCGTTACCAGGCCGACAACGAAGACATATTATTCTGCTGCGATCGGCTCGGGCGAGAGGCTGGCGATGCGTTCGTCCCAGAGGTCCGACTCCCGCCTGGTGTCGATCGTATGCGCGCCCCGCACCCCGAATTTGGCGCGCGCCTCCTCGAGCGGCAGATCGAGCCAATCCTCGTACCGGTGCAGGAACAGCGCATCGGATTCGCGCCCCACCCGCATGCCGTGTTCGGCGAGATCCCACATCCGCGGGAACAATTCGGGATAATGGAGCGGGCCGCGCACGAACATCGGCGCGGTCAGAAGCGTGTTCTGCACGTTGAGGAGACCGGCCAGTTCGGGCGTGAACCAGCGGAACAGGTTTCCGTATTTCAGATAGGCCGGAATGATCTCGCCCAGCCCGTCGAACCCGCCGCCGCCCAGAATGTGCATGAAATCGTGGATCTGGACGCCGCGCAGGAAGAAATATTCGAAGCCCGATCGCGGTTCGAAGCTCGGGATGATGTCGACCTCCAGCTTGGCGCCGACCAGTTGCTTGTACCAGATGCCGCCGATCGACCCTTCCGGGCAGGATTTCATGTCGTCCCGACGGATGCGCGACAGCCAGCGCTCGTCGAGCCAGCGATCCAGTTCCGGCCAGCCACGCCGCGCCTCGTTGAACAGCGCCTCGATCCGCGCATGATCCTGCACCTCGCGGACCGCCTCGATCAGCGAGGGAATGCCCCAGGTCGACGGCAGGTCGCGGCCGTTGCGCTTGAGGCATTGATTCACGATCCATTCGCGGATGCGATAGTCGTTCAGATATTTGGACGAACTGACGAGCGCGGTGCTGGTCGTGTCGACCTTCTGGCGACCGCGTTGAAGGTAGGGAAGATCATCCTCGCTCATCAGTCCACTCCCATCTCGTCCTCAAGCCAGCCTGCGGTTCACGCCGCCACGGTCTCGGCCACCACGTTCACGTCCGGAGAGACCCATTCGCCGGGAAATTGCTCGGTGAAGGCGCCATTTTCGAAGGTCGGCACGCCGTTGACGAGCGTGAGCCGCATCGGCGCCGCATCCCGGGTGAAGCGCCAGGTGTTGCCGCCGTCGCCATTGGGCACATCGAACACGCGCTTGAGCGGCCGCGCCTCGATCTCGTCGAGGTTGAACACCGCGATGTCGGCGCGCTTGCCCACTTCGAGCACGCCCCGATCGGAGAAGTTGAAATGGTCGGCGACCTTGCCGGTCATGACCGCGACCGCTTCCTCGAGCGTCAGCTCCTTGTTCTTGTAGTAATCGGTGAAGAGCAGGATGCTTTCGCCGCCGCCGCAGAGCATCTGGCCATGCGCGCCGGCATCGGAAATGCCACCCACCGTCTGCGTATCCTTCAGCATCGCGACGGTTTCCGCATGCGCCATCGGATGCGGCTCGCGGCTCACGATCGACTGGAGGCCATTGGCGATCACCCAATCGGCCAGTGCATCGGAGGGGTGCCGGCCCTCCTGCTCGGCGAGATCCTTGAGGCTCAGGCCGATCGGGCCGGCGCCGGTTTCGCTGTCGTTGAGCAGCATCATGTGCGGGTTGGCGACGAGCGATTGCTTGAACGCCTTGTTGTCCCAGCTGTCGCGAGCCCGCGCGCGGAAGTCATCGTCCTTTAGCAGGGCCAGCTTGGCCTCTTCGGTCGGCGCCTGGACCACCTCGTGCCACACATATTCGTTGGCTTGGGCGAAGGACGAGGACGAGAAGAAGTTGAGCGCCGTCGTCGGAGGAACGTGACCGAAGCTCGGCCAGAAATCGAGCGCCTCCTTCTTCTGGCGCTCGGTGATCGCCCACATCTTCTTGCGGATTTCGGACTGGAATTGCAGCAGGCCACCCGCGCCGGCAAGCTGGACGCGCACGCCGCTCCCCTGCGCGAGCCGGCCGAGACGGTCCATCTGCTCGGGCGCTTCCAAGTGGAAGAAGGTATCGAGGATCACCTGGAGCTGGCTGCCCTTGTAGCGCGCCAGAACGCCGATCAGCGCGGTCCATTCGGCATCGTCGGCGACCTTGCTGGGGATCGGCCGTCCCTTGCTGTCGTCGTCGAGCAGATTGGACGACATGCCGAGCGCGCCTGCCTTCAGTGCATCCTCGAGCAGATCGCACATCGTGTCGACCTCGGCCGGAGTCGCGGCGCGATCCCAGGCCGCCATGCCCATCACCGCGAGGCGGATGGCGATATGGCCGACATAGCCGGCGATGTTGCACGCCGTGCGGGCGTTCCTGTCGAGCGAGGCGCGATATTCGGACCAGTTCTTCCAGTCCCACGGCAGCCGGTCGAGAAACGGCTTGATCGGCACCTCCTCGAAGAAGGTGAAGATCTTCACCATCTCCATGCGCACCTCGGGATCGTCCGAAACGGGGGCGGCCGTGAAGCCGCAATTGCCGATGACGGCCGTGGTGACGCCGAAGCCCGGCAGCGGATCGAGGCTGGGCTGCCACCACATCACCGCATCCATGTGGGTGTGGGCCTCGATGAAGCCCGGAGTCACGATGCAGTCCGTCGCGTCGACCACGCGCTCGTCTTCGGACGGCACGAGTCCCGCGCCGATCTCGGCGATCATGCCATCCTTGACGCGCAGATCCGCCTTGCGGGCCGGGGCGCCGGTGCCATCGACGACGGTGCCGCCCTGAATGAGAATATCGGCCATAACCTCTCCCTCGTTTGAGACATTGTGCTCATAATCTTTATAAGGATGCAAGAGGGCTCCGTGGGGATGGCCCGAGCGTGCGGTGATCCGCGATCTCGATCCCATAGCCTTCCAGGCCCACGAAGCTGTGCACGCTGTTGGTGAGCAGGATCACGCTATGGATGCCGAGATCGGTCAGCACCTGCGCGCCGATCCCATATTCGCGCAGGGCGACCCGCTCGCCGGAGGCTTGCTCGCGCCCCTGCCGCCGGGCGCGAATGACGCAGGCGACGATGTCCGGCGCCGGCGACCGCAGCATGACGACCACGCCGCTGCCCGCCTCGGCCACCGCGCGCATGGCATCCTCCAGCAGCCCCGCGCGCGGATCGTCCTCGGCGAAGAGATCGGCGAAGGGCGAATGGACATGCATGCGCACCAGCACCGGGCGGGACGGATCGAGCTTGCCCTTCACCAGCGCGACGATCTCGGTGCCCGCCACCCGGTTGGCATAGCTGATCGCGCGCCAGTCGCCGCCCCAGCGGCTGCGGAACGGCAGTTCCTCGCGGCGCTCGACCAGATGATCATGGCGGCGGCGATAGGCGATCAGGTCGCGGATCGTGCCGACCTTGATGCCATGGCGCTGGGCGAAGGCGACGAGATCGTCGAGGCGCGCCATGGTCCCGTCCTCGTTCATGATCTCGCAGATCACGCCCGAGGCATTGAGCCCCGCCAGGCGGGAGACGTCGACCGCCGCCTCGGTATGGCCGGCCCGCACCAGCACGCCGCCCGGCTGCGCCACGAGCGGAAAGACATGGCCGGGCGTGACGATCTGCCCCGGCCCCTGCGCGGCGTCGATCGCGACCGCGACGGTGCGCGCCCGGTCTTCCGCCGAAATCCCCGTCGTGACCCCGTGCCGCGCCTCGATCGACACGGTGAAGGCGGTCCCGTGCCGGGTCCCGTTCCGATGCGCCATCAGCGACAGGCCGAGCTGATCGACTCGTTCCCTAGCCAGGGCGAGGCAGATCAATCCCTTGCCGTGCGTGGCCATGAAGTTGATCGCGGCCGGCGTCGCCATCTGGGCGGGGATCACCAGATCGCCTTCATTCTCCCGGTCCTCGTCATCCACCAGGATGAACATCCGGCCATTCCGGGCCTCGTCGATAATCTCCTCGGTGGACGACAGGACGGCGTGGCGGCGCGACACCGGCATGGACGCGGTCGCCATCACAGCACCTCGAACAGTCCCGCGGCGCCCATGCCACCGCCGACGCACATCGTGACGACGACCCAGCGCACGCCGCGGCGCTTGCCCTCGATCAGCGCATGGCCGACCAGCCGCGCGCCCGACATGCCATAGGGATGGCCGACCGCGATCGCGCCGCCATCGACGTTGAGGCGATCGTCGGGAATGCCGAGCCTGTCGCGGCACGGCAGGACCTGCGCAGCGAAGGCCTCGTTCAGCTCCCACAGGCCGATATCCTCGATCCGGAGGCCATGCCGGTCGAGAAGCCGTGGCACGGCGGCGATCGGGCCGATTCCCATCTCCTCGGGCGCGACACCCGCCACCGCGATCCCGCGATAGGCGCCGAGCGGAGTCAGCCCCTCGCGCTCGGCGACCTTCGCCTCGACGAGCAGCGAGGCGGAGGCCCCGTCCGAAAGCTGGCTGGCATTGCCCGCCGTCACGAACCGCCCCGCGCCCGTCAAGGCGCCGCCCGCCCAGACCGGCTTGAGCTTCGCCAGCCCCTCGATCGTGGTGTCCGCGCGCGGCCCCTCGTCGACGGAGAGCGTGACTTCGCGCCGGCTGGTTTCGCCCGTCGCCTTGTCGGTGACGATCATCTCGGCCGATAGCGGCGCGATCTCGGCGTCGAACCGGCCGGCGGCCTGCGCGGCGCCCGTGCGCTGCTGGCTTTGCAGCGCATAGGCGTCCTGCGCCTCGCGGCTGATGCCATAGCGTTCGGCAACGAGCTCGGCGGTCTCGATCATCGCGACATACATATGCGGGCTCTGCGCGATGACCGCCTGCGATACCGCGCGATAGCCGTTCTTGTGCGCGTTCTGGGTGAGGCTGATCGATTCGACGCCCCCGCCGATCGCCATCTCCATGCCGTCATGGACGATCTGCTTGGCAGCGGTCGCAATCGCCATCATGCCCGATGCGCATTGGCGATCGAGCGACATGCCCGCCACACTGGCCGGCAGTCCGGCGGCGGCGGCCGAAAGCCGGCCGATATTGTAGCCCTGCGTCCCCTGCTGCGAGGCGCAGCCCAGGATCACATCCTCGATACGGGCCGGATCGATCCCCGCGCGACGCACGGCTTCGGCCACGGCGTGCCCGGCCAGCCGGGGGGCCTCCGTGTCGTTGAACGCACCGCGATACGCCTTGCCGATCGGGGTGCGGGCGGTCGAAACGATCAGGGCTTCGCGCATTCGGCTCTCCAAGCGGCGCCGGACAGAATGAGGGCGCTCTGCTGCGTGCGCTGTATCGGTCCAGCGCGTCCGGACGGCCATTGCCGATCCGTCATCGCCCGCATCCCGCTCCGGCATCGCACACCCGGCGATGGCCGCTTGACGCACAATCTTTCCTCCATATCATTTATAGGAAAGAATGAGAGGAGAGCGATATGGACGATGCCGCCAAGAAAACCGCCCTCAGGATGATCCCTTATGGCCTTTATGTGCTGACGGCCAGGGAAGCGGATGGCAGCGTCCATGCCGCCACGATCAACTGGGTGACGCAGACGTCCTTCTCCCCGCCCCTCATCGCCATGGGAATCAAAGCCGATTCCGGTGTTTATGCTGCTCTGAAGGCGACCGGAGCCGCCGTGCTCAACATCCTCGGCAAGGGCCAGCAGGGCGCGGCCTTCGCCTTCTTCAAGCCCGCCGAGCTCGCCGACGGCACGCTTTCGGGCGAGCCCGTGCACGATGGCGGGAATGGCGTGCCGGTGCTCGACAGCGCGCCCGCCGCGGTGGAATGCAGGCTCGTGCAGATCGTCGAGCAGGGCGACCACCATGTCGTCGTCGCCGAAGTCACCGCCGCCAGCCTGTCGCGGGATATCGAGGGGCGTCCCGACGCCGCCGTGCTGGAAATGAAGGAACTGGGCGAAAAGGTCTTCTACGGCGGCTGATTCCGTCGCCGTTCCGTTTCTGCCGCCAAACAGGATCGATGTCTTCGTGATCAGCCGCTTCGACAGCCTCAAGTTTCGGCACGTTCTCGGCCACTATCCGACGGGTGTCTGCGCGATCACCACGGTCCACGACGGCGAGCCGATCGGCATGACGGTCGGCTCGTTCACGTCGGTCTCCCTGGAGCCGCCGCTGGTCGCCTTCTTTCCCGATCGCAAATCGTCGAGCTGGCGGAAGATCGCAGCGGCGGGGCGTTTCTGCGTCAATGTCCTGGGCCATCACCAGCAGGACGTCTGCGCGGCTCTGGCATCCAAGTCCGGCAATAAATTCGAAGCTCTGTCGTATAGCATGTCCCGTTCCGACCTTCCGGTCATCGACGATGTCGTCGCCTGGATCGATTGCGATCTTCACGCGGTGCACGAAGCCGGCGACCATTACATCGCGATCGGCCGGGTCCATTCGCTCGATGTCGGGCATCCCCACACTCCCTTGCTGTTCCTGCAGGGGAGCTACGGACGGTTCGCATCGATCGGCGTACCCTAATCGGCCGCCAGACTCTCGCCGCGCCATCGACATCGTGGGCCGGCGACGAGCATCCCGGCACAATGCGGTATGGGCGACCGCACCGTCTGTAAATTCCGGTTGCCGGACAGCCGCCCTGCTGGCTCCGTCAACGGCAAGGATGGACATCGGCCGCCCCGTTCGATCATGCTGGCGCCGTAAGGCCGGGCTTTGGGGCATGATGGGGGTGAATGAGGACATCAGGGAGACGGAGGCGCTCGGGGCGATTCTTCTCGCCCATCGCCCCCGGCTGCTGGCCTTCCTGCAGGCGATCGGCGCGCGCGACGAGGCCGAGGACCTGCTCCAGGAGGCCTGGATCAAGGTTTCGGCGCTGGGCGATTTCCTGCCCGACGAGCCGCTCTCCTATCTCTTCCGGCTGCTCCACAATCTCCTGCTCGATCGCCGGCGGGGCGATGGCCGCGCCGTCCGGCGCGAGGCGCAATGGGCGCAGGTGCATGCCGGCGATCTCGCCGCGATATCCGACGACCCCGGCGAAGAGCGGCGGTTGATCGGCAGGCAGGAACTTCGCTCGGCCGCCCGGGCGATCGACGCTCTCGGCGAGCCGACCGCCAGCATCTTCCGCCGGCACCGGATCGACGGAGTGACTCAGCGCGTGATCGCTACCGAGTTCGCGATGGGATTGAGCACGGTCGAGAAGCATCTGCGCAAGGCTTACCGTGCGTTGCTCCTGCTGCGGGGGACCGGCGATGAGGCATGAGCCGATCCGTGGCGTCATCGGGGCGTGGAAAGCATGACGGAAACTGTCGATCCGATCGAGGAGGCGGCGCTCGGCTGGCTGATCCGGCTGAAGACGGCCGAGGCCGCCGACTGGGACGCGTTCGCGGCATGGACCGCCGGCGATCCGGCACGCGCCGAGGCCTATTGGCGGCTGGCGGCGGCCAACGCCGAGCTGGGAGAGGCGCTGGCGGCCATGCCGGCGGGCCAGCGCGAAGCCGAGGTCGTCGCGTTTCCGGTTCGCCGCCGATCGGTCGCGACATCGCGCTGGTGGATGCTGGCGGCGTCGATCCTGATCGTCGCGCTCGGCTATGGCGCGATGACCCGCTTGCCCTGGCTTCGCGCCGCGCAGCCCTATGCCATCGAGACCGCCGCCGGCCAGACTCGCGACCTGACGCTCGGGGACGGCACGCGGATCGCGCTCAACGGATCGACCCGGCTGCTGCTCGACCACGCCGATCCGCGGCACGTGCGGATCGAGCGGGGCGAAGCGCTGTTCTCGGTGGCGCATGATGCCCGCCACCCGTTCGCCGTCCAGGCCGGCGAAGCGCGCCTGCAGGATCTCGGCACCCGGTTCGACGTGGTGCGCGACGGGACCGGGCTGCGCGTGGCGGTGGCCGAAGGGGCGGTGCGCTTCGAGCAGGCCGGGACGGTACGGGATCTTCATGCCGGCGATGCCCTTTCGGTGACGCCCGACCAGCAGGCGATGATGGCGCGCGTCGAGCCGGGCGATGTCGCGTCGTGGACGCAGCGCAGGCTGGTCTATGACGGCGCGGCGCTGGCCCGGGTGGCGGCGGACCTTTCCCGCTCGACGGGTGTCACCGTCACCGTGGCGCCCGCCATCGCCGCCCGTCCGTTCAGCGGCAGCATCCGGTTGAATGCCGACGGCGATGACATGATCGCGCGCGTGGCCGAGATCCTGGATGTGCGGGCCATCCGCCGGAGCGGCGGATGGATGCTCGCGGACGTCCCCTCGCCCACGCGGTGAGATGGGCCGCCCTTCCCATCGCTTTGTCGCTGGCCGCGCCGGCGCAGGCCGCCCCGCGCCCGGTGGACCTGCCGGCCGGGCCACTCGGCCGCTCGCTGGCGCTGCTCGCGCGGCAGGCGGACGCCGACATCGGCACGATCGATGCCGGTCTGGCGGCGGAGCCCGCCCCCGCCGTGCGCGGCACGCTTTCGGCCCGGGCCGCGCTCGACCGGCTGCTCGCGCGGAGTGACGGCATGGCGATCCGCATGCCGCGCGGCGGCTGGCGGATCGTCCGGCGCCCGCGCGATCCGGGATTGCCTTTCCGACCGTTCGTGACCGCGACGTCGCGCGATCCCATCGTGGTGATCGGATCGAAGCGGGCCACGCCCTTCGCCCTCTATCCCGGCACCGCGCACATCCTGTCGCCGGCGGACCTCACGCCCGCCGGCGCGCTGCCCGGCAGCATCGCGCTCGACCAGCGGATCGCGAGCGTCGCATCCACCCATTTCGGGCCAGGCCGCGACAAGCTGTTCGTGCGCGGCATGGCCGATTCCGGCTTCACCGGGCCGAGCCAGTCCACCACCGGCCAATATCTCGACGACACCCGGCTCACCTACAATGCGCCGGACCCCGATTTGCGGCTCTACGACATCGCCGCGATCGAGGTTCTCGAGGGGCCGCAGGGCACGCTCTACGGCGCGGGCTCGCTGGGCGGCGTGGTGCGGGTGGCAACGGTGCGTCCCATCCTCGACCGCTTCTCGGCCTCGATCGCGGGCGGGGTGGCGAGCACCGCGCATGGCGATCCGGGCGGGGACCTCGCCGGCGTGCTGAACCTGCCGCTGGCCCATGGCGACGCCGCCCTGCGGCTGGTCGGCTACAGGGTGCGCGATGGCGGCTATATCGACAATCCCCTGCTCGGCCGCCGCGACGTCAACGGGGTCACCACCGCAGGCGGGCGCGCCGCCCTCCGCATCCGGGCCGGAGACTGGACGATCGACCTCGGCGGCGCCGGCCAGGCGATCCGAGGTGACGATGCGCAATGGGCGGACGGCGACGCATCCCCCCTCACACGGCACACCGCCGAACGCCTGCCCTATCGCAACGATTATGCGCTCGGCGACCTGACGATGACGCGCGACTGGGGCGGCCTGCATCTCGTCTCGGCCAACGGCATCACCCGCCAGCACCTTGTCCAGACCTTCGACGCGACCGAATATGCGCTGCCCGCGATGGTCCGGCAGCGGGACCGCATCGCCATGCTGTCCAGCGAGACCCGCCTGTCGCGGCGCGGTTCGGACGGAACGGGCTGGGTGATCGGCCTCAGCCTGCTCGACAATCGCAGCCGGCTCGGCCGCATCGGGATCGACGCGAATGGCGGCACGACCCCGCGCGAGGCCCTGGACAACCATGTCCGGGAGATCACCCTGTTCGGCGAGGCCGGCATCGCGATCGGCGCGGGCATCGTCGCCACGCCCGGCCTCCGGCTGACGGCGGCGCGCGTGCAGGGCGATGCCGCCGCCTATATCGAGGCCAGCACCATCCCGATCTTCGGCGGGCCGGTGAGCGCGCGCGGCAGGCACACCGAAGGCCATGCGCTGCCCAGCCTCGCGCTGTCGGGCCAGCCGGTCGACGGGCTGCTGCTGTTCGCGCGCTACGAGCAGGGCTTCCGGCCGGGCGGCTTCGGCATCAGCAGCACGCGGGCGCGTAGCTATGGCGGCGACCATGTCGGGACGATCGAGGCGGGCCTGCGCTTCCGGCCGCGCGACGGCACGCTCGACCTGTCGCTGACGCTCGCCCACACGCATTGGCGCGATATCCTCGCCGAGGTGGTGACGCAGGGCGGCGACCCCATCACCGAGAATATCGGCGATGGCCATATCGACGCGATCGAGGCCGAAGCCGGCTGGCGCCCGATGGAGGGCCTGCGCCTGGATGCGGGGCTGTTCCTCAACCGCAGCCGGCTCACCGATCCGGCGTTCGATTCCGTCCTCGTGCGCGGATCGGCCTTGCCCAACGTCGCGCGGTTCGGGGCGCAGGCGGGGCTCGACCACCGCCTCGCCCTCTCGGATGGCCTGGCCCTGACGACCTCCGTCCATGCCCGCTGGCATGGCGGCTCGCACATCGGCGCTGGCCCCGTGCTGGATGCCGCCCAGGGCCGCTATCTCGACGACGACGTCACCATGCGGATCGGCGGCACCGCGCGCGGGGTGAGCGTGGAGATCACCAACCTGCAGGACAGCCACGCCAATCGCTTCGCCTTCGGCACGCCCTATCGCCTCTACGATCCGCAGGCGACGCCGCCCCGGCCCCGCACGATCCGCATCCGTTTCGACGCCAGCCTCTAGGCGCCGTCACAAATTTTTCGTCGCGGAGCCATCGAACCGTAAGGTGTCGCCCGCCGCATGGCGTCCTGCTCGTAGAAACGGGGCAGACGCGGGATACGCGGATGATGAGGGGCAACACCGGAACGCCGGACAGCGGCGCCGATCGAAGGGGGTTCGCGGCCGCATCGCCGGCCGCGTCCGCCCGCTGCCGCCCATCGGCCGCCACCCGCATGACGCCACCTGATCACCCATCCCGCCAGTCCATCCTTCGGGGGCCTTCATGTCGCGTTCGAGCAGCCGTCTTCGTTCCAGGTCGCGTCTCTTCCTCACCACCAGCCTGAGCGGCGCGATCGCCGCGGCGGCGCTGGCGCTGCCGTCCGCCGCTTATGCCGCCGACGAATGCGGCACGCCGGCCGGCGGCGTGGTGACCTGCGCGCCCACCGGCAATCCCTATGGCACCGGCATTCGCTATGCGGTGTCGGACACCGATCCGGTGCAGGACCTGACCATCAAGCTCGACGACGGCGTCGCCATCGATGCATCGGGCGACGGCAATGCCGGCATCCGCGCGATCAACGGCAGCACCGCCGGCGCGCTGACCGTCTCGGGCGCGGGCAGCACCATCCACACCAGCGGGAGCAACGCCGCCGGCATCTTCGCGCTGAACAACAATCCGGCCTCGACCGGCGGCGTCACGGTCGCGGCGGGCGACGTCTCGACCAGCGGCTATCGCTCGGACGGCATCTACGCCTCGACCAATTACGGCGGCAGCGGCGACGTCTCGATCACGGCCCACGACGTGACCGTCTCGGGCGCGGCGTCCACCGGCATCGTCGCCTCCACCCAGACCGGGGACATCGCGATCGACGTCGCCCATGTGAAGGCCAGCGGTGATGGCGGCCAGGGCATCAACGCCGTCGCCAATTACGGCGACCTCACCATCAACGCCGGCCAGGTCGAGACCAGCGGCACGGCCGGGCGCGGCATCTCGGCTTATTCGGCGGGCACGACCAACGTGACGGTCGGCAGCCTCAGCACCACGGGCGCCGGAGTGTATGGCGAGGGCGGCGACGCCGGCGGCATCATGGCGGTGGGCACGGCGGTGAACGTCAACGTCTCCGGCGCGGTGAGCACCGCCGGGGATTATGCGGTGGGCATCTACGCCCACACCAACCATGTCGCGAGCGATGCCACGATCGGCAATCCGGACATCAATGTCAGCGCCGGCAGCGTCTCCACCCAGGGCTTCGCGTCGGACGCCATCCATGCGGTCAACACCGCCTATAATGGCGACGTCAACGTCACCGTCGGCGACGTCTCGACCAAGGGCGACTATGCCTGGGGCGTCTATGCCGCCGCGCAATACGGCAATGTCGCGGTCAAGACCGGGCAGGTGACGACCAGCGGCGCCGGCGGCACCGGCATCATCGCGCTCGCCAACGGTTTCGTGCAGGTCGATGCGGCCGGCGTGACGACCACGGGCGACAACGCCGCCGGCATCCATACCCAGACCGGCAACGCCTGGCTCAGCGGCACGCAGATCAAGGCGGGTTCGGTCTCGACCAGCGGCGCCAATTCGAACGGGATCGAGGCGCAGTCGATCTATGGCGGCTCGACCATCGGGGTCGATGTCGGCACCGTCTCCACCCAGGGCGACAATTCCAAGGGCATCTACACGGTCTCCGCCGGCGGCACGACGATCTCGGCGGGCGAGGTCACGACCTCCGGCGCCGGGTCCACCGGCATCTACGCGGTCGGCTATGGCGGCCTCGGCAAGGACAATATCATCATCAGCGCCGGCAAGGTGACGACCAGTGGCGATCAGGCCCACGGCATCGTCGCACTCGGCGCGGCGCCCCTCTCCAGCATCCTGATCGACGCATCGCACGTCGCGACCTCCGGCACGCAGGCGATGGGCATCTATGCGAACAGCCGGTCGGGCACGGTGTCGGTCAACGGATCGGACATCCATACCGGCGGCGCCTATTCGTCCGGCATCGTCGCCGTCTCGACCTATGGCAACGTCAACGTCACCGCCGACCACGTCGCCACGGACGGCATCGCCTCGACCGGCATCTACGCCGCCACCAACACGGGCAAGGCGACGATCGCCGCCAGCGACGTGAAGGTGGGCGATTATTCCACCGCCATCGTCGGGATCGGCTCCAGCGTCGCGATCACGACCAGCGGCACGATCGACACCGGCTATCTCGGCAGCGGCATCTACGCCCATTCGACGGACGGCGGCATCACGCTGCACAATGATGCGGCGGTTTCGGCCAGCTATTCCGGCATCCAGCTCATCGCCTTCGGCCAGCGCAGCGACATCGTCGTCGATGGCACGGGCGGGGTCACCAAGTCGGGCGGCATCGCGCACGAAGGCTTCGGGGCGCTCAACATCACCGGCGGCAACATCTCGATCACGCAGGGCGACATCACGACGAGCGGCAGCTTCTCGAACGGCCTCGTCGCGAGCATCGGCAATTATGCCAATTCGCCGACCCATGGCAGCGATACCGCGCATCTGTTCGTCGATCTCCAGAACGTGACGACCGACGGCTATTCCTCCTCCGGCGTGCTGCTCGCCAACGATGCGGTGACCGGCAAGGCCGGGACCGGCGACGCCACCGCCATCGTCCACGGTTCGGTGATCACCCACGGCATGGCCTCCGTCGGCATCGGCGTCTATTCCGCCAACGATGCGGCGCGGGTCCAGTCGAACGTCATCGAGACGGCCGGCGACTTCTCGGACGGCATCCATGTCGATGGCGAATCCGCGACGGTCGATGCCAAGGGCAAGATCGCGACCTTCGGCAACAACGCGCTGGGCATCGGCGCCTATGCCGAGAATGGCGGGATCAAGATCAGCGCCGGGCCGATCGCGACCACGGGCCTCGCCAGCACGGCGATCCGCGCGACCTCGGCCGGCGACATCACCATCAGCGGCACCGGCCCGATCACCACGGGCGGCGCCCATTCGGCCGGCATCCAGGTGGTGGAGAAAGGCCGCCATCGCGAACTCGCCTCCTACATCCCCTACGGAACGGGGACGATCCCGGCGGCCGTCCAGTCGTCCATCGGCCTCTATCCGCGGCAGGACGAAGTGCCCGTCACCGGCAGCACCATCTCGGTTGCGGCGGATTCGGTCGCGACGAGCGGCGATGCCTCCGACGGCATCTTCGTCAGCGCGAGCACCGGCACGACCAGGATCGACACCGGTTCCGTCGCGGTCACGGGCATGGGGTCGACCGGCATCTTCGCCGAGGACAAGGCGATCGTCGCCGACACCGGCAACACCTCGGCCGCCCACGGCAACGCGATCAGCCTCCATGCCTATGACAGCGCCGCCCTGAACGTGCGCGGCGCGGCCGTCTCCAAGGATGGCGACGCGGTGTCGCTGCAGGGCAGCGCCGTGACGCTGACGGTGGCGTCAGGCGGCGGCATCCAGGGCGCGGTCAATGGCGTCGTGATCGACGCGACGCCGCACGTCACCCCGGTCGTCCGCTATTGGGGGCAGACGCCGCAATATTATTACGCGCCGGACCAACCTTTGCCCCCCGCCAATCCCGCGCCCGGCAAGGTGACGGTGTCCAATGCCGGCACCATCGTCGGCGGCACCGGCTATGCCATCACCATCACCGGCGGCAGCGCCGCGATCGACAACAAGGGCACCATCGACGGCGCGCTCAAGCTGGGTTCGGGCGACGACAGCGTCACCAACAGCGGCACGATCCTGGCAGACAAGGACAGCGATTTCGGGGCCGGCAAGGATCTGTTCCGCAACAGCGGCACGCTCCGCATCCTGGGCCATGCCAAGACTGCCGGCCACGTCACCATGCTCGGCCTCGAAGCGTTCGAGAACAGCGGCCTGGTCGATCTGCGCAACGGCCATACCGGCGATACGCTGACCCTGCCGGGCGGCTATGTCGGATCGGGCGGCGCCATGCTCGGCCTCGATTTCTCGGCCGCCACCGGGGCCGCCGACCTGCTCGTGGTCGGCGGTGCGGCGACGGGCAGCACCGGCATCGTCCTCGACGCCAACGGCAGCGCCGCGACATTGACGTCCAGGCCGATCACGCTCGTCAAGGTCGGTGCGGGCAGCGCCGCCAATGCCTTCACGCTCGCCACGCCGGATGTCGGCTTCGTCCATTACGATCTCGCCTTCGACGCGGCGTCCGGCAGTTTCGGCCTGACCTCGCGGGCGGGCGCGGCGGTGCGCCGCCTCGCCAAGATGACCGAGACCGCGCAGTCGATCTGGCGGAAGTCGGCCGATGCCTGGTCCAGCCACATGGCGGAACTGCGCGACGGCGTGCGGCCGGACAGCCGGGTCTGGGGCCAGGCCTATGGCGGCGTCGACAACCGGCGGGGCCATGAAGACGGCGACAATGTCGGCTACCGTCAGGATTATTATGGCTTCCAGGCCGGTCTCGATCTCGC
>Ga0105239_10001413_pt1 | contig 32027 bp, 37 predicted proteins | sample KBSC44metaG_FD_92761 | JGI IMG/M metagenome (GOLD analysis project Ga0105239, IMG submission 92761) | Corn rhizosphere microbial communities from Kellogg Biological Station, Michigan, USA - KBS C4-4 metaG | ecosystem: Host-associated > Plants > Roots > Rhizosphere > Soil | place: Michigan, USA...
AATATGGCGACGAACGCGCCTTCATCGTTGTCCTCGACCCTCAGCACATCCATCACATTGTGCGACCGATTCTCATCGTCTCTGAGTCCAAACGCTTCCGTGGACTTACCAGATTCCAACGAAGAGTCTCCATCTCCCTTATTACTACTTCATGCTGCCGCAACTACATTGAGATCCCACGTCACAAAAATATCATTATTGGCAATTACTGCCCCGTTTACACCATCCGCAGTCGCAACCTGTCTCCTACCGTTGAATGAATCCATTTTAACGTCCTTGGTAACTGCAGCGCTCCTTACAACACCTCATGAATTTACAAGTTCGTTCTCAGCTGAATGCCATACCCTGGCAGCTGTTGCACTTCGAGATATGCAAGCACTCTTACGTCTTGTTGAGCGGAGAAGCGAGGCCAAGGACAATAAACTACAAATACCTGAGGTTGAAAAAAAGGAATTCACGGAAGCAACCGGCCGAGTGTGGGACGACTGTGACAAGTTGATTGTATTAGCGAAAGAAGGCGTTCCTGGTTATGTCGTGCGCAAGTCCAAGCAATGGCTTGAGCTGATGAAGGATGCCGTGAAAGAGCTAGAAGAGTGGGATCCTGAGGAAGATGTGGATGACAATGATCTCTTCGGTGATGAATCCAGTGATAACGAGGCTCCCGCTTCCTCTAGCGAAACTACTCACGACGACGATCGAGCTGCAATCTCCGCAGGAGTCAAAGTTCAAGCACTCAAGGTCTTGAGCCGCATCCCACAAAGTATTCACGTTGTTATAAAGCAACGGCTCGAAAAGCGAATAAATGATCAACAAATCTCAGGTAATGAAACTGCTCGGCTCGGCACAATCCTCAAACAGACTCGTCAGATATCAGAGCTGATCGACGAATCTGCTGAGGGCATGTACATGGGAGATCTGGAAAGTTGCCTTAAAAAGGCAGGCAAAGCTCGGGCAATCACAATTCAAGTCGTCGAATCGGTCTCTCAGTCTGCCTCAGAGATTGAGACGAAAGAAGACAAATATGTCAAGCGGGCCCTCGAGTGGATCCAACAGGTTGACCCCGGTGGAGTTCCACAGGGCCAGAAGACTGCCCTTACGAGTCGTCCTAAGATGATTGTTTGAATTTTGCATATATACGGGACGCTAGGCCAACGCTCTATTTATGCAGATCTTACACGATCAGACAGCCATGTTTCCTTTTCAATCCGCAATGCTCGTTGGACATAAATGACAGTGATCCATGTCCAGATTCCCACCCATACGGTTGGTGCCCCCCAACCGATACCATAGGCAATGTCATCAGTGGTAAGGTATATGGCAGCTATAAGCCCGGCTCCAACAACGATTGCGGGTATCGCCCAGAACCACAACAGCTGCAACAGCAACGCTCTAAACCTTGGAGACGCATTGTACCTTTCAAGCGCTGCTTTGCGATATTTCTTGCCTCCCTTTCCGTCAACAGCGCAAATATCTTCCATTACACAAAATGTCAAGGGAGGACAAATTGAATTCTTGACGTGAGAGCTGAGTCGGAAGTACATCAATCTCCAGCCTCGGTGTGCCGCCCAGCCATTGATGGCAAATATGACGCCAATATTGATCATGCCAACCGGCATTGGTAGAGCGAGCGCTTTGACCGATGGGTAATGTGGTATGCTGAAGATGATAAGGATGATGGTCATCACAGTGAATGGCATCATTAGAACGAAATTCGTACTGTCAAACCCCCAGAACCTTGGGCTGCCGAAGAGTGGTCGGTATTCGTCCGTGACTTTCACAAGCCGCCAGCCTCGAATGCCGAACTCATACCCGCTCACGAATCCAAACAGGCTGGTGATAATGGCGAAATAAATACCTGGGTGGGGGAGTCAGCCGTGTGCCCTCGTGTTCCATTCCGACCAATTCCCTGACTTAAGACGTACCTGATCTCACATTGGTGCCCTGACTAAAGCCATAGTAGAACGCGACCGGGACAAAACAGCATTCCGCCAGCGCGAGAAACGTGAATATCGAGAGCGATAACTTGTGGTCGCGCAGATTGAACGGTAACTCCGGCGGCTCCTGCAAATGGCGCCCATCTCGCCGCGTTATCGACGTAAATCGCTGTAAAGCCGAACCTTGAACACTCTCTGGCTCCTGCTCTACTGGCTCTCGATCTGGGACAAGTGGCGAAGTCGTCAATGTTGTGGAGTGAGATGCCCCGTCGCCGCTGCTATCTGCATTGCCGACAGTTAACTGATCGATTGACACCTTCTCTGAGGAATCTCGCTCGTCTACTCGGGATGGTTGGGCTTGCTGGCCACTCTGGAGCTCGTTGAGACACTTTTCCTCCTCGACGGTGGCCGACATATTTTGGCGGGGCGTTTTAGCTCAACTCGGACATTTAATGTGGGTTTCTTTCCCTTTCCCTTTGTGAAAGGCCTTGTCCTGTATATATATCTTTAAAGGAAAAACAATAAGAAGAAGCAGACTAAAGAAAGGATTGACAGTCTCGTTCTCTAAAGCTATGAATATACACGAATATCGATGATGTATGAAGTCAATCACGACAATAAACTTCTCAGCATCTTGATTTCCAAAAATTTTCTTGGACGACGCCATCGCCGAGCCAGCTCGACTCTTGGTATCATGGCGCAGCAAAGGTTGGCGTGGTGAAGTCATTGATTGCCACTGGCGGTTCGGGGCCCTTCAGCGACACCGCATGTCCTCCCACCCAATGATAGCGATGATCGGGAACCCTACAGGCTAGGGATCAGTAGGTCCCTGGTGGCTCTTCGGGCTTTGGTGGGATGAAGTTGACGCCTGTGGGTGCTGCCCGCGGGCCAAGTACCTTATTGCTGTCGCCGTAAAAATACACTATTCGCGATGAACCTCCCACTTCCAATCCCACCCCAGATACTTAATACGAGTCCTCCGTAGGGAGTAGTTGAGTTCGTTGAAGGTCCTAGACTCCTAGGCATCCCCAACTGGTTCATGTGCATGCGGCGTGGTATCAGCGTGGAACACGTTCGTTGGCACCTGAAGCTTAGCCTCTTGCAACCCGCCGTAAGCATCCGACGGAGAGCGAGCCTAGGGGATGGAGATGCCCCGCTCCCTTTGTGAAGTGAACGTGGGCATTCATTACTAAGTTTTAGGCTGCCATCTAAGATGACTACTGTAAAGGCGGTAGATGGCACCGGTAACCAAATACAGCAGCCACAAAGTGAATGCTGCAACAGGGATGCCAGGCATTGGAGCAACAAGTGTGAAGTTGACTTGAGCTGCTGCTGAGACTGTTGGAGCAGAGGGATGCGCATTGTTTGGTGGGCTTGCCTCGCAGCGGCACCTCTGCTTTACGCAGAGCCCCACCAAAGCGCCGTCGTCCCCAGCGCCCAGCCCTGCATCCGAGGCTACACTGCATTTTGCACTGCAGAGCAGGGCTCACTAGGCAAGGACGGAGTCCTCCGTACTGCAGATGTACCGCTTCCCCGTTCGGCCTACTGCACGAGATATTACGCGGCGTCACCTGCTGAGCCTTTAGCTCGACATGCCTTTGTGCCCTGAAGAATGTCCATTTGTCTCAATCTTCGATTCACGGCTCTGATTGTCTTCCAACTCTTGGAGAGAGCACAAGTGATCTTGCAATGAATCAACCACCACATGACGATGCCCTTGAGGCAGATGTAAGCGCAATCTCTGTTTGTCTATCTATCAATCAACATCTGACCATCGATCAAGGATAACGAGAGCGGGTATGACACGAGCAGTATCTATTCGGATTTGACGTCACTTCATTCCTCGGTTGCCGCATACAAATATGAGAATGGAAGACGTTACCACGCCTTCTCGGACGAGAAATATGCAAGCCAAAGCCAAAGCACCCTATTTGAGTGACGAGAATCGAGGCTGACTTCGAGGTTTCTTAGTACTTACCAAACGATGCCCAGGAACAAGACCGTCTAGATATTCTCCATCACGTTTTCCGTCTGACTTTGGGCGGCGCACTTTGCCGCACAAAACTTGAAAATCCGTCAAAAATCCTGGACGTGGGAACCGGTACAGGCATATGGGCTGTCCAAAGTTTGTCTCCCTTAAATCTCCTCAGAGCTGAGACGGAGCATGGCCGTTGACACATCATTCAGTGGGAGATGAATTCCCTGGTGCTCAAGTCATTGGAACTGATCTCTCTCCAATACAACCTACCTGGTAAGCTGTGGTATTCATCTGAAGAGATTCATTCTCAAACTTGAAAGGGCACCACCAAACGTGTCCTTTCAAATCGACGATGCGACTCAACAATGGGCATATACTCCGAACTCGTTTGATTTCATCCACATTCGCTGTCTCGCTGGGAGCGTTACCGATTGGCCCGAGCTTTTACGACAAGCATATCTCCATTTGAAGCCTGGTGGTCGAATAGAACTCTCCGAAGGCCGTCCCCATATATGTTGTGATGATGGGACTTACCCAGAGGACAGTTCAACCAGGAAATTCGAGGTTAGCATTGACCTGCTCACATATTCTGTAACGGCTTTCAAATGCTGAACTTTGCCTCCTCACGTTTTCTAGATCGAGTTTCATCGTGTCGCTCACGAAGCCGGGCTAGAGTTTGACATGTTTCCCCAATATGAGTCCTTGCTACAATCCGCAGGATTCGAGGACATAGAAGCCTACGAAACGCCGACTCCGATTGGTTCGTGGCCGAAAGATAAACGACTCAAGGAGATCGGTGTATATTTTAGCTACCAGTTCATCGAGTTCGCCGTCGAAAGTTATGCGCTAGCGCTGTTCACCAAAGTAGGGCATTGGACCGAGTCGGAGACAAAAATATTGCTGGCCCTGGTACGAAACGAAGTGAAGAGTAATAAAATGCATATATATACCCATTGGTTCGTCAAACCCCGAAGTTGCAATCGAGATCTTGCTGCCAAATATGGTATTTGCAGGCTTCTGACTATTGAGGATTACAGCTCATATATCATCGCCAAGAAGCCGACTGCGTAAAAAGGCCGCAATCTTTCGAGACGCTGGGTGGGATTTGGTACGAAGCCTTGCAGGAAGGCAAAAGGGAGGAGGTAGCAGACGACAGGAAGTGATGTGGCTGATAGCCAAAGGTATTTTAACTTTTAGCACCTCCAATATTGCATTTACACTTTTCAGCCGTCACAGCGGCAGCAGCCGCTGTGGGTAGGTAACTTCCGCTTAGGGTGCTCCGTACGCAGGTCTTATATAAACCTGCCTGTAGGCGAGACAAGACAGATGCCATCACTGCCAGTTTTAATCAGGTGGAAGACCACGTTCACACATCATGGGCGGTGCGAAGGATGTCTACGAGTAAGTGGGCAGGTATGCAGGCGGGTAGAAGGCAAGAGGACTGAGACCCATAGGCATGGCATGCGCTCTCACAGCAGACACGGTACGGAGTAACCTGGTGGACGCACCAGTGCCTCGTCCCTGTTTGGGAGCTAATATGACGCCGCCCTTGCTTACCCTCCAGGCTCTCGCGGGTTGGCTCTAAGCGGCGTCAGCATGTTTGCCTAATGAAGCTAGACTAGACAGCCGAGCCGAGGACCAGCCAGTATTACGATAGGATAAGTCACAAGTGCATGGAAGACTAAGTCACGATATAAAGAGGGCTCGGTGCCAGGTAGTCGTGATAACTTTAGGCTTCTACCTAGATAATTGGATTTTTTCGGGCGCCGATACCGCTATTGGCTGGCCCGTCGATTGTCGAGTCGAGGATCACACTGATTAATTAATACGCCGTTGCGAATTGTGGAGGGTGGACACTTTAAAGGGAAAATCTATTTTTCCGGTTCCGAAATTTCTGATAGATAAATGTTCCTCCACCTCGTCTGCTGGAAAGGCTTTTCGTCAGTCATATTAAATAATAGCTCAACTTGCGTATTACCGATAAAAAAGCCCAGAACGTCGTGCAAACCGATATAATTCCAATCCCATACATAGCCTTCCGTAATTCAGGAGAGAGATGGCCCTACCTGGGCCACAGCCCGCACAGAATCCCTCCAGCGACACACCAACTCCTAGCGGGGAGTTCATCTATCCGAAAAGCTACCACTTCCCACCCTTCTTCAGTCCACAGCCCACGGCGCTGACCCGGCAGGCGCAGCTGAAGAAGTGGTCGGTGTTCATTCAACGGTACTGCCAGCACCACCGGATATTCCAGATACAAATCATCGACGTTCTAGACAGTCCGTTGTTCCACAACAGCACGTTGAAGAAACGACTCAGCCTGAAGGATGCCAAGGCTGTCATCGATTATATGGTGAGTAGGGACGGGGACGAACGCGCGGAGTGGCTTGGTCCGGAGAAGTCGAGCGCTTGGATTTGGTGGCGAAAGCCAGAGGAATGGGCCAATGTAATTGCGAGTTGGGTCGACGAGACTGGCCAGAAAGGAACCGTGCTCACGCTTTACGAACTCGTTCAGGGCGAAGCTACCGAGAAGCAAGACTTCTACGCCATGGATATGGAAGTACTCCGAAAGTGTCTGAACACTCTCGTCAAGAAAGGCAAAGCCCAGGTTTTCGGCACAGACGATCAACAGGGTGTCAAGTTCTTTTGAACCGTCTCGTCTATCACAATGTCTACTCTGTACGTCGTTCATCATTTCCAATTTCTGCAACCTGCTTACTTGTCATTAAAACTGAAGCATTCCATGATCACATTTTGACCTTGCTAGCCCGCATTTGCAGGCCCGCATTCACAATTCAACGAGATCGCTAGGCTCGTTCACCACTTTCGACATCGTATGGAGCTGTGGGCAGGAGCTTCTGCGACATTGCAGACTCAATAACCCAGTCTGGGTCGATAATTAGTGGTGTTTTCCGACTGTTGAGGGCCGTCTCTCTGAATCTAGCGCACAAAGATTTGTTCCCTTCCTTCTTATCGGTCAGGAGGTAAACAACGCTGTCCTCAGAATCGGCACTACCATCACTTTCTGCTCTTGTCGATGGTATGATGGCACTCTTTCGGTTTCGCCACGGCATACATCTGCCACCGTTGGCTTCGACGATGGCTTTGAATGTTTCAAACCCGCCATGGATGGATTCTGCACAGTAAATGCTCAAGCCTTGGAGCAGACGATTTTGATTTTTCTTGGCGCGGCTTCTTGAAAGTTTCAAGGATACACCAAGCCGCTTCTCGTTCTCCTTGTCATCAAGTTCAAAATCTCTAGGATCTAGAAGTTTGTCTTCTTCGAGACATGCATCGATGAAATCCGTTGACAAGACCATAGGTGCATATGCCAACGCGGTAACGAACTTTTGCGTCCGTTTAATGCTTGGAGCTGCTAGATGAGTTGCTTTGCTTGCATCTACAGTAGTTAAGATACCAAGACTTCGGAGTTGTTTCTAGTAAAGTTAGCTGAAAAAGTCGTACTGATGAGTAGCACCACATACCTTGTCATTATCCTCATCTTTGGGATGATTGACCCACTTGGCGTAGCCTGAGACCATCAGATGAATCTGAGGTGGTGGGTTACCACGTTTCATTTTCTTTGGTTCCTTGTCTTCGATAGCTTCGTTTTCAGACGATTCACTTGCAGATCGCTTGCGGTTTATTTGGATCCGATCTTCATCATTCTTTCGTCTACCACCATGGACGACCCCACCGACGCGTTTTCTTTCTTTCTCGTACAAGAGTATGTCTGGTGTCATGGCGTGTAGGAGCGCAGATGCAACCTCTTTAGATTTCCGACTATTTGTCGTGGATGGTGTAATGTTTTCCTTACCCATCGCCATGAATTTCGATGGAGCGGGCGTCTTGAAACTTTCCGGCTCATTATCACCAGATTCCGAACCCTTACCTCGTACTCTGCCGGCTTTTGCAGTGTTGTGGTTCTTTTGGCGCATCGGTCCCGACTTTGAATCGTCGGCCATCTCAACATCTATATCTGGGAAGAAGGTTTGTTCCAGGACCGTGCGATCCAGCTGGGTGCTACCAACGACATCACTCAAGTTGGTTCGACTCGGAAAATGAATATACCTGCTGTTGCTGACACTTTGCTTTTTCCATTTTGCATAGCTTTCTTCGAGCCAAAGATGATTGACAATTTCAATACCCCAGTCTTTTGCGGCTGCACACTTTTCGCTCATTCCATGTGCGGTAAGGAGATGGGTATTATCTTGCTTCAACGTCTTCGTGCACTCAGCTCCAGTAGCAATGATGAGGTTTTCGAGGTATGTTCGCGCGTCGCCACTGTAATTCGAAAGGCTAATCTTGAGGCCCTCAAAACCGGGGAGCGCCTCTCTTGGGATGGGGTAGTGGAGCAGGCGTCGCATGGGGGATGTCCATTCATCGGTTTGGATAAGATAATAGAGCCATGTCAAGTTACCTACATCCATGCCTAATCTTGAGGCAACCTTGTAGTTATGACCAGCCCGATATTTACCAATGTACATGTTCGCCTTGGAGACCGAATCAGTAAGTTTGCCACCACTTCCAGTAATGATGCCGTCCAAGACACCTCGAAGGTACGGCGATATGCCCAAGTCATCTGCTAGCAGAACTGTCTTCTTCCTGAAGACCTTTGCTAGCTCCCGTGGTGTGTCCGCGGTCAGTGTTTGTTTCGCTGGATCAAAGTTTGTAGCACCTTCGACTTGAGTCTTTCGTTTCGCACTTGGCGCCTTGTCTATGGGCTGCTGCAGTATTTCTGGATTTGGAAAAGTGTAGGGGTATTCATCAATCCTGCGTCCCAGCTTCAAGCAATCATCGATCCAGTGTGGAAGTACAATCTTCACCCGGAGGTTTTTGTTCCGGGCGTTCTGACAGATCTCCGAATCGTACTCGATCGTAATGATATGTGTTACCTGACTGGTGAGTTTCTTCGAAAACATCCCGCCCATGGCAATGACTCCTCCGGCAATGGCATCTGCGTCACCGTCTGGGAGACCCGAAACACAGGCGACAATATCAGACATGAAAAACCGGGGGTCGGGACTGTATTGTCGTGGCTGGGCTAACTTGCTTTTCATAAGGGAATGGGTCGTCCATATCGATTTGACGACTGGGATTAAAGCGTCGGCGCAGGCATGGTAGTCTGGAAAGTCGGACGTATTTGAGATGACGTGTGTAAGGCTGTCGAGGTTGAGATTGCTATCTGGGTAGTTATCGATGGTAACTTCGCCATCGTGAAGGCGCAGTTCGTGTGCCGCCTGTTCGTGGCCAGTGGTTAGTTATGACGAGGGTTCTGCTTCCAGTGTTCACTTACATTCTCAGCTTCTTCGCTGGTAAGGGTAGCGCTGCGAATGATGGCAAAGCTGCACTGAGCGAAGAGGCCAGGAACCTTGGGACACTTTTCAACACCCATCTCAACTAGAGGATCAGCGCCAACAAAACTACGAATAAGACCTTGGGCCGTATTAAGTAATGTTGTCATCGACAATTTTGAATGGACATGGAGGGCAGTGAGGTGTGACACTCTACTGGCAGTAGCGACTTCAGTAGTAAAGTGGGAACTTGGGACATACGAGTCGTAGAAGGACAAGACGCGACTAGGACGCGTAGTGTATTTTGAGAGGCGGCACGCGCCTGATCATGTGACTTCAGCCTCCCTCTTCCAAAGTCCACCGCCACAAACTTGTCATTTAGTCATCACTTCTCCCCACGGAGTTTACCAGGAATATAACAGCTTAAACGGGTCCAACCTTGCCGGCAATTCATCAAGAGTACTCCGTACAATTAGAGTTGCTGGCTCCAGTCAACCTGATACGGCCGATGGCCTTTCTTCCTCGGTGAACACGGGCAGATGGTCGGCTGGGCATATTTACCGGTACGGAGTATTCGTCTGGAAGTGCGATTTCCGTCAAGCGGATGTGGACCTCGGCACTTCTCCAACTTCAACTTCTGCCCCAGGAACCTAAAGAATGGACCGCAATCCATTTGCTCCGAAGAGTCTGTTGAGAATTCGGAACTGAGATCGAAGTGCTCTGTAACTACGGAAGCTATATTTTCCCTTTGGATTCATAATGATATTCTGTTAAACTGAGTCCCTACTAACGGCTCTCCCTGCCCTTTGGAAACCGTTGAGCTGCAAATCCAGCCCACCATGTCCTCCTTTCATGTCATCGAACATAAGATCCCTTGCCAGCACATTCGGGAATATGCTCGCGCGACCAGCGGGTCTCAAGAGACGGTCTTACATCTGGCTGTAAAGCAATATGTACCAAAGGACAACCCGAACCCCCAACCGGGAGACGTCACGATCATCGGAGCGCATGCAAACGGGTTCCCCAAGGAGTTGTATGAACCCTTGTGGGATGATCTCCATGCTCGATCAAAACAACAGGGCTTCCGCATCAGGGGCATTTGGATAGCTGATGTTGCGCAGCAAGGCCAAAGTAGTGTCTTGAATGAGCAGCTTCTTGGAAATGATCCCAACTGGAATGATCATCCACGAGATCTACTGCATTTGATCAATCTCAAGAGAGATCAAATGCCTCGGCCCTTAATTGGCATTGGCCATTCTATGGGCGGCAACCACCTGTATGAGACTATTGTGTTTCCTAGCTCGGTTATCCAAACTAATTTTGCATTAGTGTCAATCTCGCGTACATGCACCCTCGACTTCTCACAACCCTCGTTTTGATTGATCCCGTATTTCAGAGATATTCAAGTGTTGCCCCCGGGGTTGGTCCTAATCCAACCCGTTTGTCGACTTTTCGGAGAGATATCTGGCCCTCAAGAGAGGAGGCAGCCAAAGGATTCAAAAGCAGCAAATTCTACCAAGCCTGGGACCCTAGAGTGCTCGATCGATTTGTCCAATATGGCCTGAGAGATCTTCCAACCTTGTTGCACCCAACCGAGTCTAATAAGAAGCCACCTCAGGTCACACTGACGACACCCGTTCCTCAAGAAGTGTTTACATTCTTACGACCAAATTATGAAGGCGAGGGTGTTAACGGGAAGGCCATCAATCGCAAGACCCACCCAGATTTGAACCCTAGCTTGCCTACCATCGCTCCCTTCTACCGTGCCGAGGGTCCACAGGTGTTTTTCCGGCTTCAGGAGTTACGCCCCAGCGTCCTTTACGTCTTTGGAGGGCTATCGGACGTTGGAACTCCCGAAGCATGCAAGGAGAAGATGGACAACACGGGAACTGGCGTTGGTGGTAGCGGAGGTGCACCGTTGGGCCGAGTCAAGAGTGTGCTATTTGAGGATATTGGACATCTGATCGCAATGGAAGCCGTCGACAGGACAGCAATCCACGCAAGCCAATGGGTAGGAAATGAAATTAAGCAATGGAAGCGCGACGAAGAGGAACACAACCGGACTTGGAACTCGAAATCTCTTGTCGAAAAACAGTCCATCGACGAACAGTGGAAGATACAGATTGGAGGGCCAATCGAAAGAAAGCCTAAGCAGCAGAAACTGTAAGCGGTGATCTCGATTCTTGCATTCCGGTTTTATTCGCTTCATGAAGGCCCGTGAGCGGCTCGGGCGGTTCCCGGCAAGATATAGGCAGATGGCAAATAAAAGGATACAACAAACATCTCGACGAACAAACCAACCTTTCTCCTTACAGCTGATTTTCACACCTGACAGCGCCCCTTCTCACACAGAATTGTACAGCACCCGAAGTCAAGAGGAACATACCTATGTAGATGAGAGAAGAGAGAATAGAGGGCCGTTTTGCGCCTCAGATATCGGCTTAGTTAGACGGTGCTCGCGAGACATTCACTCCTCACATTTGAGGTAGCTAGCATGCGTACATGCATAGACATTCAGACTAGTTAGACACCAAAGGGAATTATCTAATAATTGCCGATGGCACCCAAAGTGGTAGGGCAAAGAAGGTCACTTCATGGGATCGCGCCCTCGATCCAAGTTTCCTCACGTCGATGCAAACGCAAACATGGAAAGAACTTTCGATACCAATGTTCTAAATAACGCTTAAAATGCAGGCTTAAAAATAGTGTTACATACGATACGTTGTAACTTTGCTGCGCTTCGTAGACATCGTCACTCACGGATTTTCCGCTCTATGAATAAGGTGCAACAAATGCGTACCGGCCAAACGCATTCCACTACCACCAACACGCATCAACATCACACGCTGAGGCGTCTCTGCTTCTTGGGGCGTGTCTGCCACCACATGCCATCCTGGTCATGCACTTCCAAGGTGGAAGCCCTCCCCTGTTCGGAGAGCAGACCCACCGTCTCTTCTTCCTCGCCCCCTTCTATGCTGTCTCGCTGGTCACGCGTTCGGAAAACACCATCGTACCTTCCAACGGGCATGCGGCCTCTCCTGTAGCCGAAGCCTTCGCTCTCCTCGAGAATGTCCAGGTGGCGAACATTGCCGTTGTCGCCGACGCCCATGGCGGGGACATTTCCAACGCCGGGATCTCTCACGCCGTAGATGACTTTCACGTTGCCTAGCTTCTCTGCGATCTCGTCGCCAGTGAGGAGGCAGCCGTTGTCGCCTAGTTTGTCGACGATTGGCCGCAATAGCCTCGCCGTGGACAGGTGACTTGTGTCCTTGATGATGGCCTTGTTTGCGAACATAATGACCAGGAGCAGAACGAGCAGCTGGGCCAGGGGCACACCCGCCAGAATCAAGATCGAGTACTTCCACTTGACGTTGACGACCTGTGCCGGGCCTGGCACATCGCCAGTCACATTCGTTCTCGGTCCGTTCTCATCCAGCGCCGAAATTGCGCCCGCCGTGAAGCTCATCAAAAGGTGGGCCATATCGTCGGCTGTCCAATCACTTGATGGTGACCAAGGTGAGTCAACTGGATAGCGCACCATCTGCAAATCATTAGTAATCGTGTCGTTGTCCTCGTCCTGGTATTGTTCGACGAAACCGGACAATCCAATCGACCCCGCGAAGAGTTGTGCTTGGATATCCGGCATCTTATAGATATCTAGGTCGTCGTAATAGTCCAGGCCATCGACGGTGCTAACATGGGACTGGCAGTCAAAGAGTCGCGGGACAGTGACTGTGTCATTATCGGCCGATTGTAGTGCATAAACCTGCATACATCGGGGCCCGCACTCCGAGGACATATTCGCCATCCAAGTTGTTGCGCCAGTTGCCACCGTGGCGACATCGTAAGTCATGGGCGTGCCATCCTGGGCAATCCAGCTCACTGTGTTGGTCAGGGAGGCGTTATCAGTGTTAAATCCAGCATAACCACCAAACGTCAATTTCAATTGAGTGCAACCCGCAGTCGCATTGATCGTGCGCTGGGAGCTCACGGCGTCAGTCCACTTTGAAACAGCTCGGTCGACAAAACGGTACCAATAGAAGGTCGAATTGGCGTCAGTGTAATATGATTGTGAGTATGTCTTATCGGAATCGAATGACGTAGTATAGATTTGGTAATTCTGGCCTGTGATGCCCAAACTGTTGGCAGTCGCGCCCTGCGATTGAACGGTATTAACGTCAGAGACTCCATCAGCAAACTCATACTGCGAGTTGGCATCGCCGATAAACGACACATTGGCTACGGAGACAGTTCCTATATGTAAGGTCACGGTCAGCGAGGGGGTTCGCTGTACTCACGTGCCGGTGCGGGACGGGGAGTCGACATACCATTGCTTAGGGACACGTAAGCTTCCGATACATCGATGGAGTAAGTCAGGCCGAGCAAGGCAATGAAGACTTGCAGAGCGACATTGAATATGATCCATGAGAGGGCCAGGATCTGAGTCTTATTCGGCAAGATCCGTCCGCGCGTTCGTCCACCCCAGACCAGACGGAATGCCTTTGACTGACTGTCACAATTCATCACAAGCTCGAAGTCTTGGACGGTCCGGTAACTAGAAGCCAAGAATCTCCATCGCATCATCTGTGCATAGCCTCTGAGCGACGATACGATGTTCAGACCGAGGACAAGCGACAGCCCCACCACGAGCGCGTTGAACACTCTCTTCTGCACGTCGGTAATGCCATACGTCAAGGTCGAGAAGCCATAAAGTGTGCCAACCAGTGCTGCGGCGATAAACAGCGTGACAAAACACTGGAAGGCGCTGTTCACAAATAACCGGACCCGCTGGCGACGGTGATCGAAATAGCGGACCGTGTCGGAAGGTTGCTGTATGCTACTCTGCTTCTCGGAAAGCTCATGTTCCCACGGCGCAGCTAACTTAGGCACATTAAAGTGCGAGACCGTAAACTGTTTAGTGGTACTCCATGCCGAAGAAGCAACAGAATACAACGAATTGTTCGTTCGTCTCCTAGCTGCGCAGGATTAGCAGTATTCAGTGGAAATGTTTTCCCGCGAACTCTTACTCGGTTGTTTAGGTTCGATGTCGTGTGAAAATCCAGTCTCCGCCAATCCATTTGAAGCTGCTCCGTCCGACCGTACTTGTACTTGGGGCTGAGATTTTGGAACAGTCCCAGTCCCGTCAGGTGTACTCAGACGGTCATAAGAGAGAGAATTGCTGAACTGCATAGCAGCATCTACAGGAGCCCGGTTACCAGTCAAGTCGGGTTGAACCTGAGGATTGAGTCGAAATCTCTTCGAGTGCGCCATCCTTCAGCCTCGACATAAATCAAAGCAACTATGCCAGTTCCGCAGGTTGGGGGTTCCAAGGATGGAGAAATCGGTGCAGAACAGCAAGATGAGCACCAAAGGATTTTGTAAAGAAGAAGGAATCTGAATCCTTCTGAAAAAAAGATGGGGCATATAGACACTAGAGGCACTTCAAGGAGCAGGGGCATCACTGTTGTGACCAAGCCATAAACGGGGAATAGGAAGGGCGCTCTACATACTCCGTATAACGGCCATGAACGGGGTCGAAGAAAACAGGTACCGTAAGCAATACGGATGGTGGCATCTGGCGTATCGATGATTGGCGGCATGGATCAGCTCCTTTGGGTCCAATTCAATATTAAGCGATAGGAGAGCGGTCCAAATTTATCCACCAAAATCCAGAAGTACTCGTACTCATCCTCAGCATTGTTCAGACTGCCGTGCGAGAATTGCGAGGCTTTTGACGCCTCGTTTCACCAACCTTTTCCTCGGGAGGAAAGTACATGACACCAGAAGCCAGTCAGTGGTAACATACGTGTCAGGACTCAGGACTCTGTCCTCCGTACTCCGTACAAGAGTGTCCAAGGCTAATGAAGCCCGAAGGATTCGAAGACGAATGCACTAAGAATACAGTTTGTGGTGAGAGTGCAAAATTGGTTGGCTATTCATACCTGAAGTGGGAGGTGGATTCAAAGAGCCGCATTTAGTCGACCAGGGGCCCTGGGGAAGAGAGTTTGACGAAGATTAGTCAAAACACCAGGCTGCGAAAGTTAGGTCTTAGGGCAGGGCGGGTGAGGATGCAAGCATATTCGCAGATTTGTGAGGATGAACAGGTCCCCGGTACCACGAAGGCACGACAAGCTTCAGCTCATCTCAGGTGCCAAGTCCACCTTGCATTGGTCGTAGTACGAGGAGCTCAACCAGTCTCGCCATCTGAGACATCACGCATACGAGTAGAAGGACTTGGAGACCTTTCCAACGGTCCCTCACGGAAGTGCTTGTACGGAGAGTGTTAGGTGTAACCACAAGAATAGCTAGGAAGTGAGAACAATTTGGACTCTTACCGGTAAGCAGTCCCAGGCCCAGGCCCAGGCCCAGCAAGCCTAGGCCGAGGGGTGTTGGCACGTTGTGAGTCGCATGAAAAGGTGAGCCGACACGGTCCATCTCCTGATGGTTGTGCTCGTTCTTGGGATGAGCACCGGCCAATAATCTAATTGGCCTCTTGGGAAGGGAAATTTGAAAGGATCATCACACCTGAGATATCAACCAGTGAGCGTCAGCTTTAGACGAAAGGATTGAGCTTGAGGAGAATCCTTCGGGCAATTTGTGGAAATCGGTTTTGGTGATGGCCAGGTGAACAAAAGTTCAGCCATGTGTTGGCCCCCACCACTCCCAGGGGGCCTTAAAATTAGACAGAAAAAGATATCCCTGTTTGTGGAAGGAATAATGTGAGGCTCCCGAGTCACTCGTAGGCGCTCCCCGTTGGTCGAAGGGTTAGTCAGGATCCTCTAACGAGCCTCTGATGATCCCTGTCGCCGCCCCAAACAGTCCGCCCCCGAGCCGAAGTTCACACCTACTAACGCCTGGTCTCTGACAAGGCTGATGACCCTCTCTTGCATCCTGATACAATTGGCAAGAATGACTTATTAATTACGGAGCACTACTTTGTACAACTAGATACCGAATATTATTCTCGACACCATAACCCTCTTGGACCGTCATCTCGCTCATCCTTTGCAAGCTTGAAGCAATTCTACATCTCTGGTTCGCACTGTGTGGTTGATCCTGTACAGCAGCGCATGAGTCATCCGCGTAGCTGTTCTTCAGATTCATATATGCTTATCCTCGGGGCACACGTTCTATCATGCCCCTCGGAGATGTGCCCTTGATAACCAGAGCTGAGGTTTCCTGGTGAAGGTGGGCCACATATTCATAACTAGATTGTATTTATACTCTTCTCATAGCCCGACGTATCGTTCAACAGCCTGTGAGTGGCATGGTTCGGGGGGTGCTAGCTTTTTGCACAAGTGATGTGAAGGTGGCACGAGTAGGCATAAATAGAGAGAGGACCAAGGCGAGGCGAGGGGAAATAAAATGCATCTAAGCTGCAAATGCGTAGCTTCCTAGCATGGCATAAACAGACCATGGATCTGTTCGGTCTCCTTTCTCGAGCATTTCAGCAACCGTGCCTGCATTCCTAATATCAAGCTCAGCAGACATGAAGCGCATTTGACATATGACCCAATCTTTAATCATACTGTTAGAACTTGCATACAAAGCTGCAACATAAAATGGGAAGAGGAGAGTATAACAAAAGAAGGTACGGGCTGATGAGACAGTCTCCTGGGGAGTCGGTGAATCCTCAGAGCCTATGAGTTGTGGCCCAGATGAGCATATCTCCCTAGCGAGGTCATCTATGATACTGTCAATAAAGCTCAAGGAAATAGGCTCGACATCGGTGGTATTATACTCAAAGGAAGCCTTTCTGCATGTCGATCGGATCGTATCATTTAACATTATTCGAGTGAGGCGGATGACGTTGTGTGTCTGTGTGACGTTGTAATCAGGATATAGGTCATAGAATTGGCCAAATACTCTCTTGGATGGCCGTTGTAGGTATTTTCTCTGGCTGAGCCACGCGACAGGCATATCAGCTGACAGTGATGCGAGCCCGTTGTCTAATAGGGTGGCTTGTAAAACAATATCAGGGTCGGAGAGTGACCCATTTCGTATTGCGCCACGAAAATCCGTTGTCTTGATAATCCAGTCTGTGAGGTTCCATTTAGGATCTGCAACGTTCAAGGAATACTCGAGCTCAGTACGAAGATTCTTCAGCGCCCGAGGGACTGTTGCATTTGCGGCGACACAACTAATTACAAGACAGCTTGTGAGCCGGAATGAGAGTCGACGGCCGATATATGTCTGGAACTGGATGGAATCACGAAGCTTGACGAGGGCCAGAGCTCCATTCACATGACTCAAACATAACGCTGATGGGACTGGGTTGTTGTTCGTTATCTTCTCGAAAAGGTCTAAAAGGAGCACGGCTAAAAGTGTTGAGTCACTGGAGAGTGTCTTCGGGTTTTGTAAAGCAGTATTGACTAGCTTCAGTGCTGAAAGGTATGTCGTGCTCGCAAGATTCGATGCGGCAAGGGAGAAAAATCGGAAGTGGAAAAAGGCGAGGCTTACAGCGGTGATACTTGTGTCCAGGTGGGTGTCGAGTGGTGCTGCTTTGCGTAGGAGCTCGATCACGTCGTAGCTTCGGGCAACGCCGTGAACATAGTGTGAGTAGAACACACCTCGAGATTTCTCTTCGATTGAGACGTCTCCAAACCTGGAAATGGTCCCAGCCTTTGATACTAGCACCTTCACTTTGACAAGATTGGTTTCGTCCCGGATTCGTAGCTCGTTTGGATTCCGATAGCCGGAGCACGTCAGCCCTGCTCTGATACATTGACCGCAGGAATCCCTCTTCAGATCACACTTGTTGCCTTTTAGCGGAAGATCTTGCTGGCAAAGGGGCGTGGACTTACGCGAAGTTTTCTCTTCCTGCACGGAAAACAAGCGCGCGACGGGCTCCCAGTGTAGACCATGATTCGTCTCAGCCTTCCAGCTACGATACCACAGACATCGGTCCTAAGAAACCGAAAGAGCGAGGTTATAAACCAAGGGCCGAAGACTCTAGGACTTGCTGTGGAATAGGGGTTTCAAGGCTTGATACCGACATTGTTGGCCTCAGAGTTCCGACACCATTCGAGGAGATTTGGAAAGATTCGGCCAGTTTGGATGCCACAAGATATCCTATCCTTAGGTAATCACAGTCCAGTGCCAAACCGTTACCGTCTCGGTTGTTGCTCCTCGAAGTTATCATTGGGGGGAGTCTGAGCAGCATCGGCTATTCCTGATAGAGAAGGCGTTACGTTGTGACATCATTGGGCAAACAGAAGACTCCACTCCCAAATGCTCTGCGGCTCTGCCAGCAAACACCTCCAGCTGTACCAGGGATTAGTGCTGCAGCAATTCGGCAGCCACGGGACCATGAGTGTTCGACGGGACTTCATGCTGGAACCTTGCTCAATTACGCAGGGTGGATATGTCCACTTGTATTTCCAAGGTCCGTGATAGACACTGAATCGGACGACCAGTATGGACGACTCTATTCTTTCCCGATTTGGTCTTCGAGAGTTTGACCACCTTGAGCATCATGTTTGGGTATAAAGAGATCAGTCATTGCCACCTTTGTAGACTGTCTTTACACATGATCAAATTTCAGGCAAACAACAATCAGACTCATTAAAACCACCAGCTATAAATACCAAGTCATCAGAATGGGCTTTCGATACAAGCAGGTACTGGTGATCGGTGGCACCTCAGGCATCGGTGCTGCCCTGGGAGACCGCCTCGTTCAAGAGGGCTCCAAAGTCATCATTGTCGGTCGAAGACAAGATCGAATCGATACGTTCGTGCAGAAACACGGAAGCGCGAGAGCTGGAGGAATCAAGTTCAATATCAGTGACCTCGAACGGGTCGACGAATTCTTCTCCAAGGCAACAGAAGCATATCCGGACATTGACTGTGTGTTCCTCAATGCTGGGACCGTCACTCCCATCACTCTGGCGCAACCAGAGAACGTCAAGCTTGAGGTTTTCCATTCACAGATGATGGTAAACTTCACGGCTCTCGTGGACATCACTATGAAATTCCTTCCGTTTTTGATGAGCAAGAAATCCGAAACAAGTCTGATATAGTAAGTCGCTCTCTGTACCTGAAGATTCAAGAATGTATCTCTGACCTTCTAGTACTTCATCCAACATAGCGTTCGTCCCGGCAGCACCCCTTTCAGCATATTCAGCTTCCAAGGCGGCACTCAATGCTTTCATTCTGTGTCTCCGCGACGAGCTCAGATACTCCACGGTGAAGGTCGTCGAGCTATCTCCGCCTATGGTCCAAAGTAAGTATTGGCATGCATCCCTTTTGACTATGGCTGATGTCTTATAGCCGAATTGAACGACTATATGGGGCCCGAGGTAGGTCGAAAGCTGGGGATGCCGATCGACATATTCACAGGCGCTGCATATGAGGGCATTGTGTCAGGCAAGGATCAGATAGTGATCGGTTCGATTGGTCCGGAAGACACTTTCAATGAGATTGTCGACAAGAGGCGCACGGCATTTGAGAATTTTGCAAAGATGCTCAGGGGGGAGACCTAGGTCAGCATGGTGAACCTTCTCAGCCTTACAATGACAAAACACACCTATCACGCACAATAAGTTCTCTCCAGCGGCCCCTTCGCTCTAAAGCCTTGGGAACCGGTCTGAAAGGAGACATATATATAGACTTGAAGTGTGAAGATTGACAGCATTCACCTTTGCACATGTTCGCAACGCCTACCCTTTGTGGAGACCGGCGTGCTGTGACTTTGACATTGCCTAAAATGTGCCACCGATACTCACATTGCACATGCTTGAACGACAACATGGATGACTCGAATCACGCATATCCGAACGAGAACAGGAATGCAATAAAAAGCGCTACAATCAAGGAAACTCTTGAACCAAACAAAAACAGCGAACACGGAATTTCTCAGCTGCGAATAAGACCGGTTGAAAAGTTCGGAGCGGTCCGCAATCGATCTCGTTTTAGCTCAGGACATCATTGGTACCGATCTACCGTCGCTTTGACGAACCTGAGCCATCAAAGGCTGTGACTGACTTACTTCCAGCCCCAACAAGCCAGCGCACACTTTCTCAGGGCGATGCATCAAGCAAAAGCATGGCGTTTAGTGCCCCAAATGCAACTGTCTGGTCAGTTGGATGCATGGTTGTCATCCACATGGTGTGAAGAAGGACGCCCTGCTCAACAAGCCTGCCAAGTTGACCAGTCATGCTGATAGGGTCACTGAGAACGCAGGGGTCGCTGGGTTATCCAATGAAAAGGACAACACAGGCACTGGAGACATGGACGAAGCATCGACATCCGCGCGGTCGAGGCTCAGGAAGAGGGCTGTCAACGACGCCAAAGGCGGCAAAAGAATCAACAATGACAGCGTGCATCGCCAAGATTCCCAACCAAGCGGTAAGAGTGGACACTGAATTCGAATCATGAGGGCCAATTCAAAGCAACAGCAGCCGTGATATGAGGCGATGGGAGGCTGAAGCTCAGGTTGGAAGTTTGGTCGAATTCCGAGACCTTCTGGTTCACAACAGAAGCGTGTTCATGAATGAGAGCGCGAAATAAGATTCGACTGTTCACCAAGGCGCCTGGGAACCAAAAGGAGGTGTTTCTTGACTCAAGAGAGAAGCTCCTCTCCACAAAATGTGGTAAAATGAGGTGGTGGTTGATCTCCGCTAGCGAGTCGCCGCAAGCCACACTAAGGGGTTCGCTAATGCCCAAACTAGTTTAGTGTCACACTCAAATCTCGCGTCGGATCGACAAGTCAATGTCCACCTCAGGGCCCTTATTTGATTCTTTGACTGTGAAGTATTGACAGCATGCAAGCTACGTAAACATGTAGCCCTCTGACATCCCGTCAAGGTGTGCTACTCAGTACATGACCCTTATACGAGCCTGATGTCTCAAGCCAGCACAGCATGTGGCCATTCATTTCGAACACCTCGTACGGAGTTGTGTGACCCAAGACCTTGAGCAACCGCATGTGGTGTTTGTCTCAGTTGAGTGGCCTCCAATGCAAGCTCGTCCCTCTGACCAAAATGGATATCCAGGGAGAAATTCTACTCGCATGCCTGTCTCCCCACAGCCTCCGGACTTGCCTAGGCTTATCCGACTGGCCAGGTGAGCCTCATCTGTCCCCAATGTGGATTCCAAAGAACAAACTTGGCCTCCCTTGAACACGAGGGACCTGATCACGAGCAGGAGAATCCCTGCCCTTCTTCGACAAGGGTCCCAGGGTCAAGCTCTATTTATTTATCCTCCGGTCACCGTCCGCTTGTTCAATCTGATCCACGGGCTTAAAGAATACATTGGAGCGACTTGATTGCCTTGTTTTCACTTCCTCAGTCTCTCGTTCATCTAATTCACTGTCACTCGTTCAGCTTCAACCTGTTTCCCAGTATCTTAATACCGATAATCCAATCTCAACATGCAACTCACGACTTTCGTCCTGGCATCCATTGCCACCATTGCAGCTGCTCAAACAGCCACCAGTTCGGCACCTGCCACAACTAGCACCTCTTCCTGCGCTGCTCAAAAGTGAGATTTAATAGTTATACAACATGCGGTGATTAGACAGCTAACAGAAGGCCAGTATCCTCGATGCATGCATCCCCATAATTCAAGGACAGGTCAATGCCTGTTCCGCGACGGATTATGCTTGCCTTTGCACACAATACCAAAACATGTTAACCTGCTACAACAACTGCCCCAACGACCCGGGTGTTGGAATTGTCCAACAGCAGCGCGAACAGAACTGTATCGCCGCATCAGTCTATGGCTCAACGACCACCCTCGGAACTGCTCCTGCCACGACCGCAGGAGCCGAGGCAACTACCTCTGCCACTGGATCTGCGAGTGACACTTCTATCCACAGCGGCTTTGCCTCCGAGACAGGCTCTTCCGCCAGCTCCACCGCAACCGGCAGCAGCTCATCAGGCAATGGTGCCTCCGGCCTCGAAGTAGCCGGTAGCTTGGTGGCCGTGGCTCTTGCAGGATTGGGATTCGTCTTGTAAACGGAAGATACCCATTTTATGTTCGAGGATTTGGAAAAGTATTTGGTAGCTGCCTCTGTAGCCCGAAAGTTGAATGGGACATATCGTATTAATATACCATAATTTTCCAATTGCGCAAGCAGCCTATTTTACCTCCTTTTTCGTCGTGACTGCCGGTTCGAAGATGATGGATCAGCGTCGTTAGCTGACTCTGCTTGACGTTTTACGCCCTTGCCAGATTTAGCTGCTTCAACAACCTCAGTTGCTTTTGCTTTTGCTACCTCCCCCCCAGCATCGCTGGACCCAGTCAGCGCTTCTTCAAGGCGTGAACTGTCCTCACTTTCGAGGAGATCCTTATGCGAGAGGACATAAGCAACCTTCTCCAATTCAACAGCCTGAACTCCTAATTTCTTCAGTACAGGAGCGACCGCGTCATACAGTTGCATGTACTCTTTTTGAGTGTACTTCAGTTTCGCATCTTTAAGATCCGGAAAGAACCACAGAAACATCTCGTCCTGGAAGAATGGAACATTCTTGGGGTCGAACACGCTTAATATCAAAGTCCCCGTAGCGGGTCCAATCCCGGTCAGTTTGCAGACCATGCCTAAAGCCGCCATCAAGGTTGGCCTGGGTGATGTTGACGATGAAGACCGCAGTTTTTCAAATGCAAGACAAGTTTGCTCTTCGACGACTGATGCGTCATTCTTGCGGACCATCGCAGGAAGAAAAGGACGCGAATGGCCATGCGTACTATAAGAAACTCAGCTCCTGAGGCAATCACTTTTACCTCCAATAAAGCAGCTTCCCATGCAAAGAAGAGGGAGAGGATTGGGGCGTTTGCAAGGGGGCTAGCTGTATGGAGCATAACAATAGAGGAGCTACTATGGAGAAGCGGCTTACATCTTCCACTGGACTAGTCTCTCAACTGTTTCTTTAGACATGTACACCCCAGCCTTGTTTGACTTGCGCTTCTTCATCGCGCTGATGGAGGCAGGTAGTTCTTCGAATCTCCACCGGTCTCTCTCAAGTGCCTCATTGACCCTTTTTGAGTCCTTCAGTTTTGATCTGTACACTCTCTCAGCTATATTTGGATAGAAGTCGAGAGCAACCTTGAAGCTGGACAAGGTGATCGAAGCTGGTGGTGGTAAAGTAGACATTTTGAGACTTGCGTGTCTTCTGTGCTCTTATTTTGTAAATAGTGTCTCGAGCCTCATCTATTGTCATTACATTTGTAGGTTCACTTGGTTTCGTCAATAAATGTGGATGAGTGTTTGTATACTCCGTATCGCTGGACTTGAACAAGAGTGAGCAAGCACGCACGTGACAGAAAACAGTCGGCAAAACTCCGCTTCAACCACTTTCTCATCCGTGTGGATCTTGAAGCACGAAACGAAAGCTCAACAGTCGCTCCTTCGATCAGTCTCAGGGCCCGGACTTTGTAGACGATTCAAAGGGTGCAATAATGGCGACTATACTACCAAGACGAGCTGTTTTTGTCTGCCAGTCTTGCAAAACGTCACTAGCAGTACACTCTAGTCAACGACAGTTCAGTTCGATAGCTGCAAGCATTTCGAATTGTAGGCTGCCCTCTAAGCCCAAGCGTGTCACTGTCCCTCCTCAGACTCGACCTCGGTATGCATCGGTATCAGCAACCCGAAGTAAGGTAAACAAAAGACGAATCCCATCTTTACAGCCATCCCGCGAACCAGAGATAGAACACGACGAAGATGCACAGGGCGCTGCGGAGGACGCCGCGGCAGCGATGCAAAGAGAAGCAGCAGAAGCAGCAGACTCTTCAATCATGACGCTGAACCCCGCCGAAGTGCTTGTATCACTAAAGCAAGACATCTCCAAGATCACCTCTGCCAACGTGGCCCCCTCCCAAGACACTATAATCATCCTTTTGGACCTCATATACCAACTGTCAAACGTGATCATCTTTGGAATCAACAAGGGCCCAAACGAGGTGCAGAGTAAAGACGGCGAAAATCTGGCGGATTCGGTATTGCGAGACCTCGCTGAAGGCAGCTCAGACGAGCCGGTATACATCGCAGACAAGGAAATGTCTGCACCATTCCGTCAGAACGCCGCAGGCACACTTGCCGAACTGACGTGGACACTGGTGCGAGACCCGAAGGTCTTCATTTCGTTGGATGTCCTCAACATCTACACACGAATACAATGCTTATTGGGGACGCCAGAATATCTCCCGGAGATATTCAATCTGTTCGCACACAAGAAGATCCCGCACGCGAACTCATCACCGGTCACATACTCCGACCCGTGGTCCAAGTTGCCCAAATACGCGGTGCCGCAGGCGACAGCCAGCGCGGCCTTACAAGCGGCTATTTTGAAAAAGAATCTTCCCTTGGCGTTGGCCGTCATCGACACCACAGTAGCGACGCCGGCATTCCGGGCCAACAAAGTCATGACCAAGGCCTCCATCCCACTCCTAGGAGTCGCTGCCCTCCCGGCGCTCGCATACGCGGGCTCGACGTGGGTGGCCTCGACGCAGAACACAATGGACTTTGAAATGTCCAAGTACACGTCCATTGCGGCCGCGATGGCCTATATCGGGACATTGTCCACAATCGGCTTCGTTGCCATCACGACCAGCAATGATCAGATGGAGAGGATTGTGTGGCGGCCTGGCACACACTTATCTGCCAGGTGGTTGAGGGAGGACGAACGTGCGTTCTTCGACCGTCTCGCGCTCGCCTGGGGATTTGAGGAGAAGGCAAGGTGGGGCGAGGAGGCCGGCGAGGACTGGCAGACGCTTCGCGATGAGTGCGGCGTGAGAGATATGATCCTAGACAAGACGGATTTGATGGAGGGCATGCAGTGAGATAGACAGGCCATGTTACTGTATGAATAGCTAATACGCACAAAATTTCCCGGAACCTGAGATGCAATATCCCGTTCCGTTTCTCGGGGAAAGCTAGTAGGAGAACGTAATGGAGCTTGCCATTCTCTCATCATTGGGGATTGCTATCTACTTTGTTTGAGTTTTGGTATTGAAAAGCTAGATGGTCACCATTGTTTCGTGATGATCCACCGCAAGCTTAGCACAGATAACATACGAGGCCATTGCAGATGACAGTGGGTATGACGAGCGACATAGCCACCACGAAGAGATCCGTAAACTAATACAATCTCTTTGGGGGGCTCATGCTGGCCTTGATGGTCAAGCTTCCGACATTCTGCCAGCCCTTCTTCAAGAGAGAGACGAGGTAGTTGATGGCCAACATGATGTTGCTGATGAGCTCGTCTTCCGTCATGCCAACGTTTCCGACCGCCACGCCCATGCACAGAACCTTCTTCAACTGGAACTTGATGGTGGACTTGACCTCGGTGATCTTGCTGGCGAGGTCTTCGTTATGCGAGATTGGGGTAGGGAACTTGCCGGCTTTGGAGAGACCGGGACCCAAGAGACGGGGGATCTGCTTGATCAGGGTTTCGGAGGCCACGAATGCGTCGTACTTGCGTGCCAGCTTCTTGATCAGCTTCTTGTTCTTGTTCAGTTTCTTCAAGTCATCGGCCGACATGGCATCGACGCCGTGGTGCTTCGCTCGGTCAATATCGTGCTGGTCACCGAGGACGCTGGAAACCATGCGTCAGTCTCCTGTGGTAGTTTGCTTCATATTTGCCATGAGCGGGGTCAGGGAGGGAGTATAACGATGTGCGTGCTCAATAATTATTTGCGAACTGCGATGAATGATACATACCAGAGACTCATGCCAGGGCGAGGGACGGTGGGCAACTTGATGGTTCCGGAGAAACGCTTGTCACGCTGAGGATCATAGTTCTTGAGGCCAATCTGGAGTTCGACGGTTTCGAGGAAGTTTCGCTTCTTCTCGTTCAAAGAGTAGTCAAGTAGTTGTTGCACGTTCGTGCGCACTCCGGCTGGTGGCGAAAAGAAGAGTCAGTGTTCATTTCTTAGATGAGCATGGCAGCGGGATCAAGAGAGTTCAACATACCGACTGTGATTTTCGACATGGTTAGGACAGTCTTCCAGAAGAATTTATGAGATTCTTATGGTGAGGAATTTGCGCTTGACGGGTATATGAAGAGGTGCAGCCGTTGAAGTGTGGGAAAATATACTCGGTAAGAATGAAAGTTTGTGAGGGGCGCCAAGATTTTGTCGATGTGGGTTGCTGATCACGCCGCCCTAAGCTCCAAACAGCCGTATCACTTCTCAAGCTCAACTTCTACACCTTCTCAAGTTACTTGCACAGTTACCACCTTACCGATGGCTCTGCACACTATCCTTGCGCAGTAGTGCACACAAGGATTTCTATGTAAGTCCATTGCCATAATGAGGGCACCAAAGTTGGGAGACTACTTTCAATCCAGACCGAGGCTAGGCGGCTCCCGAACATGTTGGAAAGGGGTTGCCAAGGCATCGCGACAAGGCTTTATCGACGCCTCATAGTTCCCACGTACGAGTTAGACAAGAGCATCGCACAGCCAAGATGGTCCAGACAAGCCATGGGCTGTGCTAGATTGCAGACTCAAAGACGTCTTCAGTGTGCGCCGCTTGAGGGCGAGCTAGCAGAACAACAGTGCTTTCCGTTATATTCGTTGCTGCGTGGGAGCGCTGGAAATTTCTTGCATCCACTATGCAGGGAAATTCTGGCTGGAGCTGCCATTACGAAGTATAATAATCCGCATTTTCTTCTTCTCGCGCGGTTTCACGTTCATGTACTCTGTACTTCTCAATGTTGTGACACTGGACGGTATACATTGACACTTCCATACTTCAGACCACTGACTCGGTATGCTGGGCTTGTTCAAAATCTTCACCCTTTTGGTGACAGGCACAGTCGTCCATGGGAGTCTGAGTCCCGCCGCTACTCCAACAACCCTGGACCCTACGACGATACATGGAGACCTGATACCACGGGCGACTACCGTGACAACTTCATTTTATACTGTGGTCCCAACAGCGATCCCCCAAGACCAATATTCGATAGGGATGGGCCAGAACGGGACTAATGGGCCTTACTGTACGCTGCCGCTCTCATTTCAAGCGTCATAATCACCCTCCACTAATATTGTCTAGATTGGCTGTCCTGTATCGATAATCCATTCACAACAGCGTCTGGCTATGCGGGCTGTGGCCGAGATGACGTGTATACCCGCTGTTCTGGACGCACAGCTCTAGGCATCGATGGAGGCTCCGTCATATGGTGAATTAACCCTATACAGACGGCCGTCTAAGTCGTTCGAGGGATAGTATGATTGACCAGTATTTACATTTAGTGATGTAAACTGCATTACCCACAGGATTTTCGAGAACCTCGATGTCACCGGCTTCACGCCGTTGGTAGGCTGTGGCAGAGGAACAAGCACTATGGCCCTGTTGAGAACTGCAACTGGATCCGGGACAACTCTTCCTGTACCAGGTAAGCTACACGCGGGAATTTGCAACCCTGAACCAGGAAGTGGACTGGCACTGATTGGTTGCGCTTAGGTTATACCACGTCAATGACAAGCAAGGCGAGCAGCGAGGCGAGCTCTAGTGGGCGGCCAGCTTCAACGTCTTCCACATCGACATCAGCAGGAAGCCCCGGTCAACATCGCATCGCATCAAACTACCTCTTCGCATTTGCTTACCTGGGTGCTCTTGCAGCTATCTTGTAAACCCGCTTTTTTGTTCAAATAGTATACCTGTCCGTGCCTGCATCCTTATTTTAGAGGATCATACCATCTAGTGAAGAAATCCCCACGCCAGATGAGCGGGAAACCTTCTTCTTACTCAAGTCATTCTCGAAACCGTTATGCTACAGTTGTCGCTGATACAGTTCTTGAGATTTCTTGATCGGCAAAGGGGCGAAATTCAGTGGAATGTTGAACGAAATCAGAACGATGTGCATATTGTTGTTAGGTGTTAGTCATTCTCCATCTTGCAATGTTAGGATCTTAGGGTTGAGTCAGAGCCTCGAGGTGCCTGGTCCATCAAGAGTTTTTGTAAAGCGGCACTATTAGTGAAGTGCTCGTAAGCGTGTGTGCGTGATGCCAGAGTTCGGGAGAGGGAAGTCCAGGATTGGCCTAGCGCCGGCGATAAGCATTTGAATGCATCCCTGGCGTTTGGCTCGTTTGATCGGTTACCTAGTTGGCGCAAAACCAGCAAACGATGTACATGCAAAGTTCATACAAGCATATATTGTGATAGGACAAGAGGTTTCAACATATGTAAGTTTACTGCCTGGCGCCGAAGCTGTCCCAACTTTCACAGTTTCTCCGATGTGACTCCTATGGCAATGCTACGTTCTGTGTAATCCTCTTCCAGGAATGTATCTGGTGACTCACGGAGACTTGATCCGACAAATTTAAATCAGGAACAAACTCAGGCATCAAAATTTCTCAATTCCTCTTCATAGACCAACACGATCTTGCAATCTTGCCTGAGGCCTTCAAAAGAAGTTATTTCCATATTGAGAAGCCCGCGATGGCACACTCTGTTTACACCCTTCCCAAAGTTGGCCTGGAGGACTCAACGTTCCAGGAATATTCCAAGAGGCTGAGGATCCTACGGCTCAAAAGTCTGCAGGCAGATCCAGATAGCTGGGTGTCAATCTACGAGAGCGAAGCCGACCAACCTCCTGAGTTTTGGTGGAAGAGGCTCAGAGAACCCCGCGCTGTTCACCATGTCCTTGTGAGGAATGATCCAAGTACAGATTCTTCCGACACGAAGTCAGCATTATTGGCGGGAGAGTGGATTGGTTTCGTCGTCATGATCATTCCAGGTGCAGAAGACAGGACACCCGAGTATGACATGAGTGCCCTTTATATTGACGCAGAGGCACGTGGTCTTGGGCTGGGAAAACGAATGGTACAAAAGGTGATAGACACAGTCAGACAACATGAGACAAAGGTTGGCGAGGAATTACCTTTCTGTACAGCCAGCGTAAGGCATGGCAACGAATCAGCCCTTGGGCTGTATCAGAAGTTGGGTTTTCGAGTAATCAATACAGACCGCATCGCGGAAAAAGAGGGTAGGAAATACCACACGACTGATGTGAGGTTCGATGTTTGACACATGGGACATGATTGAAAATGAGAGAAAAGGTCGGCATAGATACATATTTAATTTGCCTAGAAATGCTTCGTGAGTGAGTCTGGTGAGTTGACAGAGGACCGACAGCTCGTCCAACGTGCCTAAGGTACACAGGAAGATAACATATGGAGACACCAAAATGTTGAGTTGCGGCTCCCGATCTTAGCTTCAGTACAAATTCTTTTTGAAGTCCAAGGAAACCCCCTTCCCCTGGAAAATGGTCCAAGCGGAGGGTTGCTTTGTCGAAGGGAGTAGTCGTAATAAAGAGACACAAAGTTGGCATTTGTATGGTGCAGCCTGACCCTGACCCTGACCCTGAGCGGCAGAAAATCACGACTTGTTGAACGTCTGACTTCTGACCTTCTGGACACTTTTGGGGCTTGGCGCCGCTGCGAAGTTCCATCCTTGAAACTCGTCCACGCAAAGTCCCATCGTCTTCCTCTGTCCACTGAACCACCACCCAATCCACATTAATCGCTATCCTTTGACTGTTCCTACGCCAGGACCAGTCCTACCATCTTCTCACCCGGTAAGCACAGCTATTCGTCTGCCTACTCGAGTGGCTCCCCGATGCCGAAGGACAAAGTGGCCACACATGTGCCCTGGCCTGGACAAGGGAGACAGCCTAGATCTTGCAGTATATCTTCGCACGATCTCGAACTTAGCGATCATTAATGCCCTCCTGCATGATCCAACCATCTCAAGTCATTTACGCGCTTCCGATCTCCCAACTGACCTCATCTGCTCTAGACCGCCTCACCGAACCCTCCCCTTACTCAACCCGACCACCTTCATCAGCTGAGCCGCAATCATGGGCCTTACATTCTCAAAACTGTTTGACCGGCTATGGGGAAAGAAAGAGATGAGAATCTTGATGGTTGGTCTTGATGCTGCCGGAAAGACAACCATCTTGTACAAGCTCAAGCTTGGTGAAATTGTGTACGTTACGGACTCACTGGCTGCACTATTCCGTTGATAAAGGCGCTAACTCGAGACCAGAACCACCATCCCCACGATTGGTAGGATGGACTTGTCCTTAAGCAACGGTGGTGATACTGATCCTTTCCGCAGGCTTCAACGTTGAAACCGTCGAATACAAGAACATCCAATTCACCGTGTGGGATGTTGGTGGCCAAGACAAGATCCGACCTCTGTGGAGGCATTACTTCCAAAACACCCAGGGTATCATCTTCGTGGTCGATTCCAACGATAGAGATCGTGTCGTCGAGGCACGCGAGGAACTACAACGCATGCTCAACGAAGATGAGCTTCGTGACGCTCTTCTCCTGGTCTTCGCCAACAAACAGGATCTTCCCGTATGTGAGCTTGAAGTTTGGGCAGCAACAGTACTGATTCAGATTATAGAATGCGATGAACGCCGCTGAAATCACCGACAAGCTTGGTCTCCACAGCCTCCGACAACGTGCCTGGGTAAGAGAATTTTGAGATCGGAGCAGCTTGACGAATGCTAACATGATTATTTTTAGTATATCCAATCGACTTGCGCGACATCTGGTGATGGTCTCTACGAAGGACTCGAATGGTTGAGCAACTCGCTCCGCAAGGCAGGACACAACTAAACGGACCATACATCTGGATAGCAAGTCAATCGAAGTTATTTGCATCAGGGTCCTCAGACACGAATTTGCCAGTTCACCTTTTCTCATCCTCCACACCAGAAAGTCTTCTACAAGTATTGTCACGGACGACAACAGCAACTACCGAGCGTCAGTCCGCAGCAACCAGCTTGTTCACGGTGAAACGCTCTTCCATCACGCATATGAATGATCTGCCTATGTCTGGTCTGTTACCAAGGTCACTTTGGGGGAGTTAATCCATAGTTTTTGTGTGGTTGCTGGCATAACCTTGGCTTCCGGCGGCAGGCTCCGGAACTCTGCAAGAACGAAGCGGAGGGTGTGCAAGCAATGGAATAGAATTTCACTTTTTTTTAAAATTCCGAGATCATAATCACAGCGGTCCTCTGACCAAAACTGTGTTGCCTGAGAATATCCTGATACTACATCTGAGGAGGATCACATGGTGGGGACGTGGCTGGAACTCAGCCTCAGATGATTGCCCAGCAGAAAGTGTGGAGAGAAAGGCAACAGCAATGAGAGCAGGCTTGAATGAATGTAATAAACAATGGGGAATGGGCGAGCCTGGAAGGCCCAAGGTGCCTGTGGGACTGTTTTGCAAGCCCCAAGCGCCCAGTAGAGCCTGAGTGACACCCGGAGGGCTACTATGTGCCACCCCTAACGTTGATGCCCAAAAGTACTCCGTACTGTTCGTGGGGTGCGGACCGTCCAGCAGGTGTTTTGCGGTGGATGACGAGTGCAGCAGGCAAGCAATCCGCTTCCCTCGTGATGTCCGCTTGCCGACTACAGGCACATCCCAATTCCTCAATCTCAGCCTCCATCATATTTACTGCTGTCCATACTCTGTACACCAATAATCAATCTTACAAATGCCACATCAGTTTGCCTCCCGTTGCTTTCTGTCTTGCTGTGAACCCTCCATCTCCATTTCAAGTTATTCGGTCCATCTATCGACTCATCACTTCTCCTCCGCGTTCCTGTCTCGCTCTCCGTCCACATCGATTTCTCCCACTTGAGAGGGTGTTGGCATCCACATATAAACGTTCAATCCTTCTTACAGGCTCCAGTGACTATCAAATTGAACAATGCCTGCTCCTCCACCCCCTCCCCCCCCCCCTCCGCCGCCGCCGCCTCCAGGGATGGGCTTTGGCGGCCCTCCTCCACCTCCACCACCGCCTCCTGGAGGCTCTCGACCGGCAGGACCACCCAAGGGAGCAATGAAAGGACGGGT
>Ga0105239_10001414_pt1 | contig 32002 bp, 28 predicted proteins | sample KBSC44metaG_FD_92761 | JGI IMG/M metagenome (GOLD analysis project Ga0105239, IMG submission 92761) | Corn rhizosphere microbial communities from Kellogg Biological Station, Michigan, USA - KBS C4-4 metaG | ecosystem: Host-associated > Plants > Roots > Rhizosphere > Soil | place: Michigan, USA...
AGTACCCTGGTTGTATTGGGCGGGGTTGTTACCGTTAGTGAACGAAGTATAGGCTACCCGGTTACGCAGGTTCCTTTGAACGATAGGCGTGAAGGAAAGCCCCGTAAAGCCGGCATAGGCCATGTCATACACCGTTTGCGTGATCTGCTCCTTATTCCCTTGCGAGGCCGTTATCCACGCCAGCAGGTTGCTTTCTATGCGACTGATGGAGTCGGTCATGGGGGCGCTGCCGGCATTGGCGATCTGGCCTACTTCGGTGATACGGCCGATGTCGTCGTAGAGGGTATAGCTGTACTGCCGCCCCTGCTCATTATTGGTGACATACTTCTGCCGGGCATTCTGAGAGATCGCCAGCCTTCCCAGACGGTCATACCAGAAATGGCTCTGTCCGGCATCCGGTGTCTGCTGGGCCACCACCTGGTTGAGGGTGTTGTACCTGTACTGCGTGTTCAGGCCATGGGCAGGGACAAGGGACTGGTCTGCAGCTCTTGCTGCTGCCACATTGTCGAGCCAGACGGAGTCATAGTTGGCCTGTACGCCGGCAGGGGGTACGGTCTTTAGCAGGTTGCCTGCCTGGTCATAATAGTACAGGGTGTGGTGGTACTCGCTGACATTATGGGTGACCGTGAAATGTTCATATAGGTAGGCTTGCAGGCAACGGGCGCTTTGGGCGTGCCCCTTCGGGTCGGGCTCTCCGCTCGTAGTCCTCGCCCTTTGGGCTGCGGGCTACCGCTGCGATCCCTCACGCAGGCTTGAGGAAGCGTTAAACGATCTTGCCCTTTTTTATTTTCCTTTGCGCAGTTCATTTTTATAGGCGGGGCAGGCCCAACCGTTCCGCCGCTGTAATTTGGGTACCACTCAACATATCAATTCTATTGTACTGGTATTCTATTTAACATTAGTGCCTGACTCTCCCGGCCCAAATGTAAGGCGGCTCCACGGCGGGCTGCCACTCGCCTGCAGACAGGCATCAAGGGCAAGTTTCGTTTTCCTATGTATGCGTAATAAGGTTCTCTTCGCGATAGCCCATCCCTTCCTCTCCATCCCGATGGCGCATCCTAATGCTCCGCTGCTATTACTTGCCCGAGCCACTCCCTGGTTATGTATCACTCAGCAAGCATGCACCATCCCTTTATTGTAACGTACGTTCGGGCAACTAAGGCAGCGGCGAGTATGGTGATTGCCGCACTTTTTATAGAGGACTGTCTCTTCGTTCGCAGATCCGAAGGTGCACTATTCCTTTTTGACGTATAACCAAGGTTTGTGAAAAATAAACCCCTCCATTCAAATTGAGAGGGGATTTATTTTTCACCAAAAACCAAAGTTTATGTTATACTTTCTCGTCAAAAAAGGAAATGAATTGCACATCATGCGGATTGCACCGCACTATGAAGAGTTCTTTCGTCTGTTTTATCATGATCAGTTGATCGTCGAAGGAAGCTCTGTCGAAGATGTTCTGCTGAAATTCCACCAGCTCCCATTGACCGTCAATGAGGAGTTTTGCTGATTTTTCTGTCGAGGGAGACTGAATGAGTCTCCCTCGACGGCTGCTACGCCCATCCTGGTTGTCTGATCAAATGCACCGAAAGCCTTTAGTACGCCCGCAATGTGTCATTCCTTTTTTGACGTATAACCACAGGTTTGTGAAAAAATAAACCCCTCCATTCAAATTGAGAGGGGATTTATTTTTTCACCACAAAACCAAGCTTTATGTTATACTTTCTCGTCAAAAAAGGAAATGAATTACAGATCATGCGGGTCAGCCAGTCGAACGAGGAGACTTTCCGGCTGTTTTATGATCAACAGATTCTTGTTGAAGGCAAGTCTACAGAGGAGGTGCTGCTTCAGATGCATCAATTACCATTGATTATGGGATATGGGTTTTACTGAATCGTCAGGACTATTTCTCTTGGGGAGGCTCATTAGCCTCCCCAAGGCTTTTTTAAAAAAATATATCTATGATGGATATGCGCATAAAACAAATATTCATGGCAACTGTTATACACTATATTATTCATCATCATAAAAACTTACCTATGTTGTATTTCCTTATAAAAACAAAAAACGAGTTGCAAATTTGCCCCGTGCATCCGGAAAATGAACCCGTATTCAGACTTCTGTATGAACAGCACATACTTTCTGAAGGAGTTAACGTTTCGGATGTATTACGAAGATTCGAGGAACTTCCGGTAATTATAAGTGACGGGTTTTAGCCCGTCACTTTATGGGCATTTCCATAAAGTTGACTTAGCCTGATTTATGCGCTCGTATGTAAAATTCAAATTAGGGTGTGACAGAACTTCTCGGACCCGATTAATAAGTGTTAACACCGTAAAAGGTCAACTATTATTGTCAGATCAATTTTTGAGCAAAAAAATCGTCTTATCCTTAATCCAGTCTGTTCGACAGTTCGCTAAACAATCCCGCCCCCTGCCATAACTGCCGATTACCGATTACGTACAACACCTCTTTTGCACGTGTAACGGCTACATTAAGCAGATTGGGTCTTCCTCCTGCCCATCCTCTTGCCCCCGTCTGCTGGGGATTAGGAGCACCAAGGACGAAAATTACTGCTTCGGCTTCTCTTCCTTGTACTGTGTGAACGGTCCCTACACGCTCATAAGGCCAATTCACTTCGTTTTCAACCCATCCGCTCAGAACGCCGCTGTCCCTGATAATTCTGCGCAAATTGTCAGCAACAATAACAAAGGGGGTCACAATATAAAGATCAGGCTTGATATTGGACGCGCGCAAACGCTTCAGGATATCGAGCACAATTGCACCTTCCTCGGGGCACCACTTGTCCTGTGCTTGACCTTGTACATTGAACCATCTTGACGGCCCTAGAAAATCTCTTATAGTGGAAGGTTGTGGTCGCTTTGCCTGTACCATTAGTCGCTCATAGGCAATAGCATTGGAAATACTGAACATCGGATCTTCACACCTACGATGAACGAGAAGGGGAATTCCGACGGTTCGGTTGCCCTGTCTGCCTTCAAATTCAGCGAAAAACGCCGTCGCCGTATCTGCTAAGGTCTGGGCAGAAGCTTCAGGTGCATTAAAGGAGGCCGGATCAACGCCGAACCTTCGACAAATATTCTGTGTGAGTGTATCCGGCAACGTAACGACTGGCTCAATCTGTATCGGGTCACCCACCACAACAGCGCGTTTAGTTCGCATAATGGCGCCCACGGCAGCTTGGGGCAGGGCTTGTCCGGCTTCATCAATCAGGAGCCAGCCTATACTTTCCGATGGAAGACTGCCAAACATCCTATCAACGGAGGCAAATGTCGTTGATACGCTCGGTACGATCATGAACAGGGAAGACCACAAATCCGGGACAAGCTTTTGTTTCTTTTCATCAGGCATCCCCCGACCAAAGGCCCCCATAAGCGCCCCCAAGTTATGGCGCAGGGGTTTGGCTGCTGCATCTACAAAAGCCTTGTGCAAATGCATGGCTTCAACAAAAACATCATCCCTTGTTCGCTGTGCCACATTGTCGCACCAGGGCGACAGAACATGTCTTTTTTCATGTGGTAACTTGAAGAATGCTCCATCAATTAAATGGGAGCCTAAAAAGTTGCGTGCTTCCTGAATTGGTTTTTCCAACTCTACACACTTATTTGAAATAGTCGACAATTTAGCTTCAGCATTATTGATGGATTTCGCGAATAACTCTATAGAGTTTTCGTATTCGTTTACTATACGGATATTTTTTTCATTTTCCTGTTTCGCGGCAGCTAATTCGGATCGATAGATCGCGCGTTTTTGCTTCCATGCACGAAGCTCTGCTCTCTTAAAAAGGAAAGCAAAAAATCCAGGATGAAAAGTATCATGCTCCAGTTTTTTTTGCTGCGCCTGCTTCAACAGAATTCCGCTTTGAATAGAAGCAGTTTTGGCAGATTCCAATTGAGTCAGAAAATTTCTTTGATCTGCCTTAAGCTGCTCAAGATCACGTGCAACGTTTTCTTTTTCCTGTTGCAATGACATCATGGCGATCACTTTACTGCGAATGTCTTCGAGCTTGGAAAGAATTGAACGGCTTTCTGTCAATTTCTGTTTAAACGCCCTCCTTGCAATTTTCCACCGCTCGACCGCCTCATCATGGCTGCTTGGTGCATTCTCCGCTGTGATGATATAGGGCTTTCGCGTTTCACTCACTTTCCCTGTTTTTTCATCGATCACATCGATAAGCTGAGACGTGCCGGATGCCTCGGCCAAATACGTTGCCATTCCAATTTCCTTATCCCACCAAAAAGTCTGTCGAAATCGGCTGCGATTGGTCGCGTTACCCAAAACAGCAGCGATTAATCCCCAGCTTTCAAGGTCGAGAAGTTTATTGGACAAGCAAGTAAAATAGCGCAGATCCATGGCATCCTCGGCGATGGCTTTCAGGCCCGGCAATTCCGCACTTACGTTTTCAACGGCCTTATTATTGGATGAGGTAATGAGGATTTCAAAACCTTTGAGGCGTTGATCTACTTTATGAAGTGTCCACCATGCAGGTCCAGCCGCCACTCTTTCTCCCGAATTAGTGAACGCGTCCGCAGGGTCATCAAAAGCACACATTGCCTCCGCCCGGTCCGCAACGATCCCTGCCACAATATCACGCAGTAAGGTCGTCTTCCCTGTGCCAGGAGGTCCATTGACCGCCAGGATACCCCCGTTACCCAATTCTTTTAGGGCGAGGTTGACGGCAGCCTGTTGAAGCATGACAAGGGGATGACGATCGGGCCCCGGCCAGCGGGCAGGGGGGATCATGGCAGGGGCAACGGCTTCTTCAAAGGCGTTGCGGTCATGTAGGAGGTCTTTTCGGTTATTGGGATGTTTTTGTCCGACATAGCGTTGCAAGTTGTCAGTTGCTTTGCCTTCTTTAAAAAGGGAGCTTGCCATTATCAGATCACTGATAAAAAAGCTATTCAGCAATAAGGGTTCCGGTGGATTGGAATTCTTGAAATATTCATAGGTGCGGATGGCAAATGTATTACCTGTGATAAATTCAGCAGGTATTCCAAGTTGACTAGTTAGAAAATTCGTCGCAGTCTTAAGCGTTACCGCATCAAGCAGCAATTCATTTCCATCATCATCCGTTCGACGTAAAATTTTATCAAGAACGGTATTGAGAGCATTTTCAGCCCCTGCCCATTCAGAAAGAATACCAAGATCACCTTTTAGTGCTTGCGGAACACCCCATGCAAAACTCGATACTGCGACAGCAGGATCATCAACAAGCCGTCCTTTGTTATCGACCATCACAACTGCAATGATGGCTTCCCCCTGTAGTGTAGGGCGTTCAACTCTCTTGTCGGTATAAACATTCAAAAGTGCGTCAATGGCTTTGGCAAAATTTATAGTTCCAAGTACCACCTGGTAATAAAGCTTGTAATTTGGCTTTGATTTTTCGCCGTTTCCCTCCCATGGTAACAATTTATCCAGTCTGACAATTGACCCACCCGCACCTGCGAGGTCCTGTTCTCTCCGAAATGTCTGGGGTGCCAGGACCTCTAGCGCGATCCATGCCGATAGAATAGCCGACGGGTTATTGGTAAGAAGCATAGCTGTTTCCGACCTAACTGCATACCCTTGATAGTCGGCTAATGTAAGTGTCGGAAAGCTACTTACCTCGGCAGGCAAAGCTTTCGGCTCAGGTGATTTCATGTTTGACGCCGTTGACTGGAGCAATTCCGAGACCTGCATCCGCAATTTTGTGGCTTTTCCGGTAGATCGAAAAGATAATTCTTCCGCAAGGAGTTTCAGAAATTCCTTGTCGGCCATGCGTTCTTGAAAGCGCACCTCTAGTTCTGAAATAGAATCATTGAAGAAGGGTCTATTCATAAGGGGCATACGATCTCACAAATAATTGAATTTGGAGACTGCATACTGTCAGAAGCCTTGGCTGTCATAAAAACAAAAGATGACCGCCTGCCTCGAATATACGAAAAAAAGTATATTTATCACCTAATTCCCGCGATATCAGGGTGCTTAGATAATAAATAAAATACTGGGAGTTTGTCCATGAAGGCATCCCCCTCCGTCGCTTGCCGCCCAACTCCTGTAACCACTATACTCAAACTGCCCCGCACTGGGGGCTATGTAAACTATCTCACCATTTCTTGAATATGTTTTGGCATCTGCTCACCTGAACTCTTAGTGTATGTGCTAAATATAGCCGTGCCAATTAAAAAAATCAAGCCGAGAATAAAAAGCCGGCCAGCCCAAATTATCATTCTAAAAGATAACAAGGTTCGTTTCCAATTCTTTTTCCCTGTGTAAACTGCTTCGCCTGCAGACATAGTGATAAATAATAATCCAAAGCCACACAGAATAATGGCTAATATTAATGAAACCCATGCTAACCATCGCGACAAAACTGAGAGACAAAGTGATGTTTCTTAGATTCGGCCATGGGCGTGGTGCGGTTTGAAGAAATAGATCCGTCAAACGGCGTGTAAAGATAATTCGCCCGGGGGAATTAAATGTGGCTACAATAAATTCGGTAGGCCTATTCCAGTACATAGCGGTAATGCGCTGCCATTCTCTTGTCCATTGGATAAGTAAGTTCAGCCCGTACGCAGCCTACTTCGTCCTAATATGCTGCACCACAGGTGCTTTTTGAGTAACTTAACCGTCTCCCATGTCATACATAAAGTCATGCTCCATCGAAAAGCCCGAAGGAAAGACCCTACTCCTTAAGATCGATGCGTTTAAGCATTCGAGCCAGCTTTCGTTTGATCCCAAGCTGAACATTATCATGGGGCAGAATGGCTGTGGGAAATCAAGTTTGTTGGAGGCGTTGGGGCTGATGATGTGGCTTCCCCTGATCGACGGCAGGAGGGAGTGGGACGATAGTTTTGTGATCGCCAAGGCAGTTCAGCCGTATCTAAAGATAAAGTATCACCAGAAGCCAACTTCCGGCTTTTTCTTTCGGGTGGAAGACTTTAGTAAATACATCAACGCGGTGCAGGCAGAGAAGGGCAGGCTGTACGAAGATTTAGGGAATCTGCCTAAAAAGTACAAAGGTCGGATTATTGACCAGATCAATGAGAACCGCAATTACCCTCTCCAGCGCATGCGGCGGCTGTATGGGGACAATTTGAATGACCTGTGCCATGGGGATGCCTGCCTGACGATCCTCAATGCCGGGATGCAGGCTGGGGGCGTCATCCTCTTGGACGAACCGGAACAGGGCTTGCATCCGGTATACCTGACGAAATTGATCGATACCATCCAGGAGAAGGCGCAGCGGCCCGATCATCAGTTTATCATTGCTACCCACTCCCCGTTGATCGCGTCGATGCCGGGTGCCACGCTCCTTGAAATTCAGCCCGATGGCATTAAACAATTGCCCTATAAGGAAACGGAACACTATAAGATCACCAAGAAGTACATGGATGCGATTGATCAACCTCCGTAGGACCCAGCATAAGCTATTCAAGGCCGCTACAAAATACAGGTTGTCGTGACCGTATTCTTTGATGCCCCGTAATAGTTACTGGCGTTTGTTGGCGTCGATATGCGAAGGTGGTTTGATCTCTACCTTTACATGCTGGGTCTCTCCCAGGACGCACAAGGCCGAATAGGTCAGGTTGAGTAATTCCCGGAAATGGATAACGACAACTTCTGCATCGTCGTGCTCAAATAGATACCGGAATTCGACAAAATGATCTTGGTGAATGGCGAGCATGTCCCGAATGCCATTTTCGTTTTTGGGGAAGCCAGGGAATAGGGTGAACCCCGAATGCCTCAAGCCGGAGCCGAGCTTAATAGCCAAATATTTCTTAAAGTGATCGTGCGAACGGTAGTGGTCGACGATTTGGGCTCTTATATCAGGATCCAATGCGTCGACCAGTTCCATAACGTTGTGTCCCCGTCTCTCTTTGCCCTTGTGTTTCAGCAGACCTTTGAAGAGGAGCTCGAGGGCGAAAAGGATGTTAACAACTGGTACCGATAATTTAGCGATAATAAACCTGTCGTAGTGTTTTATTTCGACCTTGTCCGCTTTAAAGTGCTCTTTGGCCGCTTCCGCTCCCTTGTTCAGGAATTCCGATGCGACGTGAACAATGAAATAGGGGGTGTTAAGGCTGCCCATGGTATTTATTTTTACTAGAATAGGTATTCGGATGCCGATGATCAAGCGCGTTCTTGCGCTTGCCTAGCATAACATGCCAGGGCTTCAGTATACGGCTGATTCGTCAATCCGGCGTTTGATGACAGCGAGTTGAGATTAGCGCAAAGATATGGCAAAAATTGGCGCTTTTGCTAAAGACGCTACTGATTGATAGTCATAATGATAAAGTCTTTCTAAGCGCAATGTGTACTAAAAAAATTGGGTAATTATTGGATGATGTTCCTACCTTTAATATATACCCAAAAACTTACCATTATGAGCCTGCGGGCGTTGATAGAAAAAGAACTGGAAGGCGTGAACGATGCCTTCTTTCAGGATGTGGCCAACGCTGTAATTGCCCAAGAATACGGGGCGTCGTTGGCGGCCCCTGGTACGGTGATTGGAAAAGATAAAACCAGGCCCGGACGACCGGACGCATTCTTTACCTTGCCCAATGGGCAGTATATCGTGGCGGAGCATACGACATTGGACGATGGCAGGAGAGGGTCTTTCTTCGATAAATTGGGGTATGATCTCAAAGGCTGTTTGGATTTCGAACGCTTGGGTATTACGCCCGACCAAGTAGATCGTATCGTCCTTTGTAGCAATGGTCGGGTTGCCTTGAAAGAAAGGGAGGCGCTCAAGAAGCACACCGATCCCTTCGACATTGCGCTAACGATAAAAGATATCCAGGAGCTCGCGCATTACTTGTCGTTTGAAGGGCGCGCGATCGTCAAAGCGTATATGTCTGTTCCGGTACCCGGAGGGTATCTCCTGACCCGGCAACAATTTTTAGAACAATACCAGAAAAGGCATGTGTTCTCGCCGCTCGATACAATCTGGGTGGGTAGATACGACCGCGTAACTGACTTAGCCACGATGATAAAGAACGAAGAGTTGGTAGTCGTGAAGGGGGCAGCTGGGGTGGGGAAGACGCGAATGGTATTGGAAGCGATCGGGGATTTTTTGTCGCAGAACAGCGAACACCAGGCGTTCTATGTCCTGCACCAGGCCGAATCGATTGAAAACGATCTGCTCGTGCATATTCAGCCGGACAAACGGTACATCCTGCTGTTGGATGACGCCAATTGGCAACTAGGCAACCTTCGTCGATCGATCACCCAGCTGGTGGCGTCAGCTAAGGGGGCGGTGAAAATTGTGGCCACGGTTCGGGACTATGCCAAAACGGACGTGACCAATCATATCCGGGAAATGAATAGTGCGGTGTTCCCGATCGACCGGTGGGATGACGAGATGATCGGTCAACTGGTGCACCAAGTATGTCCATCGATCAGAAAGGAGGTACAGGATTGGATCGTACGGATCAGTGCCGGCAATCCACGGCTGGCCATCATGGCTGCGATCACGGTTCGTGATCATCCAGACGCCAATCTACCGCCGGATGCCGGTTCGATCTATGCCAATTATTTCGACCCGATCATTGACCAGAATGAAGTATTTCGCCAGCCAGCAGCCCTTAAAGCGATGGGCTTAATAGCCCTCTTCCATTCACTGGATCTCGAGACGAAGGAGGACAAAGAAAGAATTGCCCAGTTTGGATGCACGTACGACGAGTTCTTGCGTAGCATGCGGGAATTGCATGCGTTGGAGTTCGTAGAAGTGCACGACGATTTTGTCGTTCGGATAGCGGAACCGACGATGGCTACTTATTTCTTTTACAAGGTCTTCATCAAAGAACGGTTATGTAGTTTCTCCGATGCGTTATATCGTCATTTTGAGACGCATTGGTGGCAAATGAGAGATGCGTTTATCCCTGCAAATGACGTCTTTGGGACTGGCTGTGTATTGGATAAGGTCAGGGGCGACTTGATGGGGTATTACAACCGTATCCGGACAATCCCGGAAACACGTCAGACCTTTTTGAAGGTATTTGGCAGGTATTTTCCGAACGAGGTTTTTCAATATATAATCGAGGAGACGCAAGCGATGGAAGATAGCCTTGAATTGCCCTCCTTCCTGTCGGGTGCCACCCCCCGTAGGGTCTATTATGGCCAGGATATAATGCTCGATCTGTTGGAGCAGCAATGGCAATCCCCCGATAAAGATACGATGGAAGCGGCGCTGGCCATCGCTTTCCATTATATCCGAAAACGCCCGCAACGCTACGAGACGTTGCTCCGAAAGTGGCGAGAGGGATTTGCTATCCAGATCGAGGAACCTGCCACAGAGCAGCGACAAAAAAGGCTGGTGGAATGGCTACAAGACCGACTACCGGAAGGAGAACTATATCAACACGCCTTCTATACGCTGGCTCGTCCACTACTAGTCGGCGCACATGGCGACGGCCGATTTTACCAGCAAGAGGAGGGAAAGTGGGTATTGCACCCGGGCTTGGCTGGGCCTCGACAAGCGTTTTGGAAGATCTTTTGTCAAAATTATTCGCAGCACCTTCCCTATACCTACCGACTATTGATACAATACCTGGAGGAAGATGCCTACTATAACCCAGTGCTGCTGACATTTGATTTGCCGTATATCAAGCGATTGATCAACTCCCAACTGAAACCAGCAGATTTCGGTGACGCCTATTTTGTCCATTCGTACGCCGCTATGATAGACGCAAAGGGCCTCATGGATGAAGAATTAAAGGCAATGCGCACCCGGTTCAGGACGTCTGTCTATCGGATTTTCGAAATCTATGCCGATGACCGCTTCCTGGGACAAAGGGAGGGGTATCGCCACCAAGATGTTGAAAAAATAAAATCCCGGCGGGAAGCCAAGGTGAGAAGATCCATCCAATCCCATACGTTAGAAGAATACAAACGGATCTTTACCCTCTTAGAGCAACTGTCGACCTTTGCTTACCGCGACCGTTATACCCTGGGTTGGGCACACGACGTGGCGGTAAGCATCATTGCTTCCAAGAGTAAGAATGAAGGGATAAAGGTGCTACAGTTCTACCTGGAGAAGGGTGATCTTTTCCGCTCCCATACACAAAAGACGTTCCGCGTATTTTTTGATGCTGGACCCGATTGGACCGAGCGACTGCGGGCGATCATCGAGGAAACTGCCTTCATGGACAAATTTAGGTGGTGGCAGGATTTTTACTGGTGGATTCCGCAGGCATATGTTACGAAACAAACCGTGGAGCGGTTGGTCGCCCATTACGAGGATGCACACACCCATTATCAGTTTTTCGAAGGATCGTTGGGCAAGTTTGAACAGGTGGATCCAAACGTCTACCACAAGGTATTGACGGTGTTGGTGAACAAGCGGACGAAGAACGATACCTTCGTATACAAGGTCGGGTACAAGTTTTTTCAGACGCTCGTCGGAGTATCCATTCCGGTCGAGCTTTGCCAAACGGCGTACCTCCAGTTGCAGCAGATGGCCGGTCATTATGATCAGGATAGTTCGGAGCTATTCGCGATCCTTGCCCTTGATCGAGGCTTCTTAAAGAAATACGCCCGTTTCATTGTGACGGAGATTCCGATGCGCTTACCGAGCGATTACAGCCCACTTGGTAGGGCCTGGAAGGATCCGGATGCCGAAGAATGGGTCGGCGATGTGGTGCATCCACTACTAGCCCTGGAAGGAAGATACAACTGGAAAGACATGGCTGGATCGCTGTTCTTTGAGATCGATACTGCACAAATTTCCCGCGCGGTGTCCTACCTGGAACAGATGATCCGTACGTACTGGGACAACGAGGAGGTGATTAACTGGGTATTCGATACAGCGCGAAGGTATCTTCCGGAGCACCACTGCTCCTTGATCTTGTACTTTATCGGACAGAATTCGGACCTGGAATACTTCAAACGACTAAACTTGCTCAGCCGTAGCGTATGGTTGAACGGCAATGACATACACGAAGAGATTCGAGCAGCCGCCTTGCACAAGATCCAGGAAGAGTTGTCGGCCGCTCCGCAACGAATAAACTTGTTGGGGCATCTATCATACCTGGCCGACCGCATTCATGCCGAACAACAGGGCGCCGACTATACCCGCCGACAGCGATTTAGAAAGCTCGCCTTTTAAAAAGAATGGATGCCTCTGATAACTGTTAAGTGGCAGGATGTTCGGCGTCCCTTAGGATGACTCCTTTCTCGGTAATAGTATCCGGCCGCGCAGTATGAGAAGGTATATATCTGATTCATCGATCCAGCGTTCGATGACAACCAGTTGCGATTCATCCCCGGCAGTGAATAATTCCATACCGGAAGGAATATGTTCAGCAGATAAGATGGCTTCAACGGCGGCCTGCCATTCTTCTTTGAGGTCAGAATAGCTAGAGGAAACGAATACCTATAATTTTTTGTCTTTCATATGAATGCATTGCAAGGCGATGCATAGATAATAGGAAATCACGAAGAGACCCAAAGGTAATAGGCTCCAGCTTAGGTCCAGGCCAAGAGTGATCGGGCGTGTTGCCGCAGGTCCGATAGTGCGCCTTCGAGACGAGGTGTCATTTCTTCCAGACTATCGGCAAATTCCCTATTGTGGCCATGGATGCCGGCGAATACTTGCTTACCATCCCGGGTCAGTTCTGCCACTTGAATGAGGATAGGATTCCGCTCTCCAGCCGCAAGTAGCGCGACCAGGGCATCATTAACCGGAACAAAAAAATACTGATGGTAATAGGCTAAGTCATCGTTATTGTGTGGTTGAGCGCCAAACGCCTCGAGAATTGGAATTAGTTGTGTTGCAGGTGCCGTCGGGTGAGCGAGATCGACGGATGTCAGATACTGGCCTAGCAATGAATAGGCTTCCTTGAACAGTTGTTGATATTCCTGCTTTCTATCGTAGTCATATAAAATTGCCCGCTTCGATTCTTCCGGCAAGAGCATCATCTGGCTATACAAATATTCGGTGGCATCCATTATTCCTGAAAAGGCCTTGACGGATTCCTCGCCGGGGAACTGCCGAATATAGGTTACGAGCAATCGATCAACCGAATTACCATCTGCGAGGCGCTTTAGCTCGAAAAGCGGAACGGCGGTCAATGGTTCCACCGTTATGCTATTATCTCGTAGTTGTGAGATATTCTTTGAAAGCTCTTCTATCTGCCGCTGGACGATCCGGATGATCTCGTTGACGCTGTGGCGGAAGTAGGTAAGCGTGTCCTTGTTTTGTTGAAGTTCCTGCAATCGTTTTTCCTCTCGACCTGCCTTGGTCTGACGCATATAGATCAAATAGGACACAAAGATGGCGAGAAAGCTGCCAATCGTACAGCCGAAGCCATTTTGTAGGACGCTCTTCCAATACTCCAGGTTTAACATCGACGGAATGCTATCGAGTAATGTAAGTGGGAAAAAATGGGTATACATGGGGGGTTAATTGTTTATGATTACTGGCCATTAAATCGATCATACGGTCAGATGTAAAGTACAAGATGATAGCATTGCAGGCAACGGCCTCTCCCACGTCTTTATCGGTGATATGCCTCCCTTCCGCTTTCAAATACCGGTACGTCAAGGTTTGGTCCGTGAGCGAATTGGGGGTCAACCGGATCCACGAATGTGCCACAAGTTGGTGGTCCAGGGAAGACGTGTCGGGGACCTCGTTGAGCTTACCATCAGCCGGGTTTTGGGTCCATACGTCGAAGTCAGGACTGTAGGAGAGGTTGGTGGAAGGGAAGGGTAGTTCCTTAAAGTTATAGATGAGCAGGATATGGAGCGTATCCGGTAGGTTGGCCGTCGGATGCACCGAGGCGATTTCCTGGCAAATGGAGTGCGAAAAGGTCAGCGGATCGAGATCCCAGGATACCGACACTGTATCGCGCCGTACGGCGATCGATGGGCTGGCATTCACGGCATCGCCATGTCCACAAAAGCCGGCGTCGATTCCTTCATCGGTTTCGATCCCGGCGGGCAATTGCTGGTGTCGGGCTATCAGGGAATCCAAGGGTCCTCCGTTGAAGGTGACAGATTGAAACAAATACCCTAGGGGAAGCACTGTGTTTTTGGTGTCGTCCAGCCCAATCAGGAACAGAAAGGGAAGGGAGTCTGTTTGCATCGGGCGGTGAACGATAGAAGATAGGAAGGGATAGAGTGTATTTTCCCGGTAGGTACCACCGTTTTGTGACCGGCCTCTTTCTCCTTGCTCGTGACCGACCAGGCTGTCGGCGATCCGTGTTCCATCCGTTACGATGCGTACGACGCTGTCTGCTACCTCGTGGAATTCCCAAAATAAGGTCATACTGGTGAGGGGCTGACTGGCGAGAATGATCCGGTTGGTTTTGCGAATATCTGCTCGCAAAGCATTTTCCTGCTCGATAGATTTCTGACGGTCTTCCACGACCGTTGATCCAACGCTGATGAGGAAACCAAGTAGGGTCAAGGAAATGGAGATGTATCCCCCGCGTGTCAATCTTTTTCGTCTGTGGACTTTTTTGGTCACATCGGTGGTAATGCCCCATACCGAAGACGCAGCAGCAATAATAAGGCCTGTGTATTTCAAAAACGTAAGGAGCATCGTTGGGAACAGCAAAGTAAGATAGAAGGACGAAGGTAACAACCGTTTTTTCACGGTTTTTATGATCATGCCTTCCCCTATATCGATTTAGCGGGTATAATAGAAGGAATGGCTTATGCTTTCAAGGGAAGTACTACCTTTGTGCGCCAAAAAATGACCCCTATGTCCCTGCGAGATCACATTGCCGCGCGATTAAATGCGTGTATTGCCGCCGCTCCTATCGCGCATCCGATACAACTGCAAGGTTTGGATTTGGTGCTATCGGGCTCAGTACTCACTACCGTGGATTCGAATCAAATGGGCCCACGAGATTTGAGCCACTTCTTTTTCCAGAATTTCTTCCCTCAAAACAGCGGGCCCGACTACCATCACTTTACATCACTAGGCGCCTTTCGGAACATTATCGTTTCGGGCAGGCTTCGGCTGTCGGCGGTTTGGAAGCGATTTACCGAAGAGGAATTCCGTCCGTTTTATGAAGACCATGACATGGACGGCTATCAAAAGCGATTGGAAGCTGGCGTGGCAATGGAAGAGCGATTCGTTCGAGATACCTTTTTTTGGTCCCTGACATCCCCTAATTTGGATTCGAACGACGAGCAGAATATGTGGAATTGCTTTGCCGGCCGGGATGGCGTCAGATTGGTGTTTTCCATCACGGACGTTCATACAGATTTACGCCAGGTGTATTACCCTGCTGCAACCAAAGGTATTCCCCTCCTGAAACAAATGATGGGCGTAGCCCGTCGATACGACAAGTTTCTCGGATTTAATGGGCTGTCCAAGATGGGATTCTTCTATTTGCCGAAAATGTTTAAGCCGGAGAACGAAACCCGGCTATTAATAAGGCGGGACCGGGCCCGTGCCCTTGGCCTCGCCATCCAGTCTCACCCAGACGGGTATGACTACCTTGATCTGCCTTTTGACAATCCGATAGCAAAGATCTCCTTACACGAAGTTAGGCTAGGACCTTTGGCCGATGAAAGGGTCATCCAGGCCATATTGGCCGCTACACCGGCTTATACGGCAGTGCCAGTCTTGCCCTATGCCGCACCTTGATAGGAGATTTGCCCATTGAAGACGAGGTGAAAAAGAATATATGTTGATATGAAACGCATGGATGACGAATTTGGACCAACACTATTTTCCGGAGGAATTTTCGGATGAAGCTGCTATCTTTTTCTTTGCGTATCAACTGGAGTCGTTCAAGGTCTGCCCGACGGAGAAGATCAAAGGGTTGAAATTAAAAAAGGACAGGGTGTGCCGGTTTTGCGGGAAGAAATGGGGCGAAGTGTCCTTCAAGGGCGATGCCCATATCTTGTCTAATCTCTTGGGTAACCGGTATTTGATGTCGGATTTCGAGTGCAATGACTGCAATAAATTATTTGGCCAGTATGAGGACCACAAATCGAAATACCTGGGCATGTCAAGGACAGTCATGTTGGTTCGTGGAAAGGAGGGAACTCCCACCTTCAAGTCGGCAGGCAAGGGCTTTCGAATGGACGGTGAATTACATTCAGCAGAAAACGGAGTGGTAGAGATCACGAGAGAACCTACGAACGAAAGTTTTCGCTATGACGCAAATGGAGTAAGGCTTGTGTGTTTTACGTACAATTCGAATTTCAGAAGTAGTTGTTCGCTCGGAATTTTGGACGACCATGTGAGCGCCGCAGGCACAAATTCCTATTGATGCAAAGGCAGTGAAAAGCCGCTTAGAATCAGCGTTGACAATGGTCCGAAGTTCATCAGCGGCCTATTGAAGGTTTGGTCAGAAGAGAGGAACATCGAATTATCATACATCCGACGAGGCATGCCGGTACAGAGCGCCTTTATCGCACGAATCAATGCCTCTTTGAGAAGCAAGACTTCAGTCTCAGGGCGGAAGAGTGGCAAAAGGATTACAACTCTTCAAGGCAACCAGTTGTGACCTTTTGAAAGTTTAAAAAATCCCAAATCGGGAGTTTTTGACTAACTAATCGGACCTACACAAACTAAGTGTTAACACTTATCTTATCTTCGTTTGCATGAACTACACATTCCGGCGAGTGCATCACTGGGTATATGAGGTAGTTAGACATAGGGACAAAAAAGTGGTTGCTAGGTTAGTGAAAGGGTCAGGTTGGCATGTTTTCTCCGCGGACTCGAAGAAAATCATTGCTTTAGACATTGCTCACAATTTAGATGCCGCTAAAAAGGAATTCCTGGTGATCGCCAAAAAGAGAAGGGGACGTTTTTAGTCCCCTCTTTTCTTTTCAATTTTCAGATCATTCTTACGCTTTCACAATCACGCCGCGTAACGTCGGATCCCCCATAATCCTCTCCATCTCCCCATCCACCAACTCCGCCACCTCCCGCTTCACCCGTCTAAAATTCGCTTCCACCTCATCTGGCCCAATCGCCCGAATGACCGGCAATTCCAACTGTGGTAACCTAACCCGCTCTTTCACAATCCTCGCATGAAAAGCCTTTAGCTCCATTTCCTCATCCGGATCATCAGCCAGGATACCCACAAACTCTCCCGACGACAGCGTAGCGATAGTCGCCGGCCTAATAGAGGGGTTCAACTGCTCCGATTTACTGACCGAAGTATCCATACTGTTGACAGAAACGCTCATCTTGTGCTCCACAACAGGGGGAAATCGCTCACTTACCCACCGTGCCGTCTCTCCGCCCACCTGGCCACAGATCAGGTTACCGGTCATATTCAGGATAGCATCAGCCTCCGCACGGGAGTACAGTATCCGTAGCTGGTTAAGGTCCTGGACTACAAGAATGGGAATAATATTGTGTGCACGGCCTACACTCACCGTCTGCAGCACGCTGGCAGCCCGCACTGTGGCAAATTCATCCAGTACCAATGCACAAGGATATTGACCCGGTCTATTGATCCGTTTATTAATCCGATCAATGTACAGTGATAGGATAGGGGCCAGCGCTTCCTGCCGGGCGGGGTCCCCTCCGAGACACAGTACTTTAGGATGGCCAGGATCATTGATCGAAAGATCCATATCGTTGCCGGTAAGCACGTAGTATAAATCTGAAGAAACCAGTCGCCCCAAAGGTATCTTTAAAGAAGACACCTGGCTGTCCAGTACTTCAAATGTCCTGTTCTTATATACTTCGATGAAGGGATTGATCAAGGTCTGTATATCAGGCTCCGCGTTCAGTATAGTAAACAGCTTGTCGTACGGCGCTTGTGCCAATTCGATGACATGCGGAAGGGTACAGTAGGCACCGTCTTGGTGCTTTTTCAGGAACCAGATCAATGCCGCCAGCAAATTGATAGGAGATTCCACGAAGAAATCGCCTTGCCGGCTTGTCCAAGTGCTGTTAAAGCTAAGCATGATGGTGCGGCTGATACCGATGGCGTCCGACAAGTGTGTCATGGTAGAGGGGGCAATCAGGTTACACCGATGGCTCCTCGTCAGGTCTGTAAAGTTGATGTTATAAAATCGAGCCGAAGAAGGGTATTTCTTCCGGTACCTGCAGAACAAACTGTAGGCATACCGGGTCAGTGTATTGTACTTGAAGTCAAATACCAACATCGAAAAGCCTCTTTCCATTAGCTGTTGCATAGCCGGCTCGATGAGGAACCAGGATTTCCCTGACCCAGGTGACCCGATGATCAGCACGCCGCGACGGGCATTGATGATATTGATATGACTATTTCGGTATTTTCCATCCAGGAGATATCGCCCCTTTAAGTTAACGGAAAAAAACGTTTGGATCAGTCGCTCTTCCTGGCGAAACCCGCCTTCCTCTTTTCTGAAAAAGCCTTTTTGCAGCGAATAGCCGATAACCCGCGATAACCTTGTACCTCCAGTAAGTACCAGGAGCCACCCGGTAAAACAAGTGCCCATGTAAAGCACGGCAACAGTTGTAGCGTCATCTTCCTTCATAAGAAGGAAAATACTTCCAAAATAGATAGTTAAGCCTAAAAACAGGATCACTAACCCTCTGCTATACCGTATCCGTCCATCCTTTCGTCCGCTAGCTCCGAGGAGAGAGATTATCAGGAAGGCGAGGGAAAACAATTTTATTCGCTGAGGCGCCTTGAACAATCCTGTTCGCTCAATGTTCGTCAGCAAACGGTCCGACAGCGTTGCGGTCCATCCCCATTCTCGAAAAGCTCCGTAACATATAAAATAGAAGTGTAGTAGTAAAAGCGAAATACTGATCCACCTGGTTAGATCCAGTACCTTTCTCATTCCTGATGTATCTTCACCTGTATTCATAAACGTATTTTTAAATGATATCTTTGTGATTCCGTTTCTTGTAGCTGCCGTTCCGGGGCGCACCTTTCCTGGATAGTTTCCAGGCTATACTGAGCTCCCAGACTTTTCGATGAAAAGACAGATTTCTGCTGATAGTCTATATAATAAATTTCGGTCGTCCGTTTTTTAATGTCTTTCAGCATTACCACACTTATTCCCTCTCGTTGCATGGCCTGTTGAAAACCTGCCCAATCCGGCGGTTTTACGACAAATGTCCATTCAATCGCCGTAGTAATCCGCTGGCGCTGCTTCTCGCGCAAGGCTTCGTTCAAAATGAATTTCTTTTCCAGATAGGAGAGGGTGGGCTTTAAACTGAACAGACTGGCCCATATACCCTTGGAAACCTGACGGCCTTCGTTGTCGAGTGCACAGTACACCAATCCCCTGTTCTTGTAAAGCCTTGAATTCTCTCCGCCTCTATCAACCTTTACATTGTAATTCCTGAATATGGCATTCAATTCATCCAACGAATTGTAGGTATAATGATTGATTACAGTGTTTAATACATCGCTAATAGCACGTTTAAGGGGTAATGCCCCATATTTTACCTGGCTGGCATGTCTTACCTCGTATTGATGAAGCTCTTCCTTTGTTGCAGGATGATGAGGAATCAGCGCAAACTCATTCTCCAATTGCCGGGTTACTTCCTGAGACCAGTACATGTCACATCGTTTGTGTTTAATTATGGTTCTGTCCTGTCGAATGCTTGTAGAAATTATATGAATATGAGGGTGCGGCATATCATGATGTCTATAAACCAAATATGGCTGTTCGTCGAAGCCTATGCCATGCATGTAACGGTTGGCAATGGCCTTCATTTTATCGTCCGAAAGCTGGTCAGCATTGTGCATGCTAAGGAACAAATGTATTGTGGGTTTTTTAGCAGCCGGATTCAACATAATTCGTTGTCGTATGCGGTATAATTTGTCCTCGATTGTCAGTTCCGGGGCGTCTTTAAGAAAATTTTCCGCCAATAAAAAAGATGCTTTTTGTTCACTTACCTTTTGCTCATTGTAACGGATGGATATGTATGGGTTTGTCGTTCTTTTTATTTCTGAGTACATAATCATCTATTTTGATCAATAAAGCTATCATTTCAGATAATTTACAGCGTAATTCTGCCTCCCCTTCCTTGCTAATCCATTTCTGGGCAAGAATAATAGTAAGGTTCTTCTTCACCTGGATGGCAGCTTCAATAAATTCGTCATAGGACTGGTCTCTGCAAAGCACCTTTACAGGCCGTCCAAACAAAATTTTTCGGACATAAGCCGACATACTGGGTTCAAGAGAGTTTTGAAATGCCGTCCACAGTTGCTCATACTGCTTTGTGCTCATGCAAACATTAACATGTTTAAATACCGTTTTTCTTTGCCAGCCCATGGTTCATTGCATTTTTAGCCAACTATGTGCATCTATTTTTAACTGTACTGCCCTGGTCCCATACTTTTCACCTATCAGCACCCTCAATCGCTTATCCTTCGATAAATTAAAAGGTCTCATTGCTATTAGAATTACAGATTCTTCGTCGCTTGCTACCACACTAGGTAGGCTGTCATACAAAAGCTGCACTGGTAGTTCTTGGATCGCCATTCTTTTCAAATGCCTTCTTTGTTGAATATTACAGCGTATAAAACCAGGATAAAAACCGACGCGCCCTCCATTCTTGATAGCCAGGTACAACCATTGCAATCCTTCTCGGTGATATACTCCCCGCAGCATAAACCGGATCTTTCCATCCCTTATGGATTCATGTAAATAAGGCTGAAAAGAATCTATAGAAGGAGGCAGTATCATTTTGTCAGTAACTTTAGATAGATCATTTAACCCATCGGCCACTGTGTTCGGGTTCATCTGGAGTGCCGATCCGGAAATCCTGACATCCTTCAATAGCAGTTGATACCCTGCCGGCACAGTTACTCGTATAGCTCGGAATTTCCTACTGAAAAAATTCCTGGCAGTTTGTATACCGGCATTCGCTACCTGGGCGCCGATGGAAGGGTCATAGCCGGCAAGGTTCAATGAAGCCAGGTTTTGTTCCGCCGATTGTTTTGCTACCTGTCTGCCCAGAGCATCGGGGACACGAATACCCGGAAGACCATCCATATCATACACCTGCCATGCCGTAGTCAAAATGGATTGCCCACATCTTATGGAATGGATAGACACCTGCAGTCGGTCGTTAGTTAAGCTCGCCATACCGTATACCAATTGACCCTTTGACAGCCTTATACCGCAATAGGATATGGGCACAGTAAGTCGTAGTGCCAGCGTGGCGCCGTTTGACAATTCCTGATCCTGATCCACTGTAGCCGGTATAGCCGCAGGGAGTGCCGAATCTCTCTCGTCCGTCTTTATCTTCGGCTTTTCTGCATGACTTATTTCTTCTTCCGGTGGGACACTTTGCTGCAGCCGGGTGATCTTATCCAACATTTTCTCCAGCCTGTCCAATTCCGGATCGGCTATGCCGGTATCCTTCGCCTGATGGGTAGACATCGATATTTGTGGGGTAGGGAAGACCGGACCTTCTCCCATATCACTATCCTCGATTTGAGTTCGGTGTATGCTTGGCTTTGTTGCCACTGGTTCGGCTATCCGGTGTTTTAGCAGGTCCAAGCGTTTCAGCAAACCGTCTGATTGGGTGTCTGATCGTGTCCACTCGGGTATCGAGGACGTCAACCTGATCTTATTGTCCGCGTGAGGATCCAGCATTCGCAACGCCCTTTTTCGGGCAGAGTCTTCATCAGCTTTATTATAGAAATCCATTTTGCTCATTTTTTCCTCTTTCTTGTCGAATATGGGCGGCGGCAATTCCATATTGAAACCCATTCCAGGTGCTTTCTCTGCTAATGTTTCTCCACTACCTTTCCCGCCACCGAGAACAAAAAAAACGATGAATAACGCCGGTATGGCAAACACTGGCAGGATCAATAAAAATTTACGCTTCTGGTTCAGCTTGTTGGTTAGAATAGTTGTCATTGTTGTTTTTTTTAAATATTGTTTTAACGATTTTCTACTTTCAGGTCTTTGTTTTCTACAGTGCTCCATCGCTCGATAAGGAATCCGTGTGGATCGTTTTCGCTGCGAGTGCTGTTACGTAGCCAGCCTTCCGTTATCAGGGTACGGGCCGTCACGGTAGTAGGCCGCACGATCTGTTGGGTCGCCCAACACCGGAAATGAAAAGGGTAGGAGCCCATGTCCAAGGCGACGCTGTCCACGACGATGCTCTGGCTGATATTGCCGGAGATGATGCCTGCATAATATCCATTCTCTTTCAGGTTGTCATAAAGCTTTTTGGCCGATGCATCCGCCAGGTATAAAGCCCTGCTGATATTACCGTTGATTACCTTCTCATCAGGTGCCAATGTGAAGAACAGTTGGTGAAACGTTCGGATATGGTCCTTCGCTTCTACGGGGATATTCTCCTTTCTCTCGCTCGCAAAGGCTTCCAGGGCCTTGCCAGCTGATAGGATATAGACGGTCTGATGTGCCCGGTCTGCTGACCGGAGGCTCTGTATACAGATCACGGTCGTGGTAACAAGGCAGCTTACCACCAGTATGATGCTGAACAGCCGTATGTGCTGAAATGCGGTTTCGATGTTTCTTGTTTTTTGGAACATAGTCTAGTTTTGTATGCCAATGAATCTTCCCACCCGCCGCAAACCGATGCCTCCGCCGGAGATAATATAGTTTGTGATCGATGGGACAGTGAAATAGCCTGCAATGGCCAGGATGAGAAAGACGAGATAGGCTGTATCCGTAGGCCCGAAGCTAGTCTGTCCCGAAGCGTTTACCTGGGCAATGTCCAGCTTGATCATTTCCTGCTGTATCTGGCTGATCAGGGTACCGAACAGGTTTGCCACAGGCAGCCAGAGGAACACATTGATATACCGTGCCAGCCAGTCCCGTATGATATGGCCAAACCCATCGAACACACATAGCCCGAACGCAAGTGGGCCTAAGATCGCCAGGATGATGAGATAGAATGTTCGGACGGTGTTTATACACAAGGCCGCCGACTCAAAAAGTACCTGCAAGATCTCCGATAACCAGACCTTTACAGAATTCCTCATGTTGTACGATGTTTTAGCCATTTCAAATTTTAAGCGGTTGGATAGGCCAGAAAATACCCCGGAATCCGCCTCTCCTGAAAGCGTTTCCCATTTGTCCAGGTCGCCACTGCCGTTGGGCCCTACATACATCTGCCAGTCGTTGGAACGTTGCAAAGCTTCTTCTTTCTGCTGCAGGAGCACCGCTACGGCTTTGTTGGCATCCTGGGCCATGACCTGGGTGCCTGACACCGTGGGTTCCATCACTCCATTGATCAGCCCGATAACCCGGGGAAAAAGCATGATGGCGATGCCGATGGCAAAGGGGCGTAGTAATGGATAGACCAGCACCGGCTCCGCCCGTGCAATGTGCTGCCACACCCGGGAGCCGACGTACCAAAGAGCCGCAAAGCCGGCAATAGCCTGTCCAATACTCATCAGATCACCGCAGTGGACGATCATGGTGTCATATGCCTGGCGGAGTACTCCCTGGAGACTGCCAATGTCGTTTGCTATATCAAGGAAGGTTACCATACATTTTCTTTAAAAATTGAAGGTTGTTTTGTTCGTGCTGTCGCTGTAAGCTTTGTATGGACACGGCGGCATTGAACTGTCTTAATCCGGTCGATAGCCTGCATCCTCTCCGCATCCGACATCCTCAATTTATCTGCAGTGATCACCGTGGTCAGCCGGTCCAGGCATTGGCTGCCTCTGACTGACAGTGCTTTGTACATCCGTCCGACGTAGTCCAATTCGCCGGGAGCAAATAGTCCACTCGATGCCCATCGCCGGTTGGCAGCCTGGTATTCTGTTATGATGGTTCTTTCCCGGTCGATGATGGCTGCGACTTTATAGTACCGCCGTACCGTCGGGGATACGTCGAGCAGTCCGTCCAGGAAAGTCTTATGCAGAGAAAAATTCCCTTTTACGATGTCGCGGATATTTATATACCCCTTGTCGATCACCTGGTAGCCATCCTGCATGTCCCTTAATATGGTTTTCAGTTCCGACAGTTTCTGAATATCCAGGGTCAACTGCTCGATCAGCTGTTCGATGGACTGCGCTTGCAGGGGCCGGGAGCACGGAAAAAGACAGATAACTAACAAGAACGCCATCTTTTTTAGGCTATGTTTATTGTATGCCATACCATTTTTTTAAGGTTGATGTATGCGCTTGCTCTTTTTGCCTTTGGCGGGTCAGAAATGCTACCTCCGCTAGTAGATTTTTCACCTGGCTGAACCTTATCTGCAGGGACTTTGCTATATCTTGTATCCTTCTGATCCTTTCTCCGTCCGTCATGGAAAGCGCTCTATCCGTTGTTAATGCCTGCAGTTCTTTATGGGCATTCCCATCCTCTTCGGCTATCCGCTGCTGCAACCCATGCATATATTGTAGTTCATCCGTGCGAAGCCATTCGGAGCCATAGTATGCCGACTTCGCCTCGCCAAATGTCTGTTCTATGGACGTCATCACTTTGTAGGATCGCCTCAGTTCAGGGTTTTGCAACACCCCTTCGTCCACGGTTTTCAGCGAAGCGAAGAAAGTCTCGTGAAGAAAGTACTCTCCGGACTTAATATCGCGGACAAAATGCAGACCTTCTTCTGCGATGCGATAGCCTTTTTCCGCCGTGATGATATACGCTCTTAGTGCCGTAAGCTGCGCCAGCATCGTCTTTCGCATCCCTTGTGTCCGGCCGGCCTGGGTGTGACCTAACAGCAGGCATAGCAGTATGCTTGTCTTAATAAATGCCATATAACGCTTTTATCATATTTAGGTCCTGCTCGTCTTTTGACCTTTGCAGGCTTAGCAGGATATTGCTTTGGGTAAAATTCTCCAACCGCCGGTAATTGCGATCAATACGATGGGATAAGCTGTTAATGATCGTCAACCTTTCTCCGTCGTCCATTTCTGTGACAAAGGCGTTGATCACCGTGTTTAGTGCTTCAACAATTGATGTGCTCTCCTGCAGAATACCCTGGTATACGCCCCCGATCTGACCGATCTCATCCGCGCTGAAATGCTTGTCCCTGACTACTGCGCTGTATGCCTGTTTATAGCCTGCTATAAGCCATGCCTGCTTATCGATCATTGCCTTTACGATGGAATAATATTTCAGTGCATGTTTTACCTGCCAGAGTTCCTGGTAATATTCCTCATACAGGTCCTTTTGTTGCTGTACCCAGTCCGCGATGTCTGCCAGCCGCGTCTTCTGCATGAGGTTTTCCAATTGTTTCTGCGCATCCTGGAGAACAATGGTCTCTGTCTGTTTTCTCTGTATCCTCAGATCGATAGCCATGATCACCCGTTTGAGAATGCCGGTAACAATTCCCAGCTGAGCATGGGCCCTTGCCTCAGCTGCCAGCATCAGAGAGACGCACATCAATCCAGCCAACAGTATATTTTTCATCATTCAATTTTTTCATAGTAAAAACCTGCCTTGCTTATCCTGTTCTTTTCAGGATAATACAAGACTGTGTCTGCTTCATTATTGGACACCAGCCTGTACTTTGCCATTTGATATTGTGCTTCCCAATGTTGTTCCTGATATTCCGGCGGAGCTTTCTTTCCGTCCCTGATGCGGACAAAACAAGTGGCTCTTCTCACGTTGTAGCTGTCTTCCCCCATCCGGGTACGTCGGATCACCAAAGTATCATCGATCCTGCAGAACTCATTTTGGGCTGCAGACGTATAGACACCGGGCAAGAAGGCAGGCGTTTTTTCAGCCTCCTGCTTATGCAGCCAAAGGAATCCTGCCGATATGACTGCCAGAAGAACTGCCACCAGTAAAGACATGGTCGTTTTATTGATTTTTATCGTCATAGCATTGTTTTTCTCATTGAAATATTTATTTACCCCATTCCAAGGCGAGCTGGGTAATGCCTTTTCGCATGTCTCCGAACCGTTCGGCATACTGTTGAACGCGAAGTTTTTCAGCCTCTTCTGTGGTGTACGTGAGATATTCTGCCGTCGATACCTCCGTCCTGTACACGTTCGAATGTCCATTGCCCAGGCTGATGAACACCTCTTTGTATTTCTTGCCAGGTTCATTACTCCTGTTCAGTGACAATACCAGCGATTTATCCTTCTCCGTCAGGGCCAGTAGATTTTCTATAACCTCGAACTTGTTCTGGAATTTGCTCTGGTCCAGCAGGATCTTACAGTCGGCATTGTTCAGGATAGCCTGCTTGACCACCGGGCTGGAGATAATGTCCTCCAATTCCTGTGTCACAACAATGGCCTCGCCAAAGAATTTTCGGACCGTTTTAAAGAGGTACCGGAGATATTCGCTCATGCCCTGCCGGGTGATGGCTTTCCAGCATTCTTCAATAAGGATTACTTTTCGTATCCCCGGCAGTTTCCGCATTTTGCTGATAAAGACCTCCATGATCACAATGGTGACGACAGGGAAAAGGATAGGATGATCTTTTAACACGTCAAGCTCGAATACAATAAATCGCTGTTGCAGAAGGTCCAGGTTTTGCCTGGCGTTGAGCAGATAGTCGTATTCTCCTCCCTTATAAAAGGGTCGCAGGACGAAAAGAAAATTGTCGATATCGAAGTCCTTCGTCTTTACCCGTTCCTCCAGTAGTTTACCTGCAAACCCTCTTTCCAGGAATTCATAAAAACTATCGAAACAGGGAAATATATCTTTATCTTCTACCAGTTGTTCATAGTACTGTTGTAATGCGTTGGACAACGCGACATACTCTGATCTCAGAAAGGCTTCATCCTCTTTCTTCCAAAGCGCCAGGAGCAATGTCTTGATACTTTCCCGCTTTTCCACATCCAATGCCATCCCTTCCGGAAGCCAGAAGGGGTTGAACCGGATAGGAGAGGTCTCTGTATACGTGAAGTAATGTCCACCTGCCAGCCTACAAAGGCCCTGGTAACTGTTGCCGATGTCCACTACTACAATATGGCTTCCCTGTTCATAGTAGCTTCTTAACAGATGATTGGTGAAGAAGGATTTGCCGCTGCCTGAGCCCCCGAGCACAAATTTGTTCCGGTTCGTTATCCAGCCGGTCCGCATGGGTTCATCGCTGATATCCACATGTACAGGTTTGCCGGTGATCCGGTCGCCCAGGCGAATGCCGAATGGACTGATGGAACTACGGTAATTTGTCTCGGGGAGCAGGAAGCAGGCAGCTTGTTCTGTGAATGTGCTGAACCGCTCGTTAATGGGTAGGTCGCCGGCATTGCCGGGAATGCCGGCCCACCAGATCTGTGGTGCACTCACAGTCTCGGGGTACGGATTGGCGCCTATCTGAGTTATGGCAGCCGCAATATCTTTTCTGATCTCTTTTAATTTCTGCGGGTCATCGGTCCAGGCGAAAACATTGAAATGCGCTTTTACCATTTGCCTTTGACTGGCGACCGCTTCATTAAGGTGGTCATCAATGGCCTGGCGGGTGACTGCATTCTCCCGGGAATGAGCCGACAATGATTGGAGCCGGCGGCGTTTCAGCTCCATTTTTCCTACAGTCACCGTCACATCCTCAACGAAAATATATTGGTTATATACATGGTTGCAGGGTAACAATGGCCCGAGGGGACTAGGAAAACCAATAGTAAGATCAGTCCGTTCAGTAGAGTAGGGGACATACCGGGTTCCTATAGCGCACCGGGATGGTAGATGTGTGGCGTCAGCCAACGTGTAGAGTATTCCTGTGAATTCCCCAATCTGAAGTCCGCCCTTAAAAACAATATCTCTTACCAGTCTTGGTCGTTTGCCGTCCTCCGGTCCCGACAACATGCAGTACTGTTCAATGATACCGGTACGCTGCTTGTCCCCCGTCAACTCCTCATTTGACAGTCGGCGGCAATGGATCAGCCCGCTGTCGGTCAGCGTTCGTTCAAATCGACCTGCCTGATCGAGGAACTCCTGCACAGTGGCCGGGTCCAGACATTCCCCCGGCACCAGGTTTCGCTGCAGCAAGGAGCTTAATGCCGGTTCCGGCTGTTTGCTTCCTGCCATTCGTGTAATGAAGAGGTACGCCTTATGTTCCAGGTAAGGACGCTCATGGAAGTGACGGTCACTGGCCCTGCCCAGCCAACTATCTCCTGTCTTTTCAGCATCTGCCTGATAGGCGGATTCGTAAAACCAGTCCTGCAGATGACAGACAGAAGGCGCCGTCAGTAGTCCGACAGCCCTTACCCAGGCTTGGTGCATGGTATTCAGTTCTGTAGAGGATAGAGTAAATATCTCCGGTTTCATCAGCTCATAAGCTACGGTGTAGTCCCCGGACTTGGATACAATACAAGCATCTGTGACTTCCAGGATGGGAAATATTAATTCCATTGGTTTTTGCATAATTGTTTGTTTAATTGTGTGAAAATGCCGCGGGTGCTGCTCCGGATAGAGGGCGGCACTCCTTTTGCGGCCTTCTTTTTCGCTAGACCGTAAGGACCGTACTTTTTGGAGAATTTGTAGAGTAGCGTGACCCCGCCACCTCCCAGCACGAAGCTCAGCAACATACAGGCCCATGAATCTATACGGCAGATGTACAGGATGGCAAATAGAAGAATGTCTCCCACTACGACACCGCCAGCGTACAGGATATACTGTGCTTTTAGCCCGCGAAATTCGATGGGCTTGTCAATAGCCCTGTTAATTGAAAAGTAGGTGCTCACGGGTAAGGTTTTAGAGTCCAAAAAATGAGCGGATCACCGTACTCACCACCACGAGGAAAATGCACGAGCCAAACCATCCTGCCGCAGCTTTTCCCGCCTCGCCGTGATGGGAACCCCATAGCTGATATACTCTCACAGCACCGATCAAGGCCAGGATAGCCCCAACGGCGTACATCAGTTGAGTGGCCGTGTCGAAATAGCCCCGCACCATGGTATTGGCCTGGCTGATGCCATTGTTTCCGTCGGCGGTCTGTGCATACAGGGCATCTACCGCTATTAGTGCCCCAATTGAAAAGCTCCATTTCTTCATTGTTTTTGTATTTAGTTTTGAAAATTGATTGCATTTTAACCTATCCCGGCTCTGGCCGGCGACCCGACCAACTGTACCTCCTTTTTTTAATTAATATAGGTCGCCGCCAGCAGCGCAGGATGCTACACGCATTCAGCCTCTTCCGTTTAAACCTTATCCTTAGAAAATTGATCGTTAGCCTGGTTATCGGATTGCTTCCCTATACGTTTCTGCAGCCAGCCCAAAATTTCTTTAGGATAGAACATGACGGCTATCATCATATAGTAGCTGGCTGTAGCCAGGATAATATCTTCTATGAATGCTCCGGTGGAAATTTGTTGTAACATGTGTTTGTCTTGTTATTGATGAAATCAAATTGACAAGACAAATATGAATAGCTTTTTTGTTGGAATTAAATCAATATCATACGAGTCTGATACGACTCGTATAATTTTGTTGGGTTTTACACATAAAAAAAGCGCCCTACATGAGGCGCCTTTTTGTTGTAGCATGAAAAAGAGTAATTACCCCGTACCCAGGTATGCATTTAACATGGCATGCAAGAATGGAGCTTTGTCTTTCTTTCTTCTTTTATTATGCAGATGTACGTCATAGATGTTGGTCACATCGACCCCGAAGGATTCTTTGAAGACGGCTGCAACACTCATAATATCGGCGTCTTGACCTTCTACCTCGATGCACTTTAGTTTGGCAAGAGAATAAATAACCTCGGCTGTCTGTGATTTGTTGGGCTTCCATTTAAATTTAAGCTTACTTCCGTTCATCTTATTATCCGGCTCCGTAAAAAGAGCGATCTCCTCATCGACGATCTTTTTATAGTCATCATAGGCCAATAATTTAGATAGGGTAAGGCTGGTCTCGCAAACATTTTCGTCTCTTATTAGGAATTCGGCAGAATCACGAATAGGCGTACGGACGAATAGCAGCTCGTCTTCGGCAGTCGATCCAAGGATATAATAAAGATAAAGCTCTCGCTGCTCCGTAAAGAAATCGGTCAGTCTTTTTCTTTCATCTTCCAGATACTTGGAGAACTCTTCGCTGTTGGAAGTAATTCGGATGCTTTCTAATTTATACAAGGTTTCAAAGTAGAAATACAGCTTATAAAAATACGGCAGCCAATGTTTGAAGTACCGTATCTCAGTCGATTTGTCCGGGAAAGGATTTGCCAGGAGATAATGCTTTAACTCCTTAATCGTTTCCTTCAATAATTTTACCTTTTGGTCATATCCCTTTACAGGGCTCAATTTCGGTTCGACCGCCTCCAGCTTTAACTGCAACTCCATTTGCAGCTTTTTAACCAATGCTTCCATGATCAAGCGATATAACTGTTATCAATATGCTCGACTTTAAATTAAGCATTCTGAAGGTATAAATTCTTGATCTCGATTAAGTTTTGGCCGTCATCGTTTACCCCGTTTCGGCAGCTTTCTTACCTGACGTTTTTTACCTGTCTTCGGAGGCGTCTTTCCCTTCCTTTTATTGGCGAATTTCGACTTCTGTATGCTGAAAGTTTCTGGCGCCATCCATAGGTAGCTGGCCAGTAATTTTTGAGACACCCGCCCTAATAGGTCGGGTTGATGCTTCATCAGAAACTTAAACCGCTCGAATGCGGATGCTTCTCGCATTCTATTGCGTTCTTCGCTCAATAGATAATAGTGGGTAACTATAACCCTTCCATGCCGATCGAATTCCCAGAATAAATCATATGCTTCATCGAGTTCTTCAAAGGTAATACACTGAAGAATGCAGTCTTCCACCGCCTCGATGTTTTCGCTTGCCGGCGTTTGAGAAAAGAAACTGTCTACAGCAACAAAAAAATCTCCCTCCTTCATGATCCAGGAAGTCCTTTCTCTCTTTTTGTAATAGTGAAAGCTCCTTACGACGCCTTTTTCTATAAAATAAATGTGTTTAGCAATCTTTCCTTCTTTTAAGATAATATCTTTTTTATTTATCTCTACTCTGACAAGTTTCGTCAAAATGTAACTTCTTAATTCTGGAGATAATTTTCGGATTCTGTCAAAACTGAGAAATAGCTGATCCATAAATAAGGTTTTTGTGGTTAAAATAGCATTACGAAAGTTCAACAGTCTGTACCACGGTTAGGGATCAGGGAGGTTCGTCGATTGTGCAATAACGTAATATATAATTTGCCTCTAAATCAATGCAAAAATACTCGTGGCAACACGAGTATACTTTAATTCAATATAAGAATAAACACTTAGTATAAAATTCGCAGGAAAATAGGAGGGATGTATTAGCTGGATTCTCTTTTCTTGAACACATCGAAGAAGATAAAAATTGCCATAAGGATATTAACGCAAAACAATCCCTGTATTATTATATTCATCTTAGTTTCACCTGTTGAGTTCAGATATACTCCCATTGAGCCGATATATACGCTGACGGTAGCTGCAAAAATATACAGGAATGACTCATTGGAGATGATCCGGAATATCCGCAATAACGCGACAGCGAGAGAGGATATGATGACATAGGGTTCCAGGACATAAGGATATATTCCAAATCCTATAATGCTGTCTGACTTCCTATACTTTATATAAGCAATTAAGGTCAGCGCAAAAACGAGTACTACAGACCATAATATTTTTTGCCATTTAAGGTTTCTTGTGTTCTTCATACAACTATTTTCTGTAAATACCTTTATCCGCCGGATAAGCCTTTGTGAACAGTCATAAATGACCGCCTGATATAAGAGAGCCAATCGTCTATCTTATTATCAGGAAGCTGATAATGCTTTCTCGAGGTCTCATCATAAAAGAAGCCCCCATAAAGGCTGATTTCAACCTTTTTTATTGCACCGTCTATCTCGTATGTAGCAATATGCGCGCCCATCCAGCGGGGAGGGTCATCTGATGGCAATACAGATACTTCCGAAATATATCCATGCACTGTATCTTCATCGAGATCATAATAAGCAAAGTTTTTTAACGTGTCGATGCTATATTGAAAAAGATTGCCGGAGGTAATATCATACAGTTTCCAGTGCGTCGCCATTTTAAATGACGTTGTCTGGCCCGCCGTCAAATTCCATAGAAAAATACCTATTAATACCAGGACAGGCTTCATAACAGTACAATTTAAATAAACTATTGGCAGTTTCCCATATTAGGATGAAAATTCTGCACTGTTCCTTTTACCATGTTTGGCAAAGGCGCCATGTTTCTAATGTCTTCCCCCAGAT
>Ga0105239_10001415_pt1 | contig 31992 bp, 27 predicted proteins | sample KBSC44metaG_FD_92761 | JGI IMG/M metagenome (GOLD analysis project Ga0105239, IMG submission 92761) | Corn rhizosphere microbial communities from Kellogg Biological Station, Michigan, USA - KBS C4-4 metaG | ecosystem: Host-associated > Plants > Roots > Rhizosphere > Soil | place: Michigan, USA...
GTTCATGCCCTCGGTGCGGCCCTGGTAGACGACGCCCTTGGTGTCGCACAGCACGACATGTTCCGGACGCATGGCCATGGCCTTCAGCAATTCAACGCACGCGATGCCGGCCGCGCCAGCGCCGTTGACCACCAGCTTCGTCTCGCGCAGGTCGCGCCCGGTAAGATGACAGGCGTTTATCAGTCCCGCCGCAGCCACGATCGCAGTGCCATGCTGGTCATCGTGGAACACCGGAATGTCCATCAGTTCGCGGAGCCTCTGCTCGATCACGAAACATTCGGGCGCCTTGATGTCTTCAAGGTTGATCCCGCCGAAGCTGGGCTCGAGCAACGCCACCGCATTGCAGAACGCATCGACATCCTCGGTCGCCAGCTCGAGGTCGATCGAATAGACGTCGGCGAAGCGCTTGAAAAGCACCGCCTTGCCTTCCATCACCGGCTTGGACGCGAGCGCGCCGAGATTGCCCATGCCGAGGATCGCCGTGCCGTTGGTGATGACGGCGACCAGATTGCCCTTGGCGGTATAGTCGTAGGCGGTGGCAGGATCGTCCGCGATCGCCTTCACCGGCACGGCCACGCCCGGCGAATAGGCAAGCGCCAGGTCGCGCTGCGTCGCCATCGGCTTCGATGCGATGATCTCGATCTTGCCGGCCCTGGCTATGAAAATCCAGGGCGTCGAGCGAGGAGATTGCCGCCATGGTGGCGCCTCCACGGCTTCTGGCGATGCTGATTGCCCGTCCTTTCACGGAACAATATGCTTTGCGGCGGGCGTTCTCGCAGCCGCGAGGCTTGAATCGAATGACACTGTCCAATCGCCGGCGCGCGTGTCACGCGGATGGACCTGGTCAGGTCGTTAGCGGTTCCAGACTTATCGGATCCGCCTTGCCCTCGCCCTGCCGAAATTCATCGATCGTCTCCTTCGTCCCGTCGGTCAATGGCGCGAAGACTTCGAGCATATGACCGTCGGGATCGAAGAAATACAATCCGACCGCGATACCGTGATCGAGGATCTCGTGGATCTTGACCTTCTTTTCCAGGAAGGTCGCATAGACCCTCCGGAGAACGTCCAGATCTTTTCCGCAGTCGAGCTCGAGCGCAATATGCTCGATCTCGCGCCCCTTGGGTTCGTCGGAGCCGCCGGGAAAAAGCGCGATGTCGTGATCATGGACACCGAAGCTCAGGAACAGCCCGCCTTTGTAAGGGCCATCCCCGACGCGCGATGTGATCTGCGTGCCCAGGACATCTCCGTACCACGCGGCCGATGCTTCGGGGTCCCGCACATAGAGGACGACGTGGGCGATGCGCTTGATCTTAGGCGTGAACATGCGGAAGCCCCTGATTAGCCGGCACCGCAGGGAGCCAGGTGATGTCGGTGATCTCGTTGAACTCGCGCCACTCCTTCTGCCAGTTGCGACCGCCATCGGCGCTGGAGAAGAGGTCGCCGAACTTGGTCCCTACCAGTAAGTAATCCGGGTCGGAGGGATTGGATCCCGCGGCCCAGAAGCACGAATTGGGCTGCACCGGCATCGGCACCGGCTGCCAGCTCACGCCTGCATCCTCCGAGCGCAACAGCGCAGCAGTGGTTCCTGGCGTGCCGTCGCCAATTCCAAGAAGCAGGTCGGTGTCGCTCCCCTCGACCTGCTTTATAAAACGCGAATAGCGCAATCCCCAGCTCTCCTTCGCACCCGCTCGGGTCCACGTTTTGCCACCATCCGCCGTGCGATAAAGCGCGTTCACGACGAGGACGAGAACAATGTTCGGCTCGCCCGGCAGCACAACGATGCTGTGCACATCCGAGCTTCCAGGATGATCGGCCCATTGCGTGTCGATCCGCTCCCAATGATTGCCACCGTCCCGCGTCCGGAAGAGTCCTCCCTCCTCGACCCCGACCCAGACATCCTGCCCGTCGTCGGGATCGATCGCCATCGCCAACATGCGGGGCCGGCTGACGCCCGCGCATTTCGGCGGCATCTCGAGCGAAGTTTGCTCCCAGGTCCGCCCTCCATCGCGTGATCGGAAGAAGGCGGAAAGCGTGGGCGATCCGGTGCCGGCATACATGATATCGGGATTGCTAGCGTCGACGGCGAGCTTCCAAACCGCCATGTCATTCAACACGCAGTCGATCCGACGCCAATGGACGCCGCAATCGCTGCTGTGGAAGAGACCCCGCTCCGCTCCAGCAAACAGACCGGCAGGATCGCGCGGATCCTGGAGCAGGCAACGGACGCGATCGTCATATTCGAGATCCTGGTCGATCGAGATCCGATACCAGTTCTGGCCGTCATCATGGCTTCGCATGATGGCCTGGCCATCCGTTGAAACGATCAGCGTCTTCTGCATGACATCACCCGATAAGAGACTGAGAAAAATGAGGAACGCGTCAACCTAGGTGAGGTTGATCCACACGCTTTTGATTTCGCTGTAGAGCTCCATGGCTTGGCGGCCGTGCTCACGTCCCCAGCCCGACTGCTTGAAGCCGCCGAACGGGGTCGACGGATCGACCAGGTTGAAGCAGTTCACCCAGACCGACCCAGCCTTGACCGCAGCCGCGATGCGATGCGCGGACTTGAGATCGTTGGTCCACACGCCCGCGCCCAAGCCGAACGGGGAGTCGTTCGCCTGCGCAACGAGGTCGTCCGCCTCGCTCCAGGGGAGCGCGCTCAGGACCGGCCCGAAAATCTCCTCCCGCACGATCCGCATCCCGGGACGAGCATCGAAGATGGTCGGCTCGAAGAAAAAACCCCGGTCCAACCCTTCCGGCCGCTTGCCGCCGCGGAAGAGGCGCCCCCCCTCCTCCTGCCCGATCCGGACATAGTCGCTTACCCGATCCCACTGCTCCTGCGAGACGAGCGGGCCGAAATTGACGTCGGGGTCAAGTCCGTCGCCGATGGTGAGCCGCGCGGCGTGATCTGAGACCGCGCTCAGCAGCTTGTCATAGATGGAGGCGTGGGCGTAGAGGCGCGAGCCGGCCGTGCAGGTCTGCCCCTGGTTGAAGAAGATGCCGCTCGCAATCGCGGCCGCCGCCGCATCGAGATCGGCGTCCGGGAGCACGATCTGGGGCGATTTGCCACCGAGCTCGAGCGAGATCTTCTTGAGATTGCTCGCCGAAGCCCGGACGATCGCCTTGCCTACCTCCGTCGAGCCCGTGAAGGCGACCTTGTCCACGCCCGGATGCGCAACCAGCGCAGCACCGGCATCACCGAAGCCCGGAACGATGTTGATGACGCCCGCGGGGAAGCCGGCCTCCAGCGCGAGTTCGCCCAGCCTCAGCGCGGTCAGCGGCGTTTGCTCGGCGGGCTTGAGGATGACGGTGCACCCGGCCGCGACCGCGGGCGCGATCTTCCAGGCCGCCATCGACATCGGATAATTCCACGGCACGATCAGGCCCGCCACGCCGACGGGCTCGCGCGTCGTGTAGTTCAGGATGCGCAAGCCGCCACGCGGCGAAACCGGCAGCGTCTCGCCACCGAATTTGGTCGGCCAGCCCGCGAAATAGCGGAACGTCTTGATCGACCCCTCGATCTCGACCAGCCGCGTCAGGCTCGCAGGCTTGCCGTTGTCGAGGCATTCGAGCACGGCGAGTTCGGCCGCGTCGCGTTCGATGAGATCGGCCAGACGGTACAGCAGCAACGACCGGTCGTTCGCGGTCATGTCGCGCCAGGCGGGATCGTTGAGCGCTTTGCGTGCCGCGGCGACAGCGAGATCGATGTCAGCCGCCTCACCATGCGCCACCTCGCCGATCGCCTCGCCGGTCGCCGGATTGAACGTGCTGAAGCGTTTTCCCGATACCGCCTCGACGAACTTCCCGCCGATCAGAAGCTGGCGCGGGGCGCGGCGATAGTCCCGGTTGATACGGTCGGCGATGTCGCGGGCGGTCGTCGCCATGATGGCTCCTGCAGTTGGAATCAGCTGGATCCCACATAAGCTCGAACCGAATATAAAACAATATGAGTAATAAACATAGAATAGATGATTTTATGAAACAATCAGGCTGTGCTTTGCTCGTCGGCGGTCGCCGCCGCCTGTGGTACGCGCTGGCGCAGGCGTGCAAACTCCAGGACCTGCCGGCCGATGGTTGCGAGCTGGTCAGCCACGATGGCATCCGTGCAACGATCGTTCTCGAACAAACCGGGATTTGCCTTGATCGTCGCGCCTAGCGGTGTCGGCCATCCACGAAGGGCATGAACGATCGAGCGAAGCGCTGCCAGCGTCGATCCCGTGGCCTGCCAGCCATGAGCCGTGACGATCAGTCCTACCGGCAATCCGTCGAGATACGGCCTTTCGTCGCGCGCAGTCTCCTGAAGATAATCGAGCGCGTTCTTGACCAGGCCGGAGACCGACCCGTGATAGCCGGGGCTTGCCACGATCAGGCCATCGGCCGCGCGAACCGCGTCGACCAACGCTCGCCCCGCCGGAGTGAGATCCTGTCCCATCGTATAATGGGGCAGCGCACAGAGCGCCGCGCCGTCGAAAATCTGGACGCGCGCTCCGCCTGCCGAGGCAGCAGCCAGAGATGTCGCGAGAGCACGGTCGACCGACGACCGGGGCGATGTCGTCCCTCCGATCCCGACGATAAACGGAGTGTTCATGCCTCAATCCTCTCTCAGCCCGCCACCGTCATTCGGCGTGCGTTGGCGTCAGTCGAAATTCCGCCCCAGACGCAGATAGATGTCCGGATGGCGCCTGCGCAGCCACAGGGCCTGGCCGATGCCCGCGCATCCAACAGCCATCATCATCCAGGGGAAGGCCTGCAACAACGCGTTGTCCGCGCCGGCGAGCAGCGGCATATTCCGGATAACAAGATATATGAGCATCGACAGCCCGAGGAAGGCGAGAGCCGGGCACAGCGTCGTGCGCCAAAACGGTTCGCCATGCGGCCTCTGCCGGAAGAAGAGCAGCACGGCGATGCATACCATCAGCTGCACCATCAGGATCCCGAGTACGCCGATCACCGAAAGCCAGGAGAAGATCACGCCATAGGGATCGAGGCGTAGTGCCGCGAGCGCGCCCAGCACAACAATTGAGATCAGCGCCTGGATCTGCCCGGCCACATAGGGCGAACGATGGCGCGGATGGAGTTTTGCGCACACCGACGGCGCGGTGCGGTCGCGCCCCATGGCGAACAGATAGCGGTTGATCGCGTTGTGGAGCGACAGCACACACGCGAACAGGCTGACGACTAGCAGCGTCCGCATGATCGCGACAGCCCAACCGCCGAGCAGCGCCCGGGCCGCATCGAAGAAGAGCCCGCTGATATTGCCTGCCGCCGCGGCATGGATGTGCGAGGGACCGTAATATTGCGCGATCGCCCAGGTCGAGAAGGCGTAGAAGGAGGTTATCAGGATGACGGCGGCATAGGTCGCGCGCGGGATTGTCCGGCGCGGATCGCGGGCCTCCTCGGAAAAGATGACCGTCGCCTCGAACCCGGTGAAGGACCCGACGACGAAAACCAGCGCCGCCCCCAGGCCAGGCGCGAACGTGTTCGCAATCGAGAAGGTCGACAGCGACAGACCCTCCGGCCCGCCGCCATGAACAACGATGGCGAGATCGAGCAGCAACAGGATGAGAACCTCGCCGATCATGCACAGACCGAGCAGGTTGCCGCTGAACGCGATGCTGCGCCGTCCGCACAGCAGGACGGCCACGATCGCCCCGAAGGTGCAGATCCACCACGGCAGGACGAGGCCGAAGGATGCGACCGCGGCTGAGAAGAAGACGCCGAAGATGGCGTAGATGGCGAACTGCGCCGCATTGTAGGTGACGAGCATCATCAGCGCGCCTGCCGCGCCGAACGGCCTGCCGATCCCTTGCGCAAGATAGACGTAGAAGCCGCCCGCACCGCCGACATGATGGCTCATCGCGGTGAAGCCGGCACTGAACAGCAGGTAGAGCAGACCGGCGAGCACGAAGGCGCCGGGAACGCCGGCACCGTTACCGAAGGCGAAGGCAGCGGGTGATGCGCCCACCACGGCGGTCAAGGGGGCGGCGGCTGCCACCACGAAGAAGATGACATGACCGAGCCCGATCGAACGGTGATCCAGCTCGACCCCAGGTCCGGCAGCGGTCGTCGATGTGGTCTGGATTTCGTCCACGGGCACCACTCAGAGCATGTGGGAGAGGACATCGGTATCCTCGTTTCGATCGAGGAAGCGATGCTTGAGGGCGCCGGCCACATGGAGAATGACGAGGGCGAGCAATGTGTAGGCGAGGACGGCATGCACCTTATCGAACAGCTCGAATCGGGCATCATTCTTGGGAAGCAGCTCAGGAAGGTTGACGCCGAAGAAATAGACGCCGTCACTCTGCGTGTACGAGCTCGACATCGCATAACCCATCAGCGGCACGAGGATCATCAGCACGTAGAGCGAGACATGCGCCACGCTCGCGAGATGACGCTCCCAGGATTGGAGCCCGGCGGGCAAACCAGGCAGAGGAGAGGAGCGGCGGATCAGGAGCCGGATGGGGACGAGGAAAAGGATCAGCATCCCGAACGACTTGTGATACGGGAAGAGCCACGCGAACTTGGCTGGAACCGCATCGTCCACCAGATGCACCATCGAGAAGCCGAGGCAGATCATGCCCAGGATGATGATCGCCATCGTCCAGTGCAGCCAGCGGATACGGCGCGGATATCGGCCTGTTTGACGAGCCATCCTCTTCGTCCTGCCTAGAGATAGATGCCGCGCGTAAATCCGCCGTCGATCGTGACCGACTGGCCACTGATACCCCCGCCCGCCCCCGACACCAGATACATCACGGCTTCGGCGACCTCGTCGGTGCCGATAATCCGGCGGATCGGCGTGTCGGCGACGAACGCCTCCTCGATCTCGGACCTGCTCACCGATTTCGACCGCGCCTCCGCTTCGAACAGCTCCTCCAGATGTGGGGTGTGGACGATACCGGGATGAAGCGCGTTGACGGTGATGTTGTACGGCCCGAGCTGGTCCGACACGGTCTTGGTCAGGTGCGCGATCGCCGCGTTGCGCAGCCCCGATATCGTATTCGAGGTGCGACCGGTAAATCCGCCGATGTTGACGATCCGGCCATCGCGCCGGCGCTTCATGATCGGCGCCACGGCCTTCATGCAGCGCGCATACCCCACCACCTTGACGTCAAGGTCGGACAAAAGCTGTGCTGCATCCAGCATCTCGATGTTGCCGGTGATGCCCGAAGGATTGGCCGCGCAATTGACCAGGATGTCGATCGTGCCGGGAAACTCGATCACGCTCGCGACCAGCCGGTCCACCTCCGCCTGCGATCCGGTATCGCACGGCACGGCGTCGACTCGCCGTCCCGTCCGTCGCGCGATCTTGAGCGCGGCATTGTCCAGCCGCTCCTGATTGCGCGCGGCGATCGTCACGCTCGCGCCCGCTCTCGCCAGCGCCTCGGCGATCGCAAAACCGATGCCAGCGCTCCCGCCGGTAACGATCGCGATGCGGCCGGAAAGGTCGAACGACGCGCCGCGATGACTCACGCCAGCACCGCCTCGATCAGATACGGCCCGCGGGCGGCAAGACCGCGCCCGAGCGCGGCGTCGAACTGCTCGGCCGAGCTCGCTCGCTCAGCAGCGACGCCGTAGCCTGCCGCAAGGGCGACCCAGTCGATCCGCGGCTGGCCGAGATCGGTCAGCCGCTCGAGCACCGGTCTCTTCACGTCCGCGCCGCCGCGTCGCAGCTCGGTTTGCAGGATGCCGTAGCGGTGATTGGCGGCGATGATGATCGTGACGTCCAGCCCCTCTCGCGCCATCGTCCACAATGCCTGCACCGTATATTGGGCGCTCCCGTCCGACTGGAGCGAAACGATCCGTCGCCCAGGTGCGCCGATCGCGGCGCCGACGGCGCAGGGCAGGCCCTGCCCGATCGCGCCGCCGGTATTGGTCATCACGCGATGCCGCCGAGCTTTATGCGCCTGCTGAAGCCAGGGGCCGCCGAGCGTCGATCCTTCGAGCGATATGACGCTGTCTTCCGGCAATTGCTCGATCAGCGATGCAACGATCGAGCCGGGGGTCAGTTCGGGTGTCTGCTCGACATGCGGCAGATCGCGGTGGCGCTTGGATGACGCGGGCAGATCCGCGACGGCACGCCACAAGGTGGCAACCGCGCCTTTGACGTCCTCGTGGGGTCCGGCCAGCACCGTCATCCGCTCCTCGGGCACGAGCAGACTGGGGTAGCCTTCATAACCAAAATAGCTGACGGGCGCCTTGGCGCCGATCAGGACGACGTGCGCGCCGTCGATCTGGCGGATCACATCGTCGGGAAAATAGGCCAGCCGCTCGAGCCGTGGCAGCGTGCCGCCAAGCGAGACGATAGCGGGATAGGTTTCCATCAGCAGTCTCGCACCGCAACGCTGCGCGATCTCGGCGGCTTCGGCTTGCACGTCCGGATGAAGGGCGCTTCCGCCAAGGAGAAATATGACGGGTCGCTTCTCCCGAAGAATGCCCGCGCAAGCAACGATCCGCTCGGTCGGAACGGGCGCCCGTGTAATCGGAGCAATATCCTCGATGGCATCGAGTTCGGGGTCCTGCGCGTCCATGATGTCGGTGGGGACTATCATCGTCACAATGCCCCCCGCCACCGCGGTCCTGGCCGCATGCGCGACGTCGCGCGCGATCCTGGAAGGACGTTCCATGGTCACCACGGCACCGACCGGCCTCGCCAGCCCGTCAATGTCTGACGTGAGGGGCGCATCGAACGATCGATGCCACGTCGCATGATCGCCGACGAGATTGACGATCGGTGATCCGGCGCGCCTGGCATTGTGCAGGTTGGCGATGCCGTTGGCAAAGCCGGGTCCGAGGTGCAGCAGCGTGAGCGCGGTCTCGCCGGTCACGCGCGCATAGCCGTCCGCAGCGCCCGTGCAGACGCCCTCGAACAGGCCGAGCACCGGGCGGATTCCGGGAACCGCCTCCAGCGCGCGGACGAGCGACAGCTCGGTCGTGCCTGGATTGGCGAAGCAAACCGACAGTCCCTGCGCGCGCGCGGCGCGCAACAGGGCTTCGGCGCCATTGGCGCTGCGGTTCACAGGAGCTCCGTCGCGACAGCGTGGAGCGAATCCGCGAACTTGCCGACCAGTTCGTCGATTTCGGCCATGGTGATCACGAGCGGCGGCGCGAACACGAGCGTATCGCCGAGCGCGCGCGAAACGAGACCGCGGTCGAACATCTGCGTAAGCATGCGACGGCCAACCCGCTCCCCTATCGGGAAGGATTCCTTGGTTGCCCGATCCTTCACGAGCTCGACGCCCAGCATCATCCGGCGTCCGCGAATTTCGCCCACCAAAGGATGGTCACCGACCGCCTCGCGCATGCGCAGGTGGAAATAGTCGCCGGTCTCGGCAGCGGCATCCACGATCCGTTCTTCGTCGAGCAGCTTCATCGTCGCGACCGCGGCCGCCGCGCCGACCGGATGCGCCGAATAGGTAAAGCCGTGCGCGAAAAGCCCGGCCTCATCGGACTTGCTTTCAATCACGTCCCAGATCTTGGGCGAGACAAGGCACGCCGACACCGGGAAATAACCGCTCGTAATACCCTTGGCGGTCGTCAGCAGATCAGGCTGGAGGCCGTAGCTCTGGCAGCCCCAATAAGTACCGAGCCGACCGAACCCGGTGATGACCTCGTCGGCGACCAGAAGCACGTCGTGCTTTTCGAGAACGGGCAGGATCTCTTCGAAATAGCCTTCGGGAGGCGGCACCAGCCCGCCTGCTCCCTGCACCGGCTCGACGAAAAAGGCAGCGACGGTGTCGGCGCCTTCCCGCTCGATCAGGGCATCGAGCTCTTCGGCGAGCTTGCGCGAGAATTGCCGTTCGGACATGCCCTCCGGCGCCTGGCGATAATGATGAGAGCTGGACGTATGCAGGATCGGCCCCTTGGGCAGATCGAACAGCCCGTGCATGCCAGGCAGACCGGACAGGCCGCCCGTCGCCACCGCCGAGCCATGGTAGCTGCCCCAGCGCGCGATGACCTTCTTCTTGTTCGGCCGGCCGAGCAGGTTGTTGTAATACCAGATCAGCTTCAGCTGCGTTTCATTGGCGTCGCTGCCCGACGCGCCAAAGAAGATGCGTGCCGTCGGCATCGGCGCACGCTCCTTCAGCATCTCGGCACATTCGACGACGATGTCGGAGGAGAGGCTGTTGAAGGCGTGAAAGAAGGAGAGCCTGGCGCTCTGCTCGGCGATGGCATCGACGATCTCCTGCCGGCCATATCCCATGGTGACGCACCAGAGCCCCGCCATGCCGTCGAGATATTCCTGCCCGTGAATATCCTTGAGGCGAACACCTTTGCCTTCGGTCATGATCCTCGGCCCGTCGCGCATCAGGTCGGCGACGGACGTGAAGGGGTGGAACAGGGATTGGCGGTCGATCTGACCGGCGCGCTGGATATCGAGGGTCATGCGTCCTACTCCTGTGATCGGGTGGCTTGCCGGGTTGCCTCCACGTCCTTCCAGCCGTCCGGCCTCAGGCGGGGCGACAGGAAATCCGAGATATGCCGGGCATAGATATCTGGTGCATCGTCATGCACGTAATGGCTGGCGCCGGGGACGGAGACCGCGGCGATCGCTTCGTTGCGCTCTTCCATCTGCGCCACGACGTCAGACGGGCAGAAGTCTGACGCACCGCCGCGAACGATGAGCGTCGGCACGCGGATGCGATCGACAACCGGCCAGAGATCGACGACGCGATCTGGATCGAGATCGAGCCGGGTCTCGCGGATACCGGCCGCATCGTATCGCCATGCGATCCTGCCGGCTTTCTCGATCAGGCTTTCGGCGAGCCGTTCCTCAATCGCCGCATCGGCGAGGCCCGCCCGCTTGCTGCGCCAGTAGAGCCGTGCCGCGGCCCAATCCGGGAAGTCGTCGGGCAAGGAGGCCATTTCGCGCCTGATGCGCTCGGCCCCCGCACCGGCTATCGACGATCCAGGTGCGATGTCTTCGACGATGAGACCCGCCAGCCGCTCCGGATAAGTGGCCGCATAGACATAGGCGACGGTGCCGCCCATCGAATGGCCCAGCAGCATGAACCGACGCAAGTCGAGCGCGTCGACGACTGTCACCAGATCGGCGAGATAGGCGTCGGTATAATAGTTGCGATTTGGATCCCAGTCGCTCGCGCCCCGCCCACGCTGGTCGATGGCGACCAGGCGGACGTGGTCGCGCAGGTCGCGCGCCAGCGCACGCCATGTCGCCGAATATCCCCTGAGCCCGTGCAGCAGCACGAGCGGCGGAGCCTCCGGATCACCCCATTCCCGGATACCGAGTTGCAGGCCATTCGCCTCAAGACGATAGGTCCGTTCGTCGTCGAGCAGCGGAGCGGCTTGTGGCGGCTGGTTGAGAGGCATGGCCGGGCTTTCTGTTCCGGGCCTGCTCAGCGCAGGCCATCCTTGCCCTCGATCTCACTCGCCTTGATCCCGCCGAGACGCGGAAAGAGGCGACCGCGGGTCGCCACCGCCATGGCGATCAGCACCTCGTCGGGACCCGGTGCATCGCTGAAAGTGGCGGTGAGCGTATCGTAGTGCGACCGCACGTAAAGGGCGTCCTTGTGCGCGAAGGGGATGTCGATCGCGACACCCGGCCCGCCCCGCTTGCCCGTCGAAGGAACCCAGGCGAGCGCGCCGCCAACGGCATCGCGGATCGGATTGGCGAATTCGGTCGTCAGGAAAGCATTGCCATGCTCATATTCGCCGTTCACGCCGACGATGCAGGCCTTGCCGTAGCTTTCGACCCGTCGTCCCGCCAGACGCGCCTGGATGCGACGACCGAATTCAACACCCAAGGCCTTCGACTCGGCGATGACTTCGTCCAGCGATTCGACGAAGCGGCCCGCATAGGGATTGGCGATCGCCGCCGCGATGACGATGCGGACGACCGGATCGCCATCGGACAACCGGCCACTTTCCAGCGCGGTGACTTCCTCTTCGATCGCATACCATTTGCGAACATGCAGGCCGTTGAAATTCGCGGGAGGTGTGGACATCGCAGAACCCTTCTTTCGGATTTCGATCATGCCGCCGTTCAAGCAGCCCAGTGCCTCTTTTTCACAACAATCTGATCAAAACAAGCTCTAAGTTGCATTACGTGAACAATCAGCGACTCCGGCACCGGATTATTGTTGACAAAATCGAACAGAGTGGAGGAAGCCGCTAGGTATGAGCAACAATAATGTCGAAGTGAGCAACGCCGTCGCGATGATGGCTTTCGCCGCTATCGTCCGTACCGGCAGCTTTTCCGCAGCGGCCGATTGGCTCAAATGCTCGAAGGCGGCGGTAAGCCGTCAGATTGCCCGGCTTGAAACAGATGTCGGTGTCAGGTTGCTCGATCGAACAACCCGCAGCATCTCGCTCACTCCAGCAGGGCGGGAAGTCTACGAAAGGTGCGCGCGTATCGTAGACGAGGTCAACGAGGCGAATCACGTACTTTCGGGAATGCTGAGTACCCCCCGCGGCGATCTCAAGATCAATGCCCCCGTCGTGTCCTCGCTCTTTCGACTGACGCAGGCCTTTCCCCGCTTTCTTCAGAAATATCCCGACGTCCGCGTGCAGCTCAACCTGTCGGACAGCAAGGCCGATCTGCTGCACGGGAATTTCGACGCGGCCTTCTGGGTCGGGCAGCCCTACGACTCGACGCTCGAGGCGGTGAAGCTGCGGGAATATCCGATGGTGCTCGCCGGATCCCCGGATTATTTCTCCCGACGTGGCACGCCGACGGGACCGAATGAGCTCAAGGAGCACGACTGCATCATCGAAACACATCTCTCCCGCCCCCAGGAATGGCATCTCTCCAACGACCTGACCGTCTCTGTGCGCGCGGGCCCGCTGTCCTCGAACAGCGTGCGGATGACGCGCGAGGCCATCGTCGAGGGAATGGGGATCGGCCTCCTTCCGCGGTTCCTTCTGCAGGATGACATCGCGGCGAAAAAGGTCGTGCCGATCCTGGCGGATCAGGTTTCTGCCGTTCTCCCGCTCTATATAATGTTCCCCAAGGGACATTACGTTCTCGCGAAGGTGAAGGCGCTGGTCGATTTCATGATCGAGACGATCGGCGAGGGTTCCGCCGCGTAGACGGGCGCCCGCGGTGCCTCGCGGCACTAATGCCATATCAGACGGCTCCGCACGCGGCACCTGAGGTGACGCGCTGCTTGACGCGCGACTGAGCGATGACTATGCATATCTGCAATAATAAATCTCAGAACGATTTATTGTTTCATATTATATCCAATCAAGATGAGCGCCCATGGACGCTGCCCCCCTTCCCGCCCGTCTATGGGATTTGGCTGACGCCCTTCACGCCGGCCGTCCCGTCGCGACACAGCAAGAGACGAGGCTGTCCGACGTCGATCTTGGCTATGCAGTGCAGGATCGGGTCTGGACCCTGTCGGGTGAAACGCTGGCGGGGTACAAGATAGGCCTCACCAATCACGCTGCGCAGGACGCGATGGGATGTGCGGGCCCCATCTTCGGGCGGCTCGCAAGATCCCGGATCGTGCTGAGCCCGGCGACAATTTCGATCCCCTCCGGCCACATCCGCATCGTCGAGCCCGAAATTATCTTCGAGGTGGGATGTGACATCGACGGCCGGTTCGGGCCGATTGACGCGGATTCCGTATTCAGCGCGATGCGGTTGATCCGGAGCGGCATCGAGCTCTGCGATACACGTTTCGATCCGCAGTTGGAGGTCAACGCAGCCGAAATTGTCGCTGACAACGGCTGTGCCGACCGGCTCATCCTGGGGCTACCCCTTGATGTGCGCACGGTTTCCGACCTCAGCGATATCGCCGTCCAGCTGCGGATTGGGGACCGGCCAGTGATCGAAGGCAATAGCTCGCGTGTCCTCGGGAACCCGATCCAGGCCGTCCTGAGCCTGGTGTGGCATCTGCTCTCCCGAGGCGAAGCGCTCGCGGCCGGGAGCCTTGTCGCGAGCGGAAGTTGCGCCGGCATGGTGGAAGTACCGCTCAACATCGGGATCGAGGCGGATTTTGGGAACAACGCGATCGTGGCGGCTAAACTCGTGCCCGCCGCTCAAGGGGAGGAAATGATATGAGCATGGAACTGGGTCTGCGCGGCAAGGTCGCGATCATCACCGGAGGGAGCGTCGGCATCGGCAAGGAGACTGCGCGCAAGCTGGCGCTTGAAGGCGTTCGCGTGGTCATCACGGCGCGATCGAAGGACGTTCTGGAACGCGCCGCTGCCGACATCTCGGCATCGACCGGCGGCGAATGCGTCGCCTACCCGGCCGACATGACCGACACCGCCGCCGTCCAGCGTTGCGTGCAGCAGACGGTCGATCGCTTCGGTTCGGTCGACATCCTGGTCAATTGCGCGGCAGCCCCCGGAGGCCTGGTTCGCAACAATATCGAGCTTGCCGATATCGACGCCCTCAAGTTCGATCTCGATACGAAGCTGATCGGCTATTTCCGCGCCTGCCAGGCCTGCGTGCCACATATGCGCGCCGCCGGCTGGGGCCGGATCGTCAATGTCGGCGGACTCACCGCGCGATGCACGGAGGCGTTGAGCGGGATGCGCAACGCGGCGCTGGTCCACTTCACCAAGACGCTTTCGGACCATGTCGGTGTTGATGGCATCACCGTGAACATCGTCCATCCGGGCGTGACGCGCACCGAGCATATCGAGAGCTGGTTCGCCGAGATGGCGAAGGACGAGGGCGTGACCGTCGATGCCATCGTGAAGCGTGAAGCCGCCGATCCGGCCGCGATCAAGCGCATGCTGGAGGCGGAGGAGGTCGCCGACACGATCCTGTTCCTCGCCTCGGCGAGGGCCAGCGGCTTGACCGGCGAATCCATTGCCGTCGATGGCGGCCTCTCCCGCGCCGTCTTTCTGTGAAACGATCCGCGGGACGGCTTCGTCCCGCGATACTCTCCACGGGTGGATTGAGCGACGCGATCGCCGGACAGTTCAGCCGGATATGTCGATGCACACCGTTTTCATCGTCAGGTAATCGTCCAGCCCGTGACGCGAACCTTCGCGGCCGACGCCCGATTCCTTGACTCCGCCGAATGGCGCCACCTCGGTGGAGATGAGGCCGGTGTTGACGCCGACCATGCCATAGTCCAGCGCCTCCGTGACGCGCCAGAAGCGCGTCATGTCGCGCGTGAAAAGATAGGCCGCAAGCCCGGCATCGCTGTCGTTCGCGAGCGCGACCGTCTCCTCCTCCGTCTCGAACCGGACGAGGCCGGCGACGGGACCGAACGTCTCCTCGCGACAGAGCAGCGCGTCGGGAGGAACGTCCCGCAGGACCGTGGGCCGGAAGAAATGACCCGGAGCATCGAGCCGGTCACCACCTGTCATCACGCTCGCTCCGCGCGCGATCGCGTCGGCGACATGGGCCGAGGACTTGCCGACGGCGCGCTCGTCGATGAGCGGACCGAGGTCCGGCGTGCCGGAGAGGCCGTCGCCCAGCGTCAGGGCGGCGACGCGCCTCGACAGGGCATCTGCGAAGCGGTCGTAGATGCCGGCCTGCACGAGCAGGCGATTGGCGCATACGCAGGTCTGGCCGCTGTTGCGGAATTTGGACGCGATCGCCCCGTCGACTGCGGCCGTCAGGTCGGCATCGTCGAAGACGATGAAGGGCGCGTTCCCGCCGAGCTCCAGCGACACACGCTTGACCGTCTCCGCGCAACGCGCTGCCAGCAGCTTACCCACCGCGGTCGACCCGGTGAAGGTGAACTTGCGAACGCGCTTGTCCCCGGTCAGCACCTCGCCGATTGCCTGCGGATCGCCGGTCACCACGTTGAAGACGCCGGCCGGGATTCCCGCTTCGGCAGCCAGTTCCGCCATTGCGAGCGCGCTGAGCGGGGTAAGCTCGGACGGCTTGACCACCATCGTGCATCCGACCGCCAGCGCGGGTGCGGCCTTGCGTGCGATCATGCCGAGCGGAAAGTTCCACGGCGTGACGGCCGCCACCACCCCGATCGGCTGGCGCATGACCATCAGCCGGCGGCCGTCACGGTGCGGAACGAGAAGTTCGCCGTCCGCCCGGCGCGCCTCCTCCGCATACCATTCCAGATAACCCGCCGCGTAGCCGACCTCGTCGGTCGCCTCGACGAGCGACTTGCCCTGTTCGGCGGTGAGGATACGCGCGAGGTCGCGCTTGTGATCGCGCATGAGCGTCGCCCAGCGGCGAAGCATGTCGGATCGATCTTTCGTTACCCGACGGCTCCAGCCCGCAAAGGCGCGCCAGGCGGCGTCGACGGCGTCGAGCGCCGCTTCACCGCCGAGCATCGGCACGGTTGCAACGACGCATCCATTGGCGGGATTGATAACCCCAAACGTCGTCGAACCGGCCGTACAGCGACCGTCGATATAAGCCGCCTCATGCAAGAGCCGCGGCTCGTGCAGATCGAGAGTGTCGATCTTCCCGGCGGTCGCATCGCCAGTCTTCTGCATGGTCGCCAAAGTCATATGTCCAGGCACTCGCAATCGTACCCGAAATGCATGGCGCCGAGATTGCGGGCGTAGGGCAACGGATTGTTCGCGACATGCGCGCGCGCGCAGTGGATATCGAGGAAGGCGCGCTGCACGACATTGCCGCGATAGATTGCCTTGCCGCCGCTGAACGTCATGATCTTGTCGATCTCGGTCACGCAACGGCTGACGGCGGTCGTGGTCGAGCAGCCAAGCTCGGCCCGGCGCTGCATCGGCCAGTCTCCCGTCGATGCGCGCTCCATCAATTCGGCCACGTCCCGCTTCGCGACAAGATCGAGCTCGTCGAGCGTTCTCTCCACCTCGGCCACCACCTGCTGGATGGTCGTGTCGCGCGCCAGCCTGTCGCCGGTATAGGTCGCCCGCTTCTCCCGCGTCGCGGCGACGAAGGTGGTCGCCGCGCGGCGCAAGGCACCCAGAGACGTCATGGAGACCGTGCGGTTGAAGATCTGGGCGAAGGGCATCCTGTAGAGCGCCGCATCGTGCACGTCGTGGCCGGGGCAGCGCATGTGGAACATGTCGCGCTCCCGGATTGTGCGGTAGAAAGGCACGAAGGCGTCCTCAACGACAATGTCGTTGCTGCCGGTGCCGCATAGACCCATCGTGTCCCATGTATCGATCACACGATAGTCGCTGCGCGGCACCAGGAAATTGTAGGGCTCGCCCGCGGTCCCGTCGCCGTGGGGCGGCACGACCGCACCGAGGATGACCCAGTCGCAATGATCGGATCCGCTGGAAAAGGCCCAGCGCCCGCTCAGCCGATAGCCGCCTTCCACCGGTCTTACCTTGCCGACAGGCATGTAGGACGAGCTGATCCGCACCGCCGTGTCCACGCCCCAGACGTCCTGCGCGGCGCGATCGTCAAACAGAGCCATTTGCCAATTGTGGACGGCTATCACGCCGTATACCCACGCGCTGCTCATGCAACCCTCCGCCAGGATGCGCGAGATCTCGCAATAGACGCCGGCCGGCAGCTCGTACCCTCCATATCTGCGCGGCTGGAGGACACGAAAGAGGCCGGCATCGGCAAAATCGGTGATTGTCTCCCCGGGCACGCGCCTCGCCGCATTCGCTGCGGCTTCGCGTTCGCGCAAGACGGGCACCAAGCCTCGCGCGCGTTCCAGCAGACCTCGGGCGAGTTCCGGATCGGGGGACGCTCCTTCGGGGCTACGGCTCAACGTCATAACGCTCATGCTATCCTGCTCCGTGCGGCGGCTTATTTGTTTCGATTCGACAACTACATATCTATCTTTAAGGATTATGTTCCTTTTGTGCAAATATGTCTAGGGCCCGACGCCCGCACCCGGCCCACCGATAGAGCTCAAGCAAAATCAGTATCTTATGCTGTCATCTGTTACCCTTATAACACAATCATCGCACATTTTCGGTATTTGTTGCATATAATCATCGCTTGATGATACGTTTCGGCTGCGGGCGGAGTCGTCCGCAAGGCCGAATAAGGCACGGGGGGAAATAATGATGAACACGACCCGCAAGGCGCTTTGGGGCACCGCGCCCGCGATCATGGTAGCGCTGGCGACAACTTCCTCCGCTCTTGCGCAGACCGCTCCAACGGCATCGTCCGCTCCCACGCCCGGCGAGATCGTCGTGACCGCGCAGAAGCGCGCGCAGAACATCCAGGATGTGGGCCTCGCGATCACCGCCGTCGGGAGCCAGGCGATCAAGGATATCGGCCATCAGGACGTGGCGGCCCTCGTCAACCACGTGCCTGGCCTGCAGGTCCAGCAGTTCAGCCCGACCACTGTGGCGTTCAACATCCGCGGCGTGTCGCAGAACGACTTCGCGGATTCGCAGGAAGCCCCGATCGCCTTCTACAACGACGAAGTCTATGTCAGCGCGATGTCCGCGATCAGCGGGCAGAATTACGATCTGGAGCGGATCGAGGTTCTGCGCGGGCCGCAGGGCACCCTGTTCGGCCGAAATGCGACGGGCGGCCTCGTCCAATATGTAACGGCCAAGCCCACCCGTACACTGCAGGGCTATGCGACGCTCACGGTCGGCAGCTATGGCGAGATCGGCAGCGAGGCCGCAATCAGCGGCCCGCTCAGCGACCGGGTGCGCGGTCGCCTCTCGTTCAGCAGCGACAGCTATGACGGCTATATCCAGAACCGCGTCGGCCCGGACGTCGGCAGCCGCCACTTCTATGCCGGACGCGCCCAGATCGAAGCGGACGTCGGCGCCGCGGGCCTCTTGCGCATCAAGTTCCAGGGCATGGGCAACGATCACGAGACAAGCGCGCCCTATACATGGCTCGCGGCCCAGCCCAACGCGGACGGGCTCGGCGTCGCCAATCCCGGCGGCACCGACGATTTCGGCTACAAGGAGCCCGACAAAAACCCCTTCATCGCCTCGTTCGACAACGCCCCCTATTTCAACCGCAACTACTGGAGCACGACAGCCCGGTACGAGCAGGGGCTCGGCGATGGTATCCAGCTGACCTCGATCACGGACTACCAGCATTTGGTAAAGCAATATGGCGAGGATAGCGACGTTTCGCCGAACGACGTCTTCAACTATTATCAGCATCAGAAGCTGTCGCAGGCTTCGGAGGAATTGCGGCTGTCCGGTAAAAGCGAGCGGTTCAACTGGGTCGCCGGGCTTTACGGGCTGATCGTCCATTCCGATGCACACGCCACGATCGTCGCCCCGGGCTTCGGTACGACCCTCACCGCGGGCGGCCCCCAGCTGACGCATTCGTTCGCCATATTCGGTCAGGGCGACTACAAGCTCACCGACACGCTGACCTTCACGCTTGGCGCACGCTACAGCTACGATCGGAAAAAAGACGATTATACCCACGTTCAAAACGGCGAGACCGACCTCATCTTCAATCCGTCGTTGAGTCCGCTCGCGATCCAACGCTACCGGAACTGGTCGGGGAAGGCGGAGATTCAGTACAAGCCGGTCAGCGGCGTCATGCTTTACGCCAGCGCCAATCGTGGCACCAAGAGTGGCGGCTTCGATATCCCCAACTTCCCGGCAACAGATGCCAGTGGCGCCTATATCCCGAACATCTTCCAGACGATACCGTACAAGCAGGAGGTACTCACCAATTATGAGGGTGGGTTCAAGATCACCGCGCTGGATCGAAAGCTGGATTTCAATGCATCCGCCTTCCACTACGATTACAAGAATTATCAGGCGTTCATATTCAAGGGCCTGACGGCGATCATTACCAATCTGCCCGCGCGGGTTACCGGCTTTGAAGCGGAGATCAATCTTCGCCCCATTACGGGCCTGACGCTGAACGCCTTCACCACCTATCTGGACGCCGTCGTCAAGAACGTCACCTTGCCAAGCGGGCGGGTCGCCGATCGCGAGCTTCCGCAGGCGCCGAAATGGAGCTTCGGCTGGAGCGCCTCGTACGCGAAGCCGGTCGGTAATGCGACGCTGACCGTCTCGACCGACTGGCGCTACGACGGCGCAAGCTACTTCTCGACGTTCAACGCCCCGATTGATCGTGAACCCGGGCATACCATCGGCAATGCCCGCATCAGCTATGCCCTCCAGCACTGGAGCGCAGCCTTCTTCGTCAACAACGTGACGGACAAATACTACCGCGTTTATGATCTCGACAACAGCCCGACAATGGGATCGGCGCAGGCAACCTATGCTCATCCCCGCTGGTTCGGTGGTAGTCTGACCTATCGATATTGATCGCCGTCGAGGCGGTCGGGCCGGGACGGATTGCTGTGCCATCGCACGGCGCCGGCCTTGGCGCGCCGGCTGAACCGGGAAGCGCCATAGCTGCGGTGGCCCATGATACCGGCAAGGTGAATTCCGGCACGGTCCCGCATCGCTCGGAAAATGGCCACGCACCTTGCGCACGCATGCTCCGCGGCGCTTCACCAAGCCTTGAGCGTCTTTCCATTGGCGAGCGTAATCGTCTTGAGCATCCCGCCCGGTTTACCGCTCCGCAGAGGGTAAAAGTCGATTGCAACCTTGTCGCCGACTTTGATCGTGTTGAACTTCCAGCCTGACTGGCTCATCATGTTGGTGCTGCTGCATTCAAGGGCGTAGCTCGCCGAGCCCTTGGCATTCTTGCTCTCGACGACGACGTAGGTGTGCGGGTTCATCCAATTGAACTGGCTCACCGTGACGCCGCTCAGGTGAGCGACCTTGGTCTGATCGAACATCGCGAAGGAATGATGGGCCATCGCCGGAGATGCCGCGCCCATCACCACCACCATGACCGACGCCACTGATTTTCCGCTCATGCTCATCAACAAACTCCGGTTTATCATTGCATTTCATAGACCCTTGACCGCCTGGCACATCCTTGTTCACTGTCTCACAGGCGGTCTCGAGTTCGATGGATCGACGAGCGATATCTATCACCGCCGCTGGTATTCCCGTCAGCCATTACAGTTGTGAAACCGTTTCTGAACGGGGAGCCGGCCCGTTTCATCGACAGCGGCGAATTGCCTTCAGTCCGTCTGAAATGCACAGTCTGGAACCGGCAGGAGCAAGATTGGGGAGGCATGCCGGCTGTCGAGCTTGCGATCCGGGAAGGACCCGGGTGTGACGGGAATGATCCGGAGGTAATGGCGACGATTCCCCACACGAAGCGATGCGCATGTTGATCTCACTATGCTCGCTGGCGATGAGAAAGATCCAAAACGGCACCCCTTCTCGCGCGTCCGTGATCGTACGGACGCCAGCCAACGACCTTCTCGCAAGCCGGCTTTCCTACGATCGTGCAGCAGGAATCCATCGCGGAACCTGTGTCTCGCGATCATCAGAAAAATGCGGAGATGGTGAATCCTATCCAGCGGCCGAAGCAGATCACCAGCACCCAAAAGACAAGAGAGCTGAACCCCGCGAGCTTGGCGGACAGCGGCGGGGACCGGACATCATCCCAATCTCCGATGCGACGATAGGCTGTCAGGTGGAAGATCGCCATATTGATCCCGGCAGCAACCATCGCGAGCATTTTGTATTGAAACTGGGCGTTGTGGGAATATGCCACGGCATTCGAGATGAACAACAGGCTGCCTGTGACGACAGCCAGCCCGAAGGCACCCCAGGTAAACGGCAGCAGATCGATGATGAGCTGGCGTGCTCCGCGACGATGCGACGGATAGCCCATCAGCCTGAGATCGACGATGCTGATCGTACCGAACACCAGCGTGATGGCCAGCACATGAAGCGATTCGATCCACGGGAACGCGGAATCGTTTTGCCGGATCGTTTGGGCGATCGATGATTCATACAGCGCTTGAAAGACACTATCCAAGGACACGGGCATCCCCTCTCATGATGGCCGAAACTTTGGGTCAGCAGGATCGGATCAGGTGTAGGCGATCCAGCGCCCGCAGAAGATGATCGCGACCCAGATGAAGAGCGAAACCCAGGCCAGCGGCTTGGCGGCCGCGGCCCACGCCGAATGCTCGACGCGGAATTGCGGGTTGAGAATGGGCTTGCGGAAGAGCAGCGTCAGGACGAACGCGATGAGGACCAACGCCATCTTGGACCAGAACACGGTGTTGGCGAGCGTGCGGGCCGGTTCAGCGACGATCAGGACCGTTCCCGTCAGCAGGAGAACGACGAGCGCCCTCCACATCCACGGCAGGTATCGCCGGACCACCGTTGCGGGGTTCTCGTCCGTGGCGAGAACGCCCGCCAGGCGAAGATCGGTGACAAGCGCCGATCCGATCAACACCGCGATCGCGAGAATGTGGACGCACTGCACCGACGGAATGACCCAGTCCACATCACGCAGGGTGGTGCTGATCTGGGTATCATAAAGCCAGTCTCCAACGCCTTGATGCGACATCCTGCCGTGTCTCCTGTGTGCCGCCGCGGCCGTGATTCCAAGAGCCGGCGCAGATGGTGAGTGACAAGGGCGCCCGAGGCGAGCGGCACCGTGACCCGTCGAGGATAGGCCCGAAGGCGAGCCTCGAATACGATGCAACGGTTCGAAACGGTGACAGATCACGGTAAAACTGCCCATCGTCCCCAAGGACGTACCAGGCCGCGCCCAGATACCAGGCCGGAATCATGGCCGGTAACGCTCCCGCGTCACGACCCGCCCTTGACCGCAGGGGGCGCTTCGTCCAGCACGACCTGCCCGGTGCCTCCTCAGGAAGCGGCACGATCCTCGACTTTTCGCTATACGACGACGAACGCGGGGATCGCCGACGGTGACGACTACTCGCCACAGGGGAAAATGATGTTCGATCCCAAGTTTGATTTCGACCGTCGTCGCCTTCATATCCGCTATAGCGGCTTCTGGAGCGTGGAGGACGCGCGCGACGTCGTCGACAGGTTCAGAGCCGCGTTGCGCGAGGTAGCAGCCTCGGGTCGTGCTTTCACGCTGCTTGACGATCTCAGAAGCTGGCCCGCGCAATCGCGCGAGGTGGTGGATATCACGAAGCAGCTTCCGGAGATCGTGCGCCAGATGCCCGTGACCCGCAACGCGATGATCATCGAGCAGGCGCTGCTCCGGCTACAGGTCAACCGCACGCTGGAGGGACTGGCCAACTGCGCCGTCTTCAAAACCTATGAGGAGGCCGACCAGTGGCTTTCCGAGGTGGAGCCGTCGCCCAGGCTTTGACATGTTGCAGTTGCTCGTGACCGGCAACCGTTTCGCACCGTAACGCACCTTCCTCATCGGCACGATCGACTGTCATCGAGTGGCACCCCTTTTCGAAACGGAGTGCACTCCTTGTGTCATCAGCGGCTGCCCGCAACCGTCCTGGCGTCGACCGCCCTCGCCACCTTCATGGCCTGTCCGGCCGTCGCACGGCCATACCAGAACGCCTCGGCCCAAAGAGCGGCGCATCCGGTTCCGAAGGGCATGGCGCTGGCAGCGGCCGATGACCGGCCTTCTCCGATCGACGGTCATCACGATATCGTCGTCACCGCTTCACGATTGGACATGCTCGGTCGTGCGACCACGGCCAGCCAAGGTATCGTCACACGCAGCGAGATCGAGCTTCGGCCCATCTACCGCGTCGGTCAGTTGTTCGAGAGCATTCCCGGCCTCGTCGTCACGGTCCACTCCGGTGAGGGGAAGGCCAATCAGTATCTGATCCGGGGCTATAATCTGGATCACGGCACCGATTTCGCCAACTTCGTCGACGACATGCCGGTCAATCGACCGACGAACACGCATGGCCAGGGTTATTCCGATCTCAATTTCGTGATGCCGCAGGTCGTGTCGCAGATCGACTACACCAAAGGTCCATACTACGCCGCAATCGGGGACTTCGGCGCCGTCGCCTCGTCGCACGTCCTGATCGCAAACGAGATCCCGAACCAAATTGGGGTCACGATTGGAACCGAGGGATATCAGGATCTTTTCGCCGCCGGCACGTACCGGCTGAACGGCGACCGAAGGATCATGGCCGCGACCGACCTCAGCCATTATGACGGCCCCTGGCATCCGAAGCAGAATTTCCGGAAGGTCAACGCCATCGTCCGATACTGCGAAGGGACCACCACGAACGGCGCCTCTCTCACGGCCATGTACTACAAGAGCGCCGGCGGACTGATAACCGACCAGCCCGAACGCGCGATCGATGAGGGCTTGATCGGGCGTTACGGAACGCTCGACCCGACCGACCACAGTCGCTCTCTGCGCTACAGCCTGTCCGGTCATATCGCCAAGCCGCTCGGCGAGGGCAGCATCACGGTATCGCTCTATGCGATCCGCAGCACAATGACGCTCTGGAACAATTTCACGCACTATCTGGACGACCCGGTGAACGGCGACCAGGAAGCGCAGAATGAGCGCCGCACCACACTCGGCGGCGTGAGCGAATATCGACGGTCATGGACGATCGGCGGGATCGGGCTCGATACCGTGATCGGGGCACAAGGTCGCTACGACTCCGTGTTCGTCGGACGGCAGCACACCGTGGGACGCACCACCGTGCTCGATTACTGCTCGCTCGAACAGGCCAACGGCTCGGTCACGACCTATCCCGCCGCGCGATCCTACTGCAACGCCGACCGCGTGCACCTGCTCGATCTCGCACCCTATCTGCAGACCACCTTTCGCTGGACGCCGTGGCTGCGCAGCGTCGCGGGCTTCCGCGAAGAATATTATCGTTCCAGCGACGTGAGCCGCGTCACCGGCACGTCCGGCCGCGGACATCAGTGGCTGGCCCAGCCGAAGGGCAGCCTCGTCGTCGGCCCCTGGCGCAAGACCGAACTCTATTTCAGCGCCGGTCGCGGTTTCCATTCGGACGACGTGCGTGGCGTGTTCGGCACCGTGCCGCAGGAAGGGATACCGCTAGCGGGCGGCAAGACGCCACTGCTCGCCCCGACGACCGGCTATGAGATCGGGATACGGACCAACATCGTGCCGAGGCTGATGTTGCAGATCGCCGCCTTCCAGCAGGACTTCCGATCCGAGCTCACCTACAATGCCGATTCGGGGCAAGATCAGGCCGGCGCCGCCAGCCGTCGCAAGGGGATCGAGCTTTCTGGCCAATATCATCCTTGGCCTTGGCTCGAGTTCAACGCCGATCTCGCTTTCTCGCGTCCGCGCTACCGGACAAGCAACCTCGCTGCCTTCGGGCTCGACCAGCCATATATCGCGGACGCGCCGAACTTCATCTATTCGGCGGGCCTCCTGATTGACAAGCTCGGACCGTGGACGGGCGGCCTGCAATGGCGCCGGCTCGGCACCCATTCGCTGGACGATGGCCACAAATATCCGCTCGACCAAGGCTATAGTGAGTGGAACCTGGAGGTCGGCTATCGACTGCCGCACGGCTTCAAAGTGCAGATCGCCATTTTCAATCTGTTCGACACGCATGACGCGGCAGCCGACTATTACTATGCGAGCCGCCTGCCGGGCGAACCCGCCAGCGGCATCACTGGATTCCAGACACATCCGCTCGAACCTCGCGCGGCGCGCTTCTCGCTGACAAAGCACTTCTAGAATCTTGGGTCTTAACCGTTCCTATTACCGGATAAGCATAGTTTGTGCCAGCCGCGGGGCGTTGTCAGAGCGAGCGGTCGCAGACGCGGGTTGTCGATGCGACCCTCGGAATCGCTGCCCTTTCAAGCGCCGCCAGAGCTCCGCGCCGTTCCGACATCCTGCCGCCCACTGCTCGTCTAGAGCGGATTCCGATCAGTCCGGGTCGTAACCGCATGAGCTGAAGTAGTTGACGCATTCGGCAGGCTCGAAGAGGTCGACGAGCTGACCGATGAGCTCCCAGAGGCCGGAGACGGTGCGCTCGCCGGCTTTCCTGAGCATAGCCTTGAGGCGTGAGAAGGCCTTTTCGATCGTGTGTTCATGATGACTCTCCAGTGCAGATTCCTGTTGAGGTATGAGCGCTGTTGACGAGCCAGATGCGCTGGGAACCCACCTTGACCAGCCGTCCCTTGATTTGGCCGCGACGGAGCCAGCCGTAGACGGTTTGGCGATGGGCACCGACGCGATCGGCATATTCTTGAAGGGTGACTTCGCCGTCGTGTTGGCGTGGGACGTTGCCCGACCAGATCGGCCGTGTTGTACCAAGTCCGCGGCGCTGAAGCAGTCGGTGGATCATTGGGGCGTTGAAGCTGTCCTTCTTAGCGGGCGTCCAGCCTTCTGTGTTGAGTGTCTCCGCGATGCCCTGTGCCGTCGCCCCTTGAGCCCGAAGCTGGATAATCCGCGCAAGCAGCTTGTCGAAGTGTTGGAGCTGTTCGAAGCGCCGCACCGGCCGGGCAAAGGCGTGTTTGGTCATGGCGCCGCCCGACCAATGGCAAGTGAGTTCGGCGCGTTCGGTTTCGCCTACAACGAGTACTTCCACACGGTCGAGCATCATGCGCGCAATGGTTTGCCGGTCACGTGGCGTTGTCGAAGCGGCGCTCCATAGTGCCGGAATATCCTGCGCCAATTGTCTTATCGCATCGCGATCGGCGTCGGTGAGCTGCTCAGGCTCTTCGTCAAGAGCACGGCGATGATCATCTCGCAGCCGCTGCTCGGCAGAGATCGCTTGTTCCCAGTCACGTTCGAGTGTGCGGGCGACGAGGCGGTTGTCCGGGTCGACTGCTTCATATCGACGGCGCACGAGCGCCGTCTCATATTCGGCGCGCTCTAGCCGCAGTTTCCATTGCCCATGGAGTTGTTGGCGCTCGAGCTCGATATCCTCCGCGGCCTGAAGGCTTACATCAATGGCTGCCGGCGAGAGCGCTTCGAGGATCAGCGCCGTGATCAATTTATCGACTGGCCGCGCACTGATCGACTGGCAACGAGCCTCGCCATAGGTCGTCGCGAGTTGCTGGCAGACATAGCGGGCGTCACGGCCGTCGTCCGTGTAGGTCGTGAACATCCGCTTGCCGCAAACGGCGCAGTTCATCAGGCCTCCGAGCAGGGCTGCACCACCGCGCGGCACACCACTGTGACGGGACCGGTTCATGGCCATTTGCCGCTGGTTCCTCTCGAAGCTGCTCCAGTCGATATAGGCCGGTATCGCATCCCGGTGGAGCACCAGCCACTTCTGCGGATCACGCAAATAGGAGCGGCCGCTATGGGGCTTGCCCGGGAGCCGGCGACGACCGTCATATTGTCGCCGACCGAAAACGTAAGCACCAGCATAGGCTGGATGACGCAACATGTCGCCCAGCGTTGCACGGTTGGGACGATTCCAGCAGACATCGCCTTTGCTCGGACCACTTCGAACGCGGTCGGGCAATTGCAGGTCGTGGTCGACAAGATATCGCAAAACGCCAGTGACCGTGCGCCGTCGTTCGAAGATAGCAAAGACCTGCCGGATCGCGCGTTGAACGCCTTCATCAGGGTCGAGCGCGACATCGCCTGATGGCTTGAGGACATAGCCGCGGGGAAGACCCATGATGAGTTCACCGCGTCTCGCCTTGGCGCGGCGCCCCTCGTGCATTCGGGCCTTCAGTATATGAAGCTCCGCCTCGCTCATCGTCCCCTTGAGCCCGAGCAAAAGTCGATCGTTGTAGGTTCCCGGATCGTAGATGCCGTCGGCATCACCGATCAGCGTGTCGAACAGAGCGCACATTTCCAGAAGCTGATGCCAATCCCGGCACGACCTTGCCAGGCGCGATACCTCGATACCAAGGACCAATCCGACATGGCCAAGGCCGACCTCCGCTACAAGGCGCTGAAAGCCTGGCCTGTCTATTGTCGATGAGCCAGAGCGTCCGAGATCATCGTCAATGACCGTGACCTGCTCACGACGCCACCCAAGATTGCAGGCCCGGTCAGCAAGTCCATATTGTAGCCGGGTCGACTCCCTGTTCTGGGTAACCTGCCGCACGGTCGATTGCCGAACATAGACGACCGCCTGGCGTTCCTGGTGACGCGGTCGAACCTTCTCAGGCCGCGTCGCCGCGAGATCCGTCCTCATGGTTTCCCTCCCGCCCGGACGACAGCCGACGCTGGATGAGTTCTCCCAGAATGACCACCAGGCGTCGACGACGCTCGGCCGGTAGATCCTTCCAATGAATTTGCTTCCGATGCGACATCGTCGCGCCTCGCTGTCCAGTGAGCCAGGCTCAAAAGCGCGCGATGGCTCACGATAGGCACTAAAAGAACCTGTGACTCAGAGGTTCCAGAAACGCACTTTCTCGATGGGATTGAAGTCGGGGCTGTAGGGCGGAAGGAAGCGTAGACTCGCGCCTGCATCCTCGATCATAGCAAGCACCGAGGCGCGCTTGTGGCTGGAGAGGTTGTCCATGATGACGATGTCACCGGGCTTCAGTTCGGGGACGAGCACCTGGCCGACATAGGCCTCGAACCAGTCGCCGTTGATCGGTCCGTCGAGCACCATCGGCGCGATCATCCCGCTCATTCTCAGCCCCGCGACCAGCGTCGTCGTCTTGCGGTGACCATGCGGGAAGCCCAACCGAGACCTCAAATCCATCGAAAGCGCCTGACCCATACCGTGCCGGCCTCCAATTCCAGCCAGCATCGTGAATCAGATTTTCAACCGGTTGGGAATCTGGAGGTTTCTGTGAGGTCGCGCGGCGTTGAGGGTCAATCCGGGCGGTGCGCGCGACCTCATTGAAGCCGGATTGAGCTAACCCGCTGACGAGGGCCACTATGGGTTTAGTGGCGCGCCATCCGCCATTCGGGCGTCGTTGCCGACGTTGCGACGACCGCGGCCGATATCTTGTCGGCACCAATAGTGGGCGGGCGATGCCATTTGCCACCCGCTGCCGGAGCGGAGCGGTCGGTGTCGATGGCGTCGCAGCCGTGCGCGGTAGCATGCGGCCGAGCACGGAGTCGGTAGCGACGCCACGCGAGAATGCACGAAGGGAGAATGCGATCCCGGCTCATGATGTGTCCGGAGGAGGTCGGGCTTCTATCGCGCGGCGATCCGGGGGTCTTCCGCACATTTGGTGCAGGGAAGGGATTCACGGGCGACTCATGAAAGTGCATAGGGTTGGGATTGCGGTCAGCGGTGGTGCTCGCGCGTGTTCCGAAGTTCGATTTCGTCAGTTCCAGAGGGCTTGGCCATTGCCGGGCGGGCCGATGTCGGGGCGAAGATCATTTTAAGCGTAAGCCCCCTTCAGCTTTCATCGCTATGCCCGACATGCAGTCATAGCTCCGACCATGTTCATAGCCGTTATTGTCGCCGGTTGTCGGACGTTCCCTGGCATGGTCATGTTGTCGAAATGCAACTGACGGTTCGCCGCTTTCGCTGTCGGCAGCGGGATTGCAGCCAGAAGATTTTCACCGAACGATTGCCTGATATCGTGGCCTCCAAGGGGCGTCGCACCATTCGACTGAGCGACAGCCAGCGCGCCATCGGTCTGGTCGCGGGGGGCGAACCCGGATCGCGTCTGGCGCATCGCCTGGCAATGCCAGTGAGCGGCGACACGTTGTTGCGCATGATCCGCTCGGCGCCAGTGCCGGATTTCACCGCACCGACGATCGTGGGTATCGACGACTGGGCCTGGCGGCGTGGCCAACGCTATGGAACGATCATCTGCGACCTGGAGCGCAACCGTGTGCTCGACCTGCTTCCTGATCGTAATGCGGATAGTGTCGCTCGCTGGCTCAAACGCTGGCCGGGGATCAAGGTTATCGCCCGCGATCGCGCCGGACTCTACGCGGATGGTGCGCGCCGCGGCGCTCCTGGCGCGGTGCAGGTGGCCGACCGCTGGCACTTGCTCAACAGTTTGGGTGAAGCTCTGCGGCACGCAGCCGGCCGCCACCGCAGCGCGATAAAGGCAGCCGCGCAAAGTATGACGCTCGAGCTGGGAGGTTCTGGCAATGCCGCTGCACCATCTCCGCCTGGCCTCGTCCAGCTGCGGGCGGAGCGCAAGTTGGCGCGGGGCGAATGCTGGCAGGAAATCTCGCGCCTACATGAGCAGGGAACATCGACATCCCAAATTGCCCGACAGCTCGGGATGCACCAGCGCACGGTCCAACGCTGGCTGTCGGCCGGCGGGGAGCCCGAGCATACACGCCCCCGCATGCCTTCCTCTGTTCTCGCTCCGTTCGAAGCATGGCTCGAAGCACAATGGATATCCGGCTGCCAGGTCGGCCGACAACTATGGCGAGAACTGCAGAAACAGGGCTATACTGGAAGTCGGGTCACGGTCGCGCGATGGGCTGCCGACAGGCGCGCCCGAGCGGACGGAGGTACCCCCGAGCGGCCTCGCCTGACCTGGAAAGCGCCATCACGTCGTCGTTGCGCATGGTATCTGAGCCAGGATCCCGATCAGATCGAGGGCGAGGATCGTCGCTTCCTCGACCATCTCTTTACTCAGGCTCCGGAGCTTCGCACCGCGGCCGATCTGGCGAAACGGTTTGTGTCACTGCTCGGTGGTGAGGATCCCTCCGATCTCGATACCTGGCTTGAACAGGCGGCCAGCAGCGAACTCGCCAGCTTTGCCAACGGCATGGCCCGGGATGGTGATGCCGTGCGAGCGGCGATCACAACGCGCTGGACAACCAGCCCAGTCGAAGGCCAGATCAGCAGGGTCAAGGCCATCAAGAGGCAGATGTATGGCCGCGCTGGCCTCCCGCTATTGCGCCAGCGCGTCTTGCTCGCCGCTTAAAATGCGGTGCCGAATAGAACAGCCTCATTCCGTCGACCTGCACCAAATGTGCGGAAGACCCCGATCAGGATGAGACTCTGAGAGGCCGATCCGAAATTAAGGTGAGTGATATCAGTGCTTTAGCTTGACGGCTTGGGCGATCGCTGATTCTGGAGTTTTGCGAAGAACTTCCGAGGAACAGCGATGTGGACCGATATCACTCGCGCACAGCATGCGCGAAACGAGCTGGCTTTGCCAACGGATTTGACGGATGCCGAGTGGCGCGTGTGGGAGCCCTTCTTCCCACCACCGTCGCTGGTGGGCCGTCCTCGTAAATGGCCGATGCGCCGGATCGTCGAGGCTATCCTCTATCTATTGCGGGGCGGTCTGCCGTGGCGGATGCTGCCGCCCTGCTTCCCACCGGTGTCGACCGTTCGGCGCTGGTTCTATCTGTGGCGCGACAACGGGCTGTGGGTGACGATCAACCACATGTTGCTGATGAACGCGCGCGCGATGCAGGGTCGCGAGGCCTCACCGAGCGCTGGCGTGATCGATAGCCAGAGTGTGAAAACCACCGAATCCGGCGGTCCACGCGGCTATGATGCCGGCAAGAAGATCAAGGGACGCAAACGCCATATCCTTACCGACACCCAAGGTCATCTCGTCCATGCCGTGATCCATGGTGCCGACGTTCAGGATCGCGACGGTGCTTCGTTGGTCCTCACCGCTATCGTCCAGCGCTTCCCTTGGCTGCGGCATGTTTTCGCCGATGGCGGCTACGCTGGCGACAAGCTCAAGGACGCCCTGCGCCCCATCAGCAAGTGGACCATTGAGATCGTCAAGCGATCCGACATTGCCAAAGGCTTCGAGGTGCTCCCGCGTCGGTGGGTAGTCGAGCGAACCCTGGCCTGGCTCAATCGTAATCGGCGCCTCGCCAAGGACTTCGAGAACACCATCGCGTCAGCTACCGCCTGGCTCTTCATCGCCTCTATCCAGCTTCTCGCCAGACGGATCGCAACCCTATGATACCTCAGCTATTAATTTCGAATCCGACTCTGAGGCCGTGACGGGATCGAGATTGTCGCGGCGCGACAGGCAATGCAAGCCGAGATTGGAGTTGATCGCCGCTCCGCGACAGGGGTGTCTCAGGTTGATTGTCGCTGGAGAGCGGCACGGCGTCGGTAGCTCTCGACGTTCATCTCGAAGATGGTGGCGTGATGGACGAGGCGATCGACGGCCGCGAGCGTCATGGCGGGGTCCGGGAAGACCCTGGACCAGTCGCCGAAGGGCTGGTTGGCGGTGATGAGGGTTGATCGGCGTTCGTAGCGTGCGCTGATCAGCTCGAAGAGGACGGAGGTTTCGGCCTGGTCCTTGGTGACGTAGGCGAGGTCGTCGAGCACCAGCAGGTGATATTTGTCGAGCTTGGCGATCGCATTTTCGAGGGCAAGTTCGCGGCGCGCGACCTGGAGTTTCTGAACGAGATCCGAGGTGCGGGTGACAGGACGCGCCAGCCTGCCTCGATGAGTGCCATACCGATCGCGGCGGCGAGATGGCTCTTTCCGCCGCCCGGCCTTCCGATCATGA
>Ga0105239_10001416_pt1 | contig 31991 bp, 24 predicted proteins | sample KBSC44metaG_FD_92761 | JGI IMG/M metagenome (GOLD analysis project Ga0105239, IMG submission 92761) | Corn rhizosphere microbial communities from Kellogg Biological Station, Michigan, USA - KBS C4-4 metaG | ecosystem: Host-associated > Plants > Roots > Rhizosphere > Soil | place: Michigan, USA...
AGCAAAAATGTTCGAGGGCTTATCTGAACTAATCCTGTTCTGGTCGTTGGGTTAATAACGGACTTGTTTCTAGCCATTCGCAAACGGGCTCCAAGTGATCTGTGAGTGGAATCAGATCCCCCACCGCCGGGCGGGGTAAAGCGGGCCATGGACCGCAGCTCGGCTTTTTAAAAGGGAAAATACGAAAAGCAAAGGACTCTAATTAACGGCAATAAACGATTAGTAAAAAGCAGCATCCAAATTATCCCCTTCGTCGGTGAGATGTAACGGGACGGGCAAAACCTTCCCCTACAGTGCCTGTGAAACAACATCTACAGAATCTTTGGAAACGAGGGTTAAGCCAACCAAAACACGTGAAAGCTCTCCTTCGTATATAATGGGGAATGTCAACCAGTTTTGGATGACCTTGTTTGTTTGGATGGAAGCTAGCTTTTCATAGCTTAGCCTTGGATTTGATGACGATGACAATGGATTTTTTTCATAAGTATGCACGCTGGATCGCTGTAATCATGGTGTTTGCCTTCTTGATTACCGGCTACTTCTTTGCGTTGTTAAGATAAACTCAGAGACAAAAGCGCTTGAAAAAAATAGGGTCAGGATTTTTTAAAAAACAGTCGCGGGTGCGACCTTTTTCCCCTGTTTTGGTCATTGTGCTGATGTTTCTTCTTTTAGCACCCCCTCCCGGCATGGCCTTTTGGGGTGAAAATCATTCTCGAATTTCTGATTTGCAACGTCAAACCAATGAGTTGAGAAATCGTGTCGCGGAAATGCGCCGGAAAAAATACGAGAAAATGAAAGCGGCTCGTGAAATGAGCCAAACCATTAATGCCAATCAGCAAAGGCTTGAGCAGGAAAAGCACTCTCTCGATCTCCACCAGCAGCGTTTGGACGAAACACGGGACAAAATCGGTTACCTGGAAAATCGTATGGATAGTGTCACCGGCAACGCCATGCGGTTGGGGAAAATTGCAGCGTCACGCTTAAAAGCTCTCTATATGGGGGAACGCTTAAGCCTGCTCAGTATGATTTTAGAAGCCAATAACCTGGCAACTTTGCTTGATCGTATCTATTACAAACAACGCATTGTTGCGCAAGATAAAGAGCTTTTAACGGAACTCCAAACCAAAATTGAAGAACTCAACTCTTTGAAGGGCCAACTGGCCAGCCAGAAATTCCGTTTGGGTCGTTCGATTTCAACAATTCGTACCCAGAATATGCAGATACAACGAACGATTGAAGTCGACAACCAGCTGAGAGACAAATACCAAAAAGATGCCGCCTTCTATGATCGTGCTGAGTCTGAGCTGTTAGCCGAATCAGCCGGAATTACCGCTCAAATCCGTGCTTTATCAGCCCAGCATTCCTTCCAGGTGGTTAAAAACAGCACCGGGGTCTTTATGTGGCCCATTCGAGGAAGAATCAATTCCAGCTTTGGTTACCGTTTCCACCCTATTCATCACCGTACTATTTTCCATACCGGGCTTGATATCGGTGGACCCAACCATGGCTCTATTCATGCCGCTGACGGGGGAGTCGTTATCTGGGCAGGTTGGAAAGGTGGCTATGGAAAAGCCATTATGGTAAACCATGGAAACCGCGGTGGTAAAAACCTGGTTACTTTATATGGACACCTTTCCAGTATTCTGGTATCCAACGGTCAAGCTGTAAACAAAGGCCAAGTGATTGGCCTTGAAGGATCGACAGGGTATTCAACAGGGCCTCACCTTCATTTCGAAGTTCGTGTGAATGGTGCGCCGACAAACCCCTTAGGCTACCTCTAAACTGAATGACCTGGTATAGTCATTCCCGCTTTCGCGGGAATCTTTACATTTTTAACTCCGCACGCAATACAGAATTCCATATTTTTCAGAAAGATCCTCATTATTTGCTAAGTTTACGCTTCGCAGATGAGATTCCCGCTTTCACGGGAATGACAATCTATTTTTTTAGTATGTAAGCCAAGTAGCGCTTCGTATAAATGACGAAGTATCCGGACAAAAAAGGAAATTCCATTTTGGCATCAGTCGCTCAACAAAATAGCCCTTCCTCGGATCAGTCCCTATTAAGTCGCATTGAAGAAAATCTGGCTAAAAGCGTTTGGCCTCAATTTGAAACCACCTATTACCATACATTTTCGCGGGTTCTGGACGCCTTCATACAAAACCGTGTTGCAGAAGAGCACTTCTCCTGTGTCACGGGCTATGGACACGATGACATTGGCAGAGAGGTGTTAGACGCCGTATTTGCTCATGCATTACAAGCAGAAAGTGCCCTGGTTCGCCCCCATATCGTTTCCGGAACACACGCACTGGCAATAGGACTTCAAGGATGCTTGCTGATGGGGCAAAGCATGCTTTCCATTACAGGCCGTCCTTATGACACACTTGAAGAGGTCATAGGCTTAAGGGGCAACAGTCGCCATTCCCTAAAAGCAAGAGGGATTCACTATCAGGAATTTTCCGTATTTCAGGAAAATGGGGATTCAGCAGATGCCAATAACTACAGGGTTAATACCCATTTTTCGACTCAGCAAACCGAAAGCATCAGCAATGCCGATTTAATTTTTATCCAACGCTCTCGCGGCTACAGCCTTCGTCCATCACTCAGCATAGAGCAAATTGAACAGCTTATTCAGTCTATTCGACTCATTAAGCCTGAGAGTATTGTTATGGTGGATAACTGCTATGGTGAATTTACCCAAATCAACGAGCCAACCGGAGTAGGCGCAGATTTAATTGCCGGTTCTTTAATTAAAAATCCCGGTGCAGGTATTGTCCCTGCCGGAGGCTACCTTGCCGGTCGGAAAGATTTGATTGAAAGCTGTGGCGAAGCATTAACCTGCCCGGGAATTGGCACCCATGGCGGTTATATGTTCGATTTAACCCGCACTATGTTGCAAGGACTTTATCTTGCTCCAGGCGCTGTAAGAGAGGCTTTAAAAGGTATGTCTTTAGCGGCTAATTTATTAGAAGAAGCCGGATACGCCACAGCCCCGAAAAGTACCTCCTTGCGCAGTGATATTATCCAGCTCCTTATGTTAGGTGATAGCCAGAAGCTCGTTCGTTTTTGCCAAATTCTTCAAAGCAAAAGTCCCATTAATAGCCATGTTTCCCCTATTCCGGCTCAACCTCCGGGCTATGCGGATGAAGTCGTCATGGCCGGTGGAACCTTCATTGAAGGCTCTACGATAGAACTTTCTGCTGATGGTCCTCTTCGCCCTCCCTATGCGGCATTCCTGCAAGGAGGCCTTACTTACGCCCACGCGCGACTGGTGATGCAGGAAGTTTTAGAGCAATTATTAAATTAGATGTAACAGTTATGTCATAAAGAGATTGAAAATATATAAATTGTATTCTATTATAGAAACAGAAATGTGTATTGCCTACGAGTTCAAGGCACCGGGTAGTTCATCAGAAGAGTAAAAACTAACGCTACCAACCGTTAGCCATTCTCAGTGTTTACTTCATTGAGCATAATCAGCCTCATAAGGTCTGGAACTTATACTTTCCTGGCCTTCCAGTGGAATTTCATCACAATGCCAAATTGCTGACTTATTTTTCGAGTTCAGCAATATAGTCTGTATGCAAACACAGAACAAATTCCTCCTCCTCAACTCCTCCTCAAACAACACCATGCTAGAAGGGAAAGCCTTGCCGAATGCATCGACAGGGCTCTTTTCTTAACTACAGCCAAAACGGTAATTCGTTAGAGAAGATTGATTAAACAGGGATTATATAAAGTAGAAAGTGTCTTACACCCTATTTTCTACTCACTATGGACTTACGCAAGTTTACGGAAATCTTATGCCAAAGTACGTCATTCCTGCACAGGCGGGAATCTTACTTTCATCTTCTGTAAAATCAGACAAGATAACACTGATTTAAAGCCGGAATTTCCAGGTGCAGGTCCTTGACTTCTAATCAAAGTACGCTGGTCCCATGCTTTGTCGCCACCTGCCGCGAGTGAACTTTCCGCTGCTTGCTACTCCTCCACTATTTATCCGTCGTCCTTGTAAGGCATACGGATAAAAGGCCTGCGGGAACTGGTATCCCATTTTCAACCTGAATAATCCACTCATCAGCTTATTTCCGGATATTTTTCCATTACGTAGCCACTTATCGTAAGGAGATATCTCATATGAATAGCGACATGCTGGACTTTGACACCGTTTCAAACAATAGCCCCGAGCGGGATGACGAAGGCATTAAAAGCCCTGAAAGTAAGGTATTACAAAGTAAGAGAGATCTTCTCCAATACAATTCTCAAGAAGACCAGAAGGAAGGATTTAAGAAATATCTTAATTTCGTTTCTCGCCATGCCAATGTGCTTCAAGCAACCGAAGAACGACGTCTTGCTGAATTAGCTCGCCAAGGAGATCTCAGCGCAAAACAACAACTAACCCAGGGAAATCTGCGACTTGTTTTAAAACTGGCACGTTACCATGCCAGTAAGCACCCTGCCTACATCCAAAACCAGATTACATTGATGGAAATTATCCAGGAAGGCAATATGGGTCTTCTGACTGCGGTAGATAAATTCAAACCCCAATTGGGATACCGCTTTTCTACGTATGCGACATGGTGGATTCAACAGGCTATTTTGAAAGCACTCAATAGCTCAACACACGGCTTTAGACTTCCAGACCATGTCTTTGATGCGCTGAACAAAGTAAACCGTGCCAAAAAGCATATTTTGGAGACCAAAGGACAAGCGGCCAGCGAGGAAGAATTGGCACAAACGTTAAAATGCTCTGTCAAAAAGATCCGCTTGCTGGAGCAAAGCAAACAACGCATGCTCAGCCTGGACTGCCCTAAAAACTATCAAGATGGCGGTCAGGAAAGCATTCTTGATACCCTTGTCGATGACAAAACAGTTCGAGACATTGACCGTCTCAAAAAACAGGAAGTGTTCAAAGCCTTATGTAAAGCATTGCAACAAGAGCTAAATGAAAGAGAACGGGACATTATCACCAAACGCTTCGGGCTTTCCCCTGATAATGACAAAATGACGCTTGAAGCTGTAGGTCAAAGCTATGGAATTACACGAGAAAGCATCCGGCAGATTGAAACAAAAGCGCTCCAAAAACTGAGAAGAAGTCGTTTTCTAAACGCATTTAATGACTAAATGCATGATTTCCATAAACATATGATTTGATATAATTGTCATCTTGAGCTATTGTAAGGGTCACTTACAGTATCTTACCGTCTTATTTGTTCTCTTAGGAGGTTTTCACTTTTATGTCCCCCCGTCACAAATTCTCGTCCTTTGGGGATGAAACACCGTCACCGGAAATGTCTGAGTTTGAACGTTTGTTGCAGCAATACGATTATTCGTTCAAACGGGGGGAAATCGTTCACGGTACAGTTGTTGCCATTGAACCCAGTGGAGCCCTTGTTGACATCGGTGCAAAAACAGCCGCCTTATTGCCCAATAAAGAATTAAGCCAACCTTACGCAACAGCACAATCTGTTCTTAAAGCGGGCGAAGAACACGACTTCTACATCTTGTATGAAGAAGATGCCGATGGTCAGCTCACGCTTTCCTTGCGTCGTGTTCAAACGGCTCAAAACTGGAATAAACTCGAAGAAATGATGAATGGCGATGTCGTCGTTCAGTGTAAAGTAACCGCTGTCGTTAAAGGTGGTTTACTGGTTGATATCCTTGGTTTACGTGGATTTATCCCGTCCAGCCACCTTCGTGTTCGTCAACCTTTAGACGAACTGATGGGTACCGAGCTGCCCGCTAAAATCATTAACCTGGATCGTCAACGGAATAACATTATTCTGTCTCACCGTAAAATGGTTGCTGAGCAAATGGCTGAGCAACGCAAAGGTCTCTTCTCCAAGTTGCATGAAGGTGCGCTTGTTGAAGGGGAAGTCGTTCGTCTTACAGACTTCGGTGCCTTTGTTGACCTCGGTGGCGTAGATGGCTTGTTGCCTCTGTCTCAAATGTCCTGGCGTTGGGTTGAACACCCATCCGACATCCTCAACATTGGTGATGTTATCCAAGTTGAAGTCATCGGTATCGACCACGACAAACAACGTGTCAGCCTTTCCATTAAAGGTCAACATGCTGATCCGTGGACTGAAGTTACCAAAGAATTGGCTTTGGGTCACTCCGTTGAAGGTACGATTACCCGCATGAAGCACTTCGGTGCCTTTGTTGAAGTTTACCCGGGTGTTGAAGCCTTATTGCCTAGCAAAGACATTGCTGAGCATGAGCACCGCACCGGCACCAAACTTGAACCCGGCCAGGTTATCAAAACTTACATCGTGAAGTTCAGCCCTGAAGAGCGCCGGATTAGCTTAAGTTTCCACCAACCTTCAGAACAAGGTGAAAACTTCCGTGGTCCTCGTGAGCAAGCAGCTACTTCAACCACTGCCGCTGAGTAATCAGTAGTTCTAATAATCCTTTTAAAAGAGCCCTTTTCAAATGAAGAGGGCTCTTTTATTTGAAAGCTTTTTTGAAACTAAATCCAGCCTCGACGTTTGAAGTAGCTCAATAGACCCACCACCAAAACCAACATAATAGAAATGATCAACCAGAAGCCGTAGGGAGATTCCAGGAACGGCATAAAGTGAAAGTTCATGCCGTAAATACCAGTCATTACGTTGAGTGGCAACATAATTGTCGCCCAAAGCGTCAAGAACTGAACCACCTGGTTCATTCGGTTCGAATTCAAGGAGAGTTGAATATTCAAGGCCTCATGGAGGGAATGCTGATAATATTCCGATAAATCCAAAACTCGAAGCATGTGATCGTGAATATCACGAAACAAGCGAGCCTCATCGGGATCAATAAACTGCAAACTGGAATGACTGAATTGATAGAACACACGCTCATTTCGACTGGCTACCCGTCGAAGTTCCAGAATATGAGAGGAAAGGTTCATATGATTGATGGCAGCGTTGTCGGCAAACTGTTCATGCACCTCACTGGTCAGTTGCCTGATTCTTTCATCCAGGTAATCTAAAACGGGAAGATACATATCGATCATCGGATCCAAAATTTCATAGGTCAGATAGGCCGTTCCATGAGCCAGACGACTACAGTTACGATCAATATTCCGTATTGACTGTGAAATGGCGGGAATCGGATCCTCATGAACGGTCACCAAATAGCGATCACCCAAATACCCATCCAGTTCCACATTCCGACAACGAATATCCTGGGTATAAGAACTAACCCCTTGCAAAATAAAAAAATGGTACTCTTCAAACGTTTCGAGTTTTGGAAGTTGCTGTTCATGCAGACAGTCTTCAATCGTTAACTCGTCAAAGTGAAAAATTGTTCTTAAAAGGTTTACATCTTCCGACAAAGAACCTTCTATATCCACCCAAACATAATAATCCTTATCCTCTAACATCGCTGCTAAGGACGACTGAGCAACATTCTGTATAAATGTTTTACGACTTAAAGAAAAGGCCGTGATCAGAATCATAGGAAGAAGGCACCCTCAGAACACTCTAAATATTGATTTATATTGATGAAACGGGCATATCAACACCGGGACGTACTTCATCACTTTCCTGAAGAGAGGATGCAGGTTGTAGTGTGAAGTAAAAAACTGTTCCTTTTCCCACTTCACTTTCTGCCCAGATGTGACCCCCATGGCGCATAATAATGCGTTTTACGGTCGCTAAGCCAATCCCGGTACCGGGAAACTCACGAACCGTATGTAAGCGCTGGAACGGTGCAAAAAGCTTATCAGCGTAATCCATATTAAAGCCGGCACCGTTGTCTTTCACGAAATAAACAGGTATCTCACTGATTATTTCGGATGCTGTCATTAACCCGAATTCAATCTGCGCTACTTCGGTATTTGAAGTAAACTTCCAAGCATTTTCCAGCAGGTTTTGCAAAACCGCATACATCAATTGATAATCCGCATCTGCCAGGAGACCGGAATGGACGTGGATTTGAACATTCCTTTGCGTATCTTCCGCTTGAAGCTTGGACAATACTTCCGAAGCAATATCACTCAAATTAACCGAATGACGAACAATTTCTCGGCGTGATAGTCTCGATAAATTGAGCAAGCCGTCAATTAACATTCCCATGCGACCCGCTTCTTTACGGATATAGCCTAAAAACTCTTTTCCGGTTTCATCCAGTTGAGAACCATACTCTTCCAAAAGCGCCATGCTAAAACCATCAATGCCTCTCAAGGGTGCGCGCAGGTCATGTGAAATCGAATAAGAAAACGCTTCGAGTTCTTTATTAACCGCCTGTAGCTGAGAAGTCCGTTCCGCAATTTTTTGCTCAAGCTCCTCTCGGCTCCGTGCCAAGGTTTCTCGAGCTTCCACGATTTTGCTGATATCCGTTGATGTTCCAAACCAACGGATGACACGTCCCTCATCATCCAGCATAGGGATTGCCCGTGCCAGAACATGCATAAACTGGCCGCTAATGAGCTTTAGGCGTAACTCAATGGAATATTCGCGTGCCATTTTAACGGATTCAAACCAGGCCGCTTGTACTTTGGGCAAGTCGTCAGGATGAACCAGGGTACTCCAATCCGGGTTTTCATGATTGAAGTCCATTCCCGTAAGCTCGTAAAGCTGGTGGTTACTATAGTCCATAACCCCGTCGGCACGAGCAGACCACACAATTTGAGGCATAGAATCCGTCAAGACGCGAAAGCGAGCCTCACTTTCACGAAGAGCCGCCTCAATTTCCAATTGTGTCGTCATATCGGTATGCGTACCAAACCAACTGACAATTTGGTTATCTCGATTCCGGACAGGCAGTGCCTGCGACAAAAACCATCGATATTCACCGTTTTGGGCTTTCAAGGGAAAAGAGTCTTCCCAGGGCGTCCCGTTTTGCCAACATACGGCTAAATGACTGAGAACACGAGTCGCATGATCCGGATGTAAAACATGTTTCCAGCCTTCCTGCAACATGGTTTCGGGAGTCGTACCCGTATACTCGTACCAGCGCTGATTAAACCAGTAAATTCGTCCTTCAACGTCTCCAACCCAAGCCAATTGAGGCACTGAGTTAGCCAGCGTGCGAAACTGTCTTTCACGCTCTTCCAAAATCTCTGTTTTTTGAAGCAGAATCAGCTGAACAGAATGTTTTAACTCTAAGGCCGCGTCAAGCTCAAATTGGGACCATCGTTTCGATTGGCACTTCACGGTCTCTTTCCACAATTCAAAAGAACCACGCGGTGTTAAACGAGACCCGTTTTTCTGGACTTTGACACCGTCATCAGGATTTCCTGCCCAATGAACAGTTTCAATGGCCTCTTCACGAAACCAAAAAACAAAATCACGCCAGCTGCTCGATAACGGAATAGCCAAAAGTCCGCTGGCAATATTGGCGAATGGCAGAGCGGGTTGAAATTCCCAGGAAAGCTTGTTGGTCGAAAATAGTGAGCTTTTACTCTGAGACCATTCCAACCATTGAGATAATTCTGAAATAAATTTTAGAGACGGAATTTTGCCAAAAGATCGAAGTTCATCATTCAAGCTCATCACACAGCTGGTCGCATCAATAAAATCACCCAAATTCGGGTGATACGCAATCAAACCGTCAATCAGTCGTTCTTGGCGATACATGAATTCAACGAATTCAGCCTGCATGCATTTCAAACTAACGCGATACTCTTCCTCGATAAAGCGTTCCCGAGCAATGAGCTCCAGCATCAGCATGTGCGACAAGTTTTCGCATACCGAACGAATATCAAAATCGACAAAGTTTGGTGTCATATGATGACACGCAATGAGTCCCCAAAGTTCATCATTTCGAATCAGTGAAATGACCATGGTGGAACCCACACCCATGTTTTGCAGATACTCGATATGAATCGGAGAAACACTGCGTAAAACCGCACAGCTTAAGTCTAAATCAAAGGCTTGTTGTGAGCTTTTACTGAATAAAGGGCTTGCCTGATAATTCACATCGGTAATGAAGCGCAGATGGTTTTTGAGATAAAGTGCACGCGCCTGTTTGGGAATATCAGAGGCGGGATAGCGCAGTCCTAAAAAAGAGCTTAAAGCATCATCCTTCGCTTCCGCAACCACTTCCCCATGACCTTCAGGATCAAATTGATAGATCATAACCCGGTCAAAATGGCTGAGCTGCTTGATTTCCAAGGCGGCCTGAGACAAAAAGTCATCATAATTTTGCTGATGCTTAATACTTAAAAGCGCCTGAGCAAATTGAGTAAAAAGCACACCTTCTTTTTGCTTATTTTTTTCAATTAACTCAAATTCAAGGATAAGCTTATCGGCTAATCGATGAACCAGCGCCATCCACGTTTGATCAGACTGAAAAGGGCTTACAAACGTCATCAGCGTTTGTGGATAGTCGCTAATCTTTGTCTGCGTTAATTGAGCCAGCAGCGGCCTGGCAACATCATCGCCCAAGAGCACCGAAAGAGGTTGTCCTAAAACCTCATGAACCGGTTTTCCGAAATGGAGATCCGTATTCGCACTGGCAATCTCTATTGTCTGCGGTTGTGTTCGATCTTCCGGTTCATTTAAAACCAGTAAAACGCCATGGGGCTGAATACTGCCCGGAAACTGGATTGGCTCGTCATCACAAGTCGCCAGGGTCACTTCCTGTGCTCCCGGCTGTATTTGCGAATCAGGGAGCTGCATAGGACACCTGGTTGACTTTGAACCACTGATTAAATTTGGCAAAGGTGTCACACGCCGCATGAATAACCGTCTCGGGAGACTCAACTTTTTCAAGTAATGCCTGATAAGCCTTCCAATAGGGCATTACTTTTTCCTGGTAGCTGCTGAAAAAGCGGCAACCCGCTTCCGGAGATAAACCCAACGTTTTATTCAAATGCTTGGCAATAAATTGTCCGCCGAGTGTAGAGCCCTCTATTACATAAAAGGAGCCCAATAAAGCTGGAAAAGATTCTACGGCAGGCAATTCAGGGGTTTTAGAATGATCGGGTTCCAGACCTAAATGCTGCAAATCTTGAATCAACCAGGCTGATTTTTGACGATTATCGAAATCGAAGTGTTCCAGCTCTTCTTTTGAAAAATGACTTAATGCCAGGTTCTCCATTCCATTATGGAATGCATAAAGCAGTTGCAAAAGGCGACCGTACTGGTCGCGAGTCAGATTTTCATCCATCAAATTAACATACTGTTCAATTTCATCGTGATAAGGACGTGTTTTTTGTTTCAATTCAGCCAAAATGTCAGTCATGTTTAATCCTGCTTATTGCCCTTCAACGTTTACAGGGCGGTATTGAGGGAGCTTCACCGTAAACGTACAACCTTGTCCGGCGATACTTTCAACATGAATAGAGCCCCCGTGGAGTTCCGTTAAAGTTTTGGTTAAAGCGAGTCCCAGACCCAAACCTTCCTGCTGTTTCGAAAAAACATTTTTGACGCGGTAGTAATCGGCAAATAAGTTTTTCAACTCAGACTCCTGGATCCCGGGACCATTGTCTTTCACCTGAAATAAAACCCAATTATCCTCGGTTTTCAAGCTCAGGCTTATGGTATCTTCTCGATGCGTATATTTAATGGCATTACTGAGTAAGTTAATCAGAATCTGACGTAAGCGTTTCCCATCAGCCTCAATGGTCAAGCCATTTTCCGGCAGATCCAAATTTAAAGTAATTTTTTTAAGACTGACATTTGAACTCAACATGAGAACGATTTCATCGAGTAAAGGCTTAATAGCAATCTTTTCATAAAAAAGATCCACCTTACCGGCCTCAATGGGTGCAATATCCAGGATATCCGTTACCAATTCACGAATATGACGACACGCCAATTGAATCGCTTCCAGGTGAGTCGTTTGTTCAGGGCTGAGTGGCGCTTCTTTGCTCTTCTTCATTAGGTTCGCAAATGTTTCAATCGCCAGAAGCGGATTTTTAAATTCGTGTGCAACAAATGCCAAAACACGACTTTTACGATGATTGGCCTGTTCGGCAAAATCCTTTGCCTCTTGCAATTGAATACTAAGAGCCCGCCGTTCACGCCGGATTTGCGCCTCTTTGTATTCCCGGTTAATCGCCGGGATCAAGCGCGCCAGGTTATCCTTAGGGATGAAGTCATGCGCACCGGCCTTCATCACCGCGGCGGCATCCGTATCCCTGAGGGCACCCGAAATAACAATAAACGGAATATCTAAGTTCAATTCTCGCAATACACGTAGTGCAACCGAGGCATCAGAGCCGGGCAGGTTATAATCCGACAAAATCAGATCCCAGGGCTCACGTTCTAAAAAAGAACGAAACTGGTTTACTGTTTCGGCATGAGAACACTCACACGATAACGTGGATGTTTTCAAGTAGCGCTTGAGCAAAGCCAAATCAGCCTCAGAATCTTCCAAAATAAGAATTTTCAAAGGCTTTGTTACAGCATCATCCAATGCTGCTACTTCAAGTGACTCTAAATGCATCATAATGAAATTAGTCTCTTATAGACAAGGTAATGGCGGTTTATAATTCAGAAAAAGCCAATATTTTCCAAGTTGGCGAACAGCGTCGACAAACTCATCAAACTTAACCGGTTTTTGAACGTAACTGTTGACCCCTAATTGATAACTTTGCTTCAAGTCTATATCCTCCGCTGAGGACGTTAAGATGACAACGGGTAAAAGGCTTGTTTTTTTGTGTTGTCTGACCTTTTCCAATACTTCAAGGCCACTGATTTTAGGGAGTTTTAAATCCAGAATAATTAAATCGGGTAAATCCGTAAGGCCGGATGCCTCCGACTCCTGACTCGGAAACAGGTAATCCAGAGCCTCAGCTCCATCTCGAACAACACGAATTTCTTCTTTAAAATCGTTTTTTTTGAAAGCCATTAAGGTCAATTTTTCATCGGAAGGATTATCTTCTACGAGCAGGATTTTTCGATTCATGACTCATTCATTTCCGATTCGATTAAACGATTAAAAGTGAGAGAACTAAGCTTTAGCAAGCAAATACATCATCTAAGTCAGATATCCAGCAGACCTGAGCGTATAAAACTGATGAAACTCAAATAGCTACCAAGGGGAAAATACTGCTTAGCACTACAGTATAGCACAACCCGGTCAACGCTTGATTCTGAGGCTATCGATCGAAAATTGCAGCTTCAGAATCTCTGTTTCTGAATTAAGCGCTTCCATTCAGTAATTGTCTACAAAAAAGAAAGATCAGCTTTGATTTAACTTCACTCAGCTCACTTCTTTGCCTATAATACAAGGAGTGTCCTCGTAGTTCAGTTGGATAGAACAATCCGTCCTTAAGGAAGGGGCAGTCAATCCGTTATCGGCAATCCCAAAAGAACAGCATTTTGGCAGATTCAGCGATAAGCTAAACTTCACATTATCAGTGCGTTTCACTATAATGAACAAACTTGCCCTCGTAGTTCAGTTGGATAGAACACTTCCGTCCTAAGGAAGGTGTCGGGCGTTCGAGTCGCTCCGAGGGTATTTTTATCATTTTTCCGCTAATAAAATCTGAACATTCGTAGGATAAGGGGTTGGTTATGGATATTACGAATGCCGAGTTCGATTTTGAAACCGGCGGACCGATTGTACCAGGTCAAATAATATTCAACACGAATACTGAGCCCCATCTGATACTGTGTCCGCATGACTACCTCTTGCTCCAATTTCATTCCTCATGGATTTGTTCAGGCCTGATCATTTCGCCTATTGTCTCCTCTCAGCGACTTGAAAACGGTTTCCGAAAGACCCTTCACGACACATTTCACTTATCCTTTTCAGTGGATAAAAAGCAGTTCAACGTCATTCAAAGATATGGCGCAGGTAAAAAAACATCAGCCTCATTTGATGGATCTTTTAGTGGCTACTTCGGCATTCAAAACCAACCTGTATTCAAAAGCCTTAACTCATATGTTTCGCCCCAATTTTCAAATGTATCCTTTGAAACCACTCAAACACAAAAAGGTGTGCAGATTGAAATTATTGGAAGCATCACCGATGAAACACTTTTGACTTTACTCCCCACCCTAGACGGTGAACCTCTCAAAATCACTGTAAATGCACTGATTTCCTGGGAGCAGATGGTTTTGATGGGCCTAGGAGCACAGCACTATATGCTTCCTCCATTAGAAGACAAAACCACACAAATATTGGAAAGTACTCCAAGGTCTGACAAACTTCATGAGCTTATAATGTGCACAAGCTCCGGCAACCCCACTGTTCCTGGAATTATTAGTATGACCCCCTGCGCTCGTCGTCCGTGGCAAAAAAATCTGAACTTTCACTCTTTAACATTTGGGGAATTCTCGCCTGACAGTTCCGGCCTCAGGTTCCATGACGACGCCAGAGTTACGCTCTACAGCAATGGTTTTGCCCACACGACATCCACCAGCTATTATGTTGATTTTTCAATTATTGGTGGCCCTGAGTTAGAAAAATTGAGAGGCTCAGATTCTATTCACCTTTCGATAAGCGGCAATAGCATTGGATCAATTCGATACGATTCGGGCTATGGAGAAGAAGCAAGTGATCCTAATCGCTTTATTTATCAGCAAATGAAATCGTTAAATTTCTATGCAGAACTTACCTCTCTTGGTGTAGAGCTCAAGATATGGGGAGAACTGAATGGTTTTGAAACAGATCTTTTAGAATTGCATGAGCAAAAAGGCGTTGAACGAGTACCAGGGAAAGAGTTTAATATTCAAGCGACAATTCCTTGGCCTCTATTACTGATTAGGGGCTTCTCCTTTGCAGAGGAGAAGGCAAGCCGTTTTATGAACGTGGAAAAACTGCTTTAATCTAAATTGGCAAAAAAACCTCAGGCAAAACAGTATAAAAACTGCTTAACCAAAGGTTTTTAAGAGGAATAAAATTCTAAGCGGAGGCGACAGCGACTTTCCACTCTTTCGCCCAGGCTGCAAGGGCTTCTTCCAACGCCGGTGTCCAGGCGGGTTGAGGCGTCGTATTTCTCGCCTCAAACAAGGCAATCCCTTTCAAGCCTTCACCTTCCCAGCGAGGGAATAAATGCATGTGCAAGTGAGGGGTTTCTTCGGACAACATAATCCAGTAAACACGAGCCGCCCCGTGTTGCTCCAGAATCGCCGCCCAAGCCTTAGCCGCAACCATTAAATCAAGAGAAAAATCCGCATAGGAAACCTTTTCTTCATGCGCCGCGATCATAATGTAGCCATTCCGATTCCGGGTTAAAGCGACGAAGGGTTCTTGTGTTTGCACTGCGGTAAAAATATTTGCCATCGGGTTAAAACTCTCTTTAAGTATTTGTTCTTTGCCATGTGGATCACCGTAGCCTATAATGAGTGTTAAAGGCTATTTGTAAAGGTTTTTGATTAATTTCTATGAGGCAGCCCGACCACATTGTGATTCAGGGTGACTTTTTACCCCCGGAACATGAGCGTTTATTGAAAACGAGCATGCGTCTTTTTGCCATTCTTTTGATTGTTGCAATTACAGCGGCTCTGATTGTTTATGGCTTGCGCGTCCATTACGAAACGGATATCAACCGGCTTGCGCACTCTACCAGAGAACTGAATGAGCAAAATAAGGAATTCCAGGTCAAGCTCAATCAGCTCAAATCATTCAAAAATGTTGAGAGTGCAGCCGCCCATGCTCCCAATTTGAAAGTTCCGGAATTGGTCATTACAGTGCATTCTCACAAGCAAAACAGCACGACAGCGAATTTATTCCCTCCGCAGCCGCAAACGCCTCAGGACTTCCCTCATGTCTATGGATACTAGAGATCGATACCGGCAAAAAGAAGCCAGGCGTCGTCAGCTGCTTGAAAAAGAAATGCAAAAAAACAGACTGAGAACTGTCGCACTGGAACAGTTGCCACGCTCTCAGTTTTCCAGAAACCGTTTTCGTGGGGTTCTAGGATTACTCATTCTCATCGGACTCATGATTTTAGGGAAACTGCTTTATATCCAGCTTTTGGATGCGGATCACTTAAAACGCAAAGCCAATGCGTCCCGGAATCAAGCCCTTACCCTCTTCAATCGCGGTCGAATTTTGGATCGTAACGGATCGGTTTTGGCCCAGGACACCGTTTTATACGATCTATTTGCTCATCCCAATTACTTTCATGGAATCAGTCGGGAAGATATCGCGGCAGCACTGGCTTCCGCCTTGGGTATGCCTGAGGCTAAAGTACTTCAGAAATTGAAAGAGCCTTACACCACAATCGGTCTAGTGAAAAACCTTCGCCGGGATCAAGTGGAAAAAATTCTGGCTTTACGGGTTCAAAAAACAGCCGTTGATCCTAAAACCAAAAAGCTCATTTTAAATGACCAGGGCAAACCTCTCACCCGTCCCGTGCCTTTGCCCGGGTTGGATTTCTCCAGAAAAAATGTGCGTAATTATCCCCAAGGAAGCTTGGCGGCCCATGTTTTAGGGTATGTCAACGATGAGGCCGATGTCAGTTCCGGGATTGAAGCCTCTGCCGCCAACATCCTCAAAAAACGTCCCATTGATCTGAACCAGGCCGTTTTAGATGGTCGCGGTAACCTGGTTGATTTAGAGCGGATTGATCCCAGTAAGCTGGTAAACCTTCCCAAAGCGGAAGACGTTAAACTGACACTGGATGCCCGCCTGCAATATTTAGCCGAGCGGGAACTTGTGGCCGGAATTGCCCGTTCTCACGCAAAGCGCGGCACCGTCATTATGATGGATCCTCGCAACGGAGAAATTCTGGCATTTGCGGTCTCCCCGACCTACCTGCCTAACCTTTTCTACAAAGCACCCGCGGATGAACTGAAAAACTGGGTTCTCACGGATGTTTACCCACCGGGATCCACCTTCAAAATTTTGACGGTTGCCTCAGGACTTGAAACCGGCGTGATCAATCTGAATAGTCGCATTATGGATACCGGCAAAATGACCATTGGCGGCTGGACTATCCAAAACTACGACTACGGCAAACACGGTGCACCCGGCATGATTGATCTGGTTTATCTGTTGATGCATTCCAGCAATATTGCCAGTGCGACCATTTCGATGATGATACCCATTCCGCAGCATTACGATATCCTGAAACGCGTTGGAATCGGATCTAAAACCGGTATCGATCTTCCCGGTGAATCCAGAGGATTACTGATCGAACAAGATAAATGGCAAGACAAATCGACCCATGCCTCAATCGGTTACGGCTACGGCATGGCTGCGACACCTATCCAAATTGCGTCTGCTGTTGCCGCAATCGGAAATGGAGGCGTCTGGAATACACCGCATATTATGGCAGAATCTCCGGTTGCGCACCGGACCATCTTCTCCCCGAAAACCTGTGAGGAAATGCGGATTCTACTGACGCGAAGTATTGCCGAAGCCAAAACGTCCACCGTCCGGCTCGATACCGTTGAAGTGGCCGGTAAAACCGGAACCTCCCGCAAACCCAATGCAAATGGTCGCGGCTATAGTCCAGACATTTACACGTCTTTTGTCGGATACTTCCCGGCAAAAAATCCACGCGTTCTGATGATGGTGGTTCTCGATAGTCCGCACATGGCGGAAGCATGGGGCAGCACCGTCGCGGGACCCATTTTTAAGAATATTGCTGAAGAAACGGTGTCCTATCTTGGCCTTAGCCCTGCTAAAATGAAGAATGACAAGTATAAAATTGAAGCGTTGAAAGCAGAAGATGAGAGAGTGGCACGCCGAACTGTTCCTGGTTTGGCAGTGCTTCCCAGTATTCCGGATTCTTCAGGAGCAACTCCCAAAAAACGTTAAACGCAACCCATTTGTACCTTCCAGGACGCAATTCCCGCCTTCGTATACTTTTGATATCCGATTTTTGTTAGGAAGGGTTAGGAATTGGAACGACGAATTGATTCCTTAAAAGTGTAAAGGAGCATAAACGGATGAAATTAAAATCCCTGCTGGACTCTTTGTCTGATGCTAAACAATTGCAAACAAGCTCCTTACCTGAGACCGATGTATCACTGGTGACGTCCGATTCTCGCAAAGTAAAAGGCGGCACAATTTTTGTCGCGCTGGAAGGCGGAAAAACAGACGGTCACTTATTCCTGGAGCAGGCTGCCAAAGCGGGTGCTGCAGCACTGGTTGTTAAAGACAGTCGTGCAAACAATCTAAATTTACCGACCAATATTGACGTTATTGCCGTTCCTGATCCGCGTAAAACGATTGCCGAATTGAGTGCGGCACTTTATGATTTTCCGGGCCAAAAGCTTCGCATGGTGGGCGTTACCGGTACCAACGGGAAAACGACGGTTACTCATCTGATTGAACGCATGCTGGGAGATCAGGGTGAAAATATCGGTTTAATCGGCACGCTGGGACAAAAAACCACAACGCAAAAAGCCTTCGATGAAACAGGCCACACCACACCGATGGCTGCGGAATTACAAGAAATTTTAGAGCATATGCGCTCTGAAGGAACCAGTACAGTCGTGATGGAAGTCAGCTCCCATGCACTGGAACAGTACCGGGTTCATACCTGCAATTTTTCGGTTGCCGTATTAACCAATCTTACCCAGGATCACCTGGATTATCACAAGACCATGGAACAGTATTGGCAGGCAAAAGCATTACTGTTTAGCCGCTTGCAGGAAAAAGATTCTCAAGGCAAAGCGCCAACCGCAGTCATTAACCTGGATTCCGCGTATGCGTCTGAATTTATTGCCGCCTGCCCCAAATACGCCAAGATTTTAACCTACGCGATTGATGCTGAAAAGGCGGATGTTTCCGTTAAAGAAGCGCAATACTCGACAGAAGGCTCCGCCTTTACGGTGCATACTCCTGCCGGAGAGGCTCAGGTTCACTTAAAGCTCGGCGGACGCTTTAGTGTTTATAATGCGCTCGCAGCTATTGCGGCAGGCTTGGCCCTGGATGTTTCCTTAAAGGATGCGGTGAAATCGTTAGAATCGGTTGCAGGCATTCCCGGTCGCTTTGAGGCTGTTGCGACTAATCCTTATGTTCTTGTGGATTACGCGCATACGCCCGATGGTCTTCAAAACGTTCTACAGGCTGCCCGAGCCATTTTGCCAGACAAAGGCCGCCTGATTGCCGTATTTGGTTGCGGTGGTGATCGCGATGCGACCAAGCGCCCCAAAATGGGACGTATTGCTGAAGAACTGGCTGATCAGCTGGTAATTACCTCCGATAACCCGAGAAGCGAAGATCCGCAGCAAATCCTGACCGATATTATTTCCGGCATCAAACGCTTTGACTCAAACCGCATGCTCGTCGATGCCGATCGCTTGCAAGCGATCCGTCAAGCCATTGATATGGCGAAAAAAGAAGACATCGTTGTCGTTGCCGGTAAAGGCCACGAGGATTATCAAATCCTGGCGGATCGGACCATCCACTTTGATGATCGGGAAGTCGTGAGAGACTATGTCAACTACAAATACGCAGGACAGAGTTCTTAATTAGTATTTATAAATTCCGTAGGAGAGTCCCTCGTGGGCTCCCGTCAAAAATAGAATGGGAGTGTGCACGAGCCCTTTCCCTAAATCAAATTTCAGAAGAATAAAGTTTAAGATTCCCGCCTGTGCGGGAATGACGGAGAAAAGAGAAGTATGAGTGTCAACCCCACAAATATTGAGAAAGTCAGTCATTCCTCGCCCGTTCCGGCGAATCAGAAAGCTGGCATGAGCTTGGATATTACACTCGATCCCAAAACACCGGTTCACTTTGTCGGTGTCGGTGGTGTGGGTATGAGCGGCTTGGCCATTCTGCTTTGCGAATCCGGCTATAAGGTGAGTGGCTCCGATCTCGCCGACAACGCCTATACCAAAAAGCTAAAAGACAAAGGCGCGATTATCTACCAAGGACACGCGGCCAATCAGGTCCCCGCATCCGCACTGGTGATCGTTTCCTCTTCCATCGATCCCGGCAATCCTGAGCTTGCGGTTGCACTGGAGCATCAACTCCCGATTGCACATCGCTCAACACTGCTCAGAGAAATCGTGAAAAAATATCAAAAACCCATTGGAATTACCGGCACCCACGGTAAAACAACAATCACGGGGATGACGGGTTTAGCCCTGCGAGCTGCGGGTCTCGATCCCGGTATTGTCGTCGGCGGTAAATTACCCCACTTGGAAACCAATGCAATTTCCGGTTCTTCGGAATTAAAGTATGTCGTTGCGGAACTGGATGAAAGTGACGGCACGCTCCTCCAATATCAACCCGCCTTATCGGTGATTGCCAATATCGAACTGGATCATGCGGATTTTTATCAGGATGGACTTGATAGTTTTAAAGCCGCTTTTATCACCTATATCAGCGCTTTAAAGCCCGGAAGCCAAGTCTTTTACAATGTCGATTGCGACAATACCAAATCACTTCTGGCGCATAACCCGACGCAAGTCGAGGCCATTCTGCTTTCCAGCGAAGCTTGCTTTTCAGGCAAAGAAACTCAAACAACGTATCATTTGGAAAATTCCAAACCCAGTACGCATGGGCGCTATACAGGCGATGTTTTCAAAAATAATCAACGCCTGGGCAGCATTACGGTTGGTGTACCCGGCCAACATAATTTATTTAACGCGCTCTGCGCGATTGCCGTCGGCGACCAGTTGGGAGCTGATTTCTCTGCCATGGCCGAGTCTCTGAAAGAGTTCACCGGTATGGGACGTCGTTTTGAAATATTGAAAAATTCTCCCAAAGATATTCTTTTTGTCGATGACTATGCACACCATCCCAGTGAGGTGAAAGCCACTTTAAAGGCAAGTCGCGAAGCTCTGGCGAGAACATCGGGACGTGTTATCGCCATTTTCCAACCGCATCGATACACCCGGCTTAAAGCCTTGTGGGATGAATTTGTCACGTGCTTTGATGACTCGGATCTTCTTATTATTGCCGATGTGTATTCCGCCCACGAGGCTGTGATTCCAAATGTTACATCCGAGTCCTTAACAAAAACCATTCAAGCGAAGTACCCGAAGCAAGCCATCGAATTTATTGCGAATTCGGAAGGCGCGGATCTGTTTTCGCTCATTCACAAGCGTTTACAGGATGTCATTAAACCCGGCGATCTGGTTATTTCCATGGGTGCGGGTTCGATTACTTCTCTTTTGCGCAATTGGCCTTAGCAAGATGCGAAATTCGTTAGTCAATTACTTGCACACAATACGTCATTCCCGCTTTCGCGGGAATGACGCACAATATTCTTGTCAGGAATGACGATAGGCGAAGCAAATATGAACGGTACTCAACCCAATACACAATGCCAGGCGCGAACCGATTTAATGGGCTCAGCCTTCACTACCTATCGGATTGGCGGCCCCCTGGATGAAGCGTATCTACCCGAAAACGAAGCGGAACTGCTGAGCATTCTGGATAAGGTTTCCACTGAAAACAAAACTTTAACCGTTCTGGGTTGGGGCGGAAATAGCATTATTGCGTCGGCAGGCATTCGCGGCATTACCCTGATTTTAAGAAAACTTGAAAGCATAGAGACTCTTAGCGAAACTCGAATCCGTTTTGGGGCGGGTGTGCATTTGGCACGTGCCGCCAGCACGGCCCAAAAAGCGAGCCTTACGGGCGGTGAATATATGATTGGCATTCCCGGTACTATCGGTGGAGCCATTCGGATGAACGCGGGGGCCCTGGGTCAGGAAACAGCGGATCTTGTTCGCGAGGTTCGTCTGTTCAACCTGGAAAGCAAGCAGATCGAAACCAAAACCGCTGAAGAGCTTGAGTTCAGTTATCGCAAAAGTGGCATCGTGCCCGGTCGGGATATTATTCTGAGTGCGGACCTGGAATTCAAACCCGGTAACCTCGCCGACATTACGCAAATGATGGATCAAAGCGTGAATTTCCGTAAAACCCACCATCCGAAAGAACCGAACGGAGGCAGTGTTTTCAAAAATCCCGCGCCGGATAAACCGGTGGGTCGTTTAATGGAAGAACTCGGGGCCAAAGGAAGCTGGCAAGAAGGCAAAATGATGGTCAGCCCTCTCCATGGAAACTTTATTATCAACCTCGGAGGCGGGACCTCGGTTGATACGCTGCGCCTTATGCGTCGTATGCAAGTGGCGGCCAAAGAAGCCTATGATGTAAACTTACACCCCGAAAACCTTTTTCTCGGTGATGCAACAGCCGAAGAAAAAGAGCTTTGGAACACCCTTATCCAATATTAAAAAGCCATGATTCCCGAAGATTTGCTCCCTGTAGGGGAGTCCCTTGTGGGCTCCCGCCAAAGACATCACGGGAGGGCACAAGGCCCTCCCCTACATTTGAAGAATAAGGTAAAACGAAGATGATATCTGCAGCCAATATTGCTCCCAAACAAAGCTCATTAAAACTCGGTCCGGAAACCAGAATTGGTGTTTTATACGGCGGATTATCCTCTGAGCGTGAAGTCAGCCTTGTATCCGGTAAAAACTGCTTTGAAGCCATTCAGCGGCTCGGGTTTAAAAATGCGGTGCTCATCGACGTGGATCGCAATATTGCACAGCGCTTGCAAGACGAAAAAATTGAGCTTGCCTACATCGTCCTTCACGGCAAATATGGCGAAGATGGCTGCATTCAAGGACTTTTAGAATTATTAGACATTCCTTATACCGGCTGTGGCGTTGAAGCCAGTGCCTTAACCATGAATAAAGCAACGACCAAGAGCGTGCTTAAAGATGCCGGATTACCGGTCGCTCAATCGATCCTGCTCCATAAGGACACGGATCACGAGAAAATTGATGAGCCCGTTTTCCTTCCTTTTGGCTATCCCGTTATGGTGAAACCCGTAACCGAAGGCTCAAGCATTGGAATGAGCAAGGTCGATAAAGCCGAGGACCTGTCTGAAGCACTCAGAACAGCCTTTCAGTACGCCAATGAGGTTATGCTGGAAGCCTTTATTCAAGGAAGCTCTTTGACAGTCGGTGTTATCGAAATGAATGGCAAGCCGGTGGTTACGCCTATTCTGCAAATGAAACCTCTTCTTTCCGAATGGTATGACCTGAAATCGAAATACACCGAAGGAGGAACCGAGTTTATTCTTCCCGCAAAATTATCCCCCGGCACCACGGAAGCGATTCAACAAGCAACCTTGCAAGCCTTTAAAGCGCTGGGATGCCGTGGTGTCGCCAGAATCGACTTCATGGTAGCAGACGAAAACGATTCTAAAACCGTCCCTCCGTTTTACATACTAGAAATCAATACCATCCCCGGTATGACCTCACTGAGCGACTTGCCCGCTCAGGCAGCCGCAATGGGCGTTTCATACGACAAGCTTGTAGAAGCTATCTTACAAACGGCTGTTCCCGTTTAAAGAATGAAGAGTTCAGATATGGATGGTTTTTCCGGAGACAGTAATCCCGGCTCTCCGATACAAGTAGATGATGCCGCCGGAATGGGAGAAGAGTACTACTACACGCCCGACGAAATCGAGCGACATCAGGCACGCGAGCATCAAAAAATGCTGCGTATACGACGTCGCCACAAAAAGAAACAGGTTTTTCTCAACCGACTTCGACTGGGCACAAAGCTCTGTTTTGCGTTAGGTATGCTTGTCGCCCTCTGGCAACTGATGACCAGCCCCTTTTGGCGCTATGATCAACCGATTTTCAGTCTCGAAAATAATCATTTGATCACACGTCAGCAAATTCTCCCTCTCTTAAGACCTTATATTGGCCAACCCTTACCCCTTTTGAATACGGTTCAGCTTGCAAAAGCTATTAAGCGACAATCGTCGGTCGTAGACTATGTCGCTATTCGCCGACACCTATTCCCCGCACGCTTAACGATTCTGGTTAAAGAAAAAACGCCTTGGGCACAAGTTTCCAGCCATGTCATTGAGGCACAAACGCCTCCTGTTTCAAAAAAAATGGTCGATGGCCAACCTGTCCTCACTCAAGCGCCTAAAGCCCCGGCTCCCATCTTAGCCAAACCCTATGCATTGCTAACCCCCAAGGGAGCCATTGCTTTATCCTCAGCCTCTCATTTGGCTCCCTACAGTCCCAAGCTCTACCCGCATCAACACATCGAAGCGATTATGCTGCAGCCGCAAACACGTTACAATAACGCTTACCTTAATAAGTTAAAAAGCTATATCTGGAAAGCCCGGCATTTAGCAGGATTACACTTACAATGGACGGATGCCCGGCAGCCCAATCATGTCGTATTCCACTTTCAGGAAACAGAAGTTGTCCTGGGACGCTTAAATGACTCTGCCGAGCAACGTTTGCTTAGAGTTCTCGTCCTTTTACCGAAGCTTAAAGAGCTCAAAGAGGCTGTCAGTGGCGTTGATCTCCAATGGGAAGAGCAAATTACCTTTCACACCAAGCCTAATATTAAGCTGGAAGCACCTCAACCGCCTAAAACAGACGGTTAGCCAGGTCCACGATCGATTTTTTGAGGTGCGGCGCCGCCCGATAAGGTAACTTTATCCTGAGTTAATACCAGGTTATTGCTGGCCTTACTGGGAGATGGAACTTTTAGAGTGGCTCCCAATGCCGCAGAAAACCCCATTGCCCCTGCAAATACAAACGGGTTTCCTAAAATATTTTTTATACTCATTAACCTCTGAAACTCCGCTACTCAGCCTTTTATCAGGCTAACACACTCTATACCTGACGGAATATTCACATCATTATTATAATTAACCTCAAAGATTCAAAGGGTTCATTGTAAAGGAACAGACTCCATTCCTTAATGGATGCTGAATGCGTTATGGATACAGCATACTGAATTCAGAAATGAAAAGCTGACCTTTTTATTTTGATTCAAATTTTGAGTATCGTTGCCGACAATCAATTAAAGTTCATTTTTTGCATGAGGAGGGGTAACCCCATGTCATTGCCTTTAAAATCAGCCTTGTTAACAGTTACACTGGGAATGGGTTTACTTTTTTCCGCTAAATGCTTTGCTTTTGCACCCGATAGTGAGCTGATGAAGATTAAAGGCTACTCCCCTGAAGTTATTCAGGTAGCCGATCAGCAAAGAAGCCGTCAGGAATGGCGGGAACCTTCCACTCTAAGACAAACCCCGGTAGAGCGCTTTTTCCATAACATCTACTATGGTGAGTGGACGAATGGAGTGGATGATTTTGGCAACCAGGTCATTCGTAGCAATTAGTATGCACTTCCACTTGCATCTACTTCGTTGTCACGGCACGGTGCAGTCCTCACGTATTTCTTAAATACGCTGCGGGTGCTCCGCACCTAACGACGCCAAGGCGAACCTCATCTCTAAGCCTTAAAAGGCAAGAACTGCGGTTTCGTATCCGCTAAATTCCAGCACACCCTAAACATAAATAGTTTTAAAAACCCAAAAAGGATGGAGTGCTACAAAACACCCCATCCTTCAATGTTTTAAATAATCGTCTACGGTTTACAACAACCCGCAGAGTAATAAAACACCTTGTGCCCCTAAAAAGGCTTCTTCGCTTTGCTCATCCTGATGAAGCACGGCTTGCGCTTTTTCAAGAATACTTTCATCGCAAAAACGATCCAAAATGCTATCAAACTGTTTCAACACTACTATGTGTCCTCCCATTAAGTCCCTAAAATATGAGTGTCAAACACCTATTTTGAACACCATATCTTATTGTCTTTGCCCAACCTGATGATTATATAAAGGCAAGATCAACCCTCTTTTTGTTAGAGTATTACGGAAGCGTAACGATTGAATTCATTGATAATGCTGTTACAATGGTTACAGGGGTTTGGTTTTGATTGGGAAGTGCATTTATGGCTGTTGAGCCAAGGGATAGCACCGTTTACGTATCAATAAACCAACCTGTTTTTTAGAGCTTTCGACAATTAGTAGATACGAAACCCCGCGCTCTTGCCCCGGTAGGGCTTAGAGGTCAGGACTCGCCTCTTGTGTCGTCAGGTACTGAGCCCCACGGCGTATTTCAGAAACAGGTAAGGACTGCGCCTTACCGCATCAACAAAGTAGATATAATTGTCGAAAGCTTTAAATCAATTTACTGTGTTTTAAGGAACTTAGCGCCATCCGTCCCTCTAATCCGAATAATAAAAATAAGAAACGTGCGTCATCACCGAATCGCTCTTCTTCTAAAAGTTCCGGGCGCGGCGGTAAGGCGGCTAACGGTTCTGATGAACGGCCGGTCTATCGACCTCATTCCAAAACAGCACCACCTCAGGCACAGCCGGTTCACGATCCATCAGCGCCGATGATCCACTTCACATTCGGCTATGTGAAGCAACAAGCACAACCGGGTAGCTGGCGTCGGGGTTACCTCTATTTCCGGGAAAACCAAATTCAGCAAATGGATTTGGACGAACAAGGGGCAACCGCCCTCGTTAAGGGGAAGTTTAAAGACGCCTACCATACGCGAATTTTATTTCGATTTAACCATGTTGAACCCCAATGCGACTGCCCTTTAGAAGAGATTTGGTGTAAACACGCCGTTGCTGTCGCCCTGGAATCGATTCGCCATGGTCTTTGGGAGATTTATTATAATCTTCCACCCGCAAGCTCACCCCCGGTACTTGATCCGAATAAGCCCGCGGGGGCCTATACATTCAGCTTAAAAGTGGATAAAAGTGGCCGACCCAAATTTGTGGGCATCCGCGTAGAAGAACGCGGCAGCCGAAAAATTCAACACAACCTGGAAGGTGTTTTGCAACGGGTTGTACAGCTCGCCAGTGAATTTGGCGAAGACAGCTTTAACTGGACTGAAAAGCGTGAAATTGCAATTTTGCAGTACATTCTGAAACACGCCAAGGGCAGACCCGATCACGGGTGGTTCCTCATTCCGATAACGCAAATTGATGGCCTGTTACAACTACTCTCCCAAGTGGATTCCTTACAAGACGCTCAAGAACAAGGGCTTTACTTTGAAAGTGATCCCCTGTTTCTTCTGATGGCTGTCAATATGTCCTCTTCAGCGGGCAGCGTGCTTGTTTCCCTTCACTGGATCAAACAAGAGCCCTATGACGCCTATCCTCTGGAAGAGTTGATCATGTTTGGGCCGGATTGCCCTTGGGCTATCTACCAAAATCGCATTTACCCGCTTGCCAATACCCTCTCTGAACTCCCTGACTATCTGACCAAGGGCACGTTTACGGATATCAAAGACGCGGATGGCGGTCGCTTCCTCTACGAAGAAGTCCCGACCCTCAAGCGGCTCGTTGATATGGATTTGGCGGATGTTGTCAATCAGATCGATCTCAAACGCAATCACCCGGTTAAAGTAGTCACTGTCGAACTCATGGATGAGGCCACATTAAAAATTCGGGCTTCCTTGGATTTCGACTATGACGGGGTTAAAATTCCCTTTAATAAAAAAATTCCTGAAAGCCCTTACATTATGGTCACTAAGGGGAAAAAGGGAAAGGAGCGCCATTACTGGGTTCGACGAGACGTCGCTGATGAGCAGGCCTCCTTCCAGACCTTGGTGGATGGCGGCTTAGAAGTTCTGCAAACCAACCACTTGTTTGCGGAAGGCGATGATGCGATTGATTTCTATAACATTACCCTGCATAACAAAACGGAACAGGAAGTTGATCCTTGGAAATCCAAGTTCGAAAATGACCTGACACCCTTAAAATCCTCGGATCACCCGCTTCAACTACGGGGTCGTATTGAATTTGCTCAAACTGTCGATCAGTTCATTCTCCGAATCGACTGTACCATTGCCGATCGCAGTATGAGCCTGGAAGATGTCCAAAAGCATTTAATGCAAGGCAAAAAGTACTTCTTCATGAAGGGCTTAGGCTATGTTGAAGTCCCTTTGGCCAATATCCTCTATTTCATTAAAACCCTTGAATTTTTTGACGCTGATCAGCCTGAACCGGATACCTATATTATTCAAACGTATCGCGCGGGCTTGATTGCCGAGTTATTGGATCAAGGTATCGTGCTTGAAATGAGCACGAAGTTTGAAAAGTTCTGGCATGTGATCTCTTCCCAACAAACGATGGAAGATATGCCCATTCCCCCTGAAGTTCAAGCCGAGTTACGTCCTTACCAAAAGGCGGGTTTTAACTGGATTTGGTTCCTATACTCCTACGGCTTAAACGGGATTTTAGCCGACGATATGGGGCTGGGTAAAACACTGCAAACATTGGTGGCCTTGCAACATGCAAAGAATGAAGATGGCCATATGCCTTCTCTTATTATTTGCCCGACCTCCGTTGTCTATAACTGGATGAATGAAATCCAGAAATTCACGCCAGGCCTCAGCGTGGTCAATTTGACAGGCTCCGATCGCCATGTCCAATACAAAAAAATTAAAGATGCCGATGCCGTCATTACGAGTTATGCCTTACTGCGTCGGGATATCAGAGCCTTAAAAGAGTATCCTTTCCGCTTTGCGATTCTTGATGAATCTCAGAACATTAAAAACTTTGAATCCCAGACTGCACAGGCGAGTAAATACCTGCAAGCGTCTCACCGAATTGCGCTGTCCGGTACACCCGTTGAAAACAGCCTCATTGAGTTATGGTCGGTCTTCGATTTCTTAATGCCGGGATTCCTTTACGATAACCACGATTTCCGCTACCGGTATGTCGTTCCCATCGAGGAAAAAGGTAACCGGGATGCAGAGCGTCGCTTGAAAAAGCAGGTATTCCCCTTTATGCTTCGTCGTTTAAAGCAGGACGTTGCAAAAGATTTACCGCCCAAAATCGAGGCTGTCTCTTACTGCCATCTTACCGAACAGCAAAGAGAACTCTATCTGGAAGTACTGGAAAAAACGCGAGAAGAAGTCTTCTCTCAAGTTGCCGACAGTGGTATGCAAAAGGCAACCCATTCCATTTTTGCGGCTTTATTGCGCCTGCGCCAAATTTGCTGTCACCCTCAACTGATGGGAGAAGAACTCTCCGGTGGGTTAAAGGAATCCGGCAAATTTACCGCTTTAACCGAAATGCTCGAAGAAGTCATCAGCGAAGGACACCGTATTCTGCTCTTCAGTCAGTTTGTTGAAATGTTGAAAATCGTTCGAGCCTGGCTAGATAAAAAAGGCTACAAATACGAGTACCTGACAGGAGAAAGCACCAACCGTCACTTAATGGTGGATCGATTCAACAATGACGAGAGTATCCCCGTTTTCCTGATGAGTTTAAAAGCCGGTGGTACGGGTCTCAACTTAACCGGCGCGGATTATGTTATCCACTACGATCCATGGTGGAACCCCGCAGCGGAAGATCAGGCGAGCGACCGGGCTCACCGGATTGGACAGAAGAAGACCGTCTTTGTTTACAAGTTAATCACCAAAGGAACTGTGGAAGAGAAGATCCTGAAGCTCCAGGATCGCAAGCGCGATCTCGTCGACTCGATTATCGCGGCTGATCGGTCGGTTGGAAAAATGCTCTCCTTCGAAGATCTGAAAGAGATTCTCTCTCCAGACTTCTAGACGTTCACTAAGCTCAGGCCTCTTAAAATCAAAACCGGTAAAACGCTTAAAGAAAAAACGATGATGAAGATAAAAACACTCACGATTCTGGCTACCGTTATGGGTGTTAGCGCAGCCGTATTGTCGACCATACAGGCTCAATTCAATGGACCTTCTGTTGAAACCGCCCGGCGAACAGTCCTTCTACAAAAGCAAGACTCTTGGAATGGTATTCGGTATAAGGCTTACCCCAAGGGGCAACCGGAACTGACCATGCTCAAGCTCACGATTGCGCCCCATACCGCCCTTCCCTGGCATTCCCATCCGGTTCCGAATGCTGGCTATATTCTCTCGGGAAGTATCACAGTTCATGATCGCCTCAGCGGTAAAACCCAAACTTTTCATCCGGGTGAAGCTTTCGCTGAATCCGTTGACACTGAGCATCGCGGTGAATCCGGTGAAGAACCAACCGTCTTATTAATTACTTACGCTGGTGCTGCAGGAATACCTACATCCGTACCGTCTAAAGGTGAAAAAGCCGAGTACTAAAATTAATCTCTTTGTACCGTTTTTTGCCAGAACGCAGCTTATTTGCAAGGAGAATACATGGAAACACGGGAATCCAACTTTACGGTTATCGCGGAATTCGAAGTGCGAGCTGAACACCGTCAGGAATTTCTGGATCTATGCCGTTTTGACGCAGAGCGCTCAGTGCAAGACGAACCCGGATGTCAGCAGTTTGATGTAAATACTTCTGAGGACAATCCCAACATCATTGCCCTCTATGAAGTTTATGATAATCGCGCCGCATTTGATGTCCACACCACAATGCCTCACTTCGCGACTTTTTCAGACGGTTTAGAGCGTTTAGCTGTTCGCAAAATTCAAGTTCGATTCTTCACTCGTCAGTATCCCTAATTGGCTGGTCCAGCAAGCCTTCAGAGAATTTTCAACTGAACTGATTCGTTTACCGCAAAAAACGCATTCGCGAAGCATGCAAGGATTTGCGTCTATTTAAAACCAGAGGCAATTTTATCAGTTTAAAATTGTTTATTAGAATAGATAGGCTATATCCAACGAACGAGAAGTGAAGCGGATATTAGCCCATCTAACGGGTTTGTTTGAGTAGAGTAATCATTTTTATCTGAACTGGACGAGTAGCTTCTCTTCCAGCGATTTTTTAATCGTGGTGAAACGCTGATCCACATCGTGATCTTTGAGAGTCGCATTATCATCCCGGAAGGTTAAGCGGTATGCGAGGCTCTTTTTACCTGCGCCCAATTGCTCACTGCGGTATTCATCGAATAAAGCGACGTCGCGTAACAATGGCTCATTCATAGATTCCAGAGTTTTCAGAATCTGCTGATGGGTAAGCTCTTGGCTCGCTAAGAAGGCCATGTCGCGCTGAATCGCAGGAAACTGAGTGAGTGTTTCATAGCGATGGGCCTGCATTTTGGGACTGGCTGCCTTAAATAAGGCTTCAGCATCTAATTCCAGAAGGAAGACTGGTTGTCTTAGCTTCAACGATTCCTGCCGTGCAGGATGGAGCTGGCCCAGTACGCCGACCGAGTTTTTGTTACCTTTCAAGAAAAGTTCTGCCGTTTTGCCGGGATGGAATTCGCTCCAATCCGCACTGGCCTTAAATTCAGCTTCCGTCGCCAGGTTCAACTCGGTGAGCAGGTTTTCCAGAATTCCTTTCAATGAGTAGAAATCAATCTTATCGGTGCCTCTCCAAAAACTAGTTTGAGGAGAACCCAATAGGAGTACGGATAACTTTAAACGCTCTTGAGCACCGGTATGGCGGGCACCGGATTTACCCCGTTTAATATAACTCCGACCCAATTCATAAATCCAGACCGGAGCATCCCCGCGATTCGCCTGATTATGCAATACCACTTCCAGTAGTCCGGGTAAAAGCGTCTGCCTGAGCTGCGTATGCTCAATGGAATGGGAATTTAAAACCGTGATAGGATCGCTCGTAATCGAATCGAAGCCTGTCTTTTCCAAGAGACGAGCACCAATCAATGAAGGCGTCATGACTTCATGAAGACCTTGCACACTCAGCGTGGCATGAACTCGGCACAGAAACTGACTGCGTAAGCTTTGAGGAGCCCGTCCGGTTGAACGAGGCAACGTATAAGGGATTTTTTCATAGCCGTAGATCCGGGCGACTTCTTCCATAAGGTCGACAGGACGGGTCAAGTCGCCTTGACGGTAGCTGGGAACCTGCACCTGCAAACGATCGGCATCCACTGCTTTAACGGCACAGCCCAAGCTCTGCAGAATTTGCGTTGTTGTCGCCGCATCGATATGGAGCCCTAAAAGTGCTTCCTGACGCTTGAGATCCAAGGCTAAAACGACATCCTGATAAACAGGAGCTTCTGACTTTGAGCAATAGAGGAGTTTAGCACCGGCCAATTCTTGCAGGAGTTGAATTGCACGCGCTTGAGCGGTTGAAACACGGGTAATATCGATACCTCGCTCAAAGCGAGCGGCCGCTTCCGAGCGTAAACCAACACTTTTACCGCTGCGTCGAATTATAGCAGACGGAAATGCTGCGGCTTCCAAAGCCAGATGAGTGGTTGAATCATCGACAGCCGTTTCCAAGCCGCCCATGACTCCGGCAAGCGCTTCCGGCTTGTCGTTATAAGTAATCAGGATGCTGTCTTCCGTCAATGTACGTTCAACATCATCCAAGGTTTGGAGTTTTTCACCCGCTTGGCTGCGACGAACCCCGATTTGCCCGGAAATGCCCAGTTTTTGAGCATCGAAGGCGTGAAGGGGTTGCCCAGTCTCCAGCATGACG
>Ga0105239_10001417_pt1 | contig 31978 bp, 27 predicted proteins | sample KBSC44metaG_FD_92761 | JGI IMG/M metagenome (GOLD analysis project Ga0105239, IMG submission 92761) | Corn rhizosphere microbial communities from Kellogg Biological Station, Michigan, USA - KBS C4-4 metaG | ecosystem: Host-associated > Plants > Roots > Rhizosphere > Soil | place: Michigan, USA...
GCTCCTGTTGGCTCCCCTCCCCACGAGACTCGAGCCCCATGCCTCCCCCCCCCCAAGCTGCTGTTCCTCGCGTCAGGGACTAATACTTGGGGCGGCATTATTTATGGTGAGGTAGTTATTTTAGGACAGTAGTATTACTTCGCATCGCCGCTTCCGCCTGGAGTTGCCATTCGATGGCTGAGGGTATTCCTAGGAGATAAATACCCTTTTTATTCCGGCTGTATGGTAAATAATTCCGGAACGGGTCCAACCAATCAAGCCCGCTGAGGGTCATTACCCCTCGCCGCACGGTTCGTATCGCGTCGGCCAAAGGATAAAGTTCATCCTTGTTCCGGTGCGACCTGAGCCTGCGAGCACTGGATGGGGGTGTTTGGGGTTCCCCGTGTTTCTGGTCCCTGGGGCACATGTTGTTTTTCCCAACTTTTTTTTTTGGTGGACTTCTCGTGCTTCTTCTTAGCTTGATGAGGTCGATGTGAGTATTGGGGGTAGCTACTTTCAATCACGCGATGTGCTCTGGATCAGATTTGATGTTTTGAAGAATCATACTCGCTAGCTATGGCTATCTATATACTGGTTCAATGTTTTGGTTGGTGTCATAGCCATGGGTTGTGTTGGGTTCAAAGCCAGCGTGCTCAGACATAGCTTCCCAAGTAAAAGATATCATCCCGTTGCATGTGCCCTCTCCCTTGAGATAACTCCTGCAGTGGACTTGATGGTTGCGGTGGTGGTGGGTTTTAAAATTATAATCATCTCCCGTCGACAGTTGCATGCTTTTATGTTTGTTTGTTTCATTCGACGACCGTCATCAACAGACTCGGGAAACAGCTCTCCCTCTTGAGGGATGATTTACTTCCTCTGGCCATAAGCCTTGGTGGCATAGTCACCCTTGTGCACGATGAGATCTTCAGGTCTGTAATCTTCGCGGCCAGAGAAGTAGCTCTCCAAGATGGCCTTGGTGCCTGCGGCATATCGTTCTTGGGCATCGATGGAGGTACCGGACATGTGGGGGACCATGGCATTGCCGCCTCCCCATGGGTTCTTTGCATATCGGAGTGGGTGGTCTTTGGGTGCAGGTTGAGGGAACCAAACGTCGCCTCCGTAGCCGTTGAGTTGGCCGGTCTTGAGGGCCTCGGCGACATCCTCCTTGACAACGATGGCGCCACGGGCGGTGTTGACGAGCCAGGCACCTGTTAAGAGAGAACAATGGTTAGCGACTGTGTAGTGACTGCAACGGACGGTTGATTAGTTGAATAGACATACCCTTCTTCATCTTACTAATGACCTCCTTGTTGAAGAGACCTCGGGTCTTCTCGTGGAGAGGGCAGTTAATGGTGACAACATCACACTGACCCAAGAACTCGTCGAAGTCCTCAACTCGTCGGCAGCCAATCTCCTTCTCGACCTCGGGCTTAAGGGGTTGGTAATCGAAGTAAAGCAATTCCTTGCAGTCGAATGGCTTAAGACGACGGAGAACACGCTCTCCGATACGGCCAACCGCGACGGTACCGACGACCTTGTTCTCGAGATCAAACTCGTTCTTGGCCACGGCGGCCACGTTCCAGTCACCCCGCTCAATTTGCTCGTGAGCAGGAACGAAGTTGCGGACAAGAGTGAGGATGGTCATGACGACGTGCTCGGCGACTGAGACGACGTTGCTGCCAGTGACCTCGGCGACGGTGATACCGCCATTGGTCTTGTTGGCAGCATTGAGGTCAACGTGATCGGAACCAATACCAGCAGTGACGGCGATCTTGAGGTTCTTGGCTTTGGCAAGGCGCTCAGCGGTGAGGTAACCAGGGTGGAAACTGTAGACAAGCCGAGATTAGCACATGCTTTTGAGTCGAGTGGATGGGTGTCTTGAGGGTGTCTTACGGAGTGGTAATGATGACCTCGGCATCAACCAAGTGCTTGTCAAACTCGGAATTCTCACCCTCCTTGTCTGAGGTGGTGACTAGAGTGTGTCCTTGGTCTTCGAGCCACTTTCGAATACCTAGCTCATTCTCTGTGGTACCGAGAAGGCGAGGTTGGTCTTTGGCGTGCTCATGGCCCTAGGAGGAAAATGTCAGACATGGAGACTCAGGAAGAGACGGTTGTGTTGGACTTACATCGTAGAGAACGAGGAGTACTTTGCCCTGACGAGAAGCAGAAGCTGTCAGTGTACGTTTTGCTATTGTTGAACGAAGGGATGGCTGTGAGGCGCGACAGGCAAACTGTGGGGAAGCTGAAGCAAGTGAGGAGAAGGAGGGGCGCAGAGAGCGCGAAGCAACACGGGCAAATACCATTTTGAAGAAGAGTCTGTTGGTCTGTTGGTGAGATGAAAAGAAGTAGTCGGTGTTGGTAGTTGAGGTCGACGGGCGGTAAAGTATTTATTCTTTCGGAATGAATCTGTTGTGCGGTTCAGGTCAGCAAGAGCATGGTGACCTCTGGTGATTCTCCGGCAGAGCTTTGAGCCTGGGGTATCTGCGTGACACGGGGGACAGGTTAGCGGGGATCTTTGGCAAGGTTTCTTGTACAGACAGGGGTAGCTTCATGGCTATACGTTGGGACAGGGGGGTGTGGATATCCATGGGTGTGGAGGCCAGGAGGGTGGAGAGGGGTGGTCGAGGGGACAATCGCTCGAACGACGATGATGGACTGAGGGAGGGGGAGGGGTTTGTACGCCGAATGTGGGCTGAGGGAAGCAGTGGAAGAGTTCGAAGGGAACAAAATCCACAATTCCACCCCAGAATTGAACCACCAGTACCGGCACAGAATAGGATTGTGTATCGTGGACGTGAGGATGTGTAATGGCAGTAGTACCTCCATACCAGACTCCAGCGGTGGAACAAGGTAAAAGATATTGCCGGAGAACATAGCCCAAACAAGTAAGGAACAACGACGAGGAGAGGTGAGAGGCAGAATTGGAGATACATCAGTACGTACCTTACAAAGAATCCTGGAAGATTTCACGTTCCAAACACTGGACTGGACTGGGATGGTTTGGATGGAATTGAATTGATCGAACAAATCCAAAAGCTTTCTTCGGACGAGCACCAACTCTTATACCTGAAACATGTCCCTACAAAGTATTAAACTCCCTCATTTTTTTCACAGTACCGCTTCCACCAGGCCCAGGACTGGCACCACCACTGGAACCACCACCACGCCAGCAACCAATTCCCTGCCTGGCGGCTGGCCTGCTGGCATCCCCCTCTTCTGTGCGGATCAATGAGATGCCTCAGTCTCTTCCATCTTTCCTTCCAACGCCCCACTATTGCTTCATACACACTCTGGAAATGCACGGCACAATTCCATTCCTTGGCCTGGCATGTCTTTTGCTGTACGGCAATTGCCACTTGCTTCTCATGCCTCCCCTAGGGACTGTAGGTCGATCTATTCGAAACGCGGAGACTGCGAAACCATAGACAAACGAATACTGCTTTGAGGCATCCTTTGTGGTGCTCGCCTACCTCCAACCCTTGCCCACAAGCCTTCTCCTCCTCTTCAGACTCTCGTGAGCCAGTCGTAATGCTGGACCGAGTCTAGCCCTTGAATTCCACTTGCATGAACCGTACCGCCGAGAGTTCATCCTAGCATATTCTCCATAACGGCCTTCGTTCGGTGTTGGGAACGGCAAGCAAGAGAGCATCCGAAACTGCACCTGGTCGGTGGTGAGGAAGAGGTTGCATAATTTCCTTTCTTGAACCAATTTTCCGTGTATACAGCCGCCAATGGATGGGTCGCCTGTCATTTGGAGCAATTGTTCCGCCCCGGAACAATTCCCTTGGCTCGCCTGGGCCCCAACTATTCCCCATTTCGAGGTAAACAAATGGACCGTTTAGGCATGGAAAGGCCGAAACTCGGGCACCTATCGGGGGCTGGAGGGCTTATCGATAATACCACTCACCACCCGATGGCCTGCTTTAGCTCTATCATGCTCCCACTCCAGCGACCCGCACAAATGTTTTACCGACACCAGACCTGGTCCCAAAGGAGAGTGACGGAGCGTACTCTCGTCAACACCAATTCCCGAGTTACCTCCTTGACCATGTCCAAGCGCTCTATCTCAAGCAACGTGGCTGTTCCAGAAAGTATGGGAGCTGTGACCTAATCGAGGCGTTTACTGCGTGGACTTTGCATGATTAACGGGAGCGACGTCTCAAAGCACTCGTTGAATTCCAGTGGCCGAACTATCAGCCATCTCTGCATTTCATGTACAGAAACAGCGAGGCGGTGCCCTTCTATGTACAACGACAAGGCTCGATTCCATCATGATGAGTCCAGCCGGAAAGCTTGCTTTCATAGTTTGGCCTTCGCGCACGGCTGCATCATGCAAGGCATGATTGTCTATTTTCGGTTCCTGGTGGGCTCGCTGATCTGGGTTCGTGATTCTGGGGAGATCCAGGCAAATCTTGATTGACCGGTAACCAGACTGCAGCCCTTCTGAGGCCATAGGTACCCAGTCGGACTGTTCTCCTGGAAAGAGTCACGTTGCCATCCTCCAGATCCAGAAAGCTGAACCCGGAGGCTTAGCTTACGATCCGGAGTCTACCGACATCGTGAACGAACCGAGCTGTCTTCTTCACCCAATGTTCTCAATCGCACTCTCTCATGATGGCTGCTCCTATCGTCCAGTGTGCCAATGTAGATTGTCTGACTATGCCAGAGCATCAAGGCCACACTGACAACTTGCTTGAGGAATTGCTCGTCCCATACCCATCCCTGCAGCCTGCCATTCATCAGCCTATATTGGAGATATGTAATCAGTACCAGATAGTCATAGACTTAAACCTTCGTCTGCAGGGAAGGCAACCTTGGTATCTTCCAGACGCAATCATACATACTCCTCCTTATTGCCTGATCCATGGAGTGTGGGCGAGCCAACCCCGCGAAACAAACCTTCGACCCACATGTATACTGGCCAGCGGCTGGTATTGATCGGATCATACAACCTTCTGGGTTACTTTCTCCGCGCCAATAAGACGGGAGGAGATCTCAGATTCTAATATTCGTCGATCACAATGGCCAAAGTACCTTTTAGTGGATTTCTGTCCCTGGGTCTCAAGGCCTAAGTAAAATAAAGCCATCGTTATGCACTGTAGGCGCCAAGTCCTTCATATGGATGGTGCCAACCGCGCACAAGTGTAACAAAACGAGAAATGTGCGAGATATCGCGAATCGTTGCATGATCCATGCCTACACCTGAAAGGCACGGTCTTTGGGCTGGCCAGCGCGATATTGGGTGATTATCCCGAAAATCGACACAAAACCACACAATCTGCCTTAGGCTTTCGCGTGTTGGTTGAAATATCACACATCCTCGTTCAAGGCTTCAATGAGACGATTCGAAGTGTGCACAGATTCTTCTCACAGCCTCCTCGTGACATAAATTGCCGTTCAGAAAACCAGTCTTTCCGCCACAAGTAAATTTGTGCCAAGATAGCGCATAGCCATTCATGCGGGCTGGCTTGACAAGATAGTGTGATATTAGAAGCTCAATATATCAGGTAGAGCTCCGTACCTCAAGCTACCGAGTACATTACATGTCTGGAACTTACTGATATGCCGCCAAGGCATCCTACAACAGGGAAGTTTAACTATCCAGCGCTAGACCTAATCTACGCTAGACCATCACGTGATACTTATTTCATTCGGCATCGGCTGTACTTTCCTCCGTCCTACCCCCATCCCGATGGCTGCCAACAATAACCGGCTGCTGAAATTCGTAGTTTCTGAGCAACGCTCCGACAGTTCTTCGCAGCATTGAACAGAGCAATATTATATCCAGCTTCGCAAGTTGGTCGCAGGTCGGGATGGCAAATCCACGCCTTTCGTTCTTGTGGCCCAACTTCTTTCGCGCTGTGCGCTCCTGTGAACCAACCACGTACCGATCAATTCGCACCCCTCCCCCAACGACGAAGTCCGCCCGCAGAGCAAGCTTCCACTCTTCCAGCAATCGGCGCCAGGAAGCAATCGTGCAGAGGTACGGCCAAGCAGCCACACAGAACCTCCCCCCTCCACCTAAGCCAGAAGAGCCTTCAACCTCCTCGCATGAGAAAGAGCAGACTTTTACCTCCAAGCAGGCCACTCCACAAGCCTCTCGGCCTTCCTACAAGGATAGCCAAACCGAAGAACATGTGGGACAGGATGACCCTCAAGATTCGAATACTTCGTCGGACCACGTCGATGAAGGTTCCCTGTCAACGGGTTCTAGAGACGACGTGAAGGCCTCAGAAGCGGCACCTCTCGAGAACAAAGAACTCGATATTGTCCTCTCTGTTCCTTCCCCATCTGCCCTGAAAGAGAAAGACGGTAGCCGACATCCACATCTCGAGCCTTCTCCTTACGAACACCACTTCGACACCTACAGCCTCGTGCAGCAGCTTGCTGCCAAGGAGCCCCCGGCATATACAGAAGAGCAAGCCATCACACTGATGAAAGCGATTCGCCTGATGCTGGCTATGAACCTGGATTTCGCGAAGGAAGGTTTAGTCTCGAAGTCCGATACGGAGAACGAATCATACCTGTTCCGTGCAGCGTGTTCAGAACTCCGCATGACGCTCCAGACGACACGACACACGGAAACCCTAACACAACGCTCACACCGCGCACAATTACAACACGAGTTCGATATTCTAAATCAAAAAGTCACACAGGATATGTTGACGCTGCGTGAGGAGCTCAAGGGTTTGTTCAACGATCGTAAGCTGGGGCTGCAGGAGGAAAAGCGAAAGATCGATAGCAAAATCTCAGAACTCAACTATGAGATCACTGTTCTTCTAAACAGTGAAGCAAAGAGCGAAGTCGAAGGCCTAAGATGGGTGCTGACAAGGCGAGCAGCGTTTGCGATAGGGATGTGTGCCTGTAAGTTGTCCCTGACCCATACCTTCCCCATGTTTTACTTCCTGCATTCAATACTAATCATGGCTCTCAATTTTTACTAGTCATGATCATCTCGACATTGAATTACTCGTCAATAAAATCTCGCGAGAAAGAAGAGGCAGAAAAGAAACGTGAAGCAGCGGCCAAAGCGCATGAGGAGAAAGTCGAAGCCGCGAAATATACCACACCGAGCCGTGCTCAAGGAACCCAAACTGCCGAGTTTGAGGGGACGATGGGGTGAGCTCATCTGAGTGACGACCTTTTTATATAGACTCTTTTTGAATAAAATATACCATCTAGTGAGAGCTCGCGCTCTCAGAAGATTTGAACCCTTTACTTCTCCTCAAGGATGACATAAAGAGGTGACTGGCTGAGGTCAGAGTGACTCCACTAATCTTTTCGTCCTCGTTGTCGTGTGCGCCACCGCCACAGCCACCATGACAGTGTCTCGATGCCGTATCATATCAAGCAGAACAGGCATACTTGTCCAGCCAGCAGCCCAACATGCTGGCCCGGAAAGGGCATCTGTGCGCCTGCAATGCACGACTTTGAATTTTAAAACGTCTCACGATGCCGAGCATGGGTCCGGCGCGCCAGTCAAGAAAGCCACAGACAGCCAGCCAGCCTCTACACCCCCTTTTGCTGTTTCTTCCCTCCGTGGCATCGAGGACGCCACACCACAGGCGACCCAGTAGCGTTTGAGGCAGAAAACAAACACACTGGGAGTAGTCACGGGCACATTTGGGATCCAAGGATTGTACTGTATATTGGGTGGTGTGGTGTCTCATTCTGACATTGTCTACACTACCTACGTAGACCGTGGGTTAGTGGACTATTAAGGAGCTCTGATAACTCTGCTCTCTGGTAAATAATTCCAATTCCAGCAAGCAAGCCATGTCCTCTCGAGCGCTAATACGAAAGGAGGAAATTAAAAAAACCAAGAACTCGATCCAAGTCCTGCTCTGCACTGAAAACGCGCTCGTTCGTGCATGCATCGCACTCGTTCGTAGACTCATCAGATCATAATGGTGTACCTGTATCGTTACACAAAAGCCACTGATAGGCGGGACCTGTTCTCTCTCCAAGAATTTTCTCTCTCACGGTTTGTCATGTTCGCTTTTGGTATTTACAATAGCAAGCGTCCTGGCTCTGGTTTCCCTTTTCTATTTCGTACAATCTCCCTTTCCGCCCGCGCACTTTCTTTCAGTTTTTGCGCGATCGCCGTTCTTCCGTGTCGAATCCTCGTGCGTCACACTGCAGTTATTGCCCATTCCCCTTGTCCTCTTGTCGAGATGGCAAATTCTGCTCGGAGTTTGAGGTGAGATCTCAATCTGAGATCTCTGCGCCTTGGAAAATAGAGGCTGCGGTGAAATTGTTGGGGGATTATGAACTCTTCAAGGCATCCATCTCATCTCGAGATTGGTGTGGTGTGGTGGACCGCAGGTAAGAAGCTTGATACGGTTAAATGATGGCTCATGACGAGCTTGGAACCGATTCGACTTTCATCCCTAAGGATTCTGAGCATGGTTCTGCGAAGCCTGGTAGTACTGTCGCCATTGGTTAAGCTCCGTCAGAATCGTGTTGCGCTCGTGGAGCAAATGGTTTCGCTCGCGCTCGAGGACGATCCGATCGTTCTGGAGAGCGTCTCGCTGTCGGATCAGAGCCTGAACCTCTCGCTCAATCATTGGGATCAGTGCAGTCTGACTCTGCAGGTGTCGGACATGCGCAACCAGCTCACCGTTACGCTGTAGGAGCTGTGACTTCTCTGTCGCAACCTCCACGAGCTTCTCGAAGAGCAAGCCCACCTTCTCCTTATTGTCCGGAGTGGAGTAGGCCTGGATGAGGGCGTCTTGCATTTGCAGCATCTTCGCCAACATGTCCACTGCTCTGGCCTCATACTGCTCTATGGCCTTGTTGCACTCCTCGACCTGAATCTTTCGTTGTCGCTTCCAGGCATCCATCTCGTCTGTGACTCTTTGCTCGACCTCTTCAGTCATGTTCATGCGAGCCATTTGGTTGCGAAGGCCCTCAGTGTCGTCTTCCAAGTCTCGCTTTTCTCGCTCCAACCGCTCAATCTTCTCGGTGAGGCCATTTTCTATCTCCTCGCGGTCTTGTGCATCGATATTCAAGGAACGGACCAGCGAATTGAGACGGTCAATCTCATCTTTGTGGTAACCAAGCTCATCCTCCAGGCTGAATTCAGGAGGGCTGATTGAGCGGCTGGTTGGTTGTGTCTCTTCACTAGAGCCTGCGCTCTCTGGAAGAGAATTTGCGCTTAATGAAGAGCGCGCGGAGTGGTTGTTCTTGGCAACTAGATTGTCAGCGGATGCTGCTTGGGAGAGGCTTTCTTGTTGGATTTCCTCGGTCTGAGTTGCCGAATCAACAAAAATCGGAGAAACACTTTCCTCCTCAAGCTCCTCAACAACTTGTTCGGTGGAGCGGGCCGCGATGATGCTGGTTTGGGTGGCAGTATTTGAAACAGGAGTTTCAGCCTCGTAAGTAATAAGAGGCCGAGGAGAATAAAGAAAGGAATCGGCCTGCGTCAAAGTGATGCGACCGTTGTGTACAGGGGTGAGGATCACCAGAGACGACTCATCTTGGGAAACACCAGGCAAAGCCAAGCTGGGTCGAAGGACACTGCGGTCCGCAAGAAGGGAAGAGACCAGGTTATCGTTGTGAGCATTTACGCGGGGGTAAATGCTGAGCAAGGTGATCTGAGGAATTGTGTACGGAGCACGCATTCTCGACCTTCGTACTGGAACCAAAGCTGTGCTGCTTTGCACCGGGGACACTGGAGCCACAGCAGATGGGATGGAGAGGACAGAGAGGTTGTGAGTGCGGATACGAGCACTGAGCGCCTGGGCCATCTCCGAAGAAAAGCTGTCTGCAATACCTAAGATTGCATCAAGACAGAGGAAGCGTGTTGTGTTGGCCGCATGAGGAGTTGATTCTGGCATGCGGATGACTGTGCCTTCGATGAGAACTCCTTCAGCGTCCTCATTGAGATGTTCGGCAGAGATGTCGGCAACAATGCTTGTGATGATTGCACCGTGCAGAATCTCGAAGGTTGGGGTCGTGGGTGTATCAATTTCTGCAACTGCTGCAGTTTCGAGTTGCCTGAGCCCAGGAAATTCTTCGGCTTCTCGGGTCTTTGGCCACGTTGCTCTTCCAGAAACGCGTCGGATTTTCTCGCGGAAAGCAACTGCGCGCCGGAGAATTTCCCTTCTGGTGTTTCCATGTTCAACAACCGTGGGAGATGATGATACGGGTGTGGGGGATCGAGGGGATCGAGGTCGTGGCTGGTGCTCGTCACTGTACTCGAGTTCTTGATTGCATGACAGCGATGCTACGGTGCCAGCAGCAACACCAGCCCCGACGCGTTTGAATATTCCAATTCGCGCCATTGCGCTCTAAGAAATGCTGGGTGTACTTTGGTAGGTTTGGTGGTCCTCTACGGTTGAGGTGGGTTGGCGTGGTGTTCTGTGGTGGGCGAAGGGTATGAAAGGTTTAGATCTTGATGATGGTAGTTAATTTAGGGAGGGTTCCGATTGATGAAGGTATCTGCAGCATGCAAGACAGTGCAAAGAGCAGTGGAATGGGTGCTTGGAAGGAAAAGAAAACAAATGGGGGAACTGGTAGAGCTGGAGATATATATAGTCCGGCGCAAATCAGAGGCAGTCAGAGGCAGTGAAGCTCCGTTGCCTGTGGCAGCTGTTATTGACACGCGCTGTATATGAAGGTGCCTCGGGCACATCACGTCTTCGAGGCAGTGAGCTTCGCGGCGCGTCGAGAGCGGCGCGCACATCCGCACGCTGAGTGAAGACGACATTCTTCATCACAACCGCAATTGAGGCACTCCATATTGAATCGGAGTACGAAGTGAATCGACTAGAAGCTGACTTTTTCAGCCATTTTTGTCCTTGTCGAAGAATGCCCCTGCTGGAAAATAGCCTCGCCGACTTTGGTGTGGACTGATAGCGCACAGTCCTGGTTGGCCGCGAATACTAATGTTCTCGTTTATAAAATGCGTAAGAAGGCATATGGATAAGTCAAGCAGCCGATGAGCATAGAGAAGGATGAGAGATGAAATGCCGAACTTAGGCCCCATGTGAAAAATCCAAACCTTTGTTGTCGCCCCGCTTTGCGTTTGCGACAAAGACCATTTGATACCTTTGTTTGCCATCGATGGAGAACTTACCTATCCCACATCACATACGGGATACGCTCAGCAAATACATCTCTTCAGCGCTCATTAAGGTTCCCGTTTGTTCAGTGAACAGAATGGAGAACCAGCATGATCTAGCTATGGGGTTGGAGTGAGGTTGAAATTGGCATTGGCAGATGATTGGCCAGCGAATCCGCATTGCCCCTTTTCCATGCGTTCGTCCTTAATTATCAGCCACAGGCACAGCCTTATTCGCAAATACGAGCTGCATCCAAAGTTAGAGAAAATTCAAGGCCATGTTGTGCACCTTAAGATCCCTCCATTCTCCTTCCCAGTCCTCTATGGAACAGCGTCCTGAGGAAGGCAGAACAAAGGGGTGTTGGCGGCCACCCTGATTTGCAGCGAACCGATTTCCTTGACCCTCTCGACGATAGACACGCAATATGGCCTCCGCATCCGACATTATTACCTATGTCGGCGTGCCGCTCGCAGTCCTAGGCGTTCTGCCTATACTATACACATTTATGCTTGCGGTGCTTACGCAGAGACGGATAAGGGCCTCTCTTCTTCACCATGGTCACAAGCCCGTCAGCACTACAAGGCCGCATGACGGTTTCATGATTCGAAGTTCTCCCATGACGAGCTTGATCGAGGTCGAACTCCCCAGATACACGATAGCGCCGCTTGAACGGAGTCACAATGACTATTGGAAAAACACCGGGGATGGGCAAGAGGCGGAAAGTGAACGCCAGAGATTGCTTGATCGCGCAGAAAGCACACTAAGCATGATTGAGGAAGGCAGAGTACGTGGTTTTCTTCGAGGAGGGAGTTGGCGTGCATTTCATTGGAAGAAATTGATCGTGGGGAGAAAATTGTACAGAATTCAATATGAAGATGAACTCAGGGAGCCGCCTGCTGAGATTGACTTCTCGGAGCTCGTTCATTTTCTGCTCGATTGGGGCGCAGTGCCAGACCCCATGGGATGGGAGAAGTTGAAATCTGGAGGTCTGTGGACGCCCGCTGGAACGATATTGCTCAGAAAAGTAGAAGACGAAAATGAAGCAAGGAAACACATTGATTGGGTATTGAGAACCAGCATGCCCGATGAAAGTGACGGCATCTTGAGTGTGACAATTCGATGGAGCAGAGACCTTACTGAGGTAGTCGAAACTAGAGGAGCGAGTAGCCTTCCTCCTGGCTGGGGTCGACTTGTGCAACCTCTGACGTTGGAACTGAGCGACAAAGTAGTGCCGGAAACGAGGGACCTTCCAGGCAGGATCGAGGAGATGAAGAGTGTCAATAAGTACAGCTTAGGCAGCACGAGCTTCCGATTTCAGGTTGAAGATAACCGAGTTCAAAGACTGTTGTGGGAGCAGAAGAATATTGAGACGGGCCTTCACAGCGAACCCTTCCGCACTCACGAGCAATCTGCTGCCGCCTCATGGTTTACGTGCGCGGCATCTGCAATTCTGTCACGAAGCCAGAACGGTGGTGGACTATGGGCTTTTGAAATATCTGCAGATGTTAGGAATTTCGTGCGCAAGGATTCGGTTCCTTGCGGTGTCATGGTGATTCTCGGACTACTCTCGGAGATCGATGCACCAGAGTGGTCAACCGACAAGGAGACAACCTCGGAAAACAGCCGTGTTAACCTGGCCCAGCGCCATGGGCAACGTTTCCAGGCACGCCTTGCCGCCGAGAGGCTTGAAGCAACAATGCCACCCGAACAGGCTAGAGTGCACAAGATGAATCGTGAAGCTGCCGAACGCCAACAGCAGCACAATGACATGCTTTCAGCAATGTCTGAGCGGCAAGCACGTGAGGAACGGAGACTGAAGGAAGCAATAGCAAGTCCAAGAATGGGCACAAAGGTAGTAGGAGAAGCCTGCCTTGGCTGGCTTATTGAACAGGGCGAAGTTGGCCGTGAATGGACAATGGCTCAAGCCGCTGAGGCCATCCTATATCTCATCGTGGTTGACCAAAGCAGAAGCGAGGAGAGCGAAGCACGCAAGATTGTGGCGGTCTTAGAGGAATGGCTCGCTTGGTCCATGGCTGGCGGCATGAAACAACAGCAAGTCAAGATGCTGCAAGACGACAAGTCAGCATTCTGCTGCGCGGCTGTTCTAGCAGCTGTCATCCTCGAAAGTGTCTCCTCCAATGCAACAGTTGGCAAAGCTGGGGCAGACATGTTGGAATGCATACGATTATGGAGGAAAGTCAGGTTAGGATAAGTCTTGTCATTATGTGCATAGCTTGAATGGATAAGAATGCCATACGCCAACCGTTGATCCTTTCGATCGGTTTCTTCGATGTTCGTAAATTAACAGGAAATTAAATCTGATCTGAATGCCCTAGTCTCACATAACTTCCCACAAAACCTAAGCTATGAAAAAGATGCCATTCTCAAGACAAGTCCACCCACACCCTATGTAGGGCCGTCAAGTTGTAAACCGCCGACTGTGTAAAGTTCTGTCTCTAAAAAATCATCCTAAACGTACTCGAAACTGGATAAAAATAAAAGAATTGTCCTATCCTAAACTGAGGTAGATAATAGTACCTTTTGCCGATTTAGAATTCAAGTAATTAAATATCGCCCACCACACTTAGCTCACTTCTGAAGAGAAAACGGCATCTTCAGAAAGGTAAACCAAAAATGAAATAGAAAAAAAAGAAAGTCGCCCAGGACCAATGTCCTTCAAGGCGTTGTTTATGCATTAGCCGCGAATCGAACGCGGGGCCCATCGAAGTTGGATGGCAACGATGGATTTTACCACTAAACCACTAATGCTGAACCGGGTTCTCACCGTGGTGATGATGCCAGCAATTTCGACATTTAAAATTATATCCATCAAAATTGCTTGGCCTAGACTAAGCAAGACTGGTCACCCACTTTGCATTCCACCAAGCTTTCACAATAGCCTCAACAGCAGCATTGATTAATCCAATGCTGCTCGAGAAATTGTTTCAGACTTTGGTGGGGCGCTGGCTCGAGAGAAGTATAGAAGAACAGTATTGAGATTAGGCGAAATGCTCATATCTATAGTTTCATTGTATCCTCTAAGCAAAATGAAGAAAGTCCGTTATTGTGTATTTTTTACAGTACAAAGCAACAACGCGCGCCAGATTTGTCTTCAATCACCGGCTTCACAATTCCGAACAGTATCCATCTAAGGTAAAATGGCAAAACAAAAACACTCTAGATAATTCCAGATCCAAATACCTCTGAATGTATCTTATCCTTCGGTACGCCCAGAGCCTCGAGGTCTTTCTGTTGAATTTGCATGAAGGGAATTGGACCACAGAGGTAGTAGTTCGCATTCGGAAGTAGAACCTGTTCCTTTATGCTTGGGAGATCAATGCGGCCTTTGTAGTCATAGTCTACACCTTCCTCATCTGCGCCCTCAATCTCTTCGTAGAAAATGGCTTTTGATACCTGTGGGTTCTCCTTCAGAATGTATGAAAGGTAGTTCTTCATGGCGTGGACCTTGCCGTTGCGGACGCCGTGGACGAACACCACTTGTCGGGTTTTAGCATTCTTAACTAGAGTGCCGAGCATCGAGATCATTGGGGTGAGGCCAACACCACCACTGATGAGGACGGCTGGAACGTCGCTCTCAACGTCGAGTGTGAAATCTCCGTATGGGTTGCTCACATCGATCTCGGCGCCTTCGGGGGTGTCTTGGTGGAGGACATTAGATATACGTCCGGCTGGTTTGTCGGCTCCTTGTGCTGCTTCCTTCTTCACCGAGATGCGGAAATGTTTCGCATCAGGGGCAGCGGACAAACTGTACTGGCGAGGTTGATATACACCCAGCTCAGGAACCCAGACCCTGACTGAGATATACTGTCCGGAGATGAATGGCGGTAGTTTGCCCCCATCCAAAGGCTCAAGATAAAAGGAGACAATCTCGTCACTTTCAGGGACTTTCTTCGCCACACGGAATTTGCGCCAGCCGTTCCAGCCTCCGGGAGTCTGCTCGGCTTTCTGATACAGATCCCGCTCAAAGTTGATGAAGATGTCCGCGAGTTGTTGGTATGCTGCAGCCCAAGCATCGACAATTGGGTCTGTGATTGCGTCACCGAGGACCTCCTTGAGGGATGCGAGGAGATTTTCGCCGACGATAGGATATTGGTCTGGAGTGATCCCTAAACTGGCGTGTTTATGTCCTATGCGAGAAACGGCCGTAGTCAAGGCGCCAAGGTTGTCGATATTTTCAGCATATGCCCAAACCGCGTGTGCCAGAGCTGCAGGTTGTGTGCCTGTTCCTTGATGTGCAGCATTGAAAATATTTCGCAATTCTGGATGATTGGAAAGCATCCGTTTGTAGAAATGAGTGGTTATTGCGGTACCATGCTGTGCGAGGACGGGTGCCGTTGACTTCACAATCGCCTCTTGCTCGGGAGTCAAGCCCATTTTAGGTGATGATGAGTGGAAAGAGGCTTTGGGATTAAATGTTGTTGCTGCTGCAATGACACTACCTTGGGCGGCGGTTCTCGCACTCTTTGTGGCAGTTGCGAGCGCTCGACTTATAGTGAAGCGCGCAAGCATGTCTCAATCAATAACTGTGAAGCTGTGTTGGGCATGTTGACTCGGTCTGGTCAATAGCAAGAGGTTATATATAATCAACGAGGCTCGAGGCTCTAGGGCAATATGGACAGGAAAAAATAGGAAAGTGGAGGGTTGGGATTGGTTCCAGTACGTAACAATTTTAGGGTGGTCAGGCCACATCAACATTAACAACGCATGGAGTACCGCCACAGAATCACTGATAATGTGCTACCACCACGGTATTGGTACAGAAACCTTCAAGTTTGTGTTGCAAAAGCTTGGGCAAACACTGCCAGCTCCGCGGAGTAGGAAATCAAGCGTTAGTCACTGTATTGATGCGATTACCGTCTTGGGCCTGAGTATTCCTGAACACAGAATCGTGACCAAGCAACGGTATTCGGTGAACGGAAGCATATATGAAACCTGTACGTGCTTAATGGTGAATTCTCCATTCACCGAGTAGTAGAACAGTTCATACACACCTATGCAAGGCCAGCCATTATAGACGCGTTGAAGGAAGGAAAGGATTGATGAGAATGAAGAGGAAGAGTTGGCCGCGGAAGTACACCGATTTTTAAAAGCTGTGGGGATAGAGAAATTATGAATAGGCGGGCTCCGGGGGGCATCGGAAGCCTGGGGTCAGACCACTCTCTTCTTTCCCTCCTGCCTTGAGCCAGACCACCATTCATCAGATAGAAGTTGAACGACGAAGGATTGGAACCGGGTGAGCTCCGTTGGCAAGACTAGAAAAAGCGATGGGACAAAATAGAATAGACAGAGGGCATTGGAGGCGACTGAAAGCTGATGACCCAAGGACTTCTCGCCCCGGACTCGTGCTTAACTGTGGGAACCCTGGATCCGAGGCGAGGCACTTTCGTAGGTATGGACCGGGTATCTCACCAATAAGTGAGTAATTGATTATAATCTGCCGAAAACGAGAAACCTAGGTAGGCATGCTAAACAAGACGAAAGGGATTGTCCACGGTCCGGGACGTGGCTGATGCCATGAAGAAACTCATGTCTTCTAATGCTGTATGGCCCACGATTCCATGAATCTACCTGAGACACTGGGTTTAATGGTTCGAATTTCGAAGTGGCTCAAGGCTTTCCTGATCTGTAGGTACGACATTCAATAATGACTCTGGAGTCAGACCGATGTTCTGGAACGATTATTTGTAAAGATCATATCCAATCATGGATATCTGCCGAGTGGGCGTGTTATTCCCCCCTGACCCTGGTCCTCAATCTGAGACGGATGCAATGCATTTACAAACAAAAACAGTGATTGTGTTTCTTACTAATTAGCCGGACCTTACGTCCATCGACAGTGTCGCCCTGGAAAGGTATTAGTATGTGTTGCATCAGTAGCACGTGCATTCCAGTTTACGAATGGAGATTGGTGAGCGGCTTGAGCCTCCGGATACGGTAGCAGGCTGACTAGGACAACAGGGGGACACGGGCACAACCGAAGAATGCGCAATTTGCCAATGGAGCCCCCGATGATATATTGTTCTATTAACTGTACTCAATCTAGATATGTCGACACGAGGCCAGGATGCACGCACGCAAACTTCTCTCTTTTACTCAGCTCCGCCAGACCTGACACTGGAGACTCGCTGAACTTTGGAGTCGATTTTCTTCACGGTATCAGCCACCGTGGCATGTCCTCCATCCCTGACCATAGGAGGACCTTCATAGTGGCGTCTTGCACCCAAAAACCACCAACCGGATACCAAAATGGTAAAGCCACCCCATAGCAGAGAAGCATAATTCATGGATTTGGCGTTCGTTGGTAATGCGTATGGAAAACAGTAAATCACAAACCATACAATCATGTATGAGCATGCGACACCATTGAGAGCATATCCCTTCCAGCCCTTCAACTCGAAAGGACCATAGGTTTCGATGTTCTTTCGACCAGTCAGGAGGTTCGGGAGGATCGCTGCGATGTAGGAGGAAGACGACATCAAAACGAATGAGCCGACAAAAGCGTTGAATGCTGTCGTGCTGCCGACGTAGATAGCGCCAAGGACGGTTACGAGAACGGCCACGATGACAGTTGCGTTGAAGGGCATTCCGAATCGTTCAGAAACTTTGCTAACGATCTTGGGAAACGGGACTGCTCCATCACGAGATAGAGCCCACAAAGTTCGCCCGCTGGTGATATACAATCCAACCACGCAAATGCCAATGCAGATCATAACAAGAGCCAAGAGTCCGATGGCACCATCGGCGGATCCGGTGGCTTGTCTATAGATCTCTGCAATTGGATATGGCGATTTAAGCAAGGCGTCGTAGTCGTTAATGGCGTACATAATTGCAATCAAATAAGCCAGGCCAGTGACAAATCCAATACTCACTTGGCAAAAGATGGCGATCGGGACGTTGCGTTGTGGATAAGGGATCTCTTCAGCGAGATGGGTAGTTGTGTCTGGTGTTCCCACGCTGTAAGCACCATTGAGCATACCGGCAACAAACACAAATCCACTTGGATATCCAATTTCGGCGGTCCAATCCTTCCACACAAATGCAGATGTCGCATGTCCCGGACGGCCACCTCGTCCAGGCATAACGGCGCTGAAGAGGATGTCAGACTAAATGTGACAGATTCGACGTGTGATACTTACCAGACGACCACGGTGATGATGAAACCGGCAAGGATGAAAAAGATACCGATTTGGTTTAGATAGGGCATGGCCCTGTTGAAGAAACAGACCAACGCACATGCGATCCAGGTGGTAATGACATAGGTCACGAAAACGTGCCAGGCCTCAGCAACAAAATCAGGGTGCTTCAAAGCATACATCTGTACGATAGTGTTGGACTGCAAGGCAAATCGTTAGCTTCAAACAGAATAACACTTCTGGGCGAATGCACTTACAAAAATGGCCGTCATTGAGGCAGCACCCAGAATCCAGGCGAGGGTATTCCACCAACCGGCGTAAAAACCGACAAGCCGTCCCCATTTCTTTCCAGGAGTGACACTCGCCCAATGATAGACACCGGCAGAAGAAGGAATGGCTGAGGCCAGTTCGGCTATCGAAGCCGCAACAGTCCAGTAAAATATTGAGACCACAATGAATTCATAGAGAACGCCTGGTGGGCCGCCGTTGAAGATAGCAACTAGAATAGACCCGCCGATTGCTGGCCAAACATTGCCAACGACCAAGCCAACGCCGGCTAGCGATAGGAGAGAAAAGTTCCGTTGCAGCTCCTGTACGTGGCCGGAAGCATTAACAAGGTTGCCATCGTCGGGTGTGGCTTGGGAGGAGGTCGCCGACTCCTGGTCATGAACGGGTTGTTTGGCCTCGGACATCTTGTGCAAAACGACGTGGAAAGGATAACTTGAGAAAGAAGCACGACAATGATGAACACGAGGGAATATGTACAACAATAAAGGAAAGAAGAATGATCGGCGTGTGGATAGGCCTTGATGCAAAGAACTGTTTCTAGGATGCCACGCGAGGCGAATCCATGTCAACTAACCTTGATGATCCTTACATCTGGTCCAGAGCACCAACGGGGCAGTGGAATCTGTCAGCGAAGCACAATCGAAGGGTCCTCAAGCGAATCAGGCTCGGAGATCATGGCCAGCTAGGGGGGCTGGCAGGTGTTCAGTGGCCATCCATGGGACCGGCGTCGCTTGCTGGACCAGCAAATTCCATGATTTACTGGCACCAGGGGGGAAGGGCGGAAGAGAAGCTTTGGGGAATTAAGGTAGCTCCCTCGGTGATTGACCGGCAGTCTGCGTCGAAGGCAGCAAATGGAGCTCAGTGGGGGAAAGTCAACCATGGTTCATGTTGCATACACAGGAATCGTGTGGGCGCGTGGATCCGGGTGGTGTTGTCAGTTAGTCCGAGTGCTCCGTCTCACCAAGGGGCCCTTTTTCCCTTCCCAGATATGTGGGCACGTGTGTGGGCCAAGGCTTGCCAAGCCCGCTCCCAACTCCACTACTCGCATCTGAGGGTGGCATATCGTCCTAGTCCGAGTAAGACTCAAGTGTCCATCAGAGTTCTTCACGTCGCTCACAAATCGGGTGGCACTGGCACCCATGGTTAGCTATTCATCCTCTGCATCCATCTCAGAATTTGACAGCCATTGCAGGCCTGCCAGTGGCTGCTGATAATCTACTAGTGGTTCATCGGTGCTACCATCCCGAAAAGGGGCTTCCCACTCCGCTGGGACTTTCCGCCACGCTGTGCCATGCTGGGCCACGCTGGGCCACCCCGATGTACAGCCTCCAAGCTCCTACAAAGCTCAACGCCGTCGAAGGTAGGGTATGGACGTGCCTTTCAGTCTGCGCAATCCACATCTACTACGGAGGACTCGGTCCTACTCCGTCTAGGACTCCCGCCTGATATGTATCCTTGCCCTCAAACTCTTGCAGGGGGGATCGTACCCAGCCGAGACACCTGCTCTTGACCTGTCTGACATCCCCGCGACGGTAGCCCCTCCAGTGAAAACATGTTGACAAAGCTACCGGCAATGGATTATACCCAGCTTCTCCTTACATACTGGTACCTGCATCCCGAATCTGCGGCGATGACCCTCCAGCCACTGGCAACTGCTTTGGGTGTTCTTAAGTACTACCTTGTATCAAGGTCGAGTCCTCCCGGCGGGTGCTAGCAAAGTTTTTCACGGCCCCACCCTCTCGTGAGCCGGGTGATTCTCCCACGATGCTCCTTTTCATTTGCAGAATCGGCGTTGCAGTCAGTTTGAGAATGGGTCAAACTGGATGTGTCCCAAGTCGTCCAAGGACGAGCACCATGGAGCTTGTACCAAAAGCGGACGGGTAAACTGGAGCCCGATAGCGCCTTCAGTCCCACTGCACAATGGCCTCGGAGTGCCAGAACTTACAAGTAGGTTCATGAGTCCTGGCACGGATCATATGTATCACTATTATACTCGCATTACTTCCCTAGTGCGCCCAATTACCTGCCCCATCATTGCTGTATCCGTCGAAGAAGTTATGTCTACTCAGTCCCCAAATCCAGGCTTCGTGCCAGAGTCATGGAGTTTATATAGTGTTGGAGCATTATTCATCATTTTGCGACTGTGAGTGCCTTTCGATTCATACCCATATCTGCCTCAGGTTCGGGGCACAAGATCTGATCAAATAAATGTAACAGGTATTCCAAAATCCGACGAGTCGGCATCCGGAACCTCCAACCTGATGATGGCTGCATCGCATTTGGACTGTTCGCCTATACGATGCTATGCGTCTCATTCAACGAAATGGCAACCGGTGCAGGGTCCAATTTGATGACACCTGAGGAGGAAGCTGCCTTGACGCCCGACATCATTGCTCAACGTGTGAGGGGAAGCAAATGGGTATTCGTGTCTGAACATGCTATGCTCCTCACCATTTGGAGTATGAAGGGTGCTATGCTCATTTTATACACCAGAGTCACGTAAGGTCTTTATGATAGCATGCGAGACTTAGCGGCTAATGGCAGTTGAATAGCGATGGCCTCAGGGCACGAAAACTGCTCAACGGTGTGATGGTGTGGGTTGTGCTAGCATTTATTGGTGATGAACTTGCCCTGTTCCTCATTTGTCGGCCTCTCAATCAATACTGGGCTGTACCGCCGGTCAATCGTGAGTCCTTAACTTACCCTCTCAGAACCGACACTGACTGTATCCTTCAGCACAATGCTCAACCTATGAGTATTACCAAATTGTCAATGCAGTTTTCAACATCTCCACAGACATCTTGATCCTCGCGATCGGTATCCCTCCTGTGCTCAACGCCCGACTGTCGTTTCAGCAAAAAGCAATCCTCGGTGTTATCTTCGGCATGGGAACGTTCGTCATCATTGCTGCGATCCTTCGTGCGATCTATTGCCTCGTCCCATCCCTCATATCATACGTCTACATGAATTGGTACTTCCGTGAGGCATCGGTGGCCGTCTACGTTACAACGCTGCCTGGAATATGGGTTTTCTTACGCGAGATCTTCCCTATGCTATCGAAGATCGGCACCAGCAGAAAGGGCACGAAACCAACTTCATATGGAAACACAAATAATTGGCCAAATCACTCCAGCAAACCTACCCGTAGCAACAACAATCCCAACAACACAAACTTTTCCAAAGAATATGACCTTGATCTCGACACATATCCCATCAGCAAGTCGATGGTCACGACCTCAGAGCAAGAGCTCGAGCGGGGAGGATCACATCAAGATGAAATACACGGAGATGGTTCCTCCACCAGCTCCACCAGATACAACCGAGCCGTCAATGAGATTAGAAGGGATGTTACATTCACGGTCGAGCACATGACCATTGACAAGCACTGAACATAATAATTCCAATTTGGGAGGACCAGACGTGGTCAATAACTCAATCCCTCGGAAATTCACGATACACAACTGAGCAGCAAAACAGTCTGCGAATACCTTTTGTACCAAAACGCCCCCTTGGGACGCTCCAAAATGTCCTTCTACGTGTGCAGGCGGAATGATCATGTTGCATGAATAGACTAGCATTTACTTACTTTTGACGAATAGCTACAAGGAGAATTGGGATATCTCAACTGCATAGCGTGCGAGTGCTCCGTGCTCGTACTGAGTTCTCCTTAGCGTACTGCCATGCCTCAACAAGATGCGCAAAGATTGATTTGAAACAATGTGTCTCTTGGGTGGCTGGGAATTGGACCATCTGTAAGCTGCCGAGATTGGCCGTTATTAGTTGCCAGATTGCTCGACACCCCGCAATTGACATGGTGCTGGTCGGTGCTCCTCTCAGCCAGCAGCCTTCTAGAACCTGGTAGGTGCCTGGTAGGTGAGGCACGAGCTGTTTCCTGGCTCTTGTAGCGAATACATCCAGAGCCAGAGACCAAGATCACTAGCTTAGGCTAGCTAAGGGCACACGCCAACATACTCTGTTTGAACCCTAAGAAACCCTTCGTTGGATGTGCCTCTGTGCAGATACCTAGAAGGGTGACCGGGCCTTGGTATCTCGTATTTTTGCGAGGTAGCCAACCACTGCTGACTCTACCAAGTCGACTCCTCCAAAGTCAGAAGAAGAGTCACTGTCTCGCTACCGTTCGCGCTAAGCAAACTATCGTCAACGACGAGTAAACTTGCTTGAATTTCTGTGCACCCCCTTAGCCCTCTCAGCCTCAGGCCACCTAGCTCGCTGGTCCAACTTTAGCATGCCAAGAAGAGCACTTGCGAGTAGAGCGCCGTGGAAAGTTGGCGCCGGTTTGTTTCGTATGAATCTTTGCTCGACAAGGAAGGTATGTCGGCTGTTGATCTGAGATCTTCACAAAGAGGTAATGATCTGCAACGGGCATGGTCTTGGTTTGTTATTAGTTAGATTGCTTTCTGGATCAGGCGGGGCAAATTGTCGACTGATGAACCGTTACATGTGTCTCGGTACCGCGCCCTTACAAGACTCCAACGTCTCCACTGGAGGTGGAAAACCCAAGTGCCGAAGTGCCAATAAATACCACTATAAGGCTAAATAAATAACGTCATTCGTTGGGCCCCCCCGATCTCGCTTTGAACGACCTCTTCATCCAACAGCCGGAAAACTGAATTGGAGAAACAATGAATTGGAGAAAGAATGTACTCCGTACTTCATGTAAGTTTGAGGAAATCGGGATAGTCACTAGGTACCCTGAGTAAGGCTACATACCCCTTGCCGCCAAATCATCAGCAGCAGGCTTAAAATCCTACCACTGGCATATATCAGCCGAAAGATCGTCGTATGTGACATTTAGCTGCCCACACGAATATCATCATTTCCAGATTCGATAATTCACCACAATCATGCTCGTCCTCACTGGCACAACGGGCCATCTAGGATCACGGGTGCTCGACGCCCTCTTGGACCTCAACCTAATACCCGCATCCAAACTAATCATATCCTCAAGTAACCCGGAAAAAGTTTCTTCACGGGCGAAGGATGCCGGAATTGAGATCCGAAAGGGCGATTTCACGTCTCCTGAATCACTAACCTCCTCATTTCAGGGCGCCGACGCGCTGTTTCTGGTGTCGTACCCATCACCCGCCGTGGACCGTTGGCACCATCACAAGAGAGCGATCGACGCGGCGAAGTCGTCCGGCGTCAAGACGATCATCTACACAAGCCTGATGTTCGGTGGAGAGACCGGGCTGCAATCCGTTGCCGGTGTGCAGGAGGCGCACATCAAGACCATCGAGTACCTGTCGCAGAGCGGGCTGCCGCATGTGATTATCCGGGAAGGGATCTACGCAGAGAGCTGGTGGCTGTACGCCGGATACCAGTCCCAAAAATTTGCCAAGGGAGAGCAGAGCGACCTGCGCTTCGTGATCCCCAACGACGGGCCCGTGGCTTGGGTCTCGTGGGATGATTTGGGTGAGGGCACGGCGAGGATCCTCGCTAATTATCAGCGATATATCGGGCAGACCTTGCGCCTGACGGGACCAAAAGCAATTACGATCTCGGATGTCGCGAGCATAGTCGAAAAGTATTCGGGCAGGAAAGTTGAGGTGGTGCTGGTGGGGAACGAGGAGGCGGAGCGGTATCATAAATTCGAGAAGAAGAGCTTACCTGAACAGAGTTTCTGGATCATTGAGAGCTGGGTGGGATGGTATGATGCACTGGCGAAGGGCGAAACCGCAACGGTTGATCCTTTTCTAGAGACCTTGTTGGGCAGAAAGCCACGGGGGATGGAGGAGACAGCAGGAACCCTTTTCACACCAGTTTAGTTCAATAGATAGAGAAGGGAATGGGCAGTCGGATAAATTTCGTGAAAGCATAATATTATCACAAATCTGAATAAGTCTTTCCTTAATCAAAACGAATCTTCCGTCGTCTCCAGCCTTGGATCAATAGCCAGGGTGTGGAACAAGGACGGAGCAATACTAGTGGATGCTCTTCGTTCAAAACGACCATAAGTACAAGCACAACGCTTAATTATGCAATGAACCAAAGCAGGTGCGACAATATCACAAACCCAGTACGCTCTTCAGCACAGTCCGTAACTTGCTCTCACAGTCAGCCTCCAACTCGAATGACCGCCATGCGATGAACCGATCTGGCCGTACAAGAATGCAGCCATCTTCTTCGACTTCTCGTCTTGACTCCCTAAATTATTTTGTCAGTACAAGTTGTAACTGGAAAGAGATTATCAATATTGAACTTACCAATCCCGATAGACGTCCACCCACTCCTGGCCCCAGCCAATGCTATGCGCATTGATCTCTAGCCCCAGCTCCTTGCCGACCTTTGCAGCGGCCTCGAGCCATTTCTCGCCTCCAATTCCCGTCAGGAGTGAGAACTTGCCGTGGCCGGCGAGATCGATGGTGGATATTTGGTTCTTTAGAGGCATCGACTTATTTAGCCATGCATGGGGCAATCGGTGTCCTGGGTACGTGCTGACACGATGTTGGAGGATCGGGTCTTCTGGCCACTCGGGTTTGCTCCTGCCTGCTTTTACCTCGTCGGGGAGGTAAACCGCAGTCGAGTTGTATTGGTGGTTCATTTCAACGCCAATACCGTGGAATTCGTGGCTTGTGCCTTCAATGGCGGCGTTGACTCTCTTCCTCCGCTCGCGAGCCTCTGGTGTGGCTGTCTTGAGACTGTTGAGGATCTTCATGCGTTGTTCGGGTGTCTCTTCCATCAATCCCATTTCCTTCCACACTGGAATGTGGTCCCGAATACCCTGGTTCGCACGGGTGACAATACCCAGGCCTACAGGTTGCCGCTCGGGGCTGTAGCTTTCTAATAGTGAGGGCGACGCGAGGCCTTGCTCGACATATTTGACCTTCCATGCTAGGTTGAATGCATCTTGAACGCATGTGTTGGAACCCAAGCCGTTGAAAGGCGGGTGCCTGTGTACGGCGTCTCCCAAACAGAAGATGTTGCCATCGGAGTAGTACTGGGCGACGATCTCGTTGATGTTCCATTTAGAGACATCAAGGATTTCGATCGGGAGATCGTCACGGCCGACGATCTGTCTACATCTTTGAAGATATTGTTCACGTGTAGGCTCTTTCCACTCGGCACCTGGCTTGGGGAAGAGAATGAACATCCACCTACAAGAATCAGTCAGTATATTGGGTAAAGCAGCATATGTGTCTTAAGGGAAAGTCATACTCATGCCATGGCTTGACCATTCTGATCAACCCACTCCATGCAAAGTCCGGGTACTCCTGATCGGGTTGGAAAACCCAGTGCAAGTTCCCTTTCCTAGCCTCGACATATTCACTGAGATCGACTTTGACCAAAACATTGAGTGCCAATCCTTGACCCGGTTTCTTGATCATCGGAATCTCCAACTGGCGAACGATATTACTCCGTGCGCCGTCGGCGCCGAATAGATATTTGGAGCGGACGAAATACTCAGCCTTGGTGAGATCATCCCTTAGGCGACTGAGAAGTTTGCCATCGGCTTCTCTCACGAATTCGACAAAGCTAGTTCGAAATCTCACGTCCCAGCCTTGCGAAGCGGCCCTTTGTACGACGATTGGCTCAAAAAGAGTCTGTGGTAGGTCCACGTGACGGCAAGGGCTTGCGCCATCGTAATCAGCCCGTCGTTTAGGGTCGTTACCCCACGAATAGATGCGGCCATACTCCTCGCCTGTCATATCGTGGCACCATCGTGTATGCACCATGCAGTCGCCTTCCACAGCTTTTGCTATACATTCCTGCTCCAGGTCAATGTCTCGCAAACACTCTAATGCTGCTGGGTTGGTTATATGTGCACGTGGTCCCTGCGATGTCGTAGCTGCAGCCGAAATCATAAGTCCCGTCATCGAATATGGCGGTTGTGAGAAAAAGGACGCTAGAGAGGCACCTGCTGGACCAGTGCCTACAATCAGCAGTGGCACTTCGATGATCTCCTGGCCATGTTGAGTGGTGCCATTCAGCACTGGAAGACCCATTGAACCCATGATCCTGGGGTAAACCGTAAGACTAGTTCTGTGTGATTTTAAAATGGGCGCAGTGGTCGCTTTGGATTTTTGGAGACTCAACAAGATTGATGAAGGTAAAAAGCCCGCACAAGATGACAAGAATCTACACACCATCGGCCCAATGGATGTGCCTTCGAATGATATATATCCCTACCAACGCGAAGGTGAGAAACGGTGGCTCGGAAATACCCCCTTTCCCCGGACCCGGAAAAACACCCAGGGGCGGGAAGGATTCAAGAAGTGGGCACTGGGGTGGATGCAGCGAAATCTCCCCGTTGACGAGTTACGTTCCGGTTGTGGCCATTGAAATACGGGACATTTGCCAGGAGGGTCTTAGGGGCGGGCCCTATGGTTGTGGTGATGGCGGAAATCAATCCTGGTTTCTGAAGGTCTCGCCTCCAGCCATGGTACCAGATTGGAGATGACCCCTTCCACAGGTGGACTGACATCATGACTGAAGATGGATTTGCTATACGAGCGTCTCTCGTATGTTTCTTGTTCAACGTCCTGAACTTTGGGTTTCAAAGCATCTAGTAAGCATCTAGGACCCCCTTTCAGTGCCGTAGCCAGCGGGGGATGAGGGCGGTTCTACGCTCGAGAGGTTGTCGGTATGCATGTGTTTTCGTGGACAGAATCAAGCGGGTGCGAACAGCAAACGAGCTGAGGTGAATGGGATCAAGCAAGGACTTCTGAAAGTATCAAATAAGTCTGACCTTACAAGCGTTGGGTATGCGGAGAGGTTACTAAGTCCTTCGATATCTACCTAGATAGGGAAAGATGATACCTGTGGGTAGGAAACGACTCTGTTCTAGTCGAGGTACGAAAGGAACATTACCAGGTGATTTGTGAAGGTGCTTTGGCTTGATCTCTGACAAGAACCAAGTCCACACAGCCTGGCTCTTTTTCACACGGGCAAAACGAAACGTTTTCCTTTTGCCTATTTGTCCCCCGATACGAAGTCTACATGTAGTAAGGCCGACTTGAATTTTGGAGAACACGGAGTACTCCCTCCCACCACGAGAGTCACGTGGAAATGTACTGGGGGGTTAATCATGACATCATCGGAGCCGACATCCATCCCTGCTCTTCTCCGACTCAAGCAACTTCCTCTTGCCTTCGACGGAGACTCTCAGAAACACTTCACAGCTTACAGCTGTCGAAAAGGAAGAATAGCCAGATCAATCGAAAGGAGATTGAGCACTCTCATTTTACCTAGGACGAAGACAAGCTTCTGACACCAGCACCTGACGCCCGCCCCACCGCTCCCTAGCCCAGCTCATCTGTCCCTCCACCCACTACAACCATGCTCCTCCGAACAGCCATCCGCCCTGCGATAGCCCTTCCTCTGTCCAGGGGGATCTTATCCAGACCCGCTCTTATTGCCTTCGGACTATCTATATCCGTTCCGTTCCTGCAGCCTCGTCCTGTTGTGCGCCTCGACACCTCCCCGTACAGCCCCCCATCTGACTCTGCGCCATTCAGCAGCTCACCATACTCACACTCACGCGACGCGAAGACCCCATTGACGAAGGATGGAAGGACGCTGAACCCTGCGGCCGTCAAGCAGATCAGTCTAGGTGCGATACTCGGCCTGGGCGCTGGCGTGCTGGTCAGCGCGTTTTCGACCAGTTTAACCCTGCTGATTGGGCTGGGGATCGTACTTTCACAGGTATGTTTAAGCATGCCGCCGGCTATTGGGCAACCCAAGTTCAAGAAGCGAATCGTAGCTAACACATATCGGTATGGTTGATAGATCGCGGCTCGAAAGGGATACAATGTGATCCCCGTCGAACGGATACAGCGCTATGTCAAGGGCATCAATCTCCGCAGCGCCATCAATGATAATATCGCCTTCAAGATCAGTTTCGGCCTGATGTTCGCATTGTCTGCCTTTGGAGAATTCTAAGATCCCTCTCCCCATGATAGATGGCCCTGACGCGTGGGCTTCCCGCCCATATTTTCGTCCACCCTGCATGATGGAGTGGGGTGGATGTCACCGAGGTCCATCTACAAAAGTTGAGGGGGCCCCTTACATCTATCTGCACATAGTAATTACCGGTGGAGCCAAAAAGCTGCATCCCTGTACAGTTTTGGCTCCTTGAGAAGCGATGTATATGTACCATCGCTGTAGGGTACAATTTTTTACTACTCTTCAGACATACACGTAGGTCATAGTCTACTGAAGTGTCTGCTCTAACGATCCAATGGGCAGATTCGTGCTTGTATTTGAAAGTTGCTGTTAATTCAAGCTAGCTTGTCATTAAAAGGTAGCCTTTAGTGATATGACTACGTACTCGTAACTAGCTATGCTGTAGCAACGAGGTGGGGCTAGGCCAAATGAGAGTCGACGTAGCCAGTGGGGATATGTCTGCTTGGGCTTGTAGAGCCAAAAAGTAAACGTGACTTTTAAAGTCTTCAGGATGCTCTGCAATGGCTGGTCACAGTCTCACATCGCCATTATTGGGAATGCAGTACTTGGTTGGATGATTTCAAGATCCTCGTATTACCCGAATTTGAGCGAGTGACGCCTCAAGCCCAAACTACTTCTTCGTCACGTTCCCGCTTGGAGAAGTGTAGGTGGAAGATCCATTTCCGGAGTTATGGTAGGTGCTTCCATTGGCATTGGAGTAGTAGTAAGAGCCGTCTGTGCAACATCTCAGTGACTTCCTGTGGGGAGGAGGATGGTGGAATCTTACCGGTGTTGGAATAGTGATATGCATGGCCGCCTGGCTGTGATCGGGTGTCATACGAGTTGCCCTTTATGAGTACGTGATGAGCTTGAGATGTGCACATGAGAGGGGTGTGTGTCATTCCTCATACCTGACTATTGGTTCCAGAACCTGTAGTTGTGTAAGGGTGATAGGAAGAGTTGGACGAACTGCCGCCGTTGCCGCTCTGCTTGCCAGACATACTTGCGTTGATGGCTGCTAGAAGGTTTGAGGAGGGGGAATCAGGACGAGGTCAATAGGATGGGTTACCAAGGTGGCACAGAAGGAGGGGCTTCATCCAATTGCTTGGAAGTTGGCGTCTTGAAAGACTAAATAGGGAAACTGCTGCCCCCGGCTTCTTCCACAGCCTCACTTACGAGCGCGGACGTGGCTGCCCCGCGAAGTCCCTGGTTCGATACGCGTGTTCACGTGAGCGAGCATCACGTGTCTTCAGCCTGAGCGACACCAATTCTCCATCATGGCTTCTCTGTCCTGACTCCTAACCTCCTCCCGCACCTTGTGGTCTGCCTCAGCTCGACCTGTAGTCTACAGTGGTCGATTTTACTTATAAGGGGCCAACGCGGAACGGCCTTTGGAAAATTATTTCAAGGTTACATCTCCCAACGCGCACCCCAGACTCCTAGGTAGGAATGACTTGGTTGCAGCCCTTCTCAACACCAGTTCTGATTCTTGAATATCAAAACGGTCCATCGTCAGTGGCCACCAAATCACTCTCAGCTGTGCAGTACTTGACGACTCTAGCTCAAACCATCTGCTTGTAAGCGAAGGCTACCTTTCAAAGTCCATTTGTGAGTCTAAAATTGTGCTGGAGGTTCTACCCACCCGCTAAAACAGGTCTACCATCAAACATGCGTTAGCGAACAGCAATGACTAGTATTAGCCCACGAAGGGCCTGTGGTCAGATGAGCCTCATCTCCAAGGAGGGTGTTAAAGTTCTTCAATCTTTTTGATTGTCCGGATCACGACTTCATCCAATGGGAGTTGGTTGCCTGACCAGGCAGACGCTACCCTCCCTCACAACCGGTCAGGAAAATCCAACAATCACGAAGAAAAACTATTTGACCATCCAATGGCAGCGACAGGTCTGCTTATATATCGCAGTCCCGTGCCTCTTCTCTCGTGCGCGGTCTTTTCCTCGGCACTATGAGTGGCTGTTCATCCCCTGTTCCCATTCATTTTCTCTGAAATATCGCACTAATGGGCAAAGTATACTAGTAAAAGATGAAATCTATAGGAAGTATTCTAGAGATGGACCAGGTTAGTCTGCTCGGCTTTCATGGCTTCTATGGCTTCTAGGCTCGTTTGAACTTTGGACTTTTGTGTGAATCCATGTCCGTCTCCCGTTACCGGCTGCAATTCTGTGACATAGGGTCTAACGGCTCATCCCTGCGCCCCTGACTATTTGTCGAATCCCGCCTGTGGTATTCAATCAACGGTTTCTCATGGCTAGTTACCTGTGAACGGCTGAATCCAATGATTCACAATGCTGGAATAGGGTCCTATTGGTGATGAGCTCTTAGCAATCGACACACAGCCTCCAATAGCACTCACTACCCGACCGCCGCGATTTCGCTGAAAATGCCTCAACAAGGCGGATCGTCAGTTGCGGTAAAATGTAATAAGAGTTCCAGCGTGCCTGCCTACCATCACGGTTACTTTCGTCCTCCTTTACCCTTCGATAGACTGATAACGAATAACGAAACGAAGCTCCCAGTCGATCTCCGCCATGTGGTTTGTCTCACTCGGATACTGATTTGGATTTGGTCTTGCTAACGTACTTGCATCAGTTTTGCGCAGCTTCAAAATACTACCATCCTCGAGGCGGTTCCTTCTCTCGATGAAAGACTACAGCAATCCACCGCAATCAATAGCCATATCGAGGAGCACCATGAAGAATACATCTTCAATCGGCCAGAATGGATCTCAATCTCGCATTCGCTGCCTTCTTCCCATTATATCATAACTCATCCGCAGTCATGGTACTGTTGCAGATGTGGAGAGGGCCCGTACAATGTTAAACTTGTTCCAAAATGCATCAATTGTGAAAAGATACGCTGCAGTAACTGTACCGTCGAAAACAAGTGACGATCGATGCACGACGGTCCACCAATGCTGACTATCCTTAAGTAAGGATTAGCTGAGATAGGGTCCGTCCATAACCTCAACGGCTAGGCCACTTTATGTATCCTACCTGAGACGACCTGATAGACCCATCTTTACCATGCTGCTTACTAGGGATACTCAATCTATCTGGATCTGAGCGCATCCCTGTAATTGGCCTTGAGTTGGGATCGCAGGCTTGCAATCAGGGCAAGTATCCCGACGACAGAACCCGAAAGATCCACAGTGCCCTTCAAACTCCAGGAGATAACAGGACTAGGACTTGAACCCCGGAAGATTGGTCAGCAGAATTGTTGCTGTTGTCGTACGGTGTCACGGCAGACGTTTGATGTTGGATTGGAGGAGACATGTCAACTGTCATGGAGGTATGAAAGCGTCTTTTATGCAGAGGATAGTACAAGTTTAGGGTTGAATGGAAGCTAGTATTCTCAATATTAGGAGAGCCTGCCTCCTGGATCCCTGATCGATATCAACAAAATTAGCATGGGTATTTCGGATTCGATTCTATCTAGGAAAGGCTTACTCCTAGGCTGCGTGGTTAGGGGAGAGCTTGGTTTCCTTCATTGTCTTTATGAGCCGGGATGCAAACAGCTGTGTTCCCAAAGTGCGGCAATATGCAACCTATTAGTAACACAAGATACGCTTCC
>Ga0105239_10001419_pt1 | contig 31972 bp, 12 predicted proteins | sample KBSC44metaG_FD_92761 | JGI IMG/M metagenome (GOLD analysis project Ga0105239, IMG submission 92761) | Corn rhizosphere microbial communities from Kellogg Biological Station, Michigan, USA - KBS C4-4 metaG | ecosystem: Host-associated > Plants > Roots > Rhizosphere > Soil | place: Michigan, USA...
GCCAACCCCGGCGGGGATGGCCGGGAGAAAACGATGGGCGAAAAGGTGCGGCCGCCGGACCGCGAAATTGTCCGGGAAGGCATGAAACTGTCGCGGATTCTCACGCGCGCCGCCTTCGAAAATGCCATCGTCATCAATTCGGCCATCGGGGGGAGCACCAATTTTATCATCCATTTACTGGCCATCGCCGGCAGGATAGGGGTGGAGCTGACGCTGGCGGACCTCGATATTTTCGGCAGCAAAGTGCCGCTGCTGGTAAATCTCAAACCATCCGGTAAATACCTGATGGAGGACTTTTATTATGCCGGTGGGTTGCCCGTCGTCATCCGCGAGATGCACTCCCGGCTGCACAACGATGCGCTTACCGTCAATGGGAAGAGCATCGGCGACAACAATGCCACAGCGCCTTGTTACAATGAGGATGTCATCACACCCGTTGGGCGCCCCTTGCAACAGGAGGCCGGTGTCGCCGTGCTGAAGGGCAACTTGTGCACACAAGGCGCGGTCATCAAACCCTCGGCCGCCTCCAACCATTTGTTAAAGCACCGTGGCCGGGCCGTGGTATTCGAAAGCATGGAGGATTATCATGCGCGGATCGACGATCCCGGGCTGGATATCGACGAGCATTGCGTCATCGTCTTAAAGGGCGTCGGCCCGGTAGGTTATCCCGGAATGCCCGAGGTGGGCAACGTAGACCTGCCCATGAAGCTGTTGCAAAAAGGCGTCCGGGATATGATCCGCATCTCCGACGGCCGAATGAGCGGCACCGCAGGCGGGACGGTGATCTTGCATGTCTCGCCGGAATCTGCGGTGGGTGGCTTGCTGGCCTTGGTGAAGGACGGCGATATGATCGAACTGGACGTAGAGGCCAGACGGCTGCACCTGGATATCGGCGAGGACGAACTGGCCGCGCGCAAAGCCCGGTGGACGCCGCCCGAACCGAGGGCGACCCGCGGCTACGTCCGGTTTTATATCGACCATGTCCAACAAGCGCACCTCGGCGCCGATCTGGATCATTTGCGCGGCGGATCAGGTGATAAGGTGGACAGGGATCTGCACTAAAAAACAAATTACGCAATCGATTGCAAATCTCCCAATAATACCTAACTTGATCCACATGAAAAAAACGATTCTTGCCTGCTACATCCTCACCTTTCTTTCAACCCCCGGATTCGCCCAAACAGCCACCATAAAGATCGACGTCGACCGGGTCGTATCGGAAATAGATCCAAAGATTTATGGAGTTTTCATGGAGCCGATCCATTTCAACGGCCGCCGCATGGGTCTTCCCGACTCGGTCGAATTCAATACCCTTTACGGCAATTTGTACGATCCCAAATCCCCGCTCGCCGATGAGAATGGCTTCCGGAAAGATTATATAGAGGCCATGCGCGAATTAAAGATCACCAACATGCGCTGGCCCGGCGGCAACTTCCTGATGGGCTACGACTGGAAAGACGGCATCGGCCCGAAAGAACAACGGCCAACCCGCATCAATCTCGCCTGGGGCGGACCAGAAACTAACCAGGTCGGCACCGATGAATGGATGGCCCTGAACAAATCCATCGGCAGTGAAAATATCGTCTGTGTCAACCTCGGTCTCGGCTCCATTCTCGACGCGGCCTATTGGGTCGAATACTGCAATTACAAGAAAGGCTCCTACTATTCCGACCTGAGAATAAAGAACGGCCACCCCGATCCCTATCATGTCAAACTCTGGGACCTTGGCAACGAAGTAGACGGACTCCCCTGGGAACTCGGCCACAAGAACGCCGAAGATTATGTCGAGACCGCAAGAGAAGCCGCAAAAGCCATGCGCTCCGTCGATCCGTCCATAAAATTCGTCGCCTCTGGCTCGTCTTACTATGAACCAACCAATAAATGGTTCGAGTGGAACCGCAAAGTGCTGGAAGGCATCGGTGACAAGATTGATTACCTTTCGATCCACCGGTATTGGGAAGGCGGCTCACCCGACAACTATTACAACTACATGGGCAACGGCGCCATGGATTTCGACGAAAAAATAAGTCTGGTAGCCGCCCAGATCCGCGAAGCAAGGGCCAAAATGGGTTTTAAAAATCCGATCCATCTTTCCGTCGACGAATGGGGCGCCTTCGCCCGGAATTTCATGTCCGTTCTACCCATTGCCCAATGCCTCAATTCCTTCGTCCGCCACGCAGATGTAGTAAAGATGGGAAACTTCACAATGTTGACCTCCCTCTTATCGTCCGATCCCCGCAACGGCACCTTCAAGTCCCCCGTCTTCCATACGTTCAAACTGTTCTCCAACAACTGTCTCGGTTCCTCCGTCGACGCCTTTGTCGCCTGCGACACCTTTGGAACGGACAAATACCGGGGTATTCCCTATCTTGACGTTACGGCGGTCTACACCAAAGCAACCGGCGCCCTCTACATCAATGTCATAAACCGCCACCAATCCCTGGCGATCACCACCGACATCCTGGCCGCTACCGGCAATTTCTCCGGCAAGGCCGAAGCGAGTATCATCAACAGCGACGATCTCAAAGCCCCTTTCAGTTATGACAAACGATCGCTGTATGCCCCGGTCACGGAACCCGTTAAGATCAACGGCAACAAAGGGCAATATGCCTTCCCGCCACACTCATTCACGCAAATAAAAGTGACCATAAACAAATTAAAGTAACCATAAACAGAACAAAATAACCATGAAACCGAAGCAACTACTCCTATGCTCTTTGGCTGTCCTGGCCGGCAATCTCGGCCTGGCCCAGGACATCAAAGAAGATTTCAAGCCATCCGTTTTGAACCAGCCCGGGCAACCCTACCCGCAGGTGAACTCGCAGGGTTACGCCCGGTTCAGGATAGTGGCGCCCACTGCCGACAGTGTCAGAGTAAGCCTGGGATTAGGGGGCAAAGGCGGTACGCTTCTCACAAAGGGGGAGGACGGCGCCTTTACCGGCACCACCGCCGGCCCGATGGATGAAGGGTTTCACTACTACCACGTCACCGTCGACGGCGGTATCTTCAACGACCCCGGTACGATCAACTTCTACGGTTCGACCCGCTGGGAAAGCGGCATCGAGATCCCAGCGCACGACCAGGATTTTTATGCATTGAAAGACGTCGAGCACGGCAATGTCGTCGAGGTACTCTTTCCTTCCAAAAGCACGAATACATCGCGGCGGGCATTCGTGTACACCCCTCCGGGCTATGGCAAAGAGGTAAACAAGCGATACCCGGTCCTCTACCTGCAGCATGGTTGGGGCGAAGACGAAACCGCCTGGAGCAACCAGGGACATGCCAACCTGATCATGGATAACCTCATCGCGGCCGGAAAATGCAAGCCCTTCATCATCGTGATGACCTATGGTATCACCAACCAGTTAAGATTTGGCCACATGAGGGAATTCAAGATCGATACCTTTCAAACCGTCCTCACAGACGAACTGATTCCCTACATCGATTCCCATTTCCGCACCCTCGCCAACCGCGAGAACAGGGCCATGGCCGGCCTTTCCATGGGCGGCATGGAAACCCACACGATAACCTTGAATAAACCGGAAGTCTTCTCGCAATACGCATTATTGAGCGGCGGCGTCTATACCCCCGATGAACTGAAAGATAAAGCAAAACCCAAATTGATCTTCATCAGCTGCGGCAGCCGCGAAAACCCCGACCGGGTCAAACAGGCGGCAGACGCCCTGAAACAGGCCGGTTACAACGCGGTTTCTTTTGTGTCGGAAAACACCGCGCACGAGTTCCTTACCTGGCGGCGTAGCCTCTACCAGCTCGCACCGCTGCTTTTTAAATGAACCGATTTTACCCCAAAAAAGCGAGAATTGTACCCCTTGACTAACAATTCATCCCCCTTTTTTGTGAATTAGCCCACCCTTCCTTCTGTGTCGGTGGGCTAATTTTGGCCACTATGCGGCTTTCAATTGCTTTTGCCATTCTACTCCTTTTGGGTTTACAGCCGGCGTTTGCCCAACACAATTTACACGATCCGTCAAATCGACCGTTAAGGGTCTATAATACCAGGCGCATCTCATCTTCGGAAAGGCCGGTTATCGATGGCAGGTTAAAGGATGACTGCTGGAAGGCAGGGGACTGGGCCGGCAATTACACGCAATGGATTCCCAATGAAGGCGCCTCACCGTCACAGCCGACACAGCTGAAGATTCTTTATGATGATAAAAACATATACGTGGCTATCCGCGCCCATGACAGCATGCCCGCAAAGATCATTCGCAAAACAGGAAGACGCGACGAATTTACCGGCGATATGGTGGGCGTTTCCTTTGATAGCTATCACGATCACCGTACGGGATTCGAGTTCGACGTTTCCGCGGGGGGACAGAAGGTCGATCTGCTCATAACCAACCCCGCGAATGCCGATAATAGCTGGAATGCCGTTTGGTATGTAAAAACGTCCCGGGAAGATTCCGCCTGGACGGCGGAATTCAGGATCCCGCTGAGCCAGCTTCGCTACAGTAGAGACTCCGTACAGGTTTGGGGGCTCCACAGCTGGAGATGGATCGAACGTTTACAACAGGAGAGCGATTGGGAGCCGCAGTCCTCGACCGGGCCGGGCATGTTGTATCTGTTCGGTGAGCTTCATGGGATACAGGGATTATCACGATCGCGAAGGTTTGAGATCATGCCCTATATGCTTGGGAAGCTCAATACTTTTGAGAAACAGCCGGGCAATCCATTTGCCGGCAAAGGCCGAAGGTGGTTTGGCAACGCAGGGCTTGATGCAAAGATAGGGGTGGCAAGTAATTTCACGGTGGATCTTACCGTGAACCCGGATTTTGGACAAGTGGAGTCCGACCCTTCCGTAATGAACCTTTCCGCGTTTGAGACTTTTTATGAAGAGAAACGTCCTTTCTTCCTGGAAGGCAAGAATATCTTCAGTTTCGACTTTGATAATTCAAGCATGTTTTACAGCCGGCGGATCGGGCACGCTCCCTCTTTTTATCCCACCCTGAACAAGGACCAGTTTATGCGCTATCCCGACAATACCGCTATACTTGGTGCTGCAAAACTGAGCGGTAAAAATGCCAAAGGGTTTTCGATCGGTATTTTGCAAAGCCTCACGGCATCCGGATATGCCGGCATTGATTCTTCAGGCAACAGGAAAAGAATAGAAGTGGAACCGCTGACGAATTATTCCCTTGTGAGAGCCCAGCAGGATTATCATCAAGGAAATACGGTGCTTGGAGGGATCTTTACTTCTACGAACCGGTTCCTGGGGCCGCCACAGCTGAATTTTATCAACCGGAATGCTTATACAGCCGGGGTCGATCTGCTCCATCAATGGCACGATAAGGAATATTACCTGGATGTAAAGCTGGCAGGGAGTAGCATAAACGGCAGCCGGGAGGCCATCGCCGGCCTTCAACAATCCTCGGCTCGTTATTATCAACGGCCGGATGCCCATTATTTGCATTTTGACTCCGCCGCCGGCATGCTGTCCGGTAGCGGCGGAAGCATCAGGATCGGGAAAGGCAGCAAGGGACTCTGGCGTTATTCCACTGAACTGATCTGGCGGTCCCCGGGATTCGACCTCAACGATATGGGCTATATGCAAATGGCTGACGTCGTCAAACAAAAGAACTCCGTCTATTTTTTTGTCAATAGGCCGGTATCCGTTTTTCGCACGTATAATATTTCATTGTCGGAAACAAATAACTGGGACTTCGGCGGCAGATACCTGTCGTCCGCTGCCAACCTCGGCGTGTATCTCGAGTTCCTGAATAAATGGGCCTTGAATGCCTCCTCCGCCTATACTCCTCAATCCATGGATACCCGGATCCTGCGGGGCGGCAGCGCCATGCTGGTGCCTTCTGTCCTGGATAACAATCTTTATGTGAAGACCGATCCCTCCAGGAAATTGTTTTTTGAACTGAATTCGGAGTTGTCCGTCTCAGGCTACAACAGCGCCCGGTACTATTCCGTTCAGCCGGGAATCAGATACACCCCGGTCAACACGATTAAACTGTCGGCAAGTTTCAATTATTCCGCCAATAGAAACGATTGGCAATACATCGCAACTGCCGGCGGTGGCAGCGCACCGGCATACATCCTTGGGCGGATCGACCAACATACCATGGCGATCACTTTCAGGGCCGATTATAACATAACTCCCGAGATATCGATCCAGTACTACGGAAGCCCCTTTGTTACGGTAGGAAAATACTCGGAGTTCAAAAGGGTCACCGACCCCCAGGCAAACATTTATTATCACCGGTTTACAACAATAAGTCCTACCGATTATAGCTTCGCCAACCCCAATTTCGATTTTAGCCAGTTTCGTTCCAACCTGGTCTTCCGCTGGGAGTACCGGCCCGGATCTCTATTCAATTTTGTCTGGTCGCAGGACAGAACGGCATTTATCCAACCGGGCGAGCAGGTTTTGGCCAAGGCGATGAGCGGTTTGAATGACATCTTTCCCAACAACATTTTTCTTATAAAATTTAATTATTGGTTTTCAATATGACTATTAGAAATATACTATTTTCCCTGCTGCTCACCGGTACGGCAAATGCGCAGGAAGCAACAATCGGCAACCTGGTCAACCAAATGACATTGCAGGAAAAAGTGAGTCTCCTTCACGCGAATTCTAAATTTTATGTTTCCGGGATAAAGCGGCTGGGTATCCCCGAATGGGCATTGAGTGACGGACCTCACGGCGTCCGGGCGGAGATCGATCGGGATGACTGGGCTTATGCCGGATGGACAAACGATTCTGCCACCTGTTTTCCGCCGGGTACCGCCCTTGCGGCGACCTGGAATCCCGGACTGGCGTATGAACGGGGGCTTGTGCTCGGGGAAGAGGCCCGCTATCGTAAAAAAGATATTTTATTGGGCCCCGGGATCAACATTATCCGTTCGCCCTTGTGCGGACGGAATTTTGAATACATGAGCGAAGATCCCCTGCTTATTTCAAAGATGGCCGTTGCGTATATTAAGGCCTTGCAATCAAAAGATGTGGCGGTCAGTGTAAAACATTGGCTGGCCAATAACCAGGAAACACACCGGGACTCCATTGACGTACAGATGAGCGAGAGGGCCTTGCGTGAGATCTACCTGCCCGGGTTTAAGGCCTCCATTGTGGAGGGCGGCGCTCTTACCGTGATGGCGGCCTACAACCGGTTCCGCGGCGATTGGTGTTCCGAAAACGAATACCTCGACCGGCGGATCCTTCGCGACGAATTTGGTTTCAAGGGTGTATTGATGACCGATTGGTCGGCCGCGCATTCGACCGTGAAAGCGGCATTAACCGGCCTTGACCTGGAAATGGGCACCGATAGAAAGGATTACAACGAATGGTATTTCGCCCGTCCTCTGATCAGGGCGGTGGAGGAAGGGAAGGTTCCGATGTCCGTGATCGATGAGAAAGTTTCAAATGTGCTGCGTGTAATGGTCAGGACGAAAATGATGGATGAACAAAATAGAGTAAAAGGAAAGATGAATACACGGGAACATCAGCGGGCGGCTTATAACTCCGCCGCCGAGGCGGCGGTATTATTACAAAATAACGGAAATCTGCTGCCGCTGCATTTCGACAAGATCCGGTCGGTTGCCGTCATCGGTGACAATGCAACACGTAAGCATTGCAATGGCGGCCTTAGCTCCGAGATCAAGGCGCTGTACGAAATAACTCCCTTGCAGGCCTTGCAACAAAAGTTTGGGACCACGGTAAAGATAAATTATGCTCAGGGATATGAAAAGCAATCTTCATTCAAAGAAGGCGGTAACTCCGGTCAGTCCGGTGCTGTTAAAGTCGACTGGAAGTTGATCGATGAAGCGGTAAAATTGGCAAAGGAATCCGAAGTAGCCGTTATTTTTGGCGGATTGAATCATGATTTCGACACGGAATCCTCGGACCGGCAAAATATGGATCTGCCATATGGCCAGGAAGTCTTGATCCGGGAAGTGGCAAAGGCAAACCCCCACACGGTGGTGGTGATCATCGCCGGATCGCCGGTCGGATTGGCCGGCATTGTTCACCGGGTGCCGGCCGTCCTATGGTCCTGGTATGGTGGAATGGAGGCGGGAAACGCTGTGGCGGATTTGCTGAGCGGCAAAGTAAATCCTTCCGGTAAGCTCCCTTTCACGCTGCCCGTATCGTTGGCGCAGTCGCCTGCACATGCCTTGGGCAATTATCCCGGAAAGGATCTGAAAGTCAACTACGAAGAAGATATTTTGGTGGGGTACCGGTGGTTCGATACGAAGAAGATCCAACCGCAATTCCCATTTGGCTACGGGTTGTCCTATACCCATTTTTCCATCGGCCATTTCTCAACGGACAGATCCAGCTATGGAAAGAACGCGACCATCCGGGTCAGATTTACCGTTACCAATACCGGCGGCTCCTACGGAGCTGAAGTCGTACAATTATATGCGAGCGATCCCGTCTGTTCCGTATTGCGTCCGGAAAAGGAACTTAAAGCTTTTGAGAAGGTGTTTTTGAAGCCCGGTGAAGCAAAAACAGTCGAATGGCAGGTGAAAGCCACTGATCTCGCTTTCTATGACGAGTCGAAAAAGGCGTGGAATACCGAGGCTGGCGAATACATCCTGCAATTAGGCAATTCATCCCGTGATATTTATCAGAAGGCGAAGATCTCGGTTGAATAATACCTGTTCCCACAAAAAAAGTCGGATTTGTATAAAGGAAAGTCTTTTTGATGTAAAACCGCAAGCCCGCGACGATTCCCCCACCCCGGGAATTGCCGTATCTTTAGGCCTTAATTCTGCTTGTGGGCGAATGAAGATAACCAAATATTTGCTGTTGGTGTGTTGCCTTGTGGCCGGTTTGGATGGCTTTTCCCAGGTCAAAGACTATCCCTTTGCCAGGCTGTCCGACCAGGAGGGGCTGTCGAATAATCACATCAATGTAATATTTAAAGATCGGCAGGGATTTGTTTGGTTTGGGACCAATTCGGGCGTTAACAGGTACGACGGATATAGCTGCAAAGTGTTCCGCCACGACGACTCCGACTCGACCTCCCTTTTGGACAATTTGGTGCAGGGCATATTCCAGGGCCCCGAGGATAAACTATATATCACCACCGCAGGAGGCGCCATTAACATCTATGACCCGATAACGGGATCGCTCCTCCCTCACACGGCTGCCTATCTCCACGCGCGGAACGTTTTACCCAGTAATCTGGTCCGCATTCTTCGCAATAAGGACGATCATTATTATTTTGTTTATGCCGATTCCGGCATGTTCCGCTATGACCCCGGCCGGGGAGCGGTTCGCCTGCCATCGGTCATTCGTGGTGCGGGGAACGCAAATCCTGCCATTACAGACGCGGCTATCGACCGCGCCGGCAATATCTGGCTTTGCTATAATGGTGGCCTGTTGCAGCGTTTCGATGCCGGCGCCCAAACCCTATCGATGCGTACCGCAATAAACCGGCGTGCAGCTCTGCAATGGAACTACGGATACAGGCTCTACGTGGACCGGGACGATAGACTTTGGCTCTTTGCCCAGGATAACCTTTCCGGACTATGGGAATATGATCCGCCATCGGGCGCCCTCCGGCATTTTGTTCGCGATTCCGGTGCCGTAAGGTTAAGTAGCAATAATGTCAGCGACATTGTTCAGGATGACAAAGGACAGCTCTGGATTGCAACCGATAAGGGCGGGATGGATATCCTCGATATCCAAAACGGCGCCGTGCGGAACCTGCGCCGATCCGACGAGGACCGAAGCCTTTTGGAAAACACCCTGACGGCGCTGTACATCGACGATCTGGGAACGATTTGGGTAGGCACCCTAAAGAACGGGGTCTGTTACTATCAGCCGAACATGCTGCGCTTTCCCTTATACAAACGGGAACCTGGCGTGCCGGAAAGCCTGCCATTCGATGACGTGACCTGTTTTGCCGAGGACACAAAAGGAAATCTATGGATCGGCACCGACGGCGGCGGCCTCATTTACTTCGACCGGCAAACGGACAAATTTAAACAATACCGCCACAATACCGGCGAACCCAACAGCCTCGGAAGCGACGTCGTGATCTCATTGCTGATCGATCATCGGGGGATTTTATGGATCGGCACCTATCAGGGCGGCCTCGATCGCTATGACGGCCGCAACTTTTCCCACTACCGGCACAGCGAATCCGACCCCAACAGCCTGGCGGATAACCGGATCTATTCGCTCCGCGAAGACGGAACAGATCACCTTTGGGTTGGTACGATGACAGGCGGGTTGGACCGGCTCGAGAAGACCACGGGCAGGTTTTATCACAATAGCTACTCCCCAAATTCGATCCATTCGAACTATGTGCCGGCGCTCGCCGGGGATTCGACAGGCAATCTCTGGATAGGTACGGCCTATGGCATCAGCGTACTGTCCCGCAATACCGGTCAATACGCGTACTATACGACCGGGAACAGCCGGCTCAGCGATAATGTCGTTTTCGGCCTTACCTGCGACAACCGCGGAATTATGTGGGTGGCGACACGCCAGGGATTGAGCGCCATGGAGCCGGGCAGGGACACTTTCCAATCCTTCAGCACAAGGGATGGGCTGCCCGCCAACATTATTATGAGCGTGCAGGAAGATAAAGACCACTTCCTGTGGGTCAGCACCTCCGCCGGCCTGTCAAGGATCACCGTTTCAAAGGAAGGCGCCGGTCTCAGGATCAAATGCCTGAATTTTGACGAATTGGACGGCCTGCAGGGCCGGGAGTTCAATGTAAATGCCGCCCTTCGAACCACCGCCGGCGAATTATTATTCGGCGGGCCCAAAGGTTTCAACCTGTTCAAGCCCGGCTCCATACAGCTCAACGAACAAATCCCGCCGGTAGTGCTCACCGGTCTGCAGTTATATAATAAAGACGTCTCCCTGCCGGCTTCCGTCGCCAGGGACGGCAAACTTGTGTTGTCCTACGATGAGAACAACTTCACCCTGGAATTTGCCGCCCTGAGCTTTATCAATGCGCGAAAGGACCGGTATGCCTATCGCCTGGAAGGATTCGACAAGGACTGGATGACCACCGACGGCCGTAACCGGCGGGCAGCTTACACCAACATCGATCCCGGAGAATATTTCTTCCACGTGAAGGCTTCCAACAGCGATGGAGTATGGAACGACAAGGGGATCAGCTTGCGCATTGTAGTGTCACCTCCGTTCTGGAAAACAACCCTTGCTTACATCCTTTACGGATTGGCTCTCCTGACGGTATTATATTCTGCCCGGATGCGGATCATCAGGCGGGCCCGGGCGCGATTTGCCCTCGCCGAAGAACGCCGCGAGGCAATGCGGGCGCGCGAAATGGACCGGATGAAGATTAAATTTTTTACCAATCTCAGCCATGAATTTCGAACGCCCTTGTCCTTGATCCTTTCGCCGGTGGATAAATTGATCCGGGACTCCGTGGATCCGGACCGGCGACGGCTGGCTACGACCATCGAACGGAACGCCCGGCGACTGCTCCACCTGGTCAACCAGCTGCTGGATCTCCGGAAGATGGAGGTCAACGAGCTGAAGCTGAATATGAACGGTGGCGATATCGCCGCGTTCGTCAGGTCCACTGCGAACTCCTTCACGGACCTGGCCCAGGAACGCGGCATAAACTTCGACTACCACTCGGATATCGACCGGCTGCCGGCCCTCTTTGACAAGGATAAGCTCGAAAGGATCCTTTTCAATCTCCTGTCGAACGCCTTCAAGTTCACTCCACCCGCCGGGACCATTGGCGTGGAATTGGCGGTGTTGGAAAAGGACGAGCAGAGCGTTCTGCTCGAGCTTAAAATAAAGGACACAGGTATCGGCATACCCGCCGCTTTACAGGAGAACATCTTTGAATCTTTTTTTCAGGCCGATTCCCCGGGGCATCTGCGGAGCCAGGGCACCGGTATCGGCCTGGCCATTACCCGGGAATTCGTTGAAATGCATGGTGGTTCGATCAAGGTGGACAGCGAACCGGATAAGGGTTCCTGCTTCACAGTGCTCTTACCCGTATCCGTCTTGCCCGCCGCTTCAGCGGGGCTAACCTCGTTGCCATCAGCGGCGGAGGAAACACCAACCTACACCGATGCTAGCCCCGCCGCCCCCACCAATGCGAATCCCGCCGGCCCCCCCAATGCCGATACCGCTCCCGAATCATCCGGCTTCCCCGAAAACACGGCCACACGCTTCAGGGTGCTGCTGGTCGAGGACGACGACGATTTCCGGTTTTATCTCCGGGAAAACCTGGCTCCCCTCTTCACCGTGCTGGAGGCCCCCAATGGTCAGGAAGGATGGCAAAGAACGCTTTCCGCACAACCCGATCTGGTGGTCACGGACGTCAATATGCCGCTCATGAATGGACTGGAGCTTTGCAAAAAGATCAAAACCGACGAACGGGTCAACCATATCCCGGTGATCCTGCTGACAGCCCTCTCGGCCGAAAATCATGAACTTCGCGCCCTGGGCTTCGGGGCGAACGACTACATCTCGAAACCCTTTATTGTGGAGATACTGATCTCCCGCATCCGCAACCTGCTGCATTTCCGGACATCGGTGGAAGAGACCGCCAGGAATAAGATAATCGCAGAACCCGCCGGGATCGATGAGCAGCCCGAGAAGACAGAGGAGGATTTTGTACGCGAAGCGGTGGTAGTGCTGGAAAAGAACATCGCAAACCCGGATTTTTCTGTCGACGATTGGTCCCGCGAACTCGGTCTTAGCCGGACAACCTTATATAAAAAGATCCTGGGCGCCACCGGTAAGACCCCTATCGGCTTTATTCGCAGCTTCCGCATGAAACGGGCCGCACAGCTGCTGGAAAAGACCCGGCACAACGTGGCGGAGGTGGCATACATGGTCGGCTTCAATAACCCAAAATATTTTGCCCGCTACTTCAAGGAAGTCTATGGCGTGCTACCCAGCGTTTACCAGGCAGAGAGACGAAAAAAAGCCTGACAAGGGCGGGAAAAGACCGGTTTAACGATTGATTACCCAGAAATAACAGTTTCATACCCCTGCCATCAACAAATCGTCACCCTCATTTGCGAGTTTGACTACCCCCTCCCGGGACATAGCAGTCTATTTTTGGGGTGAAATACAACCGATTGCAACAATCGGTAGTTTTTTTATCAATCACCAAAATTGCTTGTCTATGTTAGAAAGGAAAGCCAAACACAGGAGGGCACAACCCATCCTGCTGCTGCTGACACTGCTGCTTCTATGTGCCCACTCTTTTGCCCAGAACCCCGACCGGCAAATAAAAGGTAAGACCACCGATGCCGCCACAGGCCAGCCGGTTGCAGGGGCTACGATCAGTGTACCGGGCGGACAAAAAACTACCTCCGATATAAATGGCCTGTTTATCATCACGGTAAAGACCGGCGAGACCCTCGAAATTACTTCGGTGGGCCGTGTGCCGAAATCCCTGAGAATAGCCCCGGGAACAACCAACCTGGAAATCCAGCTGGAGCAAAGCTTTGCAAAGCTCGACGATATCGTCGTGGTCGGCTACGGCGTACAAAAGTCCAAAGCAGTGACGGGCGCTACCGCCCACGTCAAAGGCGAGGACCTCGCAAAGCTTAATACCACCAACGCATTGCAGGCACTGCAGGGACAGGCCGCGGGAGTCAATATCACCTCCACCTCCGGTCAGCCCGGCGGCGGCTTTAAAGTAAATATCCGCGGCGCCGGCACCATCGGGAATGCCAATCCGTTGTATGTAGTGGACGGGGTGATAACCAACGATATCACTTACCTGAACCCAGCCGACATCGCTTCGGTGGACATCCTGAAAGACGCCGCATCCAGCGCCATCTACGGCATCAACGGCGCCAACGGCGTCGTGCTCATAACGACAAAAACCGGCAAAACGGGTAGTAAGAACAGCGGACAGATCTCATTCGATTCCTACTACGGATACCAAAACGCTCCGCCAAAGACAAAACTGCTGAATGCGGAACAATATGCGACCATGCAGAATGAGGCCGCACTCAATTCGGGACTGCCGGCCTATTTTACCCAATCGCAGATCAATGCGCTCGGTAAAGGGACGAACTGGCTGGACCAGATGTTTGCCTCCAATGTACCGGTCCAAAATTATAATTTATCCGCCACCGGCGGGTCGGATGCTTCAACCTATTCTCTCGGTGGGTCCTATACGCAACAGGGCGGTATCGTCGGCGGACAAAAGATCTCCAATTATAAGCGCTACAACTTCCGCATCAATTCCGAACGCAAATTGTATGACGGAGGCCTGAGACTGGGCGAACACCTGACTTTCTCCTTTATCGACCAATACGGTATCCAGGGTATTGTTAATCAATACGGTCTTCAGGATGGGGGAATATACGGCAATACCCTTCGCGGTGCATTTGCAACCAGTCCCTTACTGGCTATGTACGATTCGGCAGGCAACTACCTGAGCAGCCTTAAATCAACCGTCTACAACGGCGGCCCGTGGAACAATCAGGAAGCGAATCCCTACGCCTTGATGGTCTACAACAATCAAAATGAAACGAAGACGCAAAAGCTGTTGGGAGATGTCTATGCGGAACTGCAGCCGCTGAAAAATTTAAGGCTCAAGACCACTTTCGGTTTGAATTACTCCTCTTCCGCCAACCACAGTTACACCCCGATCTATGATAACTTGTCGGTATATGCTTACAACCGATACGAAACGATTAATCAGGGGAGCTCCGTGTCGTATACCATTAATTGGGACAATACGGCTAACTACATCCTTAAAGTGAAAGACCACACCTTCGATCTCCTGGCAGGTAGCGCCATCCGCAAGTATCAGGGATCGTTTGTAGGCGGTATGAATACCGGCTCCACTCTATTCGCCTCCTTTGACCGGGGTTATCTCAGTACTTCCAATGTTACATCCATCTCGATGAGTGCGGACACCTCTGCCGCCAACAAACAAACGGTAACGCATGCCATGTCGCTCTACGGGAACGCCAATGCCGTTTATGCCCAGGCTTCCTTCTTCGGCAGAATAAACTATTCCTACCAGGAAAAATACCTGGCTTCCGCCATCTTCCGCGCCGACGGTTCCACCATGTTCGCCCCCGGACGCCAATGGGGATACTTTCCCTCTCTGTCCGTAGGATGGGTGGCCAGCAACGAATCGTTCCTGGCCTCCGCCAGGCCCTGGTTGAACTTCCTGAAAATAAGGGCAAGCTGGGGCTCCAATGGGAACGACGGTATCACGGCTTTTAATTACCTCTCCCTGATCAGTCTGTCGAACGCTCAATATAATTTCGGCAACAGCAATACCAGCCTGACCGCAGGTTCCTATCCTTCCACGATCGGGGTTCAAAAGACAAAATGGGAAACCTCCCGTCAGACGAACATCGGGATCGATGCCCAACTGCTGAACAACAAGCTAAGCGCCAGCATCGATCTTTATAACAAACAAACAAAGGACTGGCTGGTTGCGGCGCCCTTGCTCGCTACGGCAGGCGTTTCGACAAATCCCTACATCAATGGGGGCAATGTCACCAATAAAGGGATCGAACTCCAACTGGCCTACAACGACAGGATAGGAAAGGATTTCTCCTGGTCCATCTCGGGTTCCTACGCCTACAACAAAAATATGGTCAACAATATTCCCACGGCCGATGGGATCATTCATGGCGGCTCGAATAGCCTGTTCGTCAACGCCCCCGAATTTTTCCGCGCTTCCTCCGGGAACCCCATCGGGTATTTCTGGGGATATAAAACGGCCGGCCTCTTCCAAACGGAGGCCGACGTGCAGGCCTGGAGAGGCAAAAGCGGAACCCCCCTTCAACCCTCCGCTCACCCGGGTGACATAAAATTCTTGGATCTGAATGGCGACGGCGTCCTCGATGCCAAAGACAAGACGAACATCGGCGATCCAAACCCACATCATATTTTTGGATTGAGGTTTGCCGGCAATTATAAACATTTCGACCTTTCCATCACGACAACTGGAGTCGCCGGAAACAAGCTTGTCCAGTCCTATAGAGACCTCGGCGCTTACGGTAACTGGACGACGGCGATCCTGAGCCGCTGGCATGGACAAGGCACCTCCAATTCAATGCCCCGCGTCACACAAAACAACGTCAACTGGGCCGATTTTTCCGACCTCTACATCCACGACGGCAGCTATTGGCGCATCTCGAACATCACCCTCGGTTACGATTTTGCAAAACTGGTGAATCTCAGGAATCTGAGCCAATTCCGCCTCTATGTCGCCACCGAGAACCTGTTCACCTTTACCAAATACAACGGCATGGATCCCGAGATCGGGAATTCGGCTACCGACGCCAGCGGAGTATATTCCTTTGGACAAGGGGTCGACCTTGGATATTACCCCAGGCCAAGAAAGACCTTGGTAGGGGTAAGCATCATTTTCTAACGGTTAAACAAAAGACATGAAAAAATTGAAATATATCGCTATCAACGGGGTAGCACTCGCAATACTCGCGCTTTCCTCGTGTAAGAAATACCTGACCACCGAACTCACCGCCGCCTCGCAGACCAACGTCTCCTACTATAAAACGCCCTCCGACGCTTTCACCTCCCTGGTAGGTTGTTACAACGGGTTGGACCTGATTTGGAACGGTGAAGCCATCCCGCCCTTAATGGAGGTCTTTTCCGATAATTGCTTTGGCGCCACCGGCTCTTCCGACGGATATGGCTGGGAAATGCTGGATGAATTCAATAAGGTCATTTCCCCCTCCGATGTGTCCATTCATAGCGGCGCATGGAAGAATTATTACCAGGCCATCTACCGGTGTAACGTACTGCTCCAAAATATGGATAAGATCGCCTGGGGTGACAGTACGCTGTTGAAAAGACAATACACCGCAGAGGTCCGGTTCATCCGCGCCTTCTGTTATTTCGATCTGGTGCGGCTATTCGAAAAAGTTCCCCTATTAACCACTCCCACGGTGGCAAATGTGCCCCAGGCCGGCCCGGATTCCACCTATGGGCAGATCATGCTGGACCTAAGATTCGCGGCTGATAGCCTCCCTTCCGCCCCCTACACCAGCGTGCCAAACGGGAGAGTGACGAAGTGGGCTGCCGAATCCTTACTGGCTCGCGTCTACCTGTTCTATTCAGGTTACTATGGGAAGTCCGCCATCGGGAGTGAAACGGCGGCCACCGCTCTCGCCGCCGTCGAGGACGTGATCGCTCACAGCGGACACGGACTGGTCACAGATTTTACTACCCTTTGGCCCGTCGCTTCCTTGGCCAAAAAAGTCACTTATGCGGGGGAGGACAACAAAGAGGTGGTCTTTTCGATAAAATATTCCTCGACGGGCGACTACAACGGCAACATTACCGGCAACGGCTGGATGGTGATGACAGGTATGCGCGAACAGAGCATTTACCCTTATGGGTACGGTTGGGGCGGCTGCACCGTGGACCCCAACCTGGTGGCCCAGTTCGATCAGGCTAATGATAGCAGGTTTTTCGCCTCCATCACCTCTATCGCCGGCGAAAACCTGGCTTTCAGCAAGGCGGCCGCCAATCGGGAGTACACCGGTTATTATATGAAGAAATACAGCCCCGTCTGCGATTCCCTCAATAATCCGCTCCCCGTCAACAACTATTTGGTCGCGCAAAGCCAGGACTATTTTGCCATCCGCTACTCGGACGTGTTATTGATGGCCGCCGAATTGGGAAGCCCCAACGCCGTTACCTATTTCAACCAGGTACATCAACGGGCCATTCCTTCCGCCACCGCCGTGACCTCCGTTTCCAAAGCGGATATCCTTGCCGAACGCCGCCTCGAATTTGTAGGCGAAGGTATCCGGTACTGGGACCTTTTACGCCAGGGGCTTTCAACAGCCGCATCGACCATCGCGGCCAATACCACGCTATCCCTGATCAACGATGGTACGGGCACTCAACCCAGCGCCTCGACGCTGCAGGCAAATATTACCGCTACGCGGGGATTTCAGCAGATTCCTTCCGACCAGATCACGCTGTCGTCCGGTGTGTTGAAACAAAACCCCGGTTGGTAATCACCTTCTAAAATGCAAAATCGAAAAGTCATGAAAAAAATTATAAACCGCGCTTGTGCAATGCTGGGATGCGCCCTGCTGTTTTCTGCCTGTATGAAGCAGAAATATGAATTGGGCCCGCTGGCCGCCAAAAGTACTTTATCCTTCTCGATCACGCCCTCGTCGGCGAATCCAAACGATATCGTGCTGAAAAGTTCCACTCCAAACGTTACCCCGGTATGGATAACACCCTTCGGCCAGTCCGAGCGGGTGCAGGATACCGTAAATATCCCCTTCCCCGGGACCTATAAATTTGTCTATGGCGTGGAAAGCGCCGGCGGATTCGTCCAGGCCGATTCGACCACCGTAACCATAAACACCCTGGACTCGACGGCCGTCAGCACTCCCGCATGGACGAACCTTACCGGCGGATACGGAAAGTCAAAAACATGGGTGCTGGATATCACCCCCACGGGCACGAGTAAGTTATTCAACGGGCCTATCTACTTCGGCGGAACGGGTTGGGAATGGGACGCCGGCTGGGCCTCCTGGATCTGCCCCCTGGGTGACTATGGGTCGATGACCTTTGATTTGAAGGGCGATGCAAATTTCAGCTCCAATAATAAATTGGTGCCGGCCCTGGGATCTGCAACAGGTAAATTTATGCTGTATACGAATACCAACCAGCTGGCTACCTTTGGCGCGCAACTTCTTCAGGATCCGACCCAAGGCCCCAAGATCATAAGTTGGAATTCAAAAATGGCTATAAAATCACTCACGGCCGATGGGCTGGAAATTATTGCTTTGAACAGTGCCAGCGCATGGTGTATTTACAACTATGTAAGCCTGGATTACTACAATACCCACTAGCCACAAAAACAAATCCATATGAACCAAACTCAGGTCCGGAGGACCTTGATACGCCTTAAATGCAGCGTACTGGGACTGCTATTTTCCATAAGCACCTTTGCCCAGTTGCCCACCGCCCAAACCATCGCCTCGAAAATGCGCATCGGATGGAACCTCGGTAATACCTTTGAAGCCATCTGCAGCGCAACAGCCTGGGGAGGGACCATCCCAACCCAACAGCTCATCGACCTCGTCAAATCCGGCGGCTTCAACGCCGTGCGATTGCCCTGCGCCTGGGATTGCCACGCCACGAACGGCGTCATCGATCCAAATTGGCTGGCCACGATAAAACAAGCCGTGGATCTCTGCGTCGGCGATGGTCTGTACGTCATCATCAACATCCACTGGGATGGTGGCTGGTTGGAAAACAACGTGACGACCAGCGCCCAGGCGTCCGTCAACGCCAAACAACAAAACTACTGGACGCAGATCGCCAACTATTTTAAAAACTACGACGAACACCTGCTCTTCGCCAGCGCCAATGAACCAAACGCAAGCGACGCGACGGGCATGCAGGTGCTGTTGTCCTACCACCAGACCTTCGTCAATGCCGTCCGGGCCACCGGCGGGAACAACAGTTCCCGTACGCTCATCGTGCAGGGACCATCGACGAATATCGGGTATACCAATACCCTGATGAATACGCTGCCCACCGACCAGATAGCGGGACGGATGATGGTGGAGATACACTATTATGATCCACCGCAATTCTGTATCCTTACCCAGGACGCCAGCTGGGGAAAAATGTTCTATTACTGGGGGACGGGTTATCATTCCTCCACGGACCCGACCCGGAACGCTACCTATGGCGAGGAGAGCTATCTCGATTCCAACTTTAACCTGATGCAGGCAAAGTTCGTCAACAAGGGCATCCCGGTGATCATCGGCGAATTCGGAGCGCCAACACGGTCCTTGAGCCCGCCGTCGGACAACACACTCGCCCAGGCGTCGCGCCGGTATTTCTACCGGTACGTGGTCAGCTCCGCAAAGCAGCACGGCTTGATCCCCTTTGTTTGGGACATCCCCATGGGCATGTATAACCGGGGTTCCGCGACCGTGCTCGATCAGGGCATCATCGACGCCATGAACCAGGGAACAGGGAATGCATACGTGACGCTCACCAATGATGCCAGCGGCCAGTTGGTCGATGGCATGTCCAGGACTACGAACGGCTCGGCCGCCGGCCAATGGAGCAACAGCGGGAGCGATGCACAAAAATGGCAGCTGGTGCCTGCCGGCCGGTATGTCAATCTCGTGAATAAGGCTACCGGCCTGTATCTCGACGGCTTGTACAGCAGCACGAACGGCTCGGCGGCGGGACAGTGGAACTATAGCGGCAGCGACGCCCAGTTCTGGCTGATCCAGCCCCTGGGTAACTATTTCACCCTCTCAAACAAGGCCACCGGCATGTATCTCGACGGGAATTACAATTGGACCAATGGAGCCAATGCGGTTCAGTGGACCCAGAGCGGCAGCACGGCCCAACAATGGACCATCGGCACCGTCGGGCACGTACAAACATCCGGCGTCGCGCCCACGGCGGTCACAGGCAAAGCGGCAACGCCGCCGGTCAGCCCAACGGCGAGTGGCATACATGCCTATCCAAATCCCTTTTCATCCACCTTCCACCTGGCGGTAGCCGATCCCGCCTCCGTGGATCATATCGCGATCTTCGACGCCTCCGGCCGGCAGTTGCAGCTCATCGGACATTCGGCCGTGTCCGCTTCGATGTCGCTCGGCGGCTCGTTGGGCACAGGCGAGTTCATCGTCAAAGTGTTCGGGAAGGACGGCGCCCAAACTTTCAAATTGATAAAAATAAGCAAATAGGTGAATAGCAATTATCGCAAAGCACTACCGGCATTCGTGCTGGTAGTTGCTTTCTGCGTTTCGTCCGCCGTGGCCCAAAGGCCAACCCCCGACTCGACGATCTATAGAAACATCGACGCGCAAATAGCCAAAATGACACTGGAAGAAAAGGTTGCCATGCTGCACGCCAATTCTTCCTTTACATCCGGCGGTGTGCCCCGCCTGGGAATCCCCGAACTCGTAACCAGCGACGGCCCCCACGGCGTCCGGCTGGAACATGGCCGCGACTGGCGCACCGATAATGACCACGTGGACGACAGCGCCACCTATCTGCCCACCGGCGTCTGCCTGGCCAGCAGCTGGAACCCCCAGCTGGGCTATGCCTACGGCGCGGTTCTCGGAAGCGAAGCCAATGCCCGCGGTAAAGACGTCATCCTCGGACCCGGCATCAACATCATCCGCGGCCCCCTCAACGGCAGGAATTTCGAATACGAAAGCGAAGACCCTTACCTGGTCTCAAAAATGGCGGTCGGCTACATCAAAGGCGTACAGGACCAGGATGTCTCCGCCTGCGTAAAGCATTTTCTTGCCAATAACCAGGAGACCCAGCGAGGACAGGTCAATGTCCTCATGAGCGAAAGAGCCTTGCGCGAGATCTATCTCCCGGGTTTCAAAGCAGCCGTCGAACAAGGCGGCGTCTATTCGGTCATGGGGGCCTATAACAAATTCCGCGGCCAGTGGTGCACAGAGAACGCCTATCTCGTGAACAATATATTAAAAGGCGAATTCGGATTTAAAGGCATCCTCATGAGCGATTGGGGGGCCGTGCACCATACGGCCGAAGCGCTCTGGAACGGCACCGACCTCGAGATGGGCTCCGACCTCCTCGGACTACCCTACAACAAGTTCCTCATGGCCGATACCGTGGTTGCGCTCGTAAAAAAAGGGCTCATAGACCCACAGGCGATCGACGATAAGGTCCGGCGCATCCTGTACCTCATGTACAAAATCCACAAATTCGATAAAAGAAAACCCGGCGCCTTCAGCACAGAAGCACATTTTGCCACGGCGCGCAAGGTCGCGGAGGAAGGGATCGTCCTGTTGAAGAACAATCAGCTGCTGCCGTTGAACAGATCAACCATCACAACTATTGCGGTCATCGGCGCGAACGCAACCCGGCCCCAGTCGGAGGGCGGAGGTAGCTCACAGGTACGGACCCGGTACGAAGTGACCCCGTTGCAGGGTATAAAGAAGATTGCCGGTCCCATAAAAGTTTCCTACTCACCGGGGTATGAGATAGCCAGGAATGCGGTCGCGAACCAGGCATTGATCGACTCGGCCGTGGAAGCGGCGAAGAAGGCGGACTTTGCCATCATTGTCGGCGGTTGGACGCATGGATACAACAACTACTCCTGGACCGACAATGCCTTTGATGCCGAAGGCGTGGACAAACCCGATATGACGATGCCCTTCGGGCAGGACCGCCTCATCGAAGCGGTTGTAAAAGCAAATCCCAGTACTGTAGTCGTATTGACGGGCGGTGGCCCCGTGGACATGACCCGCTGGATAAAGGAAGTGCCCGCAGTCCTCGAAGCCTGGTATCCAGGCAGCGAAGGTGGAACCGCACTCGCGGAGATCCTGTTTGGTTTGGTTAATCCTTCCGGAAAATTGCCCATGACCTTCCCCAAAACATTGGCGGAAAGCCCCGACCACGCCCTCGGCCAATATCCCGGTGATAGCACCACCGTCGTATATCATGACGATATTTTCGTCGGCTACCGCTATTTCGACACCTGGAAGGTCCGGCCGCAGTTTGCCTTCGGCCATGGCCTTTCTTATACATCTTTTGGCTATACCGATCTCACCGTGACCACCCATGGCCAAACCGCTGTCGTATCGCTCACCCTCACGAATTCCGGCAACAGGGCCGGCGCCGAAGTCGTTCAGGTATACGTAAAACAAAACCGCTGCACCCTCAGACGGCCCGAAAAAGAACTAAAGGCTTTTGAAAAGGTATTTCTCCAACCTGGGGAATCCCGCAAGGTCGCCATCACCCTGCAAAAAGACGCCTTTCAGTATTACAATGATCTCAGGCACGCCTGGGTCCTGGAGCCCGGATCCTTTACTATTCTTTGCGGCAGCGGCTCGGACGATATCCGCGCATCACAAGCCATAACTTTTAGATAACGCAAATGACGAACGAGAAACATTTATTCCTTTCATTGATATTTATAGTCGCCGGCCATATCTGCATGGCGCAAGCGGATTCTGCTGCGTATAGGGCCGACTCAGTACCGACGTTTCCCGGCCCTCCCGCCGGATTTGACGCTCAACGTAATGACATTCCCCACGGGAAGCTCACCGTTGTTCAATATTATTCGAAAACGCTTGGGAAATCCCGGCAGATGAGCGTATACCTGCCCTCCGGATATGCTGCCGGTTTAAGATTTCCTGTGCTGTATCTGCTGCACGGTTTGGGAGAAGACTATCGTCAATGGACAGCATGGTGCCGGGCCACCGACATCATAGATGGTCTGATAGCGGAGGGAAAAATTCAACCGGTGATCATGGTTTTTCCAAACTGCGATGCCAGGCTAACAGTCACCGACACAGCGAAAACAAGCCGTTCCGGCAGGGCAGATGGTTTTTCAGGTTACGGAATGCCCTTCGAAGAGGATCTGCTGAACGATATCATTCCCTATATCGATTCTCACTACTTCACCTATACAGATCGCGAACAGCGGGCTGTTGCAGGTTTATCCATGGGCGGGGGACAATCGTTGAATATAGGGTTGCATCACCTTGAAACGTTTGCCTATATCGGCGGGTTTTCCTCGGCGCCCAATACCAACGAATTCGGCGGTATCTCTACGAATGTGAAACTGGTCCCGGATGACAAAGCTGCCCGGGAAAAGCTCAAACTGCTATGGATAGCATGCGGAAATAAAGACGGTCTTTTCGGCGTAAGTCTTAGGGTCCATAAGTTTCTCAGCGAAAGATCCATTCCTCACATTTGGAGCGTCGATACGCATGGGCATGACGATAAGGAGTGGAATAGTGACCTGTACTGGTTTTCTCAGCGCATCTTTAAAACGATCGCACTCCACCACCAGCTCAGCCTGCCAAAAGTATTTGGCGACAATATGGTGCTCCAAAGAAATATCCCGATCCCCGTCTGGGGTCGGGCGAGCCCCGGCGCGGTCGTGACAGCAACGCTCGGAAAGGCCAAAGTCTCCACAACGGCCGATGGACAAGGCAAATGGATGCTAAAGTTCCCAACATTTCCCGCAGGTGGTCCCTATGTGCTCTCCGTCAGCGAAGAGGGTAAACCCGATAGCCGGGTTGAATTCAAAAATGTCCTCATCGGCGACGTATGGCTGGCCTCGGGCCAATCCAATATGGAGTTCCCCGTACAACAAGCGAAAAATGCCGCGAGGGAAATCTCTAACGCATCCTATCCCGATATCCATCTGCTCCTCGTCGACCACGCTAAAAAGCTTACCGCGCAAACCGATATCCCCACAACCGGATGGAAAATGGCTGACTCGAATAGTGTAAAACCATTCTCCGCCGTCGCCTTCTTCTTTGCCCGCAGAATATACACGGAGCAGCATGTACCCATCGGCATCATCCAGAGCACATGGGGCGGAACCCCCGTCCAGGCCTGGACAAGTAAAGAGATATTGCGGGCGTCGCCGATAACAAACGGCGCCGCCCTTGCAAACGATACGCTTACTGACAACAATTTCCTACAGGACAGCATCAACCAGATTCGCTATTGGGACATCGTCAACCAGCCGCAAAACAATGCCGATAAGCGCTTCCCGATGCCGGAATACGCCGACTCCGGCTGGAACAAAGTTGAAATGCCGCGCCTGATCAAAGATTTCGGCATCGGAAATTATGAGGGCATTATGTGGTTACGCAAAACCATCGTGTTGCCGGATGACTTTACCGGACAATCCCTCACCCTGCATCTCGGGCATCCGGAAATGGCTTACTCCCTTTATTTCAACGGGGTTGAGATTTGTAAAAATGTCTGGAACGCCGCCCCTCATCACGTGTACACCATCCCCTCTGGTATCCTGCGCAAAGGAAAAAACACCATTGCGCTCCGGGTGGCCATGCTGTGGGGTGGGGGAGGACTGAACCCTCCCGCCGAAGACATCTATCTTACCGACAGCACCGTCAAAATATCCCTGGCCGGCGAATGGCTGTACAAAAAAGGCCTGGAACCCCTCCCGCGAATCCACAACTATCAGAATTATCCCGATGTCCTGTTCAACGCAATGATCAATCCCCTCATTCCCTACGGTATCACCGGGTTTCTCTGGTACCAGGGTGAGGCCAACGACTCCGAAGCTTATTACTACCGCAAAATGTTCCCGATGATGATGGCGGACTGGCGGCAAAGATGGCAACGCGGCAACCTGCCCTTTTTATTCGTCCAGCTCGCCAACTTCAAAAGCCGGAAACCCCTTCCCGCGGAAAGCGAATGGGCCGAATTGCGCGAAGCACAGGCAATGGCGCTGTCACAACCCCAAACCGCAATGGCTTGTACCATCGACATCGGAGAAAGCGGCGATATCCATCCCACCGACAAACAGGACGTAGGTCTTCGTCTCGCGCTTTGTGCCCACAAGCTCGTTTACCACCAACCCGGTATTGCATCCGGACCCACCTATAAGGGGTACACGATCCAGGGCCACCGGATTCGCATCCAATTCGTGCACACCGGCTCGGCCCTTAAAACAAAGGACGGGAAACCCATCACCGGCTTTGCCATCGCCGGTGAGGACAAACAGTTCTACTGGGCCGGCGCAAGCATACACGGCAACGAAATAATCGTAGAGTCGCCCAAAGTGTCGGAGCCAAAAGCAGTAAGATACGCCTGGGCCGATAACCCGGATTGTAACCTTATTAATTCCGCCGGTCTGTCGGCTGTACCGTTCCGAACCGACGACTGGCCCGGAATTACCAAACCGCGCACACCGCTAAGCCTACCCGTGGTCTCCCCCAACGGCGCCGTCAAGGCAACGGTAGAATTGGATGCTCATGGCGAATTATCCTACAACGTCACCTGCAAAAGCAACGGTGCGCCCGTCAGGGCTATTGCCCGCTCGGCGCTCGGCATCCAGACAAACGATGCGGACCTCTCCCGCGATCTTATCTACACGGGCCTGTTCAGCGAGCGCAAGATCTCGGACCGATACCGCATGCTCCACGGCAAACGCCACTACTGCCACAATGAAGCGATAGAAAAGACATTCCACTTCAGCACAAAGCAAGGCCGCCTCCTCGACGTCATCTTCCGCGCCTACGACAACGGCATCGCCTTCCGGTACGCATTTCCCCCGGCGCCGGGCGGCACTCCCACGCCGGCCGACACCTGCCAGGTGACCGGCGAGCAGACCAGCTTCGTGATCCCCGAAGGCGCCAAAAGATGGATGCAACAATATACCCCCACTTACGAAGCCCTGTATCCCTTGGCTACCACCGGTAAGGCCGACGCACCGGATCATCAGCAATGGGGATTCCCGGCACTATACGCGGTACAAAACTCACCGCTGTGGGTGCTTATCACCGAGGCGGATGTTTCAAGGGCAAATTGCGCGTCCCACCTTTCCAATAAAGAGGACATCACCACCTACAGGGTCACGATGCCGGAAAATGCCATCCCCGCCGGCCCCGGCTGGCGGTCGGCCTGGCGCATACTCATGACCGGCACCCTCCCGGATATCGTCGGATCGACCCTCGTCACCGATGTAAGCGAACCGTCGAAGCTCGATACCACCAGCTGGATCAAACCCGGCCCCGTCGCCTGGGTCTACTGGGCGTTCAACCATGGCTCGAAGGACTACCAAAAAGTAGTGGAATACGTTAACCTGGCCAAAACCATGCACTGGCCCTATGTCCTCATCGACTGGGAATGGGACCGCATGACGAACGGAGGAACCATCGAAGACGCCGTGGCCTACGCGCGGAGCCAGGGTATAAAGCCGCTCATGTGGTACAATTCCCGGGACTCCCTGCATTCGACCGTCGGCCTGGACCCCTATGGCAGATTGTCGACCCACGAAGCAAGATGCCGGGAATTTGCCTGGCTGAACACCATCGGCGTAGCCGGCGTCAAAGTGGACTTTTTCGAGGACGACCGGCAAAAAGAAATGGCCTACTATCTCGACCTGCTCGCCGACGCGGCGAAGGCCCATCTCGTGGTTGATTTCCACGGGGCGACAATCCCAAAAGGGTGGGCCCGGACCTATCCCAACCTCATGACCATGGAGGCAGTCTATGGCGCCGAATGGTATGCCTACGCCCCGGTCCTGAACCGGCAAGGGGCCCAACACAATGCAACCCTGCCGTTTACCCGGAATGTGGTCGGATCCATGGACTATACCCCGGTGACCTTTACCGACGCCCTGTTCCCCCACACGACATCCTATGCGCACGAACTGGCCCTATCCATTGTGTTCGAATCCGGCCTCCAGCATTTTGCCGACCGGCCGGCGGGTTTCTATGCCCTGCCCGCGGCAGAGCGCCAATTCTTGATGACCGTACCGGTGGCATGGGACGATACCCGGCTGATCGACGGCGTCCCCGGGGATCGCGTGATCATCGCCCGCCGTAAGGACCGCACCTGGTACATCGGCGCCCTGAACGGCGAGGACCAATCCCAAACCCTGCACCTCCACTTCGATTTCCTGCCCAGTGGCGCCTATACGCTCGAAATCATCCGCGACGGCTTGACCGGCAAAGAATTCACCACGGAAGCGATCCCAGTCAGGAAAGGAAGCAAAGTGGAAGTCAACTGTTTACCCCGCGGCGGTTTCGCAGCAGCATTGAGGCCTGTTAACCGATGACACCCGTAAAATACCTGAATCATACCCCCACGGAGAACAACTTGACCCCCTCATTTGCTAGTTGCAGTACCCCGCCTGTCGACACATGAGATTATTTTTGAATTGATAGGCAACCGATTGCTGCCCGCTCCTTTGGGTGTTGCCTGTCTCAACGTTAAAATCAAGACGATTGCATATGAAAAAGCGAAATCTCCACCGAGCACTGCTCCGTCTATTATGGTGCACGCTCCATCTCCTTCTCCTTTCGGCCGGCGGATTTGCCCAAATTCCTCCAAAAAAGATCACCGGAAAAGTTGTCGTCGGCCCGGACGACAAACCCCTCCAAGGCGCCAGCGTCGCTGTCCTCGGACACAGCGGGGGCGCCCAAACCGACAAAGACGGCCTGTTCAGCCTAAGTGCCCGCGAGGGCGACGTATTGATTGTCACCTTTGTCGGGTATATTCCCCGCCAGGTCAGGGTAGGAGCCCGGCAGGCGATCGAAATTCGCCTGCAGCTCGAAGATCGCAACAAGCTCAATGACGTCGTCGTCATCGGGTATGGAAAGGTGCGCCGCCCGGATGTCACCGGGTCTATATCGTCCATCTCCGGCACGGAACTCATGAAAACCCAGCCGGCAACCTTCGACCAGGCCCTGCAGGGAAAAGTCGCCGGCGTCGTCGTTCAACAGGTATCGGGGCAACCCGGCGGCGGCGTATCTATCCAGATCCGCGGCGTATCGTCCATCAGCGGCACCAACTCGCCGCTGTATGTAATAGACGGGGTGATCATTCCCCCGGTTAACGATCCCGGAAACGGTTCCAACCCGTTGAACGCGATCAACCCCAGTGAAATAGAATCGATCGATGTGCTGAAAGACGCCTCTGCTACCGCCATTTACGGTTCCCAGGCGACCAACGGCGTCGTCGTGATCACTACCAAAAGAGGCCGGGCAGGAGCGCCACAGATCAACTACGACGCCTACGCCGGTTACCAGGAGCTCCCCAAAAAGCTCCCTACCCTGAACCTGCAGCAGTACGCCTCCTTTATCAACGCCCGCGCGCAGGTCTGGGGCTTCGATTCCCGCCCCGAATTTGCAAACCCGAAATACCTGGGCCCGGGGACAGACTGGCAGAAGGCCTTGTTCCGCAAACCGCCCGAAATGAACCATACCGTCACCGTCAGCGGCGGCGACGCCAGGACCCAATACCTGTTGTCTGGCTCCTATTTCGAACAGCAAGGCATGGCGCTCGGCTCGGATTTTCAACGGTACTCCGTCCGCCTGAACCTGGATAACAAGACGACCAACTGGCTGAAAGTGGGAACCAGCCTGCAAATGGCGCATATTTTCGAGAACGTGAACGCCACGGCCTCCAGCGTCATCAACACCGCGTTTAACCTTACACCCGACATTCCCGTGCAAAACCCAGACGGTTCCTGGGGCGGTGTCACCAACACCAACGGTTGGGTCACTCCCGTCCTCAACCCGGTGGGGTTGGCCGAGCTGGTCAAAAACCAGCGGAAGAGAAACCAGCTCTTCGGCAATGCCTATGCCGAAATACAATTTTATCGGGACCTCTCCTTCCGTAGCGAGGTGTCCGGTAACTTCGACTTCAGTACGCTGGATAACTTTACCCCGACGTATGTTTTTGGTAAAGTAACGAACGGTACCAGCAGCGGTTCCTCGTCCAGCAACCAAAATATCTATACCGTCCTCCGCAACTACCTGACGTATACGCACTATTTCTCTGATTTCAACCTCAATGTCCTGGCTGGACACGAAGCGCAGTCGTCGAATTTCGAGAGTCTCTACGGCAGCCGGTCGAATTTCCCTTCGAACAATGTGCAAACCGTTAGCTCGGGCGATGCTACCACGGCCAGAAACTCAGGAGATAATGGCCTGGGCTCGTCACAGGAATCCTATTTCGGCCGGATCAATTTCTCCTGGATGGATAAATACCTGCTTACCGGTAACGTACGCAACGATGGTTCTTCCAATTTCCCTGCATACAACCGCTGGGTGACTACCTGGTCGGGCGCATTGGCCTGGAAGATCAACAACGAAGCGTTCCTGAAGAATGTAACCGTCATCAACGAATTGAAATTGAGACTGGGTTACGGATTGACCAACAACCAGGGCATCCCCGGAAACACCTATGTGACACAACTTCAATCCGTGGCCAACGGCTTGTCGGGCATAGCCCAATTTCAAAGCAACCTGGCAAATGCTAAGGTAACCTGGGAAAAAACGAATTACTATAATGCCGGATTGGATGCATCTATTCTCAATAACCGGATAGGTTTCTCTTTCGACGCTTACTATCGGAAGACGGATGGTCTTTTGTTAAAGATCCCCCTCCCGCTGTACTCCGGTACCACCGCCGGCTATTCACCGGGATCGATGGCGGCCCCCTACGTCAACGTCGGTGCCGTCAGCAACAAAGGTTTCGACTTCGGTGTCAATTCCACCAATATCGCCACCAGGAACTTTAGCTGGAAAACCAATGTTACCGTTTCGCGTAATATCAATAAAGTACTCAGCTTAGGCACCGGCGAACAGGCCAACCTAAGCCAAAAGTCCTATGTCATCAACGATATCATCGAAAAGACAGTGGTCGGCAGGCCTATCGGCGAGTTTTATGGCTATATCTTCAATGGCATTTTTGCAAAACCCACCGACTTCCAAAAACAGGCCATGCCTGTAGATCAAAGCGGCAAGCCTTATCCCATTTCGTCCGCAGGCGGCGGCATCTGGTACGGCGACCGGAAGTTCAAAGATCTCAATGGCGATGGCGTCATCGACTCCAGGGACCAGACCTTCCTGGGCTCCCCGATCCCGAAATTCCAGTTTGGCTTCAACAATACGTTTTCCTATAAAAACTTCGACCTCAATATTTTCTTCAGCGGCGGCGTCGGCAACAAAGTATTCAATGAGATCGCGGTTGCGCAAACCAACTCGCAAAACAATACCAACTATTTTTCGAAGGTGTTGAACTATGCCAGAGTGGTGACGATAAATCCTAACGGCCCCGCGGACGATATCAACAACGCCTATGTCGCCAACCCGAATACAACGGTCGTGGGATTACGGAACGACAATACGAACGATAATAACCGTCCTTCCAACCTGTTCATCGAGGACGGTTCCTTCCTGCGATGCAAAAACATCACCCTGGGCTACCGGCTGCCCCAAAATGTTTTGTCGATGTTGCGCCTTCAGTCCTTCAGAGTATTCGCTACCGTGACCAATGCTTTTATCATTACGAACTATTCCGGCATGGATCCGGAGATCGGGTCATGGAACCCCCTGCAGGCAGGCTGGGACCAGGGTTACTATCCACAAGCCAGGACCTATACCATCGGCGCCAACATCACCTTCGCTAAATAAAGTATTATATGAGATCCAACAATAAAATTATAATTATTCTGCTTGTTGCCGCAACAATGGCGGCATGCAAAAAGAGCTTCCTGGAACGTCCATCGACCTCCCAGATAAGTGCTACTTCTTATTACAATACCACATCCGATCTGCGGCTGGCCACGGCCAGCCTATACGGCGGTTCGCCATGGTGGGCATGGCATAACGGCGCCTTGTTGCAACTCGGCGACGTCCTGAGCGGGAATGCCTATTATGCGTATAACGGCGACCTCGTTCAGCTGTTCACACGTACGATCACCGCCCAAAATGGCGTCATATCCAGCGGCTGGACCGGCCTGTACAATGTGATAGCCCAATGCAACACCGTCATCAACGCGGTACAAAAACTGGCCTCCCCGACTATTTCCGCTGCCGATAAAAATGCAGCCATAGCCGAAGCCCGGTTTATCCGTGGCGTGGCCTACTACCAGTTGGCCGTTTATTGGGGCGCGGTGCCGATCATCGAGGACAACACCAAGCTCATCGCCCATCCGTTGCTCAACCGGAACATCGTCTCGGACGTCTATAAATTCGTCATCAACGACCTCACCTTCGCGACACAAAACCTCCCCGCTTCGGATCAAACAGGCCGGGTAACCACCTGGTCGGCGCAGGGTATGCTGGCCAAAGTGTATCTCACCGTGGCCGGCTTGGGGCAAAGCGGCGGGACCCGCGATCAGGCCCTGCTGGACAGCGCCCAAAAATATGCCGGCAACGTGTGCAAAAACAGCGGCCTGACCTTGTTCCCCAACTACTACAACCTTTTCAGGGCGCAATACAACGACAACCCGGAATCGCTATTCTCGCTTCAGTGGGCGGCAGGTGTTGGGTATGGCAACGGCAACGCCTGGCTGACCTTTGCACCCAGCAGCTCTATAAACCCCCAAAACACGGGTGCATGGACCGCCTTGAAACCCACCTGGGACTTTTACCAGGGCTATACCTGGAAAGATACCGTCAGGCGGTTAGCCACGGTTTTCCGCAACGGCGACTATTATCCCGAATTGAATGCCGCCGGCGGCGGTTATACGGCAACCGGGGTATCGATGAAAAAGCACATCATCGGCAACGA
>Ga0105239_10001420_pt1 | contig 31967 bp, 29 predicted proteins | sample KBSC44metaG_FD_92761 | JGI IMG/M metagenome (GOLD analysis project Ga0105239, IMG submission 92761) | Corn rhizosphere microbial communities from Kellogg Biological Station, Michigan, USA - KBS C4-4 metaG | ecosystem: Host-associated > Plants > Roots > Rhizosphere > Soil | place: Michigan, USA...
GTTGTGCCTTCTTCGGATTCTCCAACAACAAACCAACCACTCCAAACACAGGGGCATGGAAATGATCCTCCCCCCCCCCCCCCCCACGACCTTGAAACAATAAGGGAGGGCGAGCATTTAGAAGTGTAGCGTGTGTGTTTTCTTCTATCGATCATCAATGGACCATTATTAATTAATGGATGATATGTATGCCCTCCACTTTCCCAGTGCGAATGCCAAATTCCTATCCCTGGTCGTCTACCACTTTCAGCCATTACCACATCCTACTAATATACTCCGTATTACCACGCAGCATGCAGTGCTTCATGGCGACGAGCCGTCTTTCACGATTTTGGTTCGTTCCCGGAAGGACCACCACCACCACTGCTAACGCCAGTCGTCGCATTCGTACCCGCCCCTGCACCCGCGCCACCAGCTGCTCCAGCACCGCCAGTCCTGGACTGCTGGACCCGCTCCTTTGCCCAAGTTCCCCAGGAGGACAGATACGCACCTGCCTTGGCGGCGTTCTCGCGCGCCGACGCCTGCAATTGTGCTGTATCAACGTTGGGCTTCTGGAACTGCGTCTTCGTGGCGCGCTCGCGCAGTGACGCCGCCCATCCTCCTCCGCCTGAGGTCGCGGTTTCGCTGGATGGATCGCTAGGGTCGAAGGGAGCCGTCGCCGATGTTGGCGAGGTAGGGTCGAGGTTTTCTTTACCCTTGGTCGTATTATCGACGATCTCCCAGTCTCCGGGGGTGGTACCGCTGACGCTATCGCGGGCGCGGGTTGTGCTACGGGAGCGGGAGCGATGCTGCTGCTGTTTAGACTGGCGTTGCTCTCTGGCCTTCTCGACCTCTGCCCAGAATCGGGCGACACCGGCGCCGACCTTCTCCTTTCCTGACGCGAATGTCTTGCCGAGCTGCTCTCTCCCTTCGCGCACACGCTCATCGAGATGCAGTTCCGCGACGGTCTGCTGGAGTCTGCGCTGGACGTCCTCGACATTGAGGCCCCCCGAGGTCGGGTGGCGCGGTTCGATGATGTCGAAGATGCGGTGCTCCTCGGTGAGCCGGTTGAAGAGCGCGAAGTTGTTTGTCTCCCTCCACATCGCCAGGAATTCCGGGTTGAAGTCGCTGGCCGTGTCGGCTGGGTCCGGGTAATGCTCCGTGTTGCTGACGCTAGCCGGCACGTTGGCCTCTGTCATGGACTCGTGGTATACCTGGTAGGCCATCGAGCTGAGCAGTGATAACACGTATTCTTCGAATTGCAGCCGGATCGCGTCCTCCGAGCCCGCGAACCCCATGTTCTTCGGCCGCGACGGGTTCTCCGGGTCCCATGTGTCGAGCACCGTTTGTGTCAGTGCGTCTATCCAGCGGCGGTCGGCGGCTGAGAGAGATAGAGCGGTGCGAAGTGAGGTTGAGGTGATGTTTATGCTGTCGGATTCGTCGAGGTTGATGAGGATGTCAGAGTATCGTTCTTTCTGCTGCAAAAGGAGGCTGTTGGTGGAGCCGACAACGTAGGACTTGGTATCGTAGTCGGCAAGGATGTCGAGTTGTTGAAGAGGTGTGTATGGACCGAAGAAGGAGCCCTGTTCAAGAAATACTCAGTCGATATGTCATTGGTGGCTTCGGCAGGCGTGAGAAATGAACCTACCTTGCCGAATATCTGCAACGGTAATCCCATGTATGACAATACTATAACGTAGTATGGTCATTAGCAAACCACGTGTCTCAGTGCATATATCCTCATCGAATATATTAGGGTGATCAAACGTACATGAATTCCTCTCACTCGTCTTCAAAGTCGTCGGCCTCTCGACAGTGCGGCCGTATGAATCGAGACTCGGATCGGCGGAGTCCTGGAGATTGCGGATCAAACCCGGGATCAAGGAGATCAACGCGAACTGCATCATGCAAAGTCGTTCGCATTTGGACCCGAAAAAGAGCATCTAAAACACCCCAAAAGTGAGCCGCACGTAACTGGCAGAGAGGGGGTGCTGCATATAGTAGTTCAAAGCGGGGGGCGAGATCGTGCTCCGTACCTTTCGCTGCAATAAGAGGCATTTTACCAAGGCCAAGGTCTGGTATCTAAATTCATAAATCATTTCTCTCAGGGAGAGGCCTGACAAGACATGTTAGCTATGATCAGAGAAGTGGGAACAGGTCGCAGATCTGCCCGGCGCGAATAAGTTCAGTTTTTAAGGTGAGAGGTCGCACGTACCAAAGTGGTGGTCTCTCCCATCATCAGGTATAGCTAGACCTCGATCGAGGCTTTCCTGAAATTCCTGCATTATAGAAGGATCCATTTAGTCCCGAGTACTTGGCATCAAGAGGAGAAATCGAGCCATGGCATACCTTCAAAATGGTGATGTCGGAAAAGTCCCTGGATAACTATTGTCAACGTGTGCGATCTTCATACATCATTTCATCGCCAGGGTCTTCTGTAGAAAACGTTTTGAGGGCAGATAGTTGCCTGGAAAAGGGAATAGTAACTTACTCCTGTGCAAACCAAGCGGCGGTAACGACGCCGAGGCGCTCTCTCAATTCGCCCATGCCTCTAGCCGTCGGCGAAATCACCACGACGGCCTTCTGCACGGTACTTCTTGTGACATCAGCGGACCTCCGCTTCAACTTCTCAGCCTTGATCTGTCGCGTGCAGGCGATTCCGAATAGACTGGTAGCTGTTGGTGACAGATCCCGATTCTGTCTTGGCGTTGTAGCTTGCTTTGGCTGTTCGGTTTCTGTCGTAGGTTCAGGTCCCCCCTCCTGTGCATCTTCTGCCGCGGAGGGCACGGGAGGCGCGGGCGCGTCTCCTTTGTCCAGAAGAGCGAAATAAGAGAAGTCTTCCAACATTGCGTGCGCCCCATCTGATAGAGCCATGAAGGGGAGGAGCGACCAGTCATTTTTCTTGGCAAGCTGCTCGCCGACCGCTGGCTCAACCCAGAATTCCACCTCTGGTCCCCTTTTGACAGCACAGCAGGGTCAGCGAAATCATTCTTGCCTGTTTTATAGATTGATACCAGTTGCGTGATTGCCTTGTCAAGCGGCTGTGGCGTACGGATGGCATGGGATGAGATGAACAACTTACCGTGCATGATGGAAGTCCACCACCGCCACTTGTGGTGCGGTTAGAGCAGTCATTGTGTTCCACCGGCTCCAGTCGCTAAGGTCGGTGCACTGTCGACAAAACCGCGCTCGTTTGGTCAATAATGGGTTGCTCTTGAAAGTCCAAGAACATGGTGATGTTGTTCAAAATGTAGGCTTGAATTAAAAGCGAAAGGAGAGAAGGGGTGGGTCGATGGAACAGCAAAGCACATGGATGATGGCGCAAGGCTCGAGCTAATCGGCTAGTTCAGCCTCACATTCGTCACCGTCTTGGCTGCCAATTCTCTCACAAAACAGAAAGATAAGATGTGCCTACTCCATGCACAAGTACACCTGGGTTCAGAAGCGTCACGCATGCTCAGCCTCATCAGTGAGTGTCATTATGGATGCCTCATTGCCTGGTTTCTAGGTGTCTACTCTTCGTCCCTGTTGATTCCCCCCATGAGGCTATATTATATCTCCTCTAGGATTTCGTGCCTTGATGCTCGCAAGTCGACTAGTTCTGGCTCAGCCAAAATTGCGACCGCAATAGCAAGAATATAGGATGATTGCTTTTTTTTCCAGCGCCCAGTTGGACTCTCCGACCCTACACAGTCAATCCCTTCTTCACAGACTAGGAGTCTAGCCCAGTTCGGGCCCGGACTTCCTTCTCCTCTGCAACATCCAAAGGTTCGATATTCCAGATTGTATCCGCATACTCGTTAATGCATCGGTCTAGGATACCAAATTAGTCATAATTCATATTTTAAAACCTTTGGGGACATACCTGATGTAAAGAATCCCATGCCAGCCACGCTCAGGATCGACTTGCTCACCCATTGATCCTGATCCTTGAAAGTTTCATCAATGAGGTCCTGCGTCTTTGTGTAGCTGTTGAAGTCATCGCTCACTAAATTAACGACTGTCAGCGGGCTTGGAAACCAACACTCTCACTACGCATTTTCTTACCAAGGTAATAGTCGCCATGTTCGGCAATTGCGCTTATCAGGGCTCCAAATGATCCCTCATCACCAAATTTGCCGGATTTGATGAGTTCGAAGACTTTCTGGAGCTCTGGATCAACCTGGTAGTCACCATAGAAGTGGTTATGTCTCAAGTCTTCAACGTCCTCGGAGAGATTGCCGAACAAGAAAACATTCTGTTCGCCGATTTCTCTTGTAATCTCGATATTCGCACCATCGAGCGTGCCAATGACCAAGCCGCCGTTCAGGACGAATTTCATGTTACTTGTGCCCGAGGCTTCGGTACCAGCAGTGGAGATGTGCTCACTGATGTCAGAGGCCGGAATAATGATTTCTGCTTTGCTGACGTTATAGTCTTCTAGGAAAATGACCTTGAGAAGATCACCAACATCAGGATCGTTATTGATGACCTCTCCAACTTTGTTGATCAAATGGATGATAGTCTTGGCCATCCAGTATCCGGGAGCGGCTTTGCCACCAAAGATAGAAACCCTAGGTGCAAGTTTCTTGCGCTCTTCAGCGCTCAACGCTTTGATAGCGAGGTAGCGATGAATAACACCAAAAATGTTGAGTTGTTGCCGTTTGTATTCGTGGATACGCTTGACTTGCACATCGAACAAAGCTTTAGGATTGACGCTCACGCCAGTCGTCTTAAGGATATGCTGAGCTAGGCGAACCTTGTTGGCGTACTTGATCTCTGCCCACTCCTTTTTGAATTCCTTGTCATCAACAAATGCCTCTAGCTTGTTCAACAGGGTGAGATCCTTTAAGAATTCGTAGCTGCCCAATTTGGAAGCAATGAGCTCGGAAAGTCGAGGATTGGCTTGATGCAACCACCGTCTTGGAGTAATACCGTTTGTGACATTTGTGAACTTGTCTGGACCATAGATTTTGACGAAGTCCTTGAAAATGGTGGTCTTGATCAAATCGGAGTGGAGCTCAGCCACGCCATTTACCTTGTGAGAGCCCACGATGGCCAAATATGCCATGCGAACAGTCTTTGGTTGAGACTCTTCAATGAGCGAGACTCTTGAGAGCAACTCTCGATCCTTGGGAAAGCGACGCTCAACATTTTGCAGGAAGTACAGATTGATTTCGTAGATAATCTATTGAAGTCCCACATATGTTAGTGATGCCATTCAAGGTACTCCTGTAAAAATCAGGAAATCATGACTTACCTGAAGATGGCGTGGAAGCAGATTCTGAATCAAAGGAACGGACCATTTCTCTAGAGCTTCTGGCAAGACAGTGTGATTTGTGTAGCCAAATGTTTTGGTCACAATATCCCATGCTGCTTGCCACTCCAGTCCTTCCTTGTCAACCAAAATCCGTTGCAACTCGACGATAGCAAGGGTAGGATGAGTGTCGTTGAGTTGTATTGCAACCTGGTCGGAGAATTCGGACCACTTGCGGTTGGTCTTCTTGAATCTACGGACGATGTCGTGGAGGGAGGCTGCACACCAGAAGTATTGCTGCTTGAGACGTAACTCCTTGCCTCGTTCCAAATTGTCGTTAGGATACAAAACAGCAGATATAGTTTCAGCTCGTTGCTGATCAGCGACTGCACTTTCGTATTCCCCAGAGTTGAATTTGGAGAAGTCGAATTCACCACTCGAAGCCTTGCTTGACCAAAGACGCAAATTATTGACGGTTGGAGTTCCGTAACCTGGAATAGGTACATCGTAGGCGACCGCCGTGACAATTTCACCATCTTGCCAGGAAGTAACTTGTTTGCCCTCATCGTCAGTGTACTTGTTGACCCAGCCATAGAACTGAACGTCAACAGTCACGTCGTGTCGGGGAAATTCCCAAGGATTGAAATCCAACCAATAGTCGGGGATTTCCACTTGATAACCATTTTCAATCTCTTGCTTGAAGATACCATATCGGTATCGAAGGCCATAGCCCCAGGCCGGGTAGTTAAGCGATGCCATACTGTCAAGGAAGCATGCAGCGAGACGGCCAAGACCGCCGTTCCCAAGAGCGGCGTCGTGTTCCTGGTTGATTACATCTTCAATGCGAAATCCAAGATCTGCCAGACCCTCTGAGTTTCAGGTCAGCGAAGGTACGTTTGTTACTCCACAGTGACCAAACCTTTTGCAACGTTCTTCAAACCAACATTCAGCATCGCATTATCAAGCGCTCTTCCCATGAGAAACTCGAGGGAGAGGTCTGAAGGGAGTCAGATTCCTGCATTTGGGACAAAACGCGGCCAACCAGACTCACAATAGATCCTCTTCTGGTCAGCGAATGTCTGCCTCTGTTGAGTTTTGTTCCAATCGATAATGAGACGATCTCGGAATGCTAGGGCTGTTCCAGAGTATGCAGCGCTGGAAGGAAGTCAGCGATACTCGCGAGATCCAGTTGAGGAACCCACAGCTCGTCACAATTAAACAGAGATCTCGCCAAAGTGGTCTCAATGTGTCTGACAATTTCGGTCTAGCACAGCCAGTGTCAGTCCATTCTCTTGTGTGTAGCATTGACCATGCTAACCTCGAACTGGTCCTTGGTCGTGAAGCCCGATGGAGACTATGATGTGGGTAAGCTAGGGGTCTTGATATGATCGTGACATCTGAATTCGTACATATTTCCTCCATCTGAACCCCCTGTTAGCTAGAAGTCTCAAGATTGGCATTGGATGACTTACGCCTCTCGCATGTGCTCGGGAATGCTCGACTCGACGGCTTTGATATCACTCGCGCCAAAGCCCGTTGCGGTACGCTTGTGCTTGGGACGGGTGAAGCTAGGGCCGACAGGGCCCTGAAGGGTCGAAATGGGAGCACTGGTGGAGGGCTTTCGCTCCCTTGGGGAGGAGGCGGTCGCTGCTGCCATGGTGGGCGTGGTTCGGGGACGGCGGGATGAGAACGGTAGCAATAGCACAACGATAACAATAAAGCAAAGAGAAAGACAAAGTCAACGGGGAGGGGGAGAGAGAGACTGGGGACAGAGAGAGGACGAGCGGTCTGGGAAATAGTTTTGGAAATGTGTCTCAGATGTAGTGGAGGATGGACAGGATATACATTCAGGAAGGAGCTGAAGCTTCGATGCTCTGGAATGGCATGAATGGCATGCGCCGCCCACACCCACGCCAACGCCCACGCCCACAGGCTCATGCACACGCACCGAGCGCGGTGGAATACACGACTAGCATTGGCCAGCATCCGCATAGAACCATCGTTGCAGGGCATATCGTCATCATACTGCTCTTGCAGCAGAAGGATCCATTTATTCAGCGACGGGGCTTGCATTAGCTGCGAGTAAGAAGCAGGCGCTGGGTGTGCCGTGTGCAAACGGCCTGCGGATACAGTGGAATACAGGAAGCTGTCTTGGGATTTTGCATTCGAACAAGGGGGGAAGATCAGGCCATGGGAGGGGCAGCCATAGTTTTCCTCTCCAGCATGCTCCAGCATAGCACATCATTGGAGCGGGTAGCAGGTCGTTTACTTAGAGCGGTGTAGCATGGGCATTCTGTGTAGCTTGAACGCTGATTACTGTACTTGTCCAAACATTGCCACTTCGTGTTGGCCGATAGGTAACGAGCAAGATAACCCTTGGACAATATCTTGCTGCTGCCGTTGCCCTGCCAGTGGTACTTGGGCTTGGTGTCAGAGGCACCCAAGTGGTGATATCTACAAAGATATGCCCCGCAGTTCCCGGAACTCAGTCTGCTCCCTAGCAACGGCACGCTCTGAACCGGTGCAACAAAAAAAGAAATGCAGGAACACCTAAGTACCTACCTAGGTAGCAAGGCACAATTCTTAACTGTGTGTTGATCACCCCAGAATTGGTCTTGAAAATTGCACATGCCCAAACACTGGCTGTAAATTACCTACTGCCCAGTGCCCACTACCTTTTCAGTTGGAGGGGCTCGGGAGCTTTGAATCGAACTAGCCCTGGGTGTGGTGGGGACTTGATTCTGGAGGAGGGGCATTCCTTTTTCTTAGGCTGAACTTGGTGGGTAAACAGCACAAGGATTGGGACCGGATTCTCGTGATGAAGGCGCCAGAGGGATCCAGCAGGTGCCCGAGGGGCCTGGACCACACGCCTTGTTGCTGCCGAAAGTCCCCCTGGGCCCCAATCGAGCCCGTTTGTTATTGGGCCCAGCGCAGCATATCCGTCACTTACTTAGAGGGGTCCAGGGAGCCGAGAGGCCTCTTCGTTCTCCCTTGCCACCCTGATTCATGTTCCCCAGACTTCACCATTTGCCCCCCCCGTTTGCAAGGAGGAGGCGGTACTCCGTCCGAGTACGGAGCGGTGCGCAAGTGAACTCCGCTGGGTTGCGGCGGGCGAAGCAACTGATAATTCTTTGACAGTTAGCTATGTACCTAAGTAGATATATATATACAAGGACCTCAATTGCGTGAAAGGATCTTACCAGCAATTATTTCTCCGAAAGTTGGAGCGCACTTCATTTTGCTTATAGAAGAAAGACATCTCCAAGCAGCATTTCGGAGACAAGTTTGTGTGAAATGTGAACCCTTTATCCCTCGTCCCTAACATACTTTGCTAGCTTGAACCTGGCCGGGGTGGAAGACGATGTTCGGATATCTCATTCAGCCATCTCAAGCGAGACGAGCATGGATCTAGGTACCGCCAGGTGCGTGGAAGAAGGTGCCCTCGTAGTTGGATCACACCACACTCGGTCCATGCTACTGAAACGACTGGTAGCAATGAATAATAGATCTGATCAGCTCAGCCCGACATCTCCATGGTATTATGCTTTGATAACTACTTGCCATATAAGGCAAACCACTGCAGCGGCGGTGCAGTACAGTAATAAGGATTGTCTGTTCTCTGTTTCGGCTCTGGTCAAACTTTACCGTATTCAAATAGTCTTATTATGAGTACACGGCGATGGAACCCTCGACTAGATTCGTGTCCTTGCTTTCCAGCCATGTCCCCTCCAGCTTTCTTTCTTGCTGGAGCCCCCACTCCCTTCCTCCATCACTTTGCATGGACTATAGATTGATTTCCACCAAGTGCGCTTTGCGCGAGAGAAGACCGCTGTGGGCATTCGATGCTGGTAATCCAACACCCCATCAGCATTTCCAATCCAACGACTCAATTGATCAAATAAAAAAGTGCAGGATTTGCGATGACACCCCGTCTCGCAACATATCCTTCATGACTCGCTCCAATCCTGAACATTAACAAAAGGAAGTATTCCAAACGCAAACTTGAACTTTTTGCGACGACTCATTCAAATTCAAAATCGAAACACCCTGTGCTGAGCGCCCCTATCGACGGGCAAGAGCCTCGGAATCGACCGATCGATATCAGCTAAAGACGCATCCTCCCAAGCTTCATGACTCCCATTTCATCACATGCCGCGCTAGACGCCGAAAATGCAGAACCGAATGAGAAACAAGAACCATGGTCGTGTATCTCATAATATTCCCGAATCTTTCAGGGCGTTCTGTAGGATCGTCTCTTTGACCGCGGCAAAAACAAGACGGATGTTTGTCGTATCGGTAGCTTGTGTCAGACTGTCAAGATATCAGCATCAGAATCGGGGTGCGCGAGAAGGAGGCCACACTGACTGAGGATAAAGATTGAGCTGTGCTCGATTCACTTGATTGAACCGCCAGAGTAAATATTTGGCGGCCCGGTTCACGTCATTGCCGCCCGAGTAGTCGGGGAAGTAGTTGCCCAGAGGCGACCGGCCGAGCTTTTCCTTGAACAAATCGACCTTGTTCAGGAAGAGAATAATACTAGTTCGCATAAACCATCGGGAGTTGACCACTGAATCGAACAGCACTAGACTTTCCATCATCCGATTCTAGAAGTGGTTTAGAAGGCGAGCCCTGCAGCGTCCCAATGGGCAAGGAAGTCACGTACCTGATTTGCTTCTTCCAGAAGGACCTGGTCGTATTCGCTGAGGGCGACACAGAATATTATGGATGTGACATTCTCGAAACAATGGATCCATTTCTTTCGTTCACTTCGTTGACCACCGACGTCGAACATGCTATCACTTGTTAGCCATTGATCTCAAACCCATCCATGCTCTTAGACTAACTGAATGCTCAGTTGACCCATGGAAAACCGTGTTTCATAAATACCCGTCGTTTTGGTACGTGCGCGAAGAACATCTGCTTCGTTGGGTATGTAGTCGGGTGCAGCGAGCCGTCTGACTTCGTCAAAGAAACTGATGCATGTCAGCTAGTATTTGCCCGTTGGCGAGGTGTGACTTACTAGGGTGCAGAGTCCATAAGATAAAATTCACTCTGTCTTTCCATCGTCTTGGATGACGACGGATCTTTCCAGATGGCTTCTACAGCATCTGCAGCCTTGGGGTCCAAGGGCGTGTCAGGATCTGGATCCACATTATATTCTAGCAGATATTCCACGTAATCTTTGACCTCTTGAGATTCGGGTTCGATGTCAAATTGCTGCATCGCGCCGAGGAGCGCCTTCATGCAGTCGACTAGGTTTTTGTATATCGTGAGGCGGTAGAGCGCTCTCTCCTCTTGTGTGTAACCATTTTGATGGATGATTTTCATCTGCTTCACGATGGTCGACTTCCCACTCTCACCGGATCCTACAGAAGCACAGTCAGAGTCTGCTCTGCCTAAACGGGGCCGGGTTAAACTCACCGAGAAGTAAGATTTTGCATTCTCGCCGTAACCTGCGCGAATCTTGCTCGAGTTCCTTGTCTATAGCCTGACTTCTCTTTTTCTGTTCAGTGTCCTCTGTCGACGCCTCTTTACTTCCACATGCACCCATATCGAATGTGAGGATGAGTGATAACGCAGCGGCAGCGAAGGCGCTGCAGACGCAGCGCTAGATGCGGCTGCAGCTGCACAGAGAGCTGCACGGATGATTTGTGTGTTCGCGACCCGTAGTTCCGGGGTGGTCGAACCGAAGAGGGGATGCAGGAGGTATGGAGGGCGAAGCGCAGAGTTGGTATGATGAAGAATCGCGATGGTGAAGCTTGAAATGTCGAGGTGTTGTGGATTCGGCTGTCGATTACATGGAGAGGTCGATGATGGGCAGACGGGGCCGAGACCAGGATTCGACGGAGCTTGGTTGGATTCAGGGATTCAAGCGAGCAGGCGGTCGAACGAGCGATAGGACGGGAATGAGGGTCACAAGGGTGTATATAGAGGAGCAGTGAATTTGAGAAAGTGATGTAAGGTATGCAAAGATTGACAGGCTGGTTCTGGCAGTGGAGGAGGAGAGGTGGTTGTGGTGGAGGTGGTGGTGGTGGTGGTAGACTGGTGGTAGTAGTGTGGTAGCGGGAGGCGATACGAGTACTCCGTACTGTCGAGATGGTGATCGGTCCTAGTTAGAGGAGTTTTGATAGCTGACGAAGGCGCGAGGAGAGGATCGTGGAGTGAGAGCGGGTAGCCCAGAGCCAGAGTTGAGCGGAGTAGCCGAGAGCGGGAAAGCTGGGTCAACGAGCCAGAGGCGGGCTTGAGGGTCTGGGTGCTGAACGGGTACGCATACTAATTACCTGAACTACGGAGTCAGTCAATAATAACAGCAGGGCGGTTGGCAGGTGAGGTGGCAGTTGGCTGTTGGGCTGGAGGCGGCATCAATTAGGAACCTAACCTAGGCCTATGAGTATCATGCTCATGACCTGGTGGCTGGCAACTGACTGCCCTGGATGGTGACGCCTGTTGCCCTTTGGGCCTTGGAGTACTAGGCCTAAAACAAAGGCTGAACTTGGGTATTATTTAGGTGCCTAGGTAGGCATGTACATGTACTTAAGTACCTTTGGAGGCAGGTCTACGGCTTTCGGCAGCTGGGGACAACCTTGATAGACAGTCCCCATTCCCAGCAGTAGCGAACAACGTGGTACTATCACTCTGGCGAACCTCAGGCTGGGGACCGAGTACGAGTACCTGATAATCGATGTAAAGGGGATGCGACCTGTCCAAGATTACAGCATCATTATCCCTTGGAGGATGTTCAATCAATTAGAAAACAGACTCACCAAGCGGAGACCTGAGCCTGTGGCTAACTTAGAGTCGAGTAACGAGGTACGGAGTAAGTGCAAGGTTGTTTTCCCGCACTTGGTTTTTGATTCACCACTCCCAGCGACTACTGGGACATCTTCCAACAACCCTGCACCTCTTTGAGTCCAGAGCAACTGATGAGGTACGGGTCGCACTGCGGTTAATTAGTACCTCGTGAAGGTTGCTTGATACTAGTGCCTAGCTTCCATTCCTCCCAGGCTGATCTCAAATGCGCCCACACAACAAGAAGTGACAAGTGGGGAGCTGTTATTGCTCTTACGTCTCTGATTGCTGGACGAGGCATCATATCATTTCTTTTGTCATTTTCAATAGCATCTCCGCAGGCACTATCCCCATGTCCAAGTGGTACAGCAGAGTGCATGGCATGGCTCGCGTGGGCTCGGGCAATTCCAAAGGCCAAAGCTTTAGGGTGGGTGTCAGACAGAAGCAATCCCACATGGAACCCTGGCCATTTGTTGCTCAATTGACGAGAGCTACGGGCAATTAATTGGGGTCAGACTGTCCAATATACGGAGGAAGAAAGCCGCCTAGCCCCAGGACCTGGTCAGATCTTAGATGCATTGGGCCTAGACAAAATAGGCGGCGAAGGTCATCTTCATTGGCCCGAATTGGGCGCTCTGAGACAAACTGGAGTAGAGACTCAAATTCCCTCTATCAAGGACTCTCTAGCAAAGAGCGACCCGGGCACACACCGCAGAATAGAGATGTAGGCAAGGCCAATCCGTGTCATGCAAGTTTCGAGCTGCAACCTCCAAAATGCACAGCCTCATCGCTTCAGAACGCCTCGCTGCCCTCACCCAGCTTTGTTGGGTAGAATGGATTTGTCACGTCCAACAAGTCAAGAGCTTGGCTTTTCGCTCTTGGTTGGAACGGAACGCCTCTCCCTCCCTGAGGTTGATGTTGGCCGTTTATGCCGATAATACACCTCTTTCGAAGCCCTTCCGGCCCAGCCAACGGTTCATCGAGCATCATTTCTGGTGCGACAGTATGTAAAAAGGAATCATCCACCACGACATTTGACACAACACGATTTGCCAATTGCCAATAATTTCCCTGAATAGAGATAGCTGCAAACTTCGCTGCCAATTTTCCTCAAAATCAGGACTCGTATGAACACACCTTCAATGCAGAGTGTTTCACTACTCAGCACTCTCGTAATCGCGAAACCGGCGGCGCGGGATCTTGCGATGAAAAACCATGCCTTATTGACTCGAGCCACCGTTTGAGAGTATGAAATATTAGAGAGATTCTGCTGAGCTACTGGGTGAGGTCATTGTCTGTTCAGTCAATATCAGTGCTCCACCTCCTCAAACAATTCTCACTCAATCATGACTATCCTGACTAGATCTATTTATGACTCCACCCAGTGAGCTAGATCCTCGAATGGGGGCATATACAAAACAAGGGGTGGTGAAGATACTCCAAGGGTGAACTCCGAAAAGATATCGAATCACTTACTTCAATCTTTGGCATATGAGTACTTTCATCAAATCAACGGATTTGTCTCCCAGATGGAAACCAAGTGGGGCCTGAGGCAAAGTAGGTTTCAAACTCAAGACATGTCAAAGTTGCTTGCCAGAGAGTGCATTGTCGGCTGTCTTTGACGTGGTCGAAGAAGTTTGCATTGGCAACAGCTTGCGCAGTCTGAGACCGCAACGGCAAATTTTGACAGAGACAATGATCAAATTCAAGAATCAGCCTTGACTTGGAAGTCTGGACAGAACCCTTACGTTCAGCCGATGAGAGATGGAGGCACATAGAAATCAAAAAGCCTGGGACGGCCAAACCAAGGCTGAGAATTCAGGGGTTCGCACTGTATTCCAAAGCCGTCGTACACGAATGAGTGTGACGGCCAGTCGTGAGGATAGTATAGTCTATTGGTAGCATCCTTATATCTGGCTTGTAGAATCATAGATACTGAAGGAATATGTTGTGACTTATATAGATGTCATTGTCTTGTTTAGGTGATGCTGGATAACTCCCTAATATAGATTCGGCAAACTTGTAGGGCCGTGGAGAGCTTGCAATGTGCTCACCCCCTAGATTGAGGGACCCGGATCATGCACGGACTGTTGGGGGGTCCCTATAGCACGTGAAGGGCGAATGTAGCGTGCGATGTGGGTGTTAGGTGGTGATCACAATAGCCAGGTACTTAAGTAAGGGTGCCCCCTACAGAGAAGCATTCACAAGTTCGCAACCAAGGTTGCACCGCGACGAAGAGATGGTTAGCGCGGACTCAGAAGAACGGCCCAGCAAATGTCAGATTCATGTTTGGTGAGCAATGAGAATTGCTGACACATGGCGAACTTAGGTCGTGGCACTGTGATACGTGGAGGATAGGCTCTTGGATATAACGCTAGACACACAATGGGCCTGGTGGGTGCCTGGTGAGCCCGCTGGTTGACAGGATAAGCATAGCTCCCTTCCTCCCACACCGCGCTTGACAGTTCAAGAAAATGGGTGAGGTCATCGCTGCAGTGTGACGAGGCCTACAGAGACCCGAGGAAGCCTTAGTCAGGCAGAAGACTCTCTTTTGGGGCTAGTTACCCAAGCTAGGCGAGGGAGGTACGGAGTACAGAGCACTCCGTACATTTGATAACCCTAATGGAGGAGGTGAAGGTGGGAGCTGGGGATAGAATAGAATGAAGGAGGCGAATCATGGTCCATCTGAAGTAGAAAATGCGGTTGTTGTCTGCCTCCGTCCTAGACGACTCACGGAAGGGCTTCTTCCCAGGCAATCATAGAGAACATCGAGGGCCGATGAATCAAACACAATTTGAGCTACCTCGTACCTGCAGTTGACGAGTTCATGAAACCTGGAAGGCATTTCCGGGTGCTGCGTGAACTCACAGAGAGGCGGCGCAACAAGACACGGGCTTGGGAAGCATTTCATCATGCCTAGCCGCAGTGGCCCCCCTAAGCTAAACCTTTAAGTTGAGCTTGCCAGGCAGTAGGCCACTGGAAGACGTGCTTCGCTAAGTACAACAGCCTATAATACCTACAGTCTACCTACCCCGTATTCGTGCAGTACACGAGATCCCAGCGAGTCGAATTCCGTGACAGCCGAAGCCCATGGAGGGGCGAGGGGTAACTTGAAGGCCCGCGCTTTTAACCAAAAACTTGATTATTGGGAATATGGCATTCTCACTCCGACCAAGACTGGACCAAGGACCAGGATCGCGCCTCACCTCTGGACCTACCCAGCCATGATCATCATCAAGATTGCAGGGAAAAAATAAATAAACAAGCCACACACCGCTGTGTCGTCCCGTTGGTACTGGTCAATCTTTGTTACCTTCAAACGGAGACATAAGTAGAGTCTTTGGGGGAGTGATAGGCATGGGCGGCAAAGAAGACTATTCAGCACTCCAGATGGTCATATATACGGAGTACTTGGTACGAGTAATAGTCAATAGCCAGGAGGAACCATTTGACTATTTGGTACTGTAAGTACCTAGTAATTAGTCCTGAGCCTTGACGCTGCACACCTGCCAGTGGCCGAGTGCAGCAGTTCGGCTTGGAGATTGCCTCTAAGTAGGGTATCCCGATTTGCCCCACGCACCACCAAAACACCATCCTCCTCCTTCGCATGCAACCATACCAAGTGGCACTGAGAACCTCGTCTTTTCGCCTGTTGTCCTGTCAGTCTCCTGAAACTTCACCTGTATCGATCCAGCGGTTGCCATCCTCTCTCCTCCATCTCTTCATCTCCTCTTCGACCTCGTGCGTGTTTATTATCTCTCTCCTCTTGCCCGCACTACCAACCCGACTATCCGCATTCGCACCCCTCCCTGCCAAACCAATACCAGTGACAGACTGCACCTCTTTCCAACCCTCACCTTCTTCGCCCCGCAATCTCTCTGATCAAGTCGGACAAGATGGCAGAATTCGTGCGAGCCCAGATCTTCGGGACGACCTTCGAAATCACAAGCAGGTACGGCGAGGACGTTTCAGCTGGCGAAGATAAATACTGACGCTAGGGTTCAAGATACACGGATCTGCAGCCAGTGGGCATGGGCGCTTTCGGGCTGGTCTGGTGAGTAAAAGTCGGAAGCTCAGTTCACAAGGTTGGCTAATCGTTTTTGAAAGCTCTGCCAAAGATCAACTGACGGCCCAGTCCGTGGCCGTCAAGAAGATCATGAAGCCATTCTCGACCCCTGTTCTTGCAAAGCGAACCTATCGAGAACTCAAGCTGTTGAAGCACCTTCGACACGAGAATGTGAGAATATGAACAAATGAACATGATCTGGAGCAAACAATAATTAACTTGGCTAGGTCATCTCACTCAGCGACATCTTTATCTCGCCGCTTGAGGACATGTGGGCATCCCCCTCAATACATATGACAACATGGAGCCATCCACTGATCAGCAAATAGTTATTTTGTGACCGAACTACTCGGTACCGACCTACATCGCTTACTGACCTCCAGACCGCTTGAGAAGCAATTCATTCAATATTTTCTCTACCAAATCCTGGTACGCTGCTGATCTCCCGGAAGATCCATCCGGTCCAATAGAGGCTAACCTAAAGTGCAGCGCGGTCTGAAATATGTCCATTCAGCCGGTGTCGTTCACCGAGATCTGAAACCCAGTAACATTCTAGTCAACGAGAACTGCGACTTGAAAATCTGTGACTTTGGCCTAGCTAGAATCCAAGATCCTCAGATGACGGGTTACGTGTCAACTCGGTACTATCGAGCTCCCGAAATAATGCTGACCTGGCAAAAATATGATATCGAGGTGGATATCTGGAGTGCGGGCTGTATCTTTGCGGAAATGCTGGAGGGCAAGCCATTGTTCCCCGGCAAGGATCACGTCAACCAATTCTCCATCATCACCGAACTCCTCGGAACACCCCCGCAAGATGTTATCGAGACTATCTGCAGCGAAAATACTCTCAGATTCGTCCAGTCGCTGCCCAAAAGAGAAAGACAACCCCTGAGCGGCAAGTTCAAGAACGCCGACCCGCAGGCCATTGACCTCTTGGAAAAGATGTTGGTATTCGATCCCCGGAAACGAGTATCCGCCATCCAAGGATTGGAACACGAGTATCTCTCGCCCTACCACGACCCCACCGATGAACCTGTGGCCGACGAGAAATTCGACTGGTCCTTCAACGACGCCGATCTCCCCGTAGACACCTGGAAAATCATGATGTACTCCGAGATCCTCGACTACCACAACATCGATAGCCAGGAGGGTGAGATGGGCAAGGGATTGTCGGTCGAGCAGGCCCAGGCCGTCAACGGACAGACGGTTCAGTGAGAGCAGGAACAACCATGCCAGTATCCGGGCAAGTATCTTAGCGCTTGCTTGCTACTCGCACTGGGCCATGAGTATCAGGAGTAAGATGCGGAGTTAAAGCAGCTTCCTATCGTATAGCACTGGAGTGGAGACCAAGGGAGAGAGTTTCTTACTTTCTTCCTTGGGGACTTTTTGATGAAATGACGAACTACCACGCCGTCGGATGAGAGGAGGTGAGGGGTTTTAGGAGTGGATGGGAACCATGATTTGGATGGATGGAAGTACTTCATTCGCTGTATGATTGCTTTTTTTAGCCACAAGGGAAGGAAGCAGACAGCGCAAGAGCACAATCGCGCCGCCGCGGGGACATCACAAAACTGGTAGGTAGTTGAGGAGACCAAAATGTGGAACCGACGAACTACGAATAACAAATATCATCCGGGTTGTGTCCACGTCGGATTTCCTGTCAAAATACACATTGCTCCTGCAGACCAGGCGACTTTGCGAACTTTTATGGGTTTCCCGTTCAACCAAACCCCCGTTGTATGTAGTGGGCCCGGTCTGCTGGCTTACGTTGAACTGCGGGGTGTGCGTCAGGCAGGTATAGATATGGTCTTTGATCGCTTTTATGACATTAGCTACCTAACCTGGGTGTGAGTAGCAAGTAGTAGTACATTGATGAGTTGTCATGACTGCAAGAGTGGAGTTTGATGAGCAAGCACAGAGCCCAGCTCTAAGTAGCCTAGATGCCAACTGTTGTGATGCCAGGGTGCTCATCGTGAATGTATCAGCCCTTCAGCCTTCTGTGAGGTACAACCTCTTGAGGGATTCGTTCCTTGGGAGGTCCTTCATAGGCAGATGAATCGGTCAACGACTCCCTCTTAGCATCCAGCAGTCTGTTCCCACGATCCTCCTGGTACGTCCTAGTACCTCGTGGGCAGACTTCGCTCTGCTCTGCCATCTACTTGCCTTGAAACAAACCGCGTCACCAGTGCTCAGGCACCTCACATGTTGAGTGATGGAAGTTGCGATCCTTTCGGCCTTATGGACCAGTGTCTGAGCTCTTTCTGCCCGCAAGTGAGCTTAAATAGGATGTGACGACAGAGGTGGATTTGGGGTCGCTGAGGCGCGGACTTGACAGATAAGGCTTCCCTGTGGTGGAGCCCCAGGCTGTGATGCTCGTTGCGCTACTGGTGCTTGTCGAGGTGTTTTCGTTTTCCTTTGTGCTTCCGCTCGCACCATTGCTGGACGCTGAGGTCCCCTTGGAGAGATTCGACAGATTCAATTGCTCCTGGGGAGGTGAGGTTGAGTTTCCTGACTCATTATTGAGGGCGGTCGACGCCGATTTGGGGGATGACATCTTCACACTGGTGCTAGACTGTAGGGTTCGTAAGGGCCAGTTGGACGCTTACTTCTAGTTGGGTGCAAGGCCACGCAGGCTAGATCTTGTTCCAGTAGAGATACTAGTTTGTAGCTTGAATGCCGATGCTTCAGATCAATCCGAGATGATGCGCAACCATGTAATGAATGAAACTGGGAATGCGAGTGGAGAGAAAGAGTAGCGAGGTTCTTTCAAAGTACTGATTGGTGTCAGCCAGTGAAGATCGTTCTTGACAACTTGATATGCTAGGCACGTGCCCATGATGGCTGCTTGCCACGCAGTGGGATTGAGTGAATCAGTCCCTTCCTCTGACAAACAACCTCTTCAATGTCAGTTCCCTAACAGTGCCACAGGGCCCTGCAGTCGTTGCCATATTGGGTGCCTACCTAGGGGGGACGTGACATCCGTGACACCACTGGCATTGAAAAAGACATGTCATGTTAATATAGCAATCGGAGGCACTCAATCAAGCTGGGGTTAGTCAAGGCTGCCTAACGAACCTGAGGACTGTTGAAGGCTGCTCGTCATCATCATCACCATCGAAGCAAAGGGATGATGGTCCTAATATATGCATATTGGTTGGTCGCTGCTGGTGAAGCAGTGAAAGGAAGTGGCATTCCTCCTTCTAGGTAGGTAAGTGGCCTGGTGGTAGAATTCGATCTACCCACAAACCCCGAGGATAACAGAACTCGGTCTCCAGTCAGTCATTCTGTTAGGGTCTTAATCCGTTACCAAAAATGATTCCAGGATCGAGTGCTGGCCATGATTTCAACGACTCTTATGGGTAATCGAAAATAGAACCCATGGTGGGGTCATGCACCTTTGGGGGCACAAGGAGCGAATCAGAAATACAAAATTATAATACTAATCCTGCTTGTCTACTTTGAGTGCCCAGGGTAATTAATATTAGTGTACGGGTATGAGTACGTCCGTATTACGGAGGACTTGTACTCGTGGATGGACATGGAGTTTGCCTCGGTTGTTTACTTACCGTCAAAGTTAATCCTTGCCCACCCCAGCTTCCTCCCTCCTCCGTATGGTACCCCAGTTTCGGTACATGGATACGGGATATGCCCCGTACTTACCGAATCCCCCACCAGTGCCAAGTGCCTTTTTTCAGGGGCCAATGCTGTGGTTTTGTTCTTACGTTTCTTTCATTTTACAGTCCTGAATCGTACATACCTGTATGGAGTACCTAGTTACAGTACCAGGTACTCCGTACCAACCTAGGTAGGCAGGTACCCAGATCAGTATTTCGTACGCTTGATGGGACCGCGGCTCTCAAGTTCAATGGTGCCTATGGCTGGCAGCCAACAAAGACGTCCTCAATTATCATGGCGAATCCTGCATCCTTCACTTGGTACTACCAAGTAACCACAAATTTGGCGCTGCATGCTAAAGGGCTACTCCTACTCCTATTTCAACTACAGCTCATCCCGCACGCGTCCGTGCTCTAGCTCCAACTTCCATTCACCCAAATCCGACCCCCATTGTATGTGCCAGTGATACCTAGGAGCATTGTTATAGAACTCCTCCTCTCTAACTTAGGAACTTCAATTCCTTCGCCCATTGACCAAATTTGTCTCTCTACAATGTCCACCCCACCAACATCCGGCCAGGCACTTGGACCGAGCATTCACCAAATTTCCTTTACCGAGAAGCTAGATCTTCCATTGGGCCTGGCCTCCCTTCGTATGTCGCTTCGCCTGCCTCTCTATCAACCATCAAGCTGACTGGAATCAGTGGGAACTGCCATTTACACAGCCGTAACTGCACCATTTCGAGGCGAGTCTGGAGCATATTACTTCGGTCAACACCTCAGCAATGCCTTAGTTCGGAAGGTGAGCATTCCATCAACCATCCCGCTCTTGAATCTGTACTGATGGGTCGCTGTCTAGCTTGTTCGGAGGTTCAGCACTCTTCAATTACAGTTTGTCGCCTGGCTACCAGATAGGGCTTCCAGCTAACCTTTCATAGGTACATCGGTGAGCCGTTTAGTAAGATCTATGAAAAGTGGTCTCAGCAAAACAACCTCCCGACGGAGACCTTCCAGCTGAAATCTGGAGTGAAGGCTTTTTGGCTTGGTGATCACAAGACGGCCAAATATATTGTCGTCTACTCCCATGGCGGCGGCTTTTCTCTCGATGGTGACGACACTCATATCAGATTCTGGAACACCGTGCACAATGAACTCAAGTCTAACAACACCCCCATCGCGACCCTGTTCCTGGAGTATACCCTCGTGCCACACGGGACTTACCCAACCCAGATCTCTGAGGCTGTTGAGGCTGTCAATTATGTCCTGACTGATCTGAAACGACCAGCTTCAGACATTATACTCGCCGGGGACTCTGCTGGTGGAAACATGGCTCTAGCCGTTTTGTCTCATATAACTCACCCGTCACCTGATCTGCCCGCAATTATTCTCTCCCCGGGTGACAAACTGAAAGCACTTGTCCTTATTGCCCCTTGGACCTCGTTCAGGACAGATTTCCCCAGCGCCGAACGTAACGGATACAAGGACCTTGTCACTGTGGAGGGCGGTAGCGCTTGGAGCAAAAACTACCTAGGCGGGAAGGAGACGGGCCCATATGCCGAAGCTCTACTTGCCCCAGAGGACTGGTGGAGAGATGCAAAAGTCGAGCAGCTTCTCACCGTTGCTGGGGCTGATGAGCTCTTAGTTGACCCGATCAACGAATGGTTTGCCAAATATAAGGTTAGTCTCCACTACTTCAGCTGTGGGGTAACAGCGAGGTATTTTGATTCACAAAATGCTTATGAGTTATCGCACAGGCTGCGAACCCTACCTCCTCGACTCTGGTGGTAGCTCCACACGAAACACATATACAACCCATTATCGCTCTACGCTTTGGCGACACTTCTGAAACAGAGCAAGGCAAAGCTATCAAATCGTGGTTGAAATCAAAGTTGTAGACTACACGATTTATCGATATGCCAGTGTTATCGTGGTAAACAGCCACGATTGAATTTGATACCTTATCACCACCCTTCCACCTTGAATAGGAGACTGACTCGAGTCCTTGTGTCTCGGGCTTTCCTCCCAGCATCAAAACCGCGACTTCACTGTGAACATGTCATTCGTCACGGGCAGGGTCATTTCGCAACTTCACAGGTTAGAGTCGAAACAAGGGTAAAGTTAATCAGCTGCTCTCACTGAGGGTCCCCGAGTATGCAGATGGATTTCGGTATTGAATTGGCCTACATACATACAAATTCACCCTCTACGTTCTCCTCACGCCTTTTCCCTCCCGGGCTCTGTGACCGATCTACTGACTCTTCCTCTAGCCCCTCTTTACTATTCATTTCAATGCCCCGTTTGTGATATATCGAGAAATTACCATTTCTTCTAGCATCTGTTTGCTCGTATTCGGCCTCTTGACATCCCACATGTCACAGGATGATCAGTTGTCATAGATTGCTGACACTTGGAAGCCTCCGAGAATGCGTGAGCATTGTCATGGGCACTACAGCTTCTGGACAACCAATTGCACTCTCGGCAATTCTCCCTTCCAGACACGCTTATTGATCGGACTAGGTATTCTCCCTCAGTATCTTGTTGCCACACTCTTCCTGCCACTGCTGTCGGCAGCTCAATATGGGGCTTCCATTTAATTGGAGTTCACAGCGTCAGTCCACCTCCATGGCTTCTAACGGACGGACGAATTCCTCTTCGTGGCGCTCGATTTTCAGTCGAAAAGGAACTTCAGTAAGCACCACTGAAGCATTCTATAGTCACCCATGCCAAAATTCAGTCTTACTTAATCAACCTCATATGGTGTCATATAATCAGACTTCCTATTTCCCTCAACACCAGGCCCTTAGGCGTTCGAATTCGATATCATCGTGGGCTCCCTTCCGCAAGAAGGGCAGGATCGAGTATGAATCCACAAGACTGACAGCTTCGGAGGTATACCATCGACGGAAAACGAAAAAGCCCATGATTCCGCACCTGCTACCCAGCCGATCTAAAACCATTGATACCCACAGGCGACTCCCCATTAGCGCTCCTATACTACAAGACCCATTGGACCAGTGGCCTGATAAAAGTCACGCCTTCCAGAATGCGGATTTCCAGTCACCAGTAGGCCCTGAGGAAGCATCGGAGGCAATATTTACACTGACGGAGGCACCCGACCCGGAAGCGAGGATCACAGTTCAATACTCGCCGCGGGATGAATCATGGGACCGCATTAACCGTCGAACTGATCTCCAGGACATCACATCCCAGGGTCAAGATCTCGGTGCACATGACCAGGACAAGAGAAATGAGGTGTTTGCTCGTATTCATGCAGAGGGGTGGAATCAGATTGTCCCTAAGCAATGGGTGGAGTATGAATTCAGCGAAGATGGCTCCAAAACACCGACAAGTCGAAGCCTTTATTCCGGAGACGAGACCGAAGGTTCCCTGAATGAAGAGAAACTTGGACCTAGAGTGCGAACAACAGTCGAACCTCAGCAGCTATCTGGCCCTTCTTCGAAGTCGACCTCGAGACTTGCCAAAACTTCCAACCCTCGTTTCGTTTTTGAAGACAGCGACGATGAAGCAAAACAACTACAGACACAGTCTAAATTGCAAGAAGATCAAGTCTGGTGGGAAAGTCTTGCAAGCCCCCTCTCTCTGTCTTCCACCCCGTATCATCAGAATCGCGAATGCCCAACGAGCTGCCTACCGTGCCCCGTAGAAACGGTTTCGCAATTGATAGGATCAGACAATGACACAGCACCTCGGTTTCGAAGTTCAATCCCTAGTGAGCCCGGTCAAACCAAGGAGCAATCCTCCTCTACCGAGAGTAATGCTCGAACTAGGACTTATCCAAGTCCAGTATGGCCGACAAAACCCGATGTGTACCCTCAGAGCACCTCACGCAGAGTAGTGGACGACTACTTCAATCTCACCGACACGGACTCGCTATGTCCCCCTCCCCTAAGACCTAGACATGAAGAACCAAATTGTGAGCAAAGACACGAAATCAAGAGCAAAGCCAACCGCGAGGCTACGATTTACAAGTCAGATGGCGGATTTGCGATGTCACCACGCAACGTATGTTCAGCTCCTGTCATCCCAGATTTGCATTTAGATCAGGGCTCCTCTGCAACACCTAAGACGTCATAGGAGACTATTCAGTGTGTAGGGGAAGAGGTAAAAGATCGGCAAAGAAACTCTGAGACCCGTGTTGAACATCGGTCAGCTCCCAAGAGCGAACCTCAGCATACCAACAACTCGGTGAGGAAACAATTAGGACCAAAACAAAATTCCGACCTCATTGAAAATTATGTTGAACAGGGTGTTAACGACATCCTTGATCTATACTTCACCGAGGACGAAGCTGACGACGACTCTGGGAACGCTGCCAGCCACCAGCTGAGACTCCTGGCCTGGAGCAAAGGAACGAGCCCGAAGGCAGAAGCTACTGACTCAGCCCCTGCAGTGCCTGTGCGAAACAAGGACCGCAACAGATATCACGTTCCGCCTGTTATCCCGCCGGCTCAGCCTTCAGGATACACGCCGAGCCGCCGGACGCACCATTCTAGGCTGGATGACCAACCACCGCAGCGTGAGGAACCAACTTTGTCAACAAGGGCAAGAGCAGCAACGATAGCTGCTCTTCCCCGAGTCTCGTTCCTGAGACAGCAGGCTCTTTTCTCTGGAGATTGCCCGCAAAGTCCTGGCAGTCGACGGTGGAATGGAAGCGTGGAAGAAAGGAGAGAAACCAACTCCGGTGCAAGGCTACCGGTCACCTACATCGATGAATTTGGCAACACCTGGATCTGATATTTGTTTCCGTACTTCTGATCCTGTGGATGGCATTTGGAGTTTGATCATGCATCTTTAACTGAGGAACGCCGTTTCTCTCTTGGGTCAATAAAATCGTCCGAGAGGAGCTCAAGCACCGAGTCGACCTCGTCTTCCTTGGGTAGGTTTGGATCACACACTCACTACCCTTGGCTTTTGATGTTAGCTTTTGAAAAATGTGGTGGATTATGTTCCAACTCATGCGTTCTTGGTATATGGTGGCAGGTCTATTTGCTCTAAGACACGATTTTGGGCGCAAAGTGCAACCTGCTTTCCAGGTTCACCCCTTCCACTACTCTGGTTATCATCCTTTCCAGCGCACATAAGTGGCCAAATAATAACATTGAGAAAAAGAAACAATCGAGACCTCTTCGTTCTGGAAGGCGGGATTTTACTTTGCATAACGCTTGCATTGTTAATTTATCCGTCTATCGTGTATTCTTCCCCAAAACCCCTCACGATTTTGTCCTTCCTCCTCGTCTCTCCTTTTCATTTTCGCCCGTAACGGTAAGACGACATGTCAGGACGGACTCACAAGAAGCCCTGGACCAAAGTCTTGAGCTCAGACTCCGACAAGCCAGGCAGACCAAGGAGCGCATTATCATTCTTGGCGGACCAGTCACCACCATAGCCCTCCTGGAAGACAGCGCTGAAGATGAAGTTGACCATGATCGCACCGATGTCCCCGGGGTTACCGGACGACAAGGCCTTCAAGCCTTGCTGGCGGGTGTCCTCGGTGTTGGAGACCGTTGTGGCGAAGTCCTTCCCATCCTTCTCCTTCGCATATCCGATCAGCTTGTTCTGCGTAGTGGCCACGTCCTGGATGTAGACGGCGCGGTTAGCGGTGGCAGCCTGGTTCTTGAGGATCGCCGCCACGGCTTTCCCGATCGTCGGGAGAGTGGTTGCGCTGAACGTGCGGTCCCCGCCGTTGAACAGGGTCGCGCTGTGCTCCTTCGGCTTTATGATGAATCCTACCGCGATGCCCCAGTCGAGGAAGGGCCCGTTGTAGACGAGCGTATAGCTGAAGGATGGGTTCTTGGCAGCCACTTCTTCCAGGTACTTGGCCGTCGTGGCCTTGGCACCGAACACGGGCAGCGCCGCCGTGTTAGGGTTGCCCAGGTTGCTGCCAAACTCGGAAGGCAGGAAGCGCTTCACCCCTGCCGCGACGGCGGCGTCGATCAAGGGGTTTTGGGCACCCAGTGCTTCACTGCCGACGGTGGAGATGACGGCTTCGACGCCCTGGAGCGCGGGTGTGAGCGATTCGACGGAACTATAGTCGACTTCTTTGATGGTGATGTTAGGGTTGGAGGGGATCTTGCTTGCATTGCCGCCCTTGCGTGTCAGTGCTACCACGGAGAATCCGGCATCGAGGAGTGCGTTCAGGATGGTTGGTCCTAGGTTGCCCGTGGCTCCAGCGAGTGCGACTTTAGTGCCTGACATGGTTTGTTTTTGGGAGGGGAATGGATTGAAAGTTGTGTGGAGGGATGGAATTGAGAATTGAATGAAGGGAGCTTGTAGGATTGAAGCTTTGGATATGTAGATATAGGGCAGGTGGGGCTCGAGATGGGGTTGTTGAAGGATTGCGTTTGATGTGGAGTAGGTGGTGTGTTCAGTCGCAGATGAATAGAAAGTTTATTGGATGGAGGGGATGAAGAAATGAATACTTGTTCTGCTAGGAGAGTGGCCCTACCTTATATAAACACTGTTGAAGGTGTGATATTGAGCCGATTAGCAGGAACAACTCTCCACTTCCCGGATGATGTTGAAATCGAAGGGCTAGATCCCTAAACCCAAATGCTCCCTTGCAATGTCGATTGCAAAGCAAATCGTCGTAATATATATCCATGTATGTCGGCAGTAAGAGTCGGGGCTTCGTTCAAGTCTGGTTGGAAATCCCAGGGGCGAATTTAATTGCTGGAAACGGTAGCCTTAGAGTTCAAATGATGTTGAAGTGTCTCCGTGAAGGCTTTAGCAAGCCAGGATTGGGATGGTGGGACGAGGCTACGCGGGGCTGAAAAAGCTTTGGGTGACAAATGGGCTGTTTTCTGCGACAGGGAAAGACTTAGTGGGGATGGGATGAGTAAGTATACTTGTCTAAGCTTTGATGCTGCTCTCGCTGTGTTGGGGGAGAGACAAGGGAAAGTCTCCGAGCGGATGGATGTTACTCCGAGCTTCAAACAATGGGTAGACAGACAGACGACCACTGCTCGACTGCACACGTATCGTATGCAAATTCCGCGATGGATGCCGATGGATACAATGCCATTTAGTCAAATTAGGTTTCATACCGTACTTGAGACACTAGTACTGCGTATATGGCTGTAGATACAATAAATGATGCGGCTGCATATTCCGCGAAGACAGTAATAGATTACGAGGGTACGCCTTCATAGTCCCATCCATTATCTCCCCGTCGTCGGGTCCGACTATTCCTCCTGTTCTCGTTGCACTTGACAAGGAGAGTCAAAACAGTGAGAATCAGCACGATCAGCGCCGCGATGGTAGGGATCAGGACATTTCTCTGCCGCACTTCTTCCCCATTGTCCGTGTAAGGGCATGTCGCATTTGGCCCTCCTGAAGTCCAGCAGTCCTGAACATCCAAAGAGTTGAAGTTGATCCAGACTCCCTTTTCCCTGAGCTCTGCGTCGCTGTCACTAGCTGAACGTGAGTCATTCAGGATTTTCTGGTATAAATATGTGTTCTCAAGCCCTGTTCTGGGAAGATCAAAGCGTGTGCCATCTGAGCATGCGTCGATTGCTGCCCCGAAGGGTACATCCATTTGTGAAAGCCGCCAAAGATATGGCTGTCCTACTATTCGACAGGCAGCGTAGCGCCTCTCTTGGCAGTCCTCCACTCGCCAGTGCCCCTGGTACCCGCTTGTAGAATCGATGACGGCACATCTATACTGATCATTAGGCCCCTCACCATCAAAGTCTGGAGCCGAAGTGTTTCGAGGTTCTCCTCTCGCCCATCCGAATATTGCAGCTCGAGAAAAATCCCGGTAGGCTTGGAGATTACCAAGCATTGCTGACCCCGTAAGTGTCATGTTCAACATGGAAGAAATCCCACAGCGAGTGAGATTTCTGATTACGTCGGACAAGGGGTGTGTGGTGGACTGGTTAATGATCGCAACTGCCCAAGATGAATTGTCCTGAGCTATCGAAAATGCATTGGGTTGATAGAAACATGTAGAGCTATCGCCACCTTCGGCAGTGACGGCTGTTGACGAGTTTGCATTTATGTAGCCATTTGGAAACACTCGTCCAGAGTCCTCTAGAAAATCATAGCCCTGCATCTGTGGGTCAATCTGTTCCCAGCCCACGAGTAGACGTCTGTTATCACTCAGAAGAATCCATGATTCCCCAGGCCACCCGTCAGGGGTCTGAGTAAGGCTCTCGGATCCGCTTTGTACTTCGAAATAAGATATTTCAGTGCCCAGGCTGTAAGAATTGCGGAACCAGGACCTGCCCAGATTAGACCGATCCTCCTGCAGCATTTGTGGGGTGTAGAGAGCTCTTGGAAAAGCCGCTCCCAGTTGTGCCCCAATAAGTTCGTCAAATTGAGGTAGATGGGCACGGCTAGGTGTAAAGGCGGGATCCGATGGGGAAGTGAAAGGCGCAGCGGCATGTAGATTTATATCTAAACGCTCCAACCGCACTGAAATTGTATCAGATGTGTTCTGAAAATAGGAGTTGTACAACGAGATGATTGAATCCAATGTCAGATCAAGGCTGCATTTGTAGGAACCAAGCTCAAGCAGCGTAGTCCCATCGACCCCAGTAGCTGTTGGGATAGACGCGGGCATAGTCGATGTGACACTGGAGGCTATACTAGTTGTTGGTGTCGCTGTAACATTCGACGTGTCTGACTGGCGTTTGAAAAGTAAGGCGCTGTTGCCGTCGGGGCCATCCGTAGGATTCGAGGTCTGATCGTTCGACGAAGTTGTCGCAGTTAGTGAACTGAGTGCAGAAACGTCGACACTGATGCCAATCGTAGCATTCCCAGAAAGTGGGGGTAGTTCGACAGGGCACAGATTGAATTGTCGGTTGATGGTATCCCAGTATAAATCGATGACAAGGCGACGAAACTGAAGCGCTAGCAAGTTAGAAATGCAGGTTTGTGCTGGGATGTCATCATAGACTCCATCAGCGAAGCACGCTTTCGTCACAGAAACTCCTGGATGAGTAATAAAATTGATCGGAACGACCGATGAAGCATCTCGTGTTGACTGTAGGGGAGAAGGCATGAGTCTTGAGGATGAGAGTTTAGGTGGAATTTCGCACATACCAGGAATACCGCACCCCATTGAGAGTCTGGTACGGCATCATCGTCGGGGTCGAATATCAGGGACATTTGCTAGGACCTGAAGTTTCAGGTTATTACCCTGGAGCGCGCACCTTCCTTGGCCTCATTCACATGTCCATCATGAGCAGCTATTCAAAGATGGAGATGAACGCGTGTTTTCTTGAACTGAGGCCAGGAGATGCTGAGGCCGTGCAATCGATGGATAATATGTATGTGTATATATATAAATAACAATATGTTGTCCGAATGGCGTTTGCTGTGAGGAAATTTCTTGGTAAGTCAATATATCATAAAGAGGACCTTCTGTGATGGTTGCCGATGATGCTGGTGGTCGGGTGCAAGCAAGAATGCACCGCCACGGCGCCGACGACGGTTGACACGTGAGGCTAGTGCGGAGGCTGAGGCTGAGGCGGAGAATTGGCCCTCGTGGGACTTTTTGACACATCGACATTATTTCCCTTTGCACCTTTCAAGTTCCACGCTGTACAGTTTAATCTGCCTTTGTTCTCAACTCTCTATAGTATCCGCCCTGTCTGGCCACTTCCTTGATTTCGCGGACGAACATATTTCTCTTTCCCTTTCTCCTCTTCCCTCTCTTCCCTCTCTTCCCTCTTACCTGTCTTCATTCCCTTTGATAACAGATTAATTCCAGAAAGCGTTGTTTCGCACCCCTCCTCACAGCCACCACCTCACAGGTCATCACCAACATGTCTCAACCAGCACCCCCTCCGGGTATGCCTACACCCCAGCAAATTCAACAGATGATTGCAATGGAGGCTCAAAAGCGCGGAATGACCGTCCCTCAATTCCAAGCCTTTCAACGCCAGCAGATCGAAGCCGAAGCGGCCAAACTGAACATGACACCGCAGCAATTTATCCAAATGAAACAAGAAGAGGCTCGACAGAGCCTTCAAAGACAGCAGCAGGCGATGCAACAGGGCCAGGGCCAGCCTGGACAGCCCCAGCCGCAAGGTCAAGTCCAGCATATTCCGGTTAACGGCGAGGTTGAGGCTAAACCTGAGGCATTGGCGGTTGCCAAGTTCTTACGATCGCAAGATTTGAAGACAAGAACCTGCATTTTCAACGGCCAAAGAAAAGACATGTTTAAAGGTAAGATTTTTGTGGGTTAGCATACTAGGACTTGCGACTAAACAGAATTCTAGTTAAACGGGCCTTCCGTGCTCTTCATTCCGATGCTTACAAAAAGGCTCGCACCAAGGATCCTCTCCTGCCCAAAGTCGAAAACGACCTGGAAGCCCGTCAAGCCGTCCAGCTTCTGCCCCTCTCTATGCTCGCTCTGCGTGTGTCCAAAAAGGACCCCCATGAGGGCCACAATCATGCCAAACCAAAGAAGGAGAAGCGTATCAAAGGACAGTGGGAAGTTAAGATCGAACAACAACAAGATTTTGAACCCATGATGCACTATGTCTGGTTGTACGAGGGGTCCCAGTGGAAAACCAAGGTTTGGGCCGGTGTAGTCGTCCTCCTTGTTTTTGCAGCTATCCTGTTCCCGCTTTGGCCCCTCGTTTTGAGACAAGGTGTGTGGTATCTGTCAGTTGGCGCGATGGGACTTATTGGATTATTTTTCGCCATGGCCATTTTCCGACTCATCCTCTTCGTCTTTACGTTCTTCTTAACTCCTCCAGGTCTCTGGCTTTACCCAAATCTGTTTGAGGACGTAGGATTTTTCGACAGTTTCCGTCCAGTTTGGGGCTGGCATGAGACCAAGGAAGATATTAAGAGAAAGAAGCAAGAGAGGAAGGCAAAACGTGCGCAGAAAGCAGCGGCAGTTACCGGTGGTGGTGGTGAGAAGGCCACCACCATTGTCGCTGGGGCTCCTGCAACGGCTATTCCTGCAGCTCCTGCAAATGGCACCGCGGTCGCCTCCGGGGCTGAAGCTGTGGTGGCCTCCGTTCCAGCAAGACGGCATGCTGCCCCCACCGTTGAAGAGGCTGATGATGAATGATGCGTTTTTCCGGTCACGAGGTTTTGTGGGCTGTAACAATAGCATGATGCGGCGTTCTGGGAATGTATCCGAACATGATCAAGCATTGCATGACTTGTGGATCTCGTCAGTCTGCGTTGATTGAATAATAGAACTCTGTCCCATCTTCACTTTTCTCAGGTAATTTTGTCTCAAGTCATTTCCAGTAGGCCGGCCAATTTTTCTGCGTTCGTCGTTGTTCTTAGGCTCGACTGCTCGAAGTCCTTATTGGCAGCTCTTCCACTGCCAGTCTCAGCGAGGCTTGCAGATACTCTTGCAAGCAGGACTCGCATGCGATCCAATTCCTGGCTCAACTCACCGTCTCTGGTGACGAGGTTTGGCTGAACGTTTGCCACTGGATCTTGCAAGGGGTCGAGCATCTCGTATAAGTGCTGATACTGCGCAACTCTCCTTTTCAGTGCATCTCGCTCTTGGCTAAGCTCCAGTAAGTGCTCGCGCAGGATTTTGTATTCCGATGCTTGCTCGTCCAGATGAACGTGGTCCGGGTGAAGGTGGAGATCAACATAATCTTCAGGCAAGTTCTCGATCGTTGAAGTCTCTGTAAGAACGACATCACGTCTGACGATTACAGTGTCAATTTCTGCTTCGTCTTCTTCGGCCGTGACTCGATTCCAGTACAGTGCTTCGATCTGTTCCGCGACGTGGCGTTGTGACTGTGTCGAGAAGATCATGCGGTTGTGCTGCCTGACTTTTTCGTCGACTGAAACATATTCGTGTCAGTAAAATGGCAGTTGGTAGAAAAAGGAAATTTGTTGTGATGCCCACCTTTTGACACGATGTCTTGTATTGCTTTATCACTGAGTCGGCCGTCTGCGGGCTCGGGCGCAAGATCTCTCCATGTTGTTGAAGGCTGCAACGGTGTAGAAAGATGGCGAACCTGGGATCGGATGAAGGTAGATTTAATGCCGGTGATGGACTCTTCTTCCATTGTCTTCAAGGTTCTGAGAGGGGACAACAGGACAAGATCCTCTTTCAAGGAATGTATGTACGATTCATAGTCTGTAGGCTGGCCCTTGCCCCTCCAATGTTCATATACAGAGTACGGAGTACGGAGGTGTGCACCAAAAGTTATGTCCGCACTCTTTGAAATGACAACTGAACTTTTAGATTTCATCATCTAATTAAGTCTGACAGCCCTATTAAAAATAGGAGTTCTAGGTATTATTAGGGGGCTAACTCGCCTAGAACTCCCTA
>Ga0105239_10001421_pt1 | contig 31964 bp, 29 predicted proteins | sample KBSC44metaG_FD_92761 | JGI IMG/M metagenome (GOLD analysis project Ga0105239, IMG submission 92761) | Corn rhizosphere microbial communities from Kellogg Biological Station, Michigan, USA - KBS C4-4 metaG | ecosystem: Host-associated > Plants > Roots > Rhizosphere > Soil | place: Michigan, USA...
AGTTGTTCGCTGACGAAGTGCATTCAGACGCAAACCCACGACCTTTAGTGCATCGTGCTCTTGCTGGAAATCAGGCTGGAACACGCCTGGAGTAATGGTCGATTCCTTGCTCGTCACTTGGCCTGTTAAATATGTGACGTAGCGCTCATGATAGAACAGCTGGCGTTGGAAATAGTAAATGCTGAGCAAATATTGTCGATGCAACATTCCGGCCGCGGCAATAATCTCGTTGTCATCCAAAGTCTCGTTCATGTCTTCAAGAAATGTTTCCAGCTCAGTGAGTAAGAGCTTCCAGCTGGATTTAATATCTCTCAATATCTTCACGATGAGCCCGAATCCATCACGACAGATATTATGTGCATATGTGTCATTCATCCCTTCATGGACGCTATTGGCCATCCACTCTGTTATGTCGCTCAGTGAAGTGCCAGGGACATCTGACACATACTTGGCTTCATTGAAACCCTCGAATGGGTCGCACATGTACAGAAAAGTCCATTTCTTGCCGTCACGTCTCGGATGGCCTGCTATCCGGCGAATGACGAAGATCCTCGGGTGGACAAATTCCGCTGATATCAGTCACCAATTGTCCATTGCAAATGAGAGTATTTCAAAACGTACTTACTTCTCTGATCTTTTGGTCGGATATCCATGAGTCTAAGTAACCGAGTCGTGTGATTAATTTTCCGAGCCTGCAAAAATTCTGCTGGTGTACCATCTGTCGCTCTAAAGAATTGCACACATGCAAGATGGAAGTGCGAGAAGCAGGTAGCACCTTGCCCGAGTCAGCCGAAAACACTCTCTCATAGGCCGTAGAAACATGAAGTAACAAGCCTTTTTCATTAAGCGGGCCGGCAAAGTATTCTCGATCACAAGCGAAAATTCTTGACATCTAGAGATCTTGGTCCATTTGGAAATAAGTTCCCACTAGACGTAGCAGTTGACTTGACAGCCGCTTGACCGTTCTAAAATAAATGAGTGACCTGAACCGTGTTCGCAAGACACACGTACATGGTTCGGATGCGCTCACAATCGACCTGATCCTGCACCAGCCCAATTAGCGAAAGTTGCAGGCCAAAAGCCATAGAAACGCACGGCGTCGACATGACGATAGCAGGCTGGGAGGCGTACTCGTCTGTCAAACCGGAGCCGGTATAGAGAGAGTTTCCGAACGTTAAATGAATGCAGTGGTTTGATCTTCTCTAGATTGCAGGTCTCCTTCGGCGTCACGGAGGATGTCAGTGCACACAATAGCAATTTTATCAGCTGCTCATATGTGGTTCCAGTACTCCATAGTACAAATCATGCTGCAGGACTGTTCTGCGCCGATCGAGGGGCAATGATGACGCACATTGCGAATGGCAATTTGAGGAATACAACCATGATTAAGCGCCGCTGTTCTCCCCTACCAAAGATGGCCCTCCGCCCCCACAAATCACGCCAATCGAAGCGAATAGCAACTTGATTAGGTTCAATATAAATGTGACAATTGGAAAGGTGCATTGAGCTGAAGACGAAGCAGAATTTCCACTAGGGAAACACGCGGCAGCTACATTCCGCCACCTGCTCCAGAGGAGCTAGATCATCGCACTCTTATGTTGAGCGCGCAAATGCCTCTCAGAACCAGCTCGTGCGAACGCTCTTCGAAATAGCGGAGCAGAAAAATTCCAATGTAGTAGTGTCAGCAGACCTTACAACCACGAAAGAACTTCTTCACATCGCCGATAGTAAGATGCGAGAAGTTTCATCCAAATCGTCGCTAATGGTGTGATAGTATTGGGGCCATACATTGCCGTCTTCAAGACTCACATCGACATCGTGACAGACTTCAACGAGTCGACAGTGTCTGGATTGAAGCAGTTGTCGGAAAAGCATAAGTTTCTCGTCTTTGAAGACAGGAAATTCGTTGATATAGGGAACACAGTCCAAATGCAATAACATGGAGGTGCGCTCAAAATATCAGAGTGGGCGCATCTTGTCAACGCAAGCGTTTTGGCTGGTCCAGACACTATTCAGGCGCTCGCTGAAAAGGCACAGGCCGATGAATTCTCATACAAAGGAAACCGCGGGCTGCTCATTTTGGCAGAAATGGCTACCAAAGGATCCCTGGCGACTGGTGATTACACCCTTGCCTCAATCAAGGCAGCACGCGCACTAAGGACTTTGTGGTTGGCTTCGTGGCCACAAAGTCCTTGCAGTCCCTCGCGGAAGAGCTTGGGCAGGAAGAAGACGAGGATTTTGTCGTTTTCACAACAGGTGTGAACCGTTCATCTGCTGGTGACAGCCTTGGACAGCAATATCAGACGCCAAGCCAAGCCGTGGGACATGGTGCGGATTTCATCATAGCTGGGCGGGGTATCTATGCAGCTTCGGACCCAGTTGAAGCGGTGAAGTTGTATCAGCGGGAAGGATGGGAGAGTTATCTCCAGCGTATTGGACGTTGAAGATCTTCTGACAATTTGCTGGATGATTTTCGCGCCTAGAAGATGCACTCCAGGTCATCCTTCAAGCCAAAGAAGAAATCTCCGAATAGCTGTCTTCTGTGACCAGTTAATCAAGCGAACACAAACCAACTTGCCATGATAATCAGGCTGAACTTGAAGTTAGTGGCTGCCTTAAACGTTTCTCATAGGCGTAGAGTCGTTTTCTGGGAGCTTCTCCATTCCAAGTCTCTCCTGTCAAGGGTATAGAGCTCGAATCAAGCTTGGGCACGCCAACCTGCTCCAAGACGAAACTCGCCGCCACAGAACCATATTGAGCAGCTCTGACAAAGTCATTGGTCTCGCTGTGTCCCACGACAAACCCACCCAGAAAGGCGTTTCCAGCCCCCGTGGTGTCAACGATTCTGCTGGAGGAGGTCTCTAGTATCTCATTCGACTCGTAGAACGGGGGCAGCCAGGCGGCACGAATATCTGAGGCGATGACAAGGCACCCATGCTCTCCTGCACGGACTACCACTACGCCTTGTTTCTCGTGTCCAACCCCGGTTGCAAGAAATGCTGCGGCCAGTTCCTGAATGCATGCCTGACTGAAGGTCTCTTCTGCACGTCCGAAAAGTGAGAGAAGCTCTAAATGATTCGGAGAGAAGACATCCACGTATTTAACAGAATCCAGACTTTCCTCTAGATTCTCTGCAGTGCACATCGGAGGTGATGGTTCCCAGATTATGAAAGGTGTCTCCAGATCTTGCGAAGAGCGGAGATTGAGAAGTTCCTCGGCTTGCTCCTTGATGCGATCTGGAGCACAGAGTATATGGAAGTATCGTGATGACAATAGATTGACCTCTTCCAGATGCTTGGGCAGGATTTCGTTGACAGGGGTTGTATATTTGAAGGTCTTTGCTACAACGACCATCAGTATGTCAAATGATACAGCCGATGAATAGTGCATAACTCACGTCCAAAGGTGGCATCCTTGTAAACGAGTAACCCCCGGGTGGATCGTCGATCAGGTGATTTTTGCAGGCATAGGTTGATGCCCCAGGCGCGAATCTCCGTCTCAATTGTAAGTGGAAAGTCTTCACCGGCACGGATCAACCACGAAAGCGTACTCGAACTGTCGCCTGCAGTGAACAAGCGCGCCCCAACCGTGCCTAAAGAGCCTCATTAGCTGCCGCAGCGCCGTAAGAATTGGACTTCGTGTCTGCTACAGCACAGCGTTTTGTGAAAAGAACTTGCCAAAGCCCTGGGTGGCTGCGGTGAAATGTGGAAGACGACACAGTAAAGTCAATGTCGTCGCACATTCTGTAGACTCAACAGCAACACAACAGGGGTGATTGAAATATTGACGGACGCCTGAGTATGAGACTCACAATAGGTACCAGATCCTCCAAGCAGGTCTGTGACTACCTTTCCAGACCCGAAATGGATCTCATCAATGACGGCAAGCCCGAGACTTATCAAAAGGTGTTGCTCACTGTCTCGGGGAGGGCCGTTAGATCGAGGCCAGACTAGCTGCTTGAGGGTTGCCCATAGATAGTTGAGGCTCATGGTGGTCGTCCGGAAGATGTCAGGGACGCAGGCAAGAACACATCGACGCCTGAGTGTGTATATAAACCAGTATGAGGTTGCACTTGCAGGCTCAACCAACGTCGAATTGGTTTCACAAGGGGTTCGAATTGCTACTCAGTGTCTGGTGGATAACCACGTGGCGGTAATTACAGCTAGATACATGACTGTACGTGAATAGCAACTACTCGCCAATAATAGTAGTCATCCTCAGCTTTGTTGGGGCAGTACTCCGTACAGTCCTGGTAATCACACAACGAACAAAGCAGATTCACCCCCCACCCCCGTACGGAGAACTACGGTGGGCTGGGACCCACTAAATTCATTTCTGCCATCATCGACGCTCGTAGTCACTCAGCCTTCTGCCAGTGCAGGTCAACAACTTCCAGTGGACGCTTGAACTCCACATCCCGTGTACAACATGAGAACCAACAGCGGTATATAAGGCTTTCTATTGCCATCTGTCTCAATGTCCGAAAGTCCAGTATTCTCACAATTGGCTGACACCATCTGCGCCGGTCCTTCACTCTTGATATCACCAATCAACAACGATCCAACCAACTCCTGTTTGTCACGAGGCTCTGTGGACTGCAGAAACCTCCTTTGAAGCGAGCAGGGGGTCTGAGATGGCTGAGCAATCTATCCAAATTATTTTCATGCTTGGCGGACCAGGTTCTGGCAAGGGCACACAGAGCGAATTGCTCTGCAGTCAGCGAGATATGGCTCACCTCAGTGTGGGTGACCTCTTGAGGGAGGAGATAGGGAAGCCTGGGTCCTCCTACGGCCCTACCATAGAAGAAAATATGCGCAATGGTCGCGTGGGGCTTAAAGAGATCACGGTAACTCTTCTCAAGGATGCGATGTTCAAAAGCGACACAGAACTGTCGTCGAGGTTGCAATTCGTTATTGACGGTAAGATGCGCTGGCAACTCACCAATGGCCCTTTCTAACCTGAAACAGGCTTTCCGCGGAAGATGGACCAAGCCCAGTATTTCGAAGAAATGATTGCAGTACCACTTGCCATCATCCTACTGGATTGTCCAGAGCATGTCATGAAAGAAAGACTCATGTTACGAGCAGGCCCTGGCCGTTCAGATGACGATGAAGTGACCATCGAAAAACGAATGGATACCTTTCGCACCACTACCAGCATCGTTTTGGAACACTACAATCGTCAAAATAAGCTGATTCGTATTGATGCATGCGGGACCAAAGAAGTGGTTAGCGCTCGACTTCTAACTGCGGTGGATGAGTTGATGGCTCATGTGAGGACAACTTGAGAACATATGTCTAGTAGTATTTCTACACGTCCACGAATTACCAGACGGTGACGACAAGGAAGTCGTCAGTCATAGTGAACTTTCAGCATCGCATGCTTGTATCTGACAGCGTCAGCATAGAGCCACGATTGCAAGAGTAGCCAAACAATGGCATAACAGCTTGCTGCCACATGTTGCCACGTCGCAGTTGATCTTAGAAACTTGGACTGGGTAACAGGGCGCATTGTGGCACGTGTTCCCCGACCGTCAATTGTGTGATCCTTCGCATCTGAACGGTAAGCTACACCATCGCGCTCAATCACATTCCAGTCTTGACCGGCTTCATTAACCTTTGCGATAGGCTCTTATATTTACGAGAACGTGAGCATCAGTTATCTCAACAGAATCCTTGTTTGTTAGCAATACTCGGAATAGAATGAATGACAAAGCCTGTTGCCCATGTAGGAGCTCGGCTTAGCGCAAAGTTATGCCGACGCGACTGCGCAGGAGGAGGCTTGTCTAAGGGACCTGCTGTTGGCTCTGATATAGCTCAAAGCAACCCTAATCAGCCCAACTTCATTGGCGGTATAGCCTCAAGCAGCAGGCGCCTCGGACCACCTCTCAAATTCAAGGACCTCGTATATGCCCAATAATAAGCTTTAGCCTTGATCATGGGGCGATCCTGAGGACAGACAATGAATTTCAGAGTTGTCGCTTTCGTGCTGAGTTGGCAATCTCGCAATTCGACAGCCTGGGACGGCAAAAAGGAGACACATTAAAGCAGACTGTGGGCGGGAGAAGGGTCCTGGACACAAGAAGTATTTTTTATATTACACGAAGCTGGAACTCAAGCATGAAGAGGACAGAGTCGTTCATCAAACATTCACCCCATGTCGCCGGTGAAATCCATGTTCGATCACAACTTTGCTCAATGCAGCTCCTCCGCAACACTTGCGGCAGCTTCTGTCTCGGAAGTATCGCAATGGAACGTCATTTGGTCAGAAGTACCCATGTTAGGATCAGCGACTTCGACCTTCTTGGGGTTCTGATCAGGGTTCTTTACAATGAACACAGTGTCACACATGTCACACAGCTCGTGTCCGCAGCCGTGGCAATGAAAATGGTGGAAATCTGTGATGGCGGACTCAGGTAGGGAGAAGATGAATGCAATCGTGACAAATCCAGCTGCTGGAGATGTTGTCTTTTCTCTAGGGAGAGGCGAACCTGACCTCGTTAGTGGACCCAAGGATCCCAACACCTGGATCTGTTGGGTGGGAGCGGAAAGGAGAGTTTCTGCCATTATCAAAGCTGAACGGTGATGTTCGACACGGAAGGCTGCTGTTAATATTCGGGAACGGGCTCGGCAGGTACTTGTTTGTGTCGCAGTGCTCGATGTTATATGTTCTGGAAACGAAGCCTTTTGGCGGTGCAAGGCCCTGTGGTCTTAAATACTTCATTGGTAACGCTCTTCGTATCGATCTCGAGAGACAGTGCCATCCACTGATCGATCACGACTTGAAGTGACATTATCAGGTTCTCCTAGCTAGCTCCTCACATATGACGATCCCGAGTTATTTGAACATGGTCTTTTGGGCAACTGACTGCAGCACTCGACTGCATCAATTCGACGAGTTATTGATTTGATGGTCTGCAGGGTCGAGTGAGTTATTCTCAGCCATTGAGGACGTGGAGTGGGCCATGGACGGGACGGTGTGGCATCCGCCATCGGAGTTCATTTCACTTTGAACTCAGATGAGAGGTCACGACTACCGTCATTAGGCGTTTAACCGCCACTCCCACCTTTCCGTTGTCCAGAAAAAGGCACGGTGTCGGGTTGCGCGAGTCACCGTCTAAGAAGTTAGATGTCAGCGACGATCAGAGCTCTGGTCGGAAGAAGGTCTCGCGATCACGATCATTTTAAAGTCGTCGCGCCACTCAAAACGGACTGCCGGGAGTGTATCAGGCGAGAAACTTGGCAGCGATTATGCCAAGGCGTGTAAATCGCACTCAATTTGGCTGTGAAATCGACTGGTTTTGCATCTCTCGCCATCGATATCGATAAATGAGTGTATATTTAGCTATTGCTCAATGAATGAACCCTTGGTCACGCACCTCAACTGCCTTTGTAGTGGGTTGACGGCGCCTCTTGCCTCTGGTAAGCACTGGGGGCGCAGTTGAGGTCGGTAGTAGAGGTTAGGCACTTGGTGAGGCCTCAGGTGAGGCCCCACGGCGCGGGCGAGGCCTCTCAGGCGTCCTTATGGGTAAGGATAGCCCTATAGACCTTGGGGGAGTCTCAGGGATGCTCTCAAGGGTCACTTCTAGTGTAGTTTCTATAGTATTGATCCCCTCTTGCAATCCTTGGGCCTTCGAGGCGGTACCCGCTTGCTCTGCCGCCACTGCTTGCTCTGTTGCCTGAGTTGCTTGTCATAGTCGATTTCACAGCCAAATTGAGTGCGATTTACACGCCTTGGCATAATCGCTTGCCCCCAAAACTTGGCATAATCGCTGCCAAGAATCTCGCCTGATACGGAGTACACGGCCCTCGAGGCGATCGCCTACTGGCAATGCTTCACCGATATTCTGGGCGGTATACATTTGTGACGGTGGTGCCTCTCGCTCTCGATATATCAAGAAGCCATCGATCTTTCGACTGCGACTCCAACGTCGCCCATCGGCCTCGCGCACGAATACACAGCCACTTTCAGCAACCAAAGGTCCCTCGGTTGAGAATGGACGCCGGCCAACGGTGGGCAAGATTCCTTGGCAGCGAGTTGCCATCGGCGAGCGACGAGGGCGAGGTCTGTCAGGTGTCCTGAGTGCCAGAAGGCGTGAGGAGAGGGTCGGTGGCGAGGGCTGAGGACTCTCCTGTGCAGTATTGCCTCAGGTGGCTCTATTGTTTTTAATCGCGCCAAATGGCCTGTTTCCGACCCTTGTCTCGGGCTCTCTAGCACTGTGTCTGCTTCCACAATGGGAAGGAGCGAGTTCGCAGGAACAGAGGATAGTTCGGCAGGGAGGATTTTGCGGACGGTTGGACGGCTGGCTAGGCTTGGTTTGGACTCCATTTTATGCTCCATGAGGACGAAGATAGGAGGGTGTCTTCAGCCCGCAGGGAAAGAAGGGTAGAACTTGGTCCAAGGGGGCCCAAAAACGGGCCACATCCACTGCCTGGCGTGCAGACATGACGGTAGGACGAATAGGGACCGTCGCAGGTGAGGGTGACGTGGAGGGTAAGTTGGTGGGTGAGTAGAGGGTGAGAAGAAGATGAGCAAGGGTGAGTCGTGAGGTGACGGCTTTAAAAGCGGCACGGTGTGATAGATTGAACTAGTACATCAAAAAGACTACTTGAATTTCATAATACATTCAATTTCACCTTTTCAACGGTCGGGACAATCCCCAAAGTGAGCGCCGAGCAGATTTTACTCTGTTTGAGAGCCTTACCCGAGCCTCGTCACTCTCCCCACCACCATATCTGATGCTTAGTAACTAGTCTGTGAACTAGCCACAAGGGAAACCTTCAACTCAGTGTTGATATAGTCAATGTATGTTGCCAGCCTTGATAAATGGGGCTTCGTCTTAACATCTAGCAAGTATTAGGCTCCATGCCTTCGGCATGGGCTCGCCAATGAAGTTCGCACCCTCCCCCATGCAAGTGATCTGTGGACTACTATTCGACTCCACATTCACCCATCCTGCGAATTCTTGAAAGCGAGAGTCGACCTGCACCGCTGCTGCATGAAAAGCTTGTGGGGTTTAATGCTCGAACCACCTCAACCGGTCGTTCCGATCTTGAGATCGTTCCCTTTTTGAACGTTCGCAGGGTTGGGCAGCGAATCACTCAATCCTCGAATTTGAAGCCTTTCCCACCACTGATGTCGATGGCTCCACCCCTATAGCTTCCTCTCTTCTTCTTGTTCTTTTCCTTGGTGAATCCCTTTCCTCTAGTTACGGAGAGGTCTTTATATGCCTTCTCGGCATAGTCGTAACTAACATATGCATTGCTGATATGGCTATCTGCGGTTGCCTGGGCAGACAGTTCTGCCAACGGCGTTGGTTTTGCTCCAGTATGTTTTCTTTTCACGGGTGCAGTATTGGCAGATGATATCGGTGGGCTGTCGTCACCTTCTTGAGGTGTCTCATCTATGGTTGCATCCCCCATGACCGTGCCTGAGGAGTCGGACGCAGTCTCATTGCTAACAGGCACCTTCCCATTGGCCTTAGTCTCACTAATGTTGGGGGTTTGCTTCTCATCTGATGAAGACGCATCAGAGTCACTTGAGTCATCACTGCTAGACGATGAACTGGTGTTGTCAGAACCGGGTAGTTTCGCTGCTGAGTCGGATTGCGACGAGTCCGAATCATCAGAAGCGGACGAAGATTCCTGGGTTTTCTTGGGATTGTTGGATACTTTGGCCTTCTTATTTGGACGATCATCATCGGAAGAGTCCGAAGTCGACCCTGATGATGACTCGGATGAACTGCTTTCAGCTTTTCGTTTGAGACTTTTTGTGGCAGCGGCCTGGAGTTTAGGTTTCGCGGATGTGGTGGTCGAATCCACCAATTTAGAACTGCGGTCACTTTCATCATCCGCATCGCTGTCGGAGGAGGACGATGATGAGGACGATGATGAGGACGAAGAGGAAGATGATGAGGATGAGGATGAGGACGACGATGAAGATGATGAAGAGGAGAACGATCGAGCACGTTTTGCGACCTGCTTGACCTTCACGCTTGTTTTGGGCTTCTTTTTCTTCTTAGGAGCCTGCTCTGAACTGGATGAGTCGTCGGTACTGCTCTCACTGCTGCTTGAGCTGGTAGACGCTTTTGATGTTTTCGGTGTCTCAAGCTTGACGGAAGACTTTTTCTGATTTTCTTGACTGCCTGCTGTCGCATAGCCGCTGTCGTTCCACGACTCGACCAGCTCTTCTAGTTTCACACCCTTCGATGGCACGAGCGGTGTAGCCCATCCGGCGGAATCTTGTAATCGTTTGAGTTCTTTACCGAACGTCTTCTGTGTCGATTCCATCCCATTTTCTGTGAGGAACTGGGAAATCAAGGCAAGGACCTGTGGAGACGGGGTTGTCCTGGCAGCGTTCTTTTTCCCCTTCATAATGGCGGTTGTGTGGGATAAGGATCAGTTGCAGTCTCTAGGCCAGAAGCGGGAGGAGGGAAAGTGTCTGGGATGCCTGCGCAACTAGAAGTCACTTCTAAGCGATCTGAGAAAGTACTGGCGTGGAGGTGAGATCAATGTTAAAAAAACGCAGGTACTTCGTCTATTCACCCTCCGAACACACACGAGGTTTGGTAAAAAATTATTTCTCCAACGGCAGGAACGAGTGGGTATGAATTGCGGTGAAAGTAAAGTGGGGCCGAGCAGTCCTTCCAATGGGCAGGGACTTATGCGAGTCATGGGATTTCCACTTTTCGTCAGACGCGCGAGTCATATGCTCAACTAAAAGCGATATATTCCTCCCTACTACCATACTACACCCAACACACAGTCAGTCATTCATGACATTAGTAATTATGCCTCCCTTCAATCGCAGGGCCCAATCGTGGAAGCTGATTGTTTCGAAGAAGAAAGTCACTCACCAAATAGTGGATGGACTGGGCAGTGAAGGGGTGGCGAAGTATCCAATAGGGCCTGTTCCGCAGAGAGTTCATCGTTGTATTTGATCACAGAGTACTTGAACATGGCATACCACTCAAGCATGTCGAGAGGGAGTCTTACCCACTCAAAGTGTGAGTGATGGCAACCCAACCGCATTTGGGGGTTCTATACACTTGCCTTCTCTCCTTCGGCGACTTCCACCACTAGACCCAACTTGAACGTAGCCAGCTTTCTTCGCTCTCCTTGTAGCTCTGTGTTTGGTTTATTACCTCATTACTTGCCGGGTGTTGATTCTGTCTCTCCCGACGACTGAGATTTGCTGGAAGGATGACTGTGCCAGAGACATTTTCGTCGTGATGATATATGTCTGCAAGACTCTCAGTATAGTGCTTGAGATGTAATTTTTGAATCCCCCACGGCATAAGGTTCACGGAGCGTTTGTTGAGGTTGTGAATGGTCTTGGAGCAAATTAAGCGTGGTGAGGCCGGGATCAGAGGCTACGGCAACCTTGTCTAGAAATGAAACCGAAACCAAAAGCCAGGTGAATTGGCCAAGTTACGAGGAGTAGGGCACCCCACTCTGGCTGGGGACTTACTACCACGGAGTTTATACGCATGACAGCATTGACTGCTGGATTGCAGATTTAAACAAGGTTGACCACGGGGGCGTTTTGTAAACGATTGCCTGTTGAACACCATTTGGAATGGCTGAACATCGCATGTGGTTGAGTTTGACCTATTGGAGTCAACAGTTGTTCCCCGCTCTGCTCTGCGAAGCTGAGATATTAGAGGCTGAGGGGGCTAATCTTTGACCTCACTCGAGCATCTTGAATAGTTGGAATTTGCGTGGCTCGGACAAGCCACTATTTCCGGGGGCTTCTTCTCAAAAGGTCTCATCCTCAATGTTGGTAGCCATCCGGACGACACTGGGACTGTTCTCATCGATGTCAAACCCTTGAGTCTCCAACTCTTGAGAGAAATCAATCTCCTCATCGTCATCATTGTTTAGACCTGCTGTCGTTAAGATGTCATCCACGATTCGTTTCGAGGCTTCCTTGGCTACAGATCACCTTGGGTTAGCTTCGTATTCATACCGCCCTCCCCAGGTTAGGAGAGCTTTACGTACCTGGTGTCTTAAGGAGACGGTTCTGTGGGACATGGAACTGCATGGTCTTTGGCGGACTCTGACCAAAATCCAAGTCATCGTCAAGATCATCCTCGTCACTGTCCCATACTCCTGGCGTACGGGTCGGTGCTGTTGTTGCAAGAGGCTTTCCACGAGAGGGAGTAAGGACGCTAACTCCTGGTGTACGCTGTTTGCGCTCGGGGGAGGTGAATATCTCGGGGTGGAGTTCGGGAGGCGCAACTTCTGGGCTTGATGATAGAGTGGAATCAAGGCCAGTATTCCGACCACGCATTGCAGTCGCAGGGGTGATGGTGGGTTTTAAGTGAACATTCGCGAAGCGCGTGGCAGTTAGAGGAGTCGCCTGTACTCTGTAATTACGATCTAGTAATCGATGCAGAAGAGGGTCGGTTTGTTTTCGGGCAGTGGTAGGCCTGGGGATTGAGGTTGAAGGAGGAAGATACGGTGAGGATTGAGACGTCTCGGCAATATCATCCATCGTAAATTTGGGTTTGCCTGGTGTCTCTGGTGCGGCGGATTGAGATAGAGAGGTTGCATCAACTGCAGTATTGTTGATTTCCTGGCGTAGGGTTTCGTAAGGAGACGGGTAGTCAGCAAAGGCAGCTTGTTGGGGTTTCGACCTCGACGTCGGTCTGGGAGTGCTACGCGATGGCGATATGGTCAAGTCAGATACATCGATATCTTGTATTGAGTCAGTCGAAATGTGCTGGGCCGAGGGGGTCTCATAAGATTCGGAGGTCTCCAACGTTGTGTGGGTCGTGACGTTTGAGTCCTCGGTGATTGTTAGATCTACACTGTCGTACTGAGAGGCTTGTTCCTCATAGCCTGAGAGGGAAACATTTGCGCTCGACTCGAAGAATTGTTTCCAGAACTGTTCGGGCTTAATAATTCGACCAAACTAGGATCGATGATTGCTTCATACCTTGGACCCCTCCCAAACATCCTTGGAGTGAGCAGTATATTGTTCAACAATTGGGAGAATGCTTGAGGTGACGATCCTATGCGCACGACTAAAGTTGTGGTCAATTTCTGTACGACTGGTCAGTCTTTTATCGTGATGATGTGATTTTCGAGACCTGAGCAGGTGAAAAGGAAATACGACCTTGCAGGGTAAGGGTTATTGACTGTTCCAATTTTTCCAGTTCCTCAGTAAGGGTCAATGCCCTTGACTGGGGAGCAGCAGGTATGCCCCTTGACATGTTTGATTGATTTTCAGTGGCGAGTTGCGGCCACAATAGTATTTCAGTACATCGAATTTGAGTTGATACCGTCAACGCGTGCAAGTGGTACTAACTTGTGGAAAACGCGTTCGGCGTGTCGTGGTGGTCTCTTGTCTCTTGTGTGTGGCCGGCACGGCAAACTGCGTCACGTTGGTGGCGGAACAATTGATGCCGAGGCCGCCGATCTGCGGGGCTCAAGTGGCGGTGCATCAACGCCTCGTCGGTCCCTCACGCTTGGTGACCTACAACGCCGACCGCTCAGGTCAACTCCCCTACCAGGCTGACACATTTCCAACTACAAAACACACTTTAAACACCCATTCCCGAGAAGGATCATGCTTGGTCCTTCATAGATCCAAGAAGACCAGACGTGTCGCCTTCCGTAGCTGAGACAATCAAAATGCCGCTTCCAATTGCTCGAGGTGTGTGCTCTCCTGCTTCTATGCAAAAGCTCCTTACAGCAAGCATGAGTGGTATCTGGAGGATACTCACGTCCCTGCACTTCTGGTCACATCGCATTTGCTAACTATGATTCCTCCGGTAGGCATTATCATAACCGTCACCGTACTAGTAGCAGCAAGCCTTGCTGCCTACGAAAACCCTCAAGTGCGGGCATGGATTGATCGCACGAGACATAAAGTTGCCATGGGGCTACACTCACTTGGCGATGGAGTTCATCCGGATCCTCGGCCACGACGGCGGTCTACAGACGTGTCTATGCATGAAGAGAAAGGCGAGATGGCAGAAGCACGCCGACAGCGAGCGGTGGCCGAGATCATGGAAAAAGGCCGCCTTTTGGAAGAACGACGGAAACAGAGGAAGTCAGCGCAGGAAGACGTGAACCCACAGTCTCCAAGTTTTGACACTCTGGTTGATAACGACGGCCATTTGCGAGAAAAGCCGTTACAGGACGGCAGGGGCCAGGCGGCTACTTCAGCCCTCGAAACGATAGGCCATCAGACCACCCTGCGGTCAAGATATGGAGCTCAAAACTCAGGTCCCCAGTTGCAACTAAGGCAAATAGATACGGAGCAATCGGCCCATACCTCCCTTTCTGTGACACCGCTGATCATGACTCCTGTTGGTCAAGAGGAACAGCACCAGCCCTTTGAATCCAGATACGAGCAAGAAATGCGCGAGGCTTGGAACATTCCCCTATCGGACAGGGGTATCGAAATTCAGTCTAGTCATGCTTCTGAAAGTCTGGTTGCACTTACACCGACAACCGATGCTCCCGATCCCGACTTTTCTGTTCCATCCGAAGAGTTTCTCCGCCAACCCGTGGAGAGATCGGATTATTTTTCTGGTGCTATGTCGAACTCCACGCACACCTTGTCTGAAGCCAGTGCAAGGCTGCAGGAATACAATCATGCTTGGCAGGATAACATCTTGAATCGCTCAGTCCATCTCTCGGCAAATCAGCCAACACCGCATACTCATAGCCTGTCTGGAAGTGTAAGTGATATACACGCAAGTGACGCGGAAGACACACCAGATGATATTCTCAGCGAAATCGGCGATGGCATCCGCACTCCTGGAAGTGTCTGGACTGAAGTGGACAGTACAGTCAGTGGTGAGCCATGAACATATTCTCTGTTGTCATCTAGCCAGTTTGAACATGGCAGGCTCTCGGCGGCGCGTGTCCTCTGTACGAGCTTCCTTGGACATGAAAGAAAATATACATTGTCAATGTGCACCCGAGGCTATGTAGGACCTTTTGATCGAAAGCGGTCCATGTTGCTGTTAGATGCATATGGTGGCCTTACGACCGCCGTTCAAAATTACTTACATATATGCAAGTGTGACTTTGCAATGGGCATCAAGAAAGACGGCGACTAGTACCTATCGGTAGGTATTAATGATCATGCGGCAGGCTGGTAGAACGCATGGGCATGGAATGGACATTATATGAATCATTATTGGCGCTCTGGTGTTGCGCTGGAGTTCGGAGCACAATTGTCAATGACAAGTGGGTGTAATTCCAGTACTATGACTTTCTTGACATTTGAGCTCTTGTCATTCACACTACGGAATCCTGGCAAGGTACAGCAAGTTGAACAGCGCCCCTGGCGACCCCAATCTACAGATGGCTCAGGACTCCTTCTCTTAATGCTCTGTTCTGGCGCGAATAGTCTAGGCAACTCACTCATGAACGAATCTCCTGTGCTCTGAGTTCATATTCCCCTTTCTCTGAGAGCAAAATTGAACGCAGTTGCAGCGATGGATTCATGCTTCCATATCTCCATATCTCAGCCTTTGCACCTTCCTTTCACACTGTACCCAAGATACGTCAGCAGGGAGCCCCTGCCGTTCTCACATGGCCCTCATGTCAGTCTCCTGCGCATTCAAATTTCACTGCCATCCTTGTCAGCCACTAGACTACCACCACCATCTGCCATTGACTATTTCCATCAAGCCCTTATCATTCACCGCTTTCTAACAGTCTCCTTCAGTGCCTCTCACTTTCAAGACTTTCTGTTATGCTAGGTCTCCGACCGAAAGCACAGTCTGGATCAATTGCATATTCTTTCCTTCGGGCTTATTGGTAGCCCCGTGAGCAGACATCTTGGGCCTCAAGTTGTAGCAGCCAAAAAGCACATGAACAATTCGATTCTCTGCGTGCATCCAACGTGGCAGGGTCGCTCTGGCCGCTAGTCCAGGCGTTCTCTGAGCACGACGACTTGGATTCTCCTCTCCGATAGGGGTGCTGCGGAACCAAGATGGCCGATCGACCTGTTCAAACAGGTCCCTGGAGTGTCTCAGACGTAAGAGTTCCCTGGTCTTGATCCTTTGTCCTGGACTGATCAAGCTAATAATCCGCGAGATCATCTGTATTTCCCTCATTGGCCCTTTGTTGGTCGCTGCATTCCTCGAGTCATTCCTCTGGGTGGCTGCTTTTTGCTATTGTCTTGGGAAAGCATACAAGAAAGCAGACCACTGGTCCCAAAGAATGATGTCAGTTATACTGACTATACTCTTTTGCATGATCAGGTACGCAACCTTTCGAGGATTCCAAAGCAGAACTAATTGTCTTACTATAGGGGAATATTTCTCCCTGTCATGCTGGTAACGCTGCCTCTACCAGGTCGAATCAAGCAGTACTTTCCTTCGCAGCTGGTCGATTTTCTTCAGAAGTTTGCCTTTTACAGTTTCGCCTGCATACTCACCATTCCTTGGCTCTTTTGCGTTTATCGGATCGTCATTGTGCCTCTTGGGCGTAAGAAGAGGATAAAGTACGCACTCAGCGAGCAATCTGCCCCCAAAGTCGTTGTCGTTATGCCTGTGTACAAGGAACCCCCAGATTCTCTGTGGACTGCGCTCAACTCTGTTGTTGGATCCGATTACCCTTCGGCCTGCATACACGTCTTTGTTTCGTTCGATGGGGACAGTATAGACGAGCTCTATCTGAAGACAATAGATCGTTTGGGTATACCTGTCACGTTGAAGGAGTTCCCAAAGTCAATAGACGTTGCGTACCGTGGGGCTCGAGTCACAATTTCCAGGTTCCCTCACGGCGGCAAGCGACATTGCCAGAAGGCCACGTTCCTGCTTATTGACAAGATATACAAACGATACCTACGGCGGAAGGATGATCTTTTTATATTATTCATCGACTCGGATTGTATTCTAGATCCAGTCTGTATTCAGAACTTTATGTATGACATGCAACTGAGACCACGCGGCAAACACAATATGCTGGCAATGACTGGCGTCATCACCGCCCGGACGGACAAGCACTCGTTTTTGACACTCATGCAAGATATGGAGTATCTTCATGGGCAGTTGTTTGAAAGATCGGTCGAATCGGGATGTGGTGCTGTGACCTGCCTTCCTGGAGCACTCACCCTGCTTCGATTCTCAGCCTTTCGAAATATGGCGAAGTTTTATTTTTCTGATCGAGCAGAGACTTGTGAAGACTTGTTTGATTATGCAAAGACGCACCTCGGAGAAGATCGCTGGCTAACCCATTTATTCATGTTGGGAGCCAAAGAAGCGTACCAGATCCAGCTGAGCACGAGTGCATTCTGCAAGACAGAGGCTGTTCAGTCTTTCCGATCCCTCTTGAAACAACGACGGCGATGGTTTTTGGGTTTCATCACCAATGAGGTGTGCATGTTGACAGACGGCCGACTGTGGCGGAAGTATCCAGTGCTCTGCTTTCTCCGGTTTATGACAATCACCATTCGGACAACTTCTATGTTGCTGCTCATCACCCTGGTGTCGGTCAGCTCGTCCTCGAGTGCCTTGCAACAACTGCCGTGGGAATTCATGTGCATTTCATGCGGACTGAACTGGATCCTCATGTTTTATTTTGCGGTGCGACTTCACCGGTGGAAATCGCTGCTTTACCCCTTGATGTTTACGATCAACCCATTCATGAACTGGATCTTCATGGTGTATGGGATATGCACGGCCGGGCAGAGAACATGGGGTGGGCCGAGAGCAGATGCTGGCGCTGCTGACGCAGAGGTGACCCCCCAGCAAGCGATTGAGCATGCAATTGAAACTGGAGACGATCTCAATGTCAAGCCAGAAACCTTCAAACCAGCGATGGAAGTTCGGAGGCGGCGAACTCGCCCGTCCGCCTTGCATCCATCTTCCAGCGTGGAAGGACGGTTTGCCCCTACCGATCCAGGTCCGAGTGAGCATTGGCAGAAGGACCTGCCTTCTCCGGCGGCCTCAGAGAGTGAGATGAGCGCGCACTTGCGCCGGTGGGAGCATAATTCTCTTGATATGAGCGACACCGAAGGTATCTCAGTGCACACACCTCGGCGAGTGACTAGTATCTCTGGCGAAGAGTATGGACTGAGCACACAGACCGACGGGATAGATGAACACGACCTGGCAGATTTTAGTTCTAGCTGGTCTCCAAGGACCAGCCGTGAACGCCACACCAACAGGCGAAACACAGTTACAGGGAATGGGTATTACCCTCCCTCATCTTACCCTCAGCCACGAGACTTTGTTGGCCGCAGTAGAAGCAGAACACGGTCATCATCTCTGGGACTGGCAGATGCGCGTGAGCTATCGAGACAATTGAGTGAAATATCTGCCCGACAAAGCATTGATCACAGTGTAGCTCCCGCCGAGCACCGAAGCCCATTGGGAAGAATCAGTCCACTGACAGCCGTGGACGTTGAGGATGACTATCTCAGTCTGCGTCAAGAACAGGGGCTATCAGGGCAGGAAGGGAACATTGAGGCTGAAGGAACTGGGCGCAAGGCGACCAAGCAGCAAAGAAGGCGGCCAAGACGAAGCCTCAGTCCATCAAGTATGGTTTAGCAGAGGCAGCGAGGGTGTCGGTTGGGTATTATTATCATGGCACCTGTTACACAACGGATAGCATGAGCTTCCTCGACGTTGATTACCAATAGACCTATTTTATTTGGGTGCTACATTGGGTGCCTCTTCTTTACTGCCATGCCAACTGCGGACTTCCAAGGTTGTCAAATGTGTTTGCATCAAGTGTTGCCTGACCATGAGTGGGATGGGCATACATGATACCTGAACTAACCCAAGTCAGCCACTGGCACCACGAAGTCCTATATTACTGCACTGCACCATGCCAGGGGCTTCGTGGTCAGGAATGATTTGAAGCGAGGATGGCGAAGGAATTGGCGAGCGGCGAGTGAGGGACAAGTGACGTGAGAGGTGGGAGGTGGGAGGTGGGAGGAGGGAGGGATGCCCGTTGTCACTTTCCGTTCCTGCCAGATGAAAACCCAGCAGACCGTTGAGTTACGTAGCCCTATGGGTGTCCTGGAGGACTATTAGTAACTAGCACCAAGTCGTCGTCCTGGGTGGTTCTGGGTGGCTCTTAGTCGACCCCTCCACTGGCAGCGGGCAGGCGCAGTCCCCATCCAGTGCCACTCCTGCCGCAATGCCTTCCAGGTTGCCCGCCATTTCCTCCTGCAAAAATTTGAGGCAGCCACGCCGCCAAGACCAGCCGTAAGTGTTGAACCTTCGAGAAGTTGGAGGAAGGTACTACCCACAGTGGGTGACTGGGTGACGGCACACTGCCACTGCCACCGCCAGTGAACTCCGTACTACAGGCAAGGCACAATTTTTGGGTCATGGTATTTTCTGACCCTGGCTTGCTTTCCAACATTCAGACTCAGTATCTGCCCTGCTGCTGCAGTGACTGCCAAAAAGGCCAGATTCGTTCATCCTTTTGATGCTGTACGCCTCTTGATTGCGCACTCTCCCTCTTTTCGTCCTCCACCCTTGGAATAATCTCAGCACAAAGCACTTTTATCGCCTATCTCTGAACTCCGCCTGCCACCGCAGCCATGAGCGTCGTTGGCATAGACTTTGGCGCCCAGAGCACAAAGATCGGTGTCGCAAGAAACAAAGGCATAGACATTGTAAGTGGGCATTCCCTTGTCCAGTGCATCCCCATTCACTGACCTATCTCTGTCTCACAGATCACAAATGAAACCTCCAATCGTCAGACTCCGTAAGTCTTTTGCCAGCCCTGTGCAGCCTCGTCCTATACACCAGAAGTCCAGTCTTGACTAACCCTTTCATCACAGCTCTTTCGTTGGATTCGGCATCAAGAGCAGATATCTCGGAGAGGCCGCCAAAACCCAAGAAATCTCGAATCTCAAGAACACCGTCAGCTCTCTGAAGCGTCTCGCCGGCCGATCCATCAATGATCCTGAAGTCGCCATCGAGCAACAGTTCATTACAGCACCTTTGGTTGATGTCAATGGCCAAGTCGGTGCTGAAGTCACATACCGGGGCGAGAAAGTCAAGTTCTCTGCCGTCCAGCTCATCGGCATGTACTTGGGCAAGATCAGAGACACTGCAAGCAAGGAATTGAAGCTACCAGTTTCTGACGTTGTTATCGGGTGCCCTCCATGGTTCACAGACGCCCAACGTCGTGCCATGTTGGATGCTGCAGAAGTTGCAAACCTGAAGCTCCTGCGCCTTATCAACGATAACACAGCTATCGCTCTTGGATATGGAATCACCAAATCCGACCTTCCAGAAGCTGATACCAAACCTCGTCGTGTTGTCTTCATCGACATTGGCTACAGTGATTACACCGCCTCCGTCGTTGAGTTCCGCAAAGGCGAGCTTTCCGTCAAATCCACAGCCTTTGATAGACATTTCGGGGGTCGCAACTTTGACAAGGCACTCGTTGACCACTTCGCTGCCGAATTTAAGGAGAAGTTCAAACTGGACATCACTACAAATCCTAAAGCCTTAACCCGTGTCGCAACTGGAGCAGAGAAGCTCAAGAAAATTCTGTCGGCAAATGCGCAGGCCCCCTTGAGCATAGAGTCCTTGATGGATGACAAAGATGTGCGCGCAATGTTGAAGCGTGAAGACTTCGAAGAGCTCATCCAACCTCTTCTCGAGCGTGTCACTCTCCCTCTTGAGCAAGCATTGGCAGATGCCAAGTTGAAGCCCGAGGACATCGATGCCATTGAGATGGTTGGTGGTACCACCCGCGTGCCAGCAATCAAAGAGCGAATTGGCAAATTCTTCGGCAAACCTTTGTCATACACCCTCAACCAAGATGAGGCCATTGCTCGTGGTTGTGCTTTCTCCTGTGCAATCCTCTCCCCTGTTTTCCGAGTCCGAGACTTCTCTGTCCATGACATCGTCACCTACCCTATTGAATTCGTGTGGGAACAGTCCCCCGACATTCCTGACGAAGACACTAACCTTACTGTCTTCAACAAGGGCAATGTCATGCCTTCCACCAAGATTCTCACCTTTTATCGGAAACAGCCCTTCGACCTCGAGGCCAGATATGCCAAACCAGACCAGCTTCCTGGAAAGGTAAATCCATGGATCGGCCGATTCTCAGTTAAGGGCGTGAAAGCGGACGACAAGGATGACTTCATGGTCTGTAAACTAAAAGCCCGTCTTAATCTTCATGGTATCCTCAACCTTGAGAGTGGCTACTATGTGGAAGATGTCGAGGTCGAGGAGCCAGAGCCCGAACCTAAGAAAGAAGGTGATGCCATGGACACCGACCAAGCTAATGGTTCTGCCGAGGCCAAACCCAAGCTGCGCAAAGTCAAGAAGCAAGTGCGCAAGGGTGACCTTCAACTTGTATCTGGTACCTCATCTTTAGACGAGGCTGCCAAATCTGGACTTGCAGAGCTCGAGAACCAAATGTTCATGGAAGACAAATTGGTGACTGATACAGAAGACAAAAAGAATGAACTTGAGGCGTACATTTACGAATTACGCGGCAAGATCGAAGATCTCTACTCGGAGTTTGCAAGCGACGAAGAGAAAGAAAAGATCAGAAGTAAACTGGAAACAACAGAGGTAAGCAGTCTTGGCTTCTCCATAATGAGTAATATGTACTAACAGATGGACAGGATTGGCTGTATGAAGATGGCGAGGATGCCTCGAAAGCGCAATACATTGCCAAGATGGACGAAATTCGCTTTGTTGCTGGCCCAGTTGTTCAACGCTATCTTGACAAGGTAGAGGCTGAGCGTGCTGCTGTTCGAAAAGCAGAAGAGGAAGCAGCCGCGAAGAAGAAGGCAGAACTCGAAGCTAAGAAGAAGGCGGAAGATGAAGCAAAGAAGGCAGCCGAACCAGAGGATACCGAGATGAAGGATGTTGAAGGCGAGACCGTCAAGCCTGACAGCGTTGAAGAAAAGTAGACCACTGTTGACTCTGGACCACATGAGACACGAATTGGATTGAGCAAACGACGAAACATGAATGTCAACCGTCAACGAGCGACGTCTCGAATCTCGAGTCTCGGAATGTCATGCATAGCGATGGGACAGTTTTCGGCGTCGAAGGAGGCAAAGCTTCATCTAGAGGAAGCGCAAGGACCTGAGTTTTATTTCACCCGACTGGCTTGAGGGTCCACTTTGTACCCTGGCTAGATCGAGCGAATCAAATAGACTAGTTGCAATTGACCAAAAATGACACACAACAAGGGATTCATCACTAATATTACTCGTGCTTAAAAGGGACGGAGCTTGTCGTTTCGTATGGGTGTATTTCTCGTCCTTGCGTTTTTGCCGATTCATAGCCGCACTTCCCAGCCGTGTCCAAGATCCAGAGCGAGCCACCTCAAATGGGAGCTTGGCAATGTCTCCAATATCCTTCCTCAATAACCTCGTACATACCTACTAATCATGGCCGAAGGAGAACGCGAGACATTGCTCGCAGCCGGTGTCGGAACCGTGGCAAGCAGCCTCAATTTGTGATCCGATTCTGAACCGGGAAGGCTGGAGAAGCTCTATTAAAGCGGCGAGGGAGTGGGAAATGGGGTAAGCGGAAGACTGAGATATTTCACGACTCGGAAAGCATGACAGCGCCTCCAGCGTACATCCAACGTGGTTCATTCTATCGTTGGCGATCCATGACTTCGATTTCTTAGGCGTGGGCAACTTGAAAGGTATTATCCGCTGGGCGAAATCGCAAGGTGCGATAGGTCGATAGACGACGGTCGAAATCGGGTGTTCACTGTTCAGGATGATTCATGGTATGTATGCACCTGGATAGAGGGCTGGATGAGATCAACACACTCATTCACGCCGACGGCGTTCGGGGTTACCGTCAATATGGGGCAGTATCGGCGTTTCTCGCTTCCACCGGAACTTGCATCTTCTCCCTCCAAGAGATGCCGAGGTTCAATGTCCAGAATCAGCAGAAGCTGCCATATTAATTCGAGGAGTGGAACGCACCTCTTTTGTCACAGCAGCAGTGAAATATAGTCAGATTGTGATCATCGCAACTTTCCTCCATCTCCATCTCTCCTTGACATACCCATCTTGCCCTCCCTCTTTCTCGAGTCTTCTCCAATACGACGTACCTCTCGATCCTCTGAAACAGTCAAAATGGCCACTCAAAGACTCGGCTCCATCATCTCCCACCTCTCTCCCTCCAAGACCGGCATCGCTGCCATGTAAGTACATCTGAGGACTTTGTAACGATCTGGCCAGATGCTGACACCGTTTCCCTCCTTCTAGCACACAAAAGAACCCCGATGACATCGTAATCACACTCGCTCTCCGAACCCCACTTGCCAAGGGCCATAAGGGCGGCTTCAAAGACACAGAGCTGGATTACATCGTTTATGCTTTGCTGAAAGAGTTCGTGGCAAAGATGAAGATCGACCCTTCTCTCGTTGAGGATATCTGTCTGGGAAATGTCGGGGATATTTCAGCTGCATGGAAAACCCGAGCCGCCATGCTCGCAGCCGGCTTCCCTCACACCTCTGGCGCCAGCAGTGTCAACAGATTCTGCTCCAGCGGTCTGAAGGCTGTGCAGGACATCGCCAACCAGATCTCGAACGGTAGCATCGATATCGGCATTGCTCTTGGTGGAGAGTGCATGTCCAAGGGCAGGGCTGCCGGTCCCTCATTCTCCCCCGAAGTCGTGGCAAATCAAGAAGCCGCCGACTGCAGGCAACCCATGATTCAGACCTCGGAGAATGTTGGAAATGACTTCAACATCTCGAGAAGACAGCAGGATGAATATGCCGTCGAGAGCTTCCGGAGAGCTGAAGTCGCTCAAAAGGCCGGCTGGTTCGATGACGAGATCGTCCCCATCACCACCAAGGTCAAGGATCCTAAGACCGGGGAGGAGAAGACTGTCACACTCACCAGAGACGAGGGTCCTCGCTATGGAACCACTCTCGAGTCTCTATTGAAGATCAGACCGGCAATGCCACAATTCGGTGACAAAACCACTGGTGGCAATGCCAGTCAGGTCACTGATGGAGGTAAGCTCCCTCGCCTTGGTATAACCAAAGCATTCGATCCCAGCTAACAAACCAAACTATAGCCGCCGGTATTCTCCTGATGAAGCGCTCCAAGGCCATCGAGCTCGGCCAGCCCATCCTAGCCAAGTTCTGCGGTGCCACCGTAGCTGGTGTCCCACCCAGGATTATGGGTATCGGCCCATCCGCCGCCATCCCTAAGCTCCTGCAAAAGTTCCAGCTTACCAAGGACGATATCGATATCTTCGAGATCAACGAGGCCTTTGCCTCCATGGCTGTCTACTGTCTGAACGTACTCGGCCTCGACCACGCAAAGGTCAACCCCAGAGGCGGCGCCATCGCCCTCGGCCATCCCCTCGGCGCAACCGGTGCGCGGCAGATCTGCACAATCTTGAGCGAGGCCCGGAGGACCAAGAAGAAGATCCTCGTCACTTCTATGTGTGTAAGTAGCGCTTATCACCCATGGTGTACTAGAGAAGTTCATAGTGCTAACTATACTTGCTGCAGATCGGTTCTGGCCAAGGCATGGCTGGTCTCTTCGTCAATGAACAGCTATAGGTGGTTCCCGGGGAGGACCTTTGTCTTGCATACCTCCAATGTAAAAGCATATAGCGTTGAACAATTTGCACATGACATGATATTGCATCATTTGAGATTTCCTTGCGTAAATGACTGCTCTCGCGAACATGTTTTCGCCGATGCGGTCGCTTTTGTCCCTCCCCAATATAAAATGCGGCCAAACGGCAGGAACCCTGCCTGTGGTCGCTGCATGAGTGTCTTTCATTCAGAGGATATCAGAAGACCATTTGAAATGGTATCTTGGGGTAAGTATCTATCTGCCCAGTGCCCCTCAAGCATCAAAAGCTGCCACACACTAGACCTGCAATTTTACAATACCGCCTCATAGCCAAGTTCGTCATGAATATGCCTACGGCGTTCACAAAGACTTTTAATTGCGGCTTCGCACCGAAGACACACTCTAAATTATTTGGGCCTCTTTTCTCTCCACTATAATTTGAGCTAGCTATATATAGACAAGTATCTCTTACCCCTGCAATCGTAAGTGAATATCCGTAAACCCTTATAAAGTAATTTAACTTTCGCCTAACCTTCCCTTTTCTCCAGGAACCAACACTAAGTAACACCTATTTTAGCTAAACTTATTTATGTGACATGCTTTGGCGCAGGTACAGTTCACTTCGATCAAGATCCTGAGATCTCCAATTTCCACTGTCTCGAATATGCTGGAACCTCGAGACTTCCCGGCCAAGATGTTAACCTCTTCGTCTCATCATCGCCATCAAACATCGCTTAAAGGAGTAATAGACTTTTTCGCACACACACAACGCCTGAGTATTGAAAAACGAAATTAAGTAACACGAATTTTCCACGATATTATTGAGGCTTGCGAACCTCTTCAACAAGACAATAAAACTCCCTTTAAACCAATCACTCTCGTCCGCCTCACTTTTGAGTATGCACGCTCAGAAGCGTCGAGAGATAATTTCCTTCGTTTCTTCTTCCAGTATATATATATCCCCATCGAATTGTCGGAGTGGAAAGTCGCCCGCGCCCGTAATTATTCTACGTACTTAAATTCATTTGCAGACCTACTAGTCAAGAAATTCTTCCTGCCTTGTGAGATGAATTTTTAGCCGTTATGCTGACGAATAGTTACTAAAATTTAGCTGTGTAGTGAAAGCTTCGACAAGAGAGACTCCTCAGCCTTCTCCTGCTGCACTGTCGGAACTCCAAAATACACCCTCACGTATAGGCACTACCCAGCGAGTGGCAAAGTTGAGAAGAGAATGTCTAGTCCGTGATCGGTATCGGTGTGTTATATCACGGATATTCGATTACGTAGAGGCAAAAGCACGGGTTGACCGTGATGGTAAAGAGGTAGCGCAGGACGACAACGGGAAACTTTTAAAGAACGAAAAGGGAATATTTGCACCTCTAGAGGTCGCATATATTATTCCTCACTCGTTAATGAGTATCGGAACCGGTATATAGGAACTGGTGCGTTATCAATCAATAACCAAAATACCTATATTAACTCTTAGACTTATCTTGTATTTAGGACGAATCTAAGTAAACCGCTCTTGCGATTCTAAATATGTTCGACGACGGCGTAGTACATCTAATTAAGGGTACTGACATCGATCGCTCACGTAATGTCATCACTTTGACTTATGATCTTCATCAACTTTTCGGCAATTTTGAGATCTATTTTGAGCCTTCCGGTGGTGAAGCGCATACGTATCTGATCGACTCGACAACGTCCGACATTTTGCGGCCACCGATCTTTCCTATCCAAAGGACGCTTTTCGTCACCGACAATAAAACAATTGATCCTCCCTCTCCGCGATTACTTGCCGTACACAGCGCCATTGCGCATATACTTCATATGAGTGCGGCTGGCCGTTACATAGATGGGATTCTCGAGGACCTCGATCAACACGAGATAAGCGCGGACGGCTCTACTAAATTAGGGCAGCTCGTCGATCTGAGACTTACCGGTTGGTGGAACGGACAGATCCGTGCATATTAATTACCGCAAAGATCACTTTGAGTGCCGGAAGGGAAGTGTGATTCATGTCGGTTAGCCACCAGCGTAAAGTGTAACATTTAGGTATATATGCTAGCGAAATGACTATAATGGCGTCTCCTCTTTAAATTTCTAGCATTCGATATCAAGAAATTTTAGGCTGCAAGTCTGAATTTGGAGCTATGTAATCTAAGAGACATCCATTTCATCTTCCCTTTCAAGAATATGACTGTTGCCAATGTGTCCAACAGTTCTGGCTTCGGGATTGAGACTTTCCTTGGGGGAAAGAAGTAGATCCGTCCGGAGCTTCGACAAGAAGTGTTCAACTTCACTCATGCCGTGCTGCAGCTGCTCCTTCTACTCCTATGAAGCCTCCATTCCTTCTGAGGTGGAAGTCGGGACGTTCTCTTCGATAGAAAATAATTGTATTGACGAAAGATTCCGGAAAATACAGAGAAATTGCTTAGCAATGTTGACTCCAGTTGAGATTGGCGGGCTACCGTTGGCAAAGCTGATAGCCATCTTCATTTGTTGGACATATGCCTCCAGAAGTCTTACACCTACTTCCATACAAATAATGTCCGCTTATATTCGGTGGATCTCTTAGTCATCTAATACGCTATTATATTCGCAGGGATTTTGTAAGTTACTAGCTTTAAACTTGTTCTTAATAAGGGTATCGAATATTGGATAGAACTCTTGTAAAGTATTGCGAAACCTATCTTAAATCCTTATCTAACGCGTCTCGACCATTTCATCATTCTCTACATCAGCACAGATTAAAGAAGGAGTAGGATATTCAGTATGGCTTCCTAGATATATCTAAGCCCATACTATAGTATCCTTCCACTGATCTTCGTTTAGATCCTCGGGCATTGGCAGCCCACGGTAGTAAGAGTAGTCAGTCTTCTCCAAAACCTCATTGATCCCTTTATCCCAACGCAGAAGAACTTCGTCTTTACGTTCCCGTAACCTGGCACGTCTTCCCAGTAAAGCTTAGTACTCTGGATGTTCGGGCAGACGGCTATCACGAATTTTTTCTAATACTCTAAGCAGGTGGCTTTTAGCTGCGAGAACTTGTTGCTCGATCTTGCGTTTCTCCGCATCCTATTTATTAAACCTTAGCGATTGCTTTTTGCCTTCCAGTAGACTCCACCGCTCTTTCATGACTCGGAAGATATCGCGATCTAGTATTGCCTCTTCAAGAATGGCATTCATTTTCTCTTCAATTTCACGAAGCTCATCTTCCAGGCGCTGAAATCCCTCGTCACTCGTGCTTCCGTCGCAGCGTACTTGGGAATCCTGGCTTTGTTGACACTGTTCGGAATCTTCGGGGAAGATGCACGAGAGGTTCAAATCGATGCAACGAATGCAGTAAGCAGAGGCGGACATTCTAACAAGAAGCCGTGTTAGGAGTGACACGGAATAAAGTTTTCAGGAGCCCTAGGGCCTGGGCCATGATCCCTGACTTTTGGTATCGATCTTCTGGGGAAAGGCAATCAATCAATCACTCGGCCGATTAAATGTCCCATTCCGGTAACATCGGCCATCCACGCCGAAATTCAAACAACGTCGTCCTATTCAAGCGCGATGTGCTGGAAATCGTCTGATATTGGGTTTCGTAGTCATATCCATTGAAACAGAGATGTCGGGCTTGTCACTTTAGCTCTCATGGAAATCTAAGCGCTATGATCAGCCCAGGAGGGTGGATGTGTGCTACCACATATATAAGGACAACGTCCGCTCCTCAAGCTTGCGAATTCCTCTAGAAAACAACCAACATACATTCTATTCGCCATGGCATCCAAGTCAATCGTCTTCATCACCGGTGCGAACACTGGCATTGGTCTAGAGGCTGTCAAGGCCTTCCTGCAGTCCCCCAAAGCATACGCCATTCTTCTGGGAGGCCGCAACATAGATAAAGCCAACGCTGCAGTTCGCGATATGCAGGCGCAATTTCCAGATAGCCCCAGCACCGTCACCTCTGTCCAGGTGGATTTAGAAGATGACAACTCCATCTCTCAAGCTTATGATACCATCTCCAAGAATTATGACCGCCTGGATGTCTTGATCAACAATGCAGGTATACTTCCCCGAATGTCAATCGAGGAACAAACAGGGACTGATAGCTATCTAGGTGCCGCATTCGATGGTCAGGTCGCAGAGGGGAAACTCAGTGTGAGGGAAATGTGGAACAAGTCCTGGGACCTCAACACGGTGGGCACACACATCCTAACTTACACTTTCATCCCGCTCCTCTTGAAGTCATCGGACCCACGACTCCTCTTCATCACGAGCGGCACGTCAACGCTTGCTGAGAGCGGTGACACGTCCGTCCCCGTCAATTTCTCGCCACCAAAGGGCTGGCCAAAGCAAGGCTTCTCAGTTGCGGCGTATCGATCCAGCAAGACTGGCATGAATATGATGGTGCGTGATTGGGTCAGAGTTCTCAAAGAGGACAGCGTCAAGATCTGGGCCATCTCGCCCGGGTTCCTGGCGACCAACCTGGGCGGCGACCAGGAGAGAAATAAGAAGATGGGTGGAGGCGATCCTGCTCTCGGAGGTACTTTCATCCGAGAGGTTGTTGAGGGCGCAAGAGATGCGGATGTCGGGTTGGTGGTTCGCCGAGGTGGAGTTCAGCCATGGTAGCGATGCTTCCTCTTGCGGCGTCTCACGATGCTCTCATATGCTTTGAGGCTGGATGGAAAGCATACAGATGGAGATATTGAAAGAAATACGGAGTTCCGGCATCAAGTGAAACTGTGTCTGTAGACGCCAAGCATCACGTGCAAGCAGGCCTCCATCCAGTACGTGGTGGGGACAGCATTTTATGTAAATACCGACCTCGCAATCATCTTGAAATATGTTGTAGTAAGAATTTGGACATTGACGAGGTGGTGTATCAAGTAACACAATTCTGAAACATGTTGAAGTCAATGCCTCTCCACAACCGGCCTTGTGATGGCTGACATTTCAACATTCATTGGGAAGTTTCGAGCTTCCAAGGGCGGGCTTCACGACGTTTCATCAGCGAAGGTGATCAAGAGGCCTCGAGAATCTCTTGTGTGCAATCAGTGCAGAAAGTCCAAGCTCAGATGCGACCGAGGCCATCCCTGTAGCAGCTGCATTAAGAGAGATGAAGCATCCAATTGTAGCTACAATCGAGCCTCGGTCTCCAGACCCGAAAATACGAGACAATCAGTGGCAGAGGAAAGGCTTGTACATCTTGAGTCGATGGTCAAGCAATTGATGCAAAGCCAACCATCTGCACAACGCCAATATGCCGAACCATCACCCAAGCCAATTACCCCCCCAGTGTTACTTCAGGATGTGCCCAATGTCGAGAGCCAGTCACAGACCGACAATCATGAGTATGTCGGATCGACCCATTGGTCCGCCATCCTGGACGATATTCAAGAGTTGAAAGCTGTGTTGGGCAGGAGCCTCGAGGCCCAAGATAGTGTTGATCATGCCGTTCCCGAAACACGAGATCTCGGCAGCGAGGTGATTTTCGGATCGCCAATGGACTACTCCTTAGAGCAGATCATCTCTCTATATCTGCCTCCGAAAATCGAGGTTGACCGGCTTGTATCGCTTTACTTCCAGGGGAAGACCTTCATCGCCCCCTTCATTCACACATACCAATTCCAGCGCCAGTACAATGAATTCTGGCTCGATACTTCGAAAGCACATCCGCTGTGGCTTTCCATGCTGTTCTCAATTTGCTATACCGCGTCCATCATTAGAGAAAGAGTACGCTCGTTCCACGCGTCGCAGAATGAGTCGTCCCTCGGTGACCATGCTTTGCATATCGCTGCGGGGCAATGTCTTGTCTTAGGGGAGTATAATCGACCACAGCCGCCAGGTCTGGAAGCGCTGGGCATGTATGCAAATAGCAAAAACCTCCGAACCCTTGATCCCTGCCGGGAGGCCGGGGCGATGCTCGGTATGGTCGTCCGAATGGCATACGAAATGGGGTATCATCGAGATCCGGATTCATTTGGGTCATTCACCGTTTTTGAAGGCGAGATGCGCAGAAGACTCTGGGCCTCCGTCGTCCAAATGGACTTGATGATGTCCTTCATGCTTGGCCTCCCCAGCAATATCCACCTCGAGACTTGCGATACTAGGGCTCCAAGGAATCTATTGGATTCCGATTTCGATGTTGATACGAAGGTGCTCCCAGAGGCTCGATCCGAGCAGGAAGCGACTAGGTTATTATGGTTTATCGTCAAGGTCAGACAAATGCCCAACTTTTCTAGAGCAAGCCGGGACGCTTTGTCGTTCACCGAAAATTCCGAAGCCGAGATTCTTGCGCTCGATCATGACATTCGACAGATGTACACCACCATACCTGACGTTCTGAGAACCCGCCCGCTCTCGGATTCACTTGCAGACGAACCGTTCCTCATCATGACCAGATTGTACGTTGAATTCATCTATTTGAAAAGTATCTGTGTTCTTCACCGCAGATACATGGTCAGGGGTGACACCTACAGCACGAGATGCTGCGTCGAAGCGGGAAAGCAAATTGTTGGCAAGTTCATTGAAATGTATAGGGAGTTCTCGCCGGGAGGACAGCTGTGCACAGAAAGGTGGATGCTGAGTAACTTCACTGTCAATGATGTCCTGCTTGGGATCATGGTCCTTTGCCTGGTCCTGCATAAACGGCGGAAGATTGGGAGTGATGCAGATCCGTCATTTCGATACGTGGTCGACGAAGTCACAGAGCATGAAATCTATGGATTGCTGGGGCAAGCACATGCGATATTGGCGGAGAAGTCACAGGCCAGTAGGGATGTGCGACGGGTTTCGCATGCAGTCCAGATTACCTTAAGGGGCGCAAAGCCATCTTCGAAGCTTTCTTTGGACGCCCACAAGCTTTCGCGCATACAGGATTCACAGCCCCCAATATCAGAAGCGTCAGCCCGGGCTATCCAGGACGTCCCACTGGAGACTATGGTGGATCGCGTAAATAGTGTTTCGCTGGCAACCATTGACTTGCAGGGTCCGCAATCACGAGCATCACAGCCCTCATCAACACCTCTACGAGCAGATAGGAACGGGTACTCTACGCTGCCATTCGAAGCACTGGATCCTTTCAATTTCATGACTGATGTGGAAAATATTGATTGGGGCGAGTTCGACCCTGTCTTCGATGTCTTCGACCAGCCTTATGATACAGGCAATATGATGGGCTACATGCCCCCTTAGGGGTTATCTCTGTCGAAATACCATATCGATTTCTACACTATTTGACGTTCAGAGTGTCCATAATCTGTCCATTAGAGCGCATGATATGAGACGCGCGCAGAAAACAATCAACTATACAGGTGCAGGGCAGCGAAGGCACAGTCCCAGTCAATGCCAAGAGGAATAGCAGTCATGACTGGTCAATTCAAGTCCCAGTCGTCGATACCAGATGACTGCAGTCATGACTGCAGTCAAAGCAATTTCGCTTAGGCCTTGGCAAT
>Ga0105239_10001423_pt1 | contig 31953 bp, 29 predicted proteins | sample KBSC44metaG_FD_92761 | JGI IMG/M metagenome (GOLD analysis project Ga0105239, IMG submission 92761) | Corn rhizosphere microbial communities from Kellogg Biological Station, Michigan, USA - KBS C4-4 metaG | ecosystem: Host-associated > Plants > Roots > Rhizosphere > Soil | place: Michigan, USA...
CGACCGGGCCCGCTTCGTGACCCGGAACGGGTCGAACACGGCGCGCGGTCAATGGTTCGACATCCCCACGGCGGGTGGGGTGAGGCTCGGGATCCGGAACCTGATCTCGTTCGGCTTCTTCCAGTTCCAGAGCACTCCCGGGGGCGCCGTCGGCTACCTGCCGTCGGTGTACTTCGACCCCCAGTGGAACAGCCTGCCTGCGCTCCTCACGGTCGCGGATCATCCGAGGGCGCTGTCTCGCCTCGGGTTCACCATGCAGGAGCAACCCGGACTCCCGATGACGCTGTGCAACGAGCTGGCCGACGAGGCCGGCATCTCCCTCGGGTCGCACTAGTGCACATCGCCTTCCTGTCCTGGCGAGACACCGGCCACCCCGACGGTGGCGGCTCCGAGGAGTACATCGAGCACATCGCCGAGCGGCTCGTAGGCCGGGGTCACGACGTGACGATCCGCTGCGCGGCCTACGACGGCGCCCGCGACGACGAGGTCCGTCGTGGGGTCCGGTTCCTCCGGCGCGGGCACCGGCTGACCGTGTACCCGCGCGGTCTGGCCTGGGCGACGTTCGGCCGGGGCCGCCGCTGCGACGCGGTGGTCGAGGTCGTGAACGGGATCCCGTTCGGCGTCGGGCTGCTCCGGCGGCGGTCGACTCTCCCGCTGGTCCACCACCTCCACCGCGAGCAGTGGCACATGATCTACCCCGGATGGCGGGGCAGGCTCGGCTGGCTGATCGAGCGGTCGACCATCCGTGCCTACCGCCGCCTGCCCTTCCTCACGGTGTCGCGGGCCACCGCCGACGACCTGGCGGCGCTCGGAGTCCCGGCGTCGTCGGTGCACGTGGTCCCCAACGGTGCCGAGCGGCGGCCCGTCCAGGTCGTCGAGCGCGGACCGCTGACCCTGTGCACGCTGAGCCGGCTGGTGCCCCACAAGCGCCTCGAGCAGGCGATCGACGTCACGGTCGCCCTGGCGGCGCGGCATCCCGGCGTACGGCTACGTGTCATCGGCGCGGGATGGTGGGAGCCCGAGCTGCGCGAGTACGTCGCGGCGACCGGCGCCGACGACCTCGTCGAGCTGCTCGGACGCGTCGACGCCGACGAGCGCGACCGGGTGCTGGCGTCGGCCGCGGCGATGCTGCTCCCGTCGGTCCGGGAGGGCTGGGGCCTGGCCGTGATCGAGGCCGCGCTCCAGGGCACCCCGACGATCGCGTACCGGTGGGCCGGCGGCGTCGCAGAGTCCGTGCGCCACGAGCAGACGGGGCTGCTGGTCGACTCCCCCGTCGAGCTCGAGGCCGCGGTGGAGCGGGTGCTGACCGAGCCGGCACTGACGGCACGGCTGTCCGAGGCGTGCCGCGACTGGGCGTTGACCTTCGACTGGGACGAGGCGGCAGCGCAGGTCGAGACGCTGCTGCGGGATCAGGTCGCGGGCGACCCGTAGGTCAGGATCGGGACCTGGGCGGGGTTGTGGCCCGGCGCCTTGGTCTGCGCGTACACCAACCCGACGGAGACGGCTCCGGCCAGCACGGCGCCCACCAGAGCGGGGACGACGATGGAGGTCAGGGCGGCGATCATCACTGCTCCTTCTCGGCCGGGTGGCCAGACTCTAGCACCGGGCCGGCGCCGCCCCGGGCGCGACGCATCGGCCGGCCGAGCTCGACCACCGCCCCGACGACCACGAGCAGAGCGAGGACGTCCGCACCGATCACCAGGACGCGTCGCCAGGCGTCCGTGGCCGGCGCCGCCACCGCACCGGGGACGGCGTACAACGTGAGGTCGGGCGTGGCGACCACGCGCCGCAGCCCGGTCACGTCGACGTCGCCCGCCGCCGGGTCGTCGGCGTACACGACGACCCAGCCGACGCCGAGCGAGGGCAGCACCCGCGCCGGGCGTCCTCGCGCCAACGCGGCACCGACGCGGGCGTCCGTGGTGCTCTCACCCCGGACGACCCGGTCGCCGACGGCGAGGTCGTCGGAGGTGATGACCGGGCGGTCCACCATGCGCACGAGCGGATCGGACGACGGATAGCCGGTGCCCCAGGAGAAGTTCCGGTACGAGCGCCAGGGCAGGGTCACCAGGGCCAGGCCGGGCGGCCCGTCGTCCACGATCGCGCTGACCTGGTCCAGCGACGCCGGGAACGGCACCGGGCGCACCGCCCGCCACACCGCACCGGCACCGTCCGGAACGAGCCCGATCGGCAGCAGTACCAGCAGCAGTCCGACGGACGCGACCACCGCGACCCCGTGCCGGCGCAGCGAGCGCGCGGCCGCGTCGACGGCCGCGCCCCATAGGCAGGTCACGAGGAGCACGAACGGGGCCAGGAGCTTCTGCCCGTCGCGCAGGATCCCCGCCCCCGGCACGGACGAGACCGCGTGCCGCAACACGTCCTGGCCAGGACCGCTGGTGAGCGCGAGGGCGAGCAGCAGGCCGACGAGCCCGAGAGCGGCCAGGCGCGGGGCCAGGTCGGGAGCGACGTCCCACCAGCGGCGGACTCCGAGGACGGCCGAGATCGCCACGACCACGATCGCTGCCACGGCCAACCAGGTGTGGCGCGAGTCGGGGACGCTGAGGCCGTCCCAGATGCCGCCGAGCCCGAGCAGGGCGAGGGCGGGGTGCCCGCTGGCATCCGACCCGGGCGCGAAGACGGCGACTCCGGCGGGGTCCGACGTACGAGAGGCTCCGCCGACGAGGGACGGCACGATCCACGGCAGCTGCAGGACCCCGACCACCGCCACGAGCGCCCACGACCGCAGCCGGCGCGACGCTCCCCCGGCGACGGTCCCGGCGAGGGCGAGCAGCCCTCCGGTGGGGGTCAGCGAAGCCAGCGCGGACCAGAGCACCGTGCTCGCGCCCGCTCGCCGTGATCCGGTACGGCGATGGGTGGCCGCGGCCAGGACCACCCAGGGCAGTGCCGCGTACGCGAGCACCAGCGCCCACTGGCCGAGTGCCAGCCGCTCGATCACGAACGGGTTCCAGACGGCGAACCCGGAGGCAGCCAGCCTGCCCGTGGGCCCGAGACCCGAGGTCAGCCGGAGCACCCCCCACCCGGCCGCCGCCAGCGACAGCAGCAGGACGACGCGGCCGAGCACGCCGCCGTCCACGACCGTGCCGATCACGGCGACGACCGCGTCCAGTGGAACCGATCGTGGCGCGGTGCCGCCCAGGCCGAGGCTCGCGTCGGTCAACGGTTCGTGGGGCACGAAGACCAGATCGCGCGACAGCAGCTGGCCGGAGTGACGCAGAGGCGCCAGCAGCACGAGCGACAGCGCCAGCGGCCACAGCCCGAGCCAGAGCTCCCGGGTGCGCGTGGCGGCGCCAGGAGAGTCGGTGTCGCGGGCCATCCGTCCTCCGATCGCCCCTATCCTGGCCGCCGGTCAGCCTAGCGATCCGACAGGGAGGATCCGCCCCGTGGACGAGTCGAGCCCAAGCTTCGCGGACACCTGGGCCCGGGCCGACGCGATCGAGGGCTGGCTCACCCGCGACCAGGCGGCGGTGCTCTTCGAGGCGGCCCGGTCGCTGCCGCCCGGCAGCACGGTCGTCGAGATCGGGAGCCACCAGGGCCGGTCGACGGTGGTGCTCGCGTCGGGTCTCGCCGTGGGCGGACGGGTGATGGCGGTCGACCCGTTCGACGCCGACTGGCGGTACGGCGCGCCGGACACCCACACCCGGCTGCTGGAGCACCTGACGGCTGCCGGAGTGGTCGGCAAGGTGGACGTCGTGGCGGCGACGTCGCGCGCCGCGCGCGCGTCGTACGAGGGGGTGGTGGGGCTGGTCTACGTCGACGGCCGGCACGACTACCGGACGGTCCGGGACGACCTCACCTGGGCCGCGCGTGTCCCTGACGGGGGCGTCGTCCTGGTCCACGACGCGTTCTCCTCGATCGGCGTCACGCTCGCCCTCCTCCGCACGCTCCCGGTCGCACGGCGCCTGGCCTACACCGGCCGCACAGGTTCGCTGGCCCGCTTCGAGGCGCGCCGGCCGAGGGGTGGGGAGCGGTGGCGTGCGCTGCGCGAGCTGCCCTGGTGGGGCCGGAACGTGGTGGTGAAGGTGCTGCTCCGGCTCCGGCTGCGCAGGGTCGCGCGACTGCTCGGGCACGAGCTCGCGGCCGACCCGTTCTGACCCGTTCGAGGCGCACGACGCGGTGGCCGGCGGACGCAGGAACGGCCACAACGCTGGTCTAGGCTGCCGCCCATGGCATCGGCAGCGGGGTCGTCGAACGCTGCCGCGAAGCTCCGGGGTGGCGGCGGGGTCGCTCTCGCGATGCTGGTCCTCAACGTCACGACGTACGGCTTCACGATCGCCTCGGCCCACATCCTCGGGCCCACGGGCTACGGTGCGCTCGCGGCCTGGATGAACCTGCTGCTGGTCGTCAACGTCGTCGCGCTCGGGCTCCAGGCGACCGCGGCGCGCCGGCTCTCGTCCGGGGAGCACGACCTGGACGACGTGGAGCCGCACCTGGTCCGGCTGACCCTGGTCAGCTCGATCTCGCTGGGCGTGGTCCTGCTGGTACTGACCCCGGTCATCAACGTCACCTTGCAGCTCGACGACCTGCTGATGGCCGCGCTGCTCGGCGTCTCCGCCGTCCCGCTGACCCTGGTCGGCGGCCTGACCGGCATCCTCCAGGGCGAACGCCGCTGGGGCGCCCTCTCGGCGGTCCAGATCTGCATCGGTGCGCCGCGGCTGGTGGTCGGTGTCGCCCTGATGGCCTGGCGGCCCGAGCCGCGCTGGGGCGCGGTCGCGGTCGCGGTGACCATGGTCGTTCCCGTCGTCGTCGGCCTGCACGCCCTCCGGCACCGGCACCTGCGTCCCGGCGTCGAGCGCGAGGGACTTCGCTCCCTGGTCATGGAGATGGTGCACAACTCCCAGGCCCTGCTCGCCTTCTTCGCCGTCAGCAACGTCGACCTGATCGTCGCCCGGCACACCCTCGACTCCCACGACGCGGGCCTGTACGCCGCCGGGCTGATCATGGCGAAGGCGGTGCTGTTCCTACCGCAGTTCGTGTCGATCGTCGCGTTCCCGTCGATGGCCTCCGGCGACAGCCCCCGCACGTTCGTGATGGCGGTGGGTGCCGTGGTCGTGCTCGGCGCGGTCGCGACCCTGGGCACGGCGCTGCTGCCCGGCCTGGCGTTGATCTTCGTGGGCGGCTCGGAGTACCAGGACATCCAGTCGCAGCTGTGGATCTTCGCCGTGCTCGGCACCCTGCTGGCCTGCCTGATGATGGTCGTCTACGCGCTGCTCGCACGGGGCGGCCAGCGCAGCGTGTATCTCACCTGGGTCGCGCTCGCCGCGATCATCGGGTTCGGGCTCACGGTTCACACCGTGGGGGGTCTGCTCACCGTCGTGATCGCCGTGGACTCGGTTCTGGTCGTGGTGCTCCTGATCGCCCACCAGCGCAGCCTCCGATCGCCGGTGCGCCCCGGGGCCGTGACCGAGCCGTTCCCGGCCGGCTGACCCGGGTCGCCGCGCACTCAGTGCGCGGCGTCGTGCCAGGAGCGGCCGGTGCCGACCGAGACGTCGAGCGGGACCGTCAGCTCGGCCGCGCCGCCCATCTCGCGGCGGACGATCTCCTCGAGCTTCGCGCGCTCGCCCTCGGCCACCTCGAACACCAGCTCGTCGTGCACCTGGAGCAGCATCCGGGATCCCAGGCCCGCCTCGCGGATCGCTCCGTCCACGTGCAGCATGGCGACCTTGATCAGGTCGGCGGCCGAGCCCTGGATCGGGGCGTTGAGCGCCATCCGCTCGGCCATCTCGCGGCGCTGCCGGATGTCGCTGCTGAGGTCGGGCAGGTAGCGCCGGCGGCCGAGCAGGGTCTCGGTGAAGCCGGTACGTCGTGCCTCGTCCACCACACCCGCGAGGTAGTCGCGGACGCCGCCGAAGGTCTGGAAGTACTCGTCCATCAGACCGCGGGCCTCGCTCGGATCGATCCGCAGCTGCTGGCCGAGCCCGAAGGCCGAGAGACCGTAGGCGAGGCCGTAGTTCATCGCCTTGATCTTCGCCCGCTGCCCCGGCGTGACCTCCTCGGCCGGGACGCCGAACACCCGCGACGCGGTGATCGAGTGGAAGTCGTGACCGGACCTGAACGCCTCGATCAACCCGGCGTCCTCGGACAGGTGGGCCATGATCCGCATCTCGATCTGGCTGTAGTCGGCGGTCATCAGGCAGTCGTAGCCCTTGCCGACCACGAACCCCTCGCGGATCCGTCGACCCTCCTCGGTCCGGATCGGGATGTTCTGCAGGTTGGGGTCGGTGGACGACAACCGGCCGGTGGCGGCGATCGTCTGGTTGAACGTCGTGTGGATGCGGCCGTCGGACTGGACGGTCTTCAGCAGCCCCTCGATGGTCTGCCGGAGCCGGCTGACGTCGCGGTGGCGCAGCAGCGCCATCAGGAACGGGTGCTCGGTCTTCTCGTAGAGGCCCTGCAGCGCATCGGCGTCCGTCGTGTAGCCGGTCTTGGTGCGCTTGGTCTTGGGCATGCCGAGCTCCTCGAAGAGCACGACCTGCAGCTGCTTGGGCGAGCCGAGGTTGATCTCCTTGCCGATCACCCGGAACGCCTCGGCCGCGGCGTCGCGGACCTCGGTGGCGAAATGGCTCTCCAGCGACTCGAGGTGGTCGAGGTCGACGGCGATGCCCGTCTGCTCCATCGAGGCCAGCAGGTCGACCAGCGGCAGCTCGACGTCGGCCAGCAGCCGCGCGCCGCCGGTCTGCTCGATCTCGCCGTCGAGGGTGTCGGCGAGGTCGAGCACGGCGCGCGCGTGCAGCATCGCGGTCTCCGCAACGCCTCCACCGGTTGCGTCGTCGTCGAAGAGCAGCTCCTCCTGTGCCTCGTCGGCCGAGCCCTGCTTCAGCTCGCGCTTGAGGTAGCGCAGGGTGAGGTCGGCCAGGTCGTAGGAGCGCTGATCGGGTCGCACGAGGTAGGCCGCGAGCGCGGTGTCGCTGACCAACCCCCGCAGCGGCCAGCCGCGCGCGGCCAGGGCCAGCATCGGACCCTTGGCGTCGTGCAGCACCTTGGCCCGGCTCGGGTCGCCGAGCCACGCCATCACCGCAGCGTCGTCGTCGGGCGTGACCTCGGCGGCGTCGATCCAGGCCGCCTGACCGTCTGCCGCGGCCAGCGCCAGCCCGCGCACCTCGCCGGTTCCGCCGCCCCAGCCGCCGTGCACGGTCAGCCCGGTGCGGGTCTCCGAGCCGGCGTGCTCGGCCAGCCAGCCCGCCGCCTGGCCGCCAGCCAGCGTGGCGCCGGAGAGCTCGAAGCCGGAGTCGTCGATGTCGTCGTGCTGCACGTCCCACGACTCGAGCAGCCGCTCGCGCAGCACCCGGAACTCCAGCGAGTCGAAGAGCGTGTGCACGAGCTGCCGGTCCCACGACTGGGCCTCGAGGTCGGCCGGCGCCACCTCGAGGTCGAGGTCGCGGACCAGGGCGTTGAGCCGCCGGTTGCGGATCACGTCGGAGAGGTGCTCGCGGAGCGCCTCGCCCTTCTTGCCGGTGATCTTGTCGGCGTGGGTGATCACGCCGTCGAGGCCGTCGTACTCCTTCAGCCAGCGAGCGGCGAAGCCGGGTCCGACACCGGGGACGCCGGGCAGGTTGTCGGAGGTCTCGCCGACGATCGCGGCCAGCTCGGGGTAGCGCTCGGGCAGCACGCCGTACCGCTCCTCGACCGCCTCGGGTGTCATCCGCGCGAGCTCGGAGACCCCACGCATGGGGTAGAGCACGGTGGAGCGCTCGGTGACGAGCTGGAAGGCATCGCGGTCACCGGTCAGGATCAGCACCTCGTATCCCTCGTCGAGGGCCTCGGTGACCAGCGTGGCGATGATGTCGTCGGCCTCGTAGCCGTCCTTGGCGAGATGGGTGATGCGGAGCGCGTCGAGCACCTCGTTGATGAGCGGGAGCTGGCTGGAGAACTCCTCGGGCGTCTTGTTCCGCTTGGCCTTGTATTCGGCGTACTCCTGGAGGCGGAAGGTCTGCCGCGACTTGTCGAACGCGACCGCGATGTGGGTGGGCTGCTCGTCGCGCAGCACGTTGATCAGCATCGAGGTGAACCCGAAGACGGCGTTGGTGTGCTGGCCGGTGGTGGTCGAGAAGTTCTCCACCGGCAGCGCGAAGAACGCGCGGTAGGCCAGCGAATGGCCGTCGAGGAGCAGCAGTCGAGGCCGGGCCGTGGTCTCTGCATCGGGCACCTGCCGACTCTATCCAGAGCCACCGACAGCCGGGTGGGCCCGATCCGGCAGGATGGCGGCATGCACGACGCCAGGGACGACGACCGACTGCTCGCGGCGTTCATCGCGGGCGACGACGAGGGCATGGGCGCCCTCAACCAGAAGATGGGCGTGACGATCGTCGAGGCCTCGGCGCAGCGGGTCGTCGCGACCATGCCGGTCGAGGGCAACACCCAGCCCTACGGGCTGCTCCATGGCGGAGCGTCGGTCGTCCTGGCCGAGAGCCTCGGCTCGCTGGGGTCGGCGATCCACGCGCACCCCGACCGGATCTCGGTCGGGGTCGACATCAACGCCACGCACCATCGCGCCGCGACCCGCGGCCTGGTGACCGGCGTCGCGACGCCGCTGCACCTCGGGCGGAGCATGACGTCGTACGAGGTCGTGATCACCGACGAGCAGGACCGGCGCGTGTGCACCTGCCGGATCACCTGCGCGCTGCTGCCCAAGGAGCGGGACTAGCCGCCGGAGACCGACCGCGCGTGCCGCAGGCTGCGACGCACCGCGAGCACCTGCGTGACCTGGCGCGCGGCGGGGTAGCGCGCCACCAGCTTCGAGCGGACCGCCGGGGTCGGCGCCATCCGCAGCACGGCCTGCGGGCCGAGCGCGAGTCGGGCCATGAACCGGTTCGCCTCGCGGGAGCCGGACGCGGTCGCGGTCGCGACATGCCCGATGCCGAACTCCTCGGCCCAGGTCACCGCGGACTCGACCAGCGCCTTGCCGATGCCGCGCCGACGGAAGGCCGGCACCACGGCGGCGTTGTGCACCTGGAGGACGGGTTCGGGGTTCACCGGTGAGTACGTGCCGGCCTTGAGGAAGGCCGCGCCGGCGAACTCACCGTCGAACTCGGCGACGACCAGCCGCTCTCCCGGACGGTCACCGAGCTGCTCGATGGCGGTCGCGAGGTCATGGAGCTGCTCGTCGGCGCCGCGACGCAGGAACGGAGCCCAGAGCTCGGCCAGCCGTTCGACGTCGGCGAGGGTCGCGTCCCGCAGGCAGAGCAAGGACCGGCTCATGCGGCCCTCCTGCTGGATCCGAGGTGGGAGACGAGGGTGCGGGGCGTTGTCATCCGTTGACCTCCGGGTCGACGAAGGAACGGCACCATCCGGTCCCCCCGTCGATGCCGCACGGGCAGACTACGCTCAGTCACCCCCGTTTGTCCCCGCCTCCTGAGGAGTCGTGTGATCGCCGGTTCCGGCACCGCCGTCAACGTCGTCACGGTGCTGGTCGGGTCCTCGATCGGTGTGCTCGCGGGCAACCGTCTGCCGGGCCGAACTCGCGACCTGGTGACCGACGCCCTGGGCCTGGTGACGCTGCTGATCGCGGCCCTCTCGGCGGTCGCGGTGAACGACCCGGCCCTGGCCGCGAAGGTCGGCCCGCACGCCTCGTTGCTGATCGTCCTCGGGTCCCTGGTCGTCGGCGGGACCGTCGGCTCGCTGCTGCGTCTGGAGCAGCGCGTGGAAGGCCTGGGCGGGTGGCTCCAGCAGCGGCTGTCCGGCGCCTCCGACTCGGCGGAGCGAGCACGGTTCATCGAGGGGTTCGTGACCGCGTCGCTGGTGTTCTGCACCGGACCGCTGACCATCCTCGGCTCACTGTCCGACGGCCTCGGCCACGGGGCCGACCAGCTCTACCTCAAGGCCACGCTCGACGGGTTCGCGGCGATCGCCTTCGCCGCGTCGTTCGGCTGGGGCGTGGCGGCCAGCTCCCTGACCGTGCTGGTGGTGCAGGGCGGGATCACGGCCGTCGGTGCGGCCCTGGGCGACGTCCTGCCGGACGCGGAGCTGGCCGCGATCACCGCCGCGGGCGGCCTGATGCTCGTGGGTGTCGCCCTGCGGTTGCTGCGGATCCGCGAGATCGCGGTCGCCGACCTGCTGCCGGGCCTCGTGGTGGCCCCGCTCCTCGTCCAGCTGGTCGCGGCGTTCCGCTAGCGGTCAGACGTTACCGCCGAGGTAGGCGGCCTTGACCGAGTCGTCGCCGGAGAGCTCCGCGCCGGTGCCCGACCGCACGATCTCTCCGGTCTCGAGCACGTGCGCCTGGTGGGCACGGCGCAGCGCCTGCGCGGCGTTCTGCTCCACCAGCAGCACCGTCGTGCCCTGCGAGTTGATCTCGGTGATGATGGAGAAGATCTGCTGGATCAGGCGCGGCGCGAGCCCCATCGACGGCTCGTCGAGCAGGATCAGCCGGGGTCGCGCCATCAGCGCCCGACCGATGGCCAGCATCTGCTGCTCGCCACCCGAGAGGGTGCCGGCGGACTGGTTGACCCGCTCCTCGAGGCGGGGGAACAGCTCGAAGACGCGATCGAGGTCCTCCTTGTACGCCGGCGTCTTGCGGTCGGTGCGGACGTAGGCGCCCATGTCGAGGTTCTCGCGGACGGTCATGCCCGGGAAGCAGCCTCGGCCCTCGGGCGCCTGGCTGACGCCGAGCTTGACCCGCTCGTACGACGGAGCGTGGGTGATGTCCTTGCCGTCGAAGACGACCTTCCCGTCGCGGACCTTCCTCAGCCCCGAGATCGTCTTCAACGTGGTCGTCTTGCCGGCGCCGTTGGCACCGATCAGCGTGGTGATCTCGCCCTCGGCGCAGCTGAAGGAGATGTCACGGATGGCCTCGATGTGGCCGTAGTTGACGCACAGGCCCTCGACCTCAAGAAGCATCTTCTTCGTCCACTCCCAGGTAGGCCGCGATCACGGCCGGGTTGTCGCGGATCTCGGCAGGAGGACCTTCGGCGATCTTGCGGCCGAACTCCAGCACCACGACCCGGTCGGTGACTCCCATGACCAGGCGCATGTCGTGCTCGATCAGCAGCACGGTGTAGCCGTCGTCGCGCACCTTCCGGATCAGCTCCATCAGTCGCTGCTTCTCGGCCGGGTTGAAGCCTGCAGCCGGCTCGTCGAGACAGAGCAGCTTGGGCTTGGTCGCCATCGCCCGCGCGATCTCGAGGCGACGCTGGTCGCCGTAGGAGAGGTTCGCGGCGAGCTCGCCGGCACGGCCGCCGACACCGACGAAGTCGAGGAGCCGGTAGGCCTCCTCGATCGACTCGGCCTCGGTCCGGCGATGGAGTGGAGTCTTGAAGAGGGCGTTGAACAGCCCGACCTTGCTGTTGGCGTCGGCACCGACCAGGACGTTCTCGAGGGCGGTCATCGACTTGAAGAGGCGGATGTTCTGGAACGTGCGCGCGATCCCGAGCTTGGTGATCTGGAAGCGCTTCAACTTCGCCAGGGGTCTTCCGTCGAAACGGATCTGGCCGCTGGTCGCCTGGTAGACGCCCGTCATCACGTTGAAGCACGTTGTCTTGCCCGCGCCGTTGGGCCCGATCAGGCCCAGGATCTCGCCCTCCTTGATGTCGAAGGAGACCGAGTCGAGTGCCGACACACCTCCGAACCTGATCGTGACGTCGTCGACCTCGAGCAGTGCCTTGCGGACATCGCCCTGCGGTTGCTCGCTCGCCGTTGCGGGCTCAGGCATCGATGGCCTCCCCCTCGAGCTCCTCGACCTCCGCCTGGGCGCGCAGGGCGCGCCGGGTCCGCCGAGGCGGCAGGAGGCCCTGGGGCCGGAACGTGACGATCACCATCAGGCTCACTCCGAAGATGAGCAAGCGGTAGTCGCTCAGTGGCCGGAACCGCTCGGGCAGGTAGGCGACCAGGACGCCGCCCAGGATCGCCCCCCACCGGTTGCCGGCACCACCGATGATGACGGCGGCCACGAACAACATCGACAGGAGCAAGGGGAAGGCGTCCGGGCTGATGAACCCGCCCTGGCCGGCGGCGAGCATCGAGCCGGCCAGCCCGCCGATGGCGGCACCCAGCATGAACGCCAGGAGCTTGTAGCGGAAGGTCGGCACCCCCATGAGCTCGGCGGCGTCCTCGTCCTCGCGCGTCGCCTCCCACGCGCGGCCGACCCGGCTGTTGTTCACCGCCATGTCCGCCATCAGCACGATCAGGATGGCGGTGAGGATCAGCCAGTAGTAGGGGACCGCGTCGAGCACGCCGAAGGTGAGGAACGGCGTCTTGTGCAGGTTGTCGACCGACGGCACCAGACCGTTCCAGCTGAGGTGAGGGATCTGGAAGAGCCCGTCCTGGTCGGTACCGATCGGGTCGGGTCCGATGCTGGGTGGCGGGGGGATGTTCTTGATGCCCGCGGCACCGCCCAGCCACGGGGTGTTCTTGGCGACCAGGCTGATGATCTCGCCGAAGCCGAGAGTCACGATGGCGAGGTAGTCGCCGCGCACGCGGATGGCCGGAGCCCCCAGCAACAGACCGCTCACGGTGGTGACGATCATCGCGCAGGGCAGCACCAGCAAGAAGGGCCAGTGTCCGTGTTGGGACGTCAGGACGCCCGTCGTGTAGGCGCCCACGGCGTAGAACCCGACGTATCCGAGGTCGAGCAGGCCGGCGTATCCGATCACGATGTTGAGGCCGAGGGCGACCAGGGCGAACGTCGCAGCGCTCGCCATCACGCCGCCGAAGTCGGAGGCGGGCGTCGTGATGAACGGGGGCCGGATCAGCGGCAGGGCATAGGCCAGGAGCACGCCGATGACGATCATCACGATGCGGCTCAGACGGGACCGCAGGAAGGAGGGCAGCTGGATCTGGAGCGGACGGCCAGGTCGGCGCGACGAGCGGGTCGACGCCGGCACCGTGGTGCTCATGCGCGTGCCTTCCCCAGAGATTCGCCGAGGATGCCCGTCGGCCGGACCAGCAGGATCAGCACCAGCAGCACGAACGTGACGACGTCCTTCCACTGCGTGCCGAAGACCGCCGAGCCCCAGTTCTCCATCACGCCGAGCAGCAGCCCGCCGATCAGCGCTCCGCGGAGGTTGCCGATGCCGCCCATGACCGCAGCGGTGAACGCCTTGACACCGATCAGGAAGCCGGCGTCCTGGCGAGTGGTACCGATCCGCAGCATGTAGAGCGTCGCGGCGGCTCCTGCCATGAGGCCACCGATCAGGAACGTCGTGCGGATGACGCGGGTCGAGTTCACGCCCATCAGGGCAGCCGCTTCGGGGTCCTGGGCCACCGATCGGATGCCACGGCCCAGCCGGGTGCGGCGCACGAAGAGGTCGAGGGCGAACATCATCCCCAGGGCGGCACCGATCACCAGCAGGTCGACGTCGGTGACGCCGTACCCGGCGAACTCGAAGACCTTGTGGGGGTCGACCGTGACCGGCGAGGAGTAGACGTTTCGCGCCTGGGCGACGTAGTCGCTGAGCTTGTTCTCGACCCCGAACCAGCCCGCGAACTTGTCCCGCAGCCCCATGATCTCGGACAGCGCGAACGACGCGCCGATGGAAGAGATCAGGATGACCAGCTTGGGCGACCCACGCCTGATCAGCGGTCGGTAGGCGAGACGTTCGACCAGGAGTGCGACGGCCGCGGACGTCGCCATCGCGACGATCAGGCAGAGCGCCAGCAGGCCGAGAGTGCTCCCCAGGCCCTGGGAGACCGACGTCGTGCCGTGGACCCACACGGCGACCCAGGCCGTGGCGAAGGTCCCGTACATGAAGACCTCGGAGTGGGCGAAGTTGATGAGCTGGAGGACGCCGTACACCATCGTGTAGCCCAGGGCGACCAGGGCGTAGATCGCGCCCAGCGCGAGACCGGTGATGGTCAACTCGGCGAAGTGGCTGAACAGGAACCCGAAGTCCACCGTTGTCCCTTCGGTTGGGTGGAAGCCATCGGTTGCGGCCGGGAGTCGTGACTCCCGGCCGCAACCTTGTGGTTGATTCCTACGTTGCGACGGCTACTTGATCAGGGTCGGGTTGGCCGTGTCGAGCTTGCCGCCCGTGACCTTGTACGCGTAGATCGTCTGCGCCGAGATGTCGCCCTTGCTGTCGAACTTGATGGGACCGCTGACGCCGGTCTTGTCGTAGCTGCCGATGAACGTGTTCATGTCGGCGTGACTCGTCTTGCCTGCCTCGATACCGGCCAGGAAGATGTTCGCCGCGTCGAAGGACTGGGTGGAGTACAGACCCGAGTCCTTGTTGTTGAGTGCCTTGTACTTCGAGTTGAAGTCGGCCGGAGCGGGAGCCGCAGGTGCGGACAGGACGGCACCCTCGGCGGCCTGTGCGCCCGCCGTGGTGACGAACGCGGGGTCCTCCGAGCCGTCTCCGGACATGAACAGCCCCTTGTACCCGGCCTGACGCAGCTGCTTGCACAGCAGCCCGGCCTCGGGGTAGTACCCGGCATAGAAGACCGCGTCGGGTGACGCCGACGTCACCTTGGTGACGGTCGGGCCGAAGTCCGTCTGCTTCTGCTGCACCGCGTCCTCGCCGGTCATGGCCGATCCGAGCGCAGTCTTGACGAACCCGGCCAGACCCACGCTGTAGTCCTGGTCGTCGTGGATCAGGTAGATCTTCTTGGCGTTGGCGGTGTTCTCCATGTACTTCACATCGGCCGCACCCTGGATGCTGTCGTTGCCGATCACGCGGTGCCACGTGCTCCAGCCCGACTCGGTGATGGTCGCGTTGGTGGCCGACGGCGAGATCGACGGCAGCCCCGCTGCGTAGAAGGTCTTGCCGGTCGCCAGCGACTCACCGGAGAAGCCGGGACCGACCAGTCCGATGATCGAGGTGTCCTGGACGATCTTGGTCGCCAGCGGGGTGGCCTTCACGGGGTCGCCCTGCGAGTCGAACACCTTCAGACCGACCGTGCAGTCACTGTGGGCCTTGTTGTACTCGTCGAGGGCGAGCTTGATGCCTCCGACCATGTTCTGGCCGAGTGCGCCGGCATCACCCGTCGTGGCCCCCAGGAAGGCCAGGTTGTAGTGGCCGCAGTCGCTTCCGCTACCGGCGGTGCTGCTGCTGCTGTCGCTGCTGCCACAAGCTGTGAGCGCGAGCCCGGCCGCCGCGAGAGCGGCGAGGGCGCGAAGTTTGGGCTTGATCCCCACTTTTCCTCCGTCAAAGAACAGCCGCACCCCGTCGTGCGACGTTGTCGAGATGCCGGGGAACCTAGCACCTTCGGAGGGTGAGACTCGCCCTCGACATCGGGTTATTTGCAGGTTTGCAACGTCCAGGGGTGCCCGCGGACCCGTACGGGGGCCGATGGTCCCGTCGGACAGGCCCTCCGGCCCTGGGTACAGACTGCCTAGCCGACCCCGTGCTCGACGACCCCCTCGGCGACCTCCCGCATCGATCGACGGAGGTCCATCGCGGTCTTCTGGATCCAGCGGAATGCCTCCGGCTCGGTCAGGCCGAGCTGCTTCTGGAGGACGCTCTTGGCGCGCTCGACGGCCTTGCGAGCCGCGAGCTGGTCGCCCAGGTCGGCGACCTCCTGGGCGAGGGCCCCGAGCTCGGTGAACCGGCTCAGCGCGATCTCGATCGCCGGTACCAGGTCGCTGCGGGTGAACGGCTTGACCAGGTAGGCCATCGCGCCCGCGTCGCGGGCCCGGTCGACCAGCTCGCGCTGGGAGAACGCGGTCAGGATCACCACGGGGGCGATCCTGGCCGCCGCGATCCGCTCGGCGGCGGAGATGCCGTCCAGCACGGGCATCTTCACGTCGAGGATCACCAGGTCGGGGCGCTCCTGCTCGGCCAGGTCGACGGCGGCGGCACCGTCCGCGGCCTGCCCGACGACGACGTACCCCTCCTCGGCGAGCATCTCCGCGAGGTCCATCCGGATCAGCGCCTCGTCCTCGGCGATGACGACGCGACGCGGCTCCGTGCTGGTCACCGGGCCAGGCTATCCGGGCGGTCCGGGAGGCTCGTCGTCCGGTAGGTTGGGCGGCCGATCGGCCCCGGTAGCCCAACGGCAGAGGCGATGGTCTCAAACACCATTCAGTGTGAGTTCGAATCTCACCCGGGGCACCGCGCGGCTACCGTCGAGCCATGCGGAGGGTGGCCATCAACGGCGGCTCGGGCTCAGGGAAGAGCACCCTGGCACGTCGGCTGCACGAGGTCCTGGACCTGCCCTACGTCGAGATCGACTCACTGCAGCACGGTCCCGGATGGCAGCCGCGTCCGACGTTCCTCGCCGACGTGACCCGGTTCGTCGAGGGCGAGCGCTGGGTCATCGAGTACCAGTACGACGCCGCGCGGCCGGTGATCCTGGACCGCGCCGACACCTTCGTCTGGCTCGACCTCCCGACCCGGCAGGTGATGTGGCAGGTCCTCCGGCGGACGTTGCGACGACGGTGGCGGAACGAGGACCTCGGGTACGGCAACCGGGAGGGCCCCCTCTGGCGGGTCCTGGTGGACCGGGAGCACATCATCCGCTGGGCGTGGCACACGCGCCGGTGGTCGGCTCAGCGAGCCGAAGGCGTCCGGCGGGACCGCCCGGACCTCCCCGTCGTCCGGCTGCGGAGCCGAAGCGCGGTCGACGCGTGGGTGGACGCGCTCACGTCCGCCGGTAGGCCGGCGCGACCGCGTTGATCGCGTCGCCCATCCGGTGGATGCGCAGCGCGTTGGTGGAGCCAGGGATCCCCGGTGGCGATCCGGCGATGATCACGACGAGGTCGCCCTGCTTCACCCGGCCGATCTCGAGCAGCGCCTCGTCGACCTGGCGGACCATCTCGTCGGTGTGCTCGACCGGGTTCGTCAGGAACGTCTCGACACCCCACGACAGCGAGAGCTGGGACCGGACCCTGGCCTCCGGGGTGAAGGCCAGGACCGGGATGCGGCCGCGGTAGCGGGACGCACGGCGCGCGGAGTCGCCGGACTGGGTGAAGGCGACGAGATACTTCGCGTCGACGCGGTCGGCGACCTCGGCGGCGGCCTTGGCGATCACGCCGCCGCGGGTCACCGGCTGCCAGTCGATCGCGGCCATCTTGGCCAGCTCGTGGTCCTCGGTGGACGCGATGATGCGCGCCATCGTCTCGACGGTCTCGATCGGGTACTCCCCCACGCTGGTCTCGCCGGACAGCATCACCGCGTCGGTGCCGTCGAGGACGGCGTTCGCCACGTCGGAGGCCTCGGCCCGGGTCGGGGCCGGGTGGTGGATCATCGACTCCAGCATCTGCGTGGCCACGATCACCGGCTTGGCGTTGCGTCGCGCCTTGTCGATCACCCGCTTCTGGAGGAACGGCACGTCCTCGAGCGGGCACTCCACGCCGAGGTCTCCGCGGGCCACCATGAACGCGTCGAACGCCTGGACGACCTCGTCGAGGTTGTCGATCGCCTGCGGCTTCTCGATCTTGGCGATGACCGGGAGGATCACCCCCTCCTCGCGCATGATCCGGCGCACGTCCTCGGCGTCGCCGGCCGACCGCACGAACGACAGGGCGACGAAGTCGACCGACATCCCCAGCGCCCAGCGCAGGTCGTCGACGTCCTTCTCCGACAGGGCCGGGACGCTGACCGAGACACCGGGCAGGTTGAGGCCCTTGTGGTCACTGACCTTGCCGCCCACCTCGACCCGGGTCGTGACGGCGTCGTCCTCGACCTTGACCACCCGGAGCCGCAGCTTGCCGTCGTCGATCAGGATCGGGTCGCCCTCGGCGACGTCCCCCGGCAGGCCCCGGTACGTCGTGCCGCAGATCGAGGCGTCCCCCTCGACGTCGCGCGTGGTGATCACGAACTCGTCGCCCTCGATGAGCCTCGCCTTGCCGGTCGCGAACGTCTCCAGCCGGATCTTCGGGCCCTGCAGGTCGGCCACGATCCCGACCCCGTGGCCGGTCGCGTCCGAGGCCTCCCGCACCAGCTCGTAGCGGCGTCGGTGGTCGTCGTGGTTGCCGTGGCTCATGTTCAGCCGGGCGACATCCATGCCGGCCTCGACCAGGCGCCGGATCATCTCCGGGGTGTCGACGGCGGGGCCGAGCGTGCACACGATCTTGGCTCTACGCACGGCACTCAACCTAGCGCGGCTTGGATCGTTCCAAGCAGCGCCGTGCTGACGGAGATTGTCAGGACTCCGACGCCCGATGACGGTCAGACCGCGAGCGGCCGCTCGGTCGGCGGGATCGGGCTGGGCAGCGAGGTCTCCCCGGTCAGGTACCGGTCGACCGCGGCCGCCGCGGCACGCCCCTCGGCGATCGCCCAGACGATCAGCGACTGGCCGCGTCCGGCGTCGCCGGCGACGAAGACTCCCTCCACGCTCGCGGCGAACGACGCGTCGCGGGCGACGTTTCCCCGCTCGTCGAGGTCGACGCCGAGCTGCTCGACCAGGCCCGCGCGCTGCGGGCCGGTGAACCCCAGGGCCAGCAGCACGAGCCGGGCCGGGATCTCGCGCTCGGTGCCGGCGATCGGCTGGAACCCCTGGTCCACCTCGACGAGTCGCAGCGCCCTGACCCCGCCCTCCTCGTCTCCGAGGAACTCCTGGGTCGACACGGCGTAGACCCGGTCGCCGGCCTCCTCGTGGGCCGAGGAGACGCGGAAGGTCATCGGGTACGTCGGCCACGGCTGGTGCTCCGGGCGCTCCGCCGGCGGCTGCGCCAGGATCTCCAGCTGCGTGACCGTCGCCGCCCCCTGTCGGATCGCGGTGCCGAGACAGTCGGCCCCGGTGTCGCCCCCGCCGATGATGACGACGTCCTTGCCGGCGGCGGTGACCTGGTCGGGCATCTCCTCGCCGAGCGCGGCGCGGTTGGACTGCGGGAGGTAGTCCATCGCCTGGTGGATCCCGTCGAGCTCACGCCCGGGCACGGGCAGCTCCCGCGGGATCGTGGAGCCGATCGCGAGCACGACCGCGTCGTACCGCTCGCGGAGCCGGTCGCCCGTCAGCTCGCTGCCGACCTCGACCCCGGCCCGGAAGACCGTGCCCTCACGGCGCATCTGGTCGAGCCGGCGGTCGAGCACCGCCTTCTCCATCTTGAACTCGGGGATGCCGTAGCGAAGCAGGCCGCCGATCCTCTCGGCGCGCTCGTACACGGCCACGGTGTGCCCCGCCCGGGTCAGCTGCTGGGCGGCGGCGAGCCCGGACGGGCCGGAGCCGACCACCGCGACCGTGCGGCCCGACAGCCACTCGGGCGGACGCGGGCGGACGTAGCCGGAGTCCCAGGCCCGGTCGATGATGGCGACCTCGACGTTCTTGATCGTCACCGGCTCCTGGTTGATGCCGAGCACGCACGCCGTCTCGCACGGGGCCGGGCAGAGACGGCCGGTGAACTCGGGGAAGTTGTTGGTCGCGTGGAGCCGGTCCATCGCGCCGTCCCAGTCGCCTCGGTGGACCAGGTCGTTCCACTCGGGGATCAGGTTGCCGAGCGGGCAGCCCTGGTGGCAGAACGGGATGCCGCAGTCCATGCACCGCGACGCCTGGGTCGAGATGATCGGGAGCAGCGCACGTCCGGGCCCGCCGGGGTAGACCTCGCGCCAGTCGTGGACGCGCTCGTCGACGGGGCGGCGTTCGGCGACCTGGCGGTCGTGCCGCAGGAAGCCACGTGGGTCAGCCATGAGTGGACACCGCCGCCTCCATGACCCGCTCGACGCGCGGCCCGCGGCCCTCGGTCTCAGCTCGGGAACCCCTACCCATGGAGCACCTCCATGATCCGCTTGTCGACGGCTTCGCCGTCGAGGCCGTCGCGCTCCGCCTCGGCACGCGCGTCCAGCACGCGGCGGTAGTCGCGCGGCATGACCTCGGTGAGGCGGGCGACGGTGCCGGACCAGTCGGCCAGCAGCTCGGCGGCCACGGTCGACCCGGTCTCCTCGCGGTGGCGGACGACCAGCGCGCGGAGCTCGTCGGCCACGTCGTCCGGCACCGGACCGAGGTCCACGAGCTCCGGGTTGACCCGCTGCGCGTCGAGGTCGAGGACGTACGCCGTGCCGCCGCTCATGCCGGCGGCGAAGTTGCGCCCGGTCCGGCCCAGCACGAGCACGCGGCCACCGGTCATGTACTCGCAGGCGTGGTCGCCCACGCCCTCGACGACCGCGGTGACGCCGGAGTTGCGGACGCAGAACCGCTCACCCACACCTCCACGGACGAGAACCTCGCCGGACGTGGCGCCGTAGCCGATCACGTTGCCGGCGATGATCTGTTCGTGGGCGGCGAACGTCGCCGCACGGTCGGGCCGGATGACGATCCGCCCGCCGGAGAGGCCCTTTCCGACGTAGTCGTTGGCGTCTCCCTCGAGCCGGAGCGTGATGCCGCGTGGCAGGAAGGCCCCGAAGGACTGACCGGCCGACCCGACGAACGTCAGGTCGATGGTGTCCGGTGGCAGGCCCTCGGCGCCGTACGTCCGGGTGACCTCGTGGCCGAGCATCGTGCCGACGGTCCGGTTCACGTTGCGGACCGCGAGGTGGGCGCGCACCGGCTCGCCGCTCTCCAGTGCCGGCCGGGCGATCCGGATCAGCTCGTTGTCGAGCGCGCGGTCGAGCCCGTGGTCCTGGGCCTTGGTGCGATGGAGGTCCTGCCCCGCGAACTGATCCCCGACGTGGGCCACGTGCAGGATCGGCGAGAGGTCGAGCCCGGCCGCCTTCCAGTGGTCGACGGCGCGGGTGATGTCGAGCGCCTGCACCTGGCCGACCGCCTCGTCGAGGGTCCGGAAGCCGAGCTCGGCGAGCAGCTCACGCACCTCCTCCGCGATGTACTCGAAGAACGTGACCACGAACTCGGGCCTGCCCGAGAACCGCTCGCGGAGGACCGGGTTCTGCGTCGCGACGCCCACCGGGCAGGTGTCCAGGTGGCAGACGCGCATCATGATGCACCCGCTCACGACCAGCGGCGCGGTGGCGAACCCGAACTCCTCGGCGCCGAGCAGCGCCGCGATCACGACGTCCCGGCCGGTCTTCAGCTGGCCGTCGGTCTGGACCACGATCCGGTCGCGCAGACCGTTGATCAACAGCGTCTGCTGGGTCTCGGCCAGCCCGAGCTCCCATGGACCACCGGCGTGCTTGAGCGACGTCAGCGGCGACGCGCCGGTGCCGCCGTCGTGCCCGGAGATCAGGACGACGTCCGCGTGCGCCTTGGAGACGCCGGCGGCGACCGTGCCCACGCCGACCTCGGCGACCAGCTTCACGTGCACGCGGGCCGAGGGATTGGCGTTCTTGAGGTCGTGGACCAGCTGCGCGAGGTCCTCGATCGAGTAGATGTCGTGGTGCGGCGGCGGGCTGATCAGGCCGACGCCGGGCGTGGAGTGCCGGGTCTTGGCGACCCAGGGGTACACCTTGTGCCCGGGCAGCTGGCCACCCTCGCCGGGCTTGGCACCCTGGGCCATCTTGATCTGGAGGTCGTCGGCGTTGGTCAGGTAGTCGCTGGTGACGCCGAACCGACCCGACGCCACCTGCTTGACCGCGCTCCGGCGTTCCGCGTCATGGAGCCGGTCGGTGTCCTCGCCCCCCTCGCCGGTGTTGGACTTCGCGCCTATCCGGTTCATCGCGATCGCCAGGGTCTCGTGGGCCTCTCGGCTGATGGAGCCGTACGACATCGCCCCGGTGGAGAAGCGCTTCACGATCTCGCTGACCGGCTCCACCTCGTCGATCGGGATCGGTGGCCGACCCGTCGCCCCGGCGTCCTTGAACCGGAACAGGCCACGAAGCGTCATCAGCCGCTCTGACTGCGAGTCGACGCGGGCGGTGTACTGCTTGAAGACGTCGTAGCGCTGCGACCGCGTGGAGTGCTGGAGCCGGAAGACGGTCTCGGGGTCGAACAGGTGGGGCTCGCCCTCACGGCGCCACTGGTACTCGCCGCCCACCGCGATCTCGCGGTGCGCCGGGCTGATCCCGCCGCGAGGGTACGCCGTACGGTGCCGGCGGGCGACCTCCTCGGCGATCACGTCCAGCCCGACACCACCGAGCTTGGACGCGGTGCCGGTGAAGTACCGGTCGACCAGGGCCTGGGAGAGACCCACCGCCTCGAAGATCTGCGCGCCGGTGTAGGAGGCGACCGTGGAGACGCCCATCTTGGACATCACCTTCAGCACGCCCTTGCCCAGTCCCCTGATCAGGTTCGCGACCGCGAGCTCGGGCTGGACGGTGACGTAGTGGCCGTCGCGCGCGAGGTCCTCGACCGACTCCATGGCGAGGTAGGGGTTCACCGCGGCCGCGCCGTACCCGATCAGGAGCGCGACGTGGTGGACCTCCCGCACGTCACCGGCCTCCACGAGCAGGCCGACCTGGGTGCGGGTCTTCTCCCGGACCAGGTGGTGGTGCACCGCCCCGGTGAGCAGCAGCGACGGGATGGGGGCGAGCTCGGCGGTGCAGTGTCGGTCGGAGAGCACGATCACCCGGGCGCCGCCGGCGATCGCCGCGGAGACCTCCGCGCAGACCTCGTCGATGCGCCGGGCCATCGCCTCGCCGCCGCCGTCGACCTCGTAGAGACCGCGGCTGACGTGGGTGATGAACCCGGGCATGTCGCCGTCGCGGTTGATGTGCCGGATCTTGGCCAGGTCGTCGTTGTCGAAGACGGGGAACGGCAGCACGATCTGCCGGCAGGTGGCCGGAGTCGGCTCGAGCAGGTTGGCCTCGGGACCGATGGTGCCGGCCAGCGAGGTCACCAGCTCCTCGCGGATCGCGTCCAGCGGTGGGTTGGTGACCTGCGCGAACATCTGCGCGAAGTAGTCGAACAGGAGTCGCGGCCGGTCGCTGAGCACGGCGATCGGGGTGTCGGTGCCCATCGAGCCGATCGGCTCTGCGCCGCTGTTGGCCATCGGCGTGAGCAGGACCCGCAGCTCCTCCTGGGTGTAGCCGAAGACCTGCTGACGACGCGTCACCGACGCGTGGGTGTGGATCACGTGCTCGCGCTCGGGGATGTCGTCGAGATGGATCAGCCCGGCGTGGAGCCACTCGTCGTACGGGTGCTCGGCGGCGAGCTCGCCCTTGATCTCGTCGTCCTCGATGATCCGGTGCTCCTCGACGTCGACCAGGAACATCCGTCCCGGCTGGAGCCGGCCCTTGCGCACGATCGTCGCCGGGTCGAGGTCGAGCACACCCACCTCGGAGGCGAGCACGACCAGGCCGTCGTCGGTGACCCAGTAGCGGCCCGGGCGCAGGCCGTTGCGGTCGAGGACCGCGCCGATGTGCGAGCCGTCGGTGAAGACGACGCACGCCGGGCCGTCCCAGGGCTCCATCAGGGAGGCGTGGAACTCGTAGAAGGCCCGGCGCTGCGGGTCCATCTCCCGGTGGTTCTCCCAGGCCTCCGGGATCATCATCAGCACCGCGTGGGGAAGGCTGCGACCGCCCATGTGGAGCAGCTCGAGCACCTCGTCGAAGCTGGCCGAGTCGGAGGCCCCCGGTGTGCAGATCGGGAAGAGCCGCTCGAGGTCGCCCGGGATGAGGTCGCTGGTCAGCAACGCCTCGCGGGCCCGCATCCAGTTGCGGTTGCCCATCACGGTGTTGATCTCGCCGTTGTGCGCGATGTATCTGAAGGGGTGCGCCAGCGGCCAGCTCGGGAACGTGTTGGTCGAGAAGCGCGAGTGGACCACCGCCAACGCGGTGGCCACCCGCTCGTCGGCGAGGTCGGGGTAGAACGCGTCGAGCTGGGCGGTGGTGAGCATGCCCTTGTAGAGCAGCGTCCGGCCGCTCAGCGAGCCGAAGTAGGCGTCGGTCTCGTGCTCCGCGCGCTTGCGCAGGCAGAACGCCATCCGCTCCAGCGCCATCCCGGTGATCCGGAGGCCGGTGGCCTCGACGAAGAGCTGGCTGAACAGGGGCATCACCCCGGCCGCGGTGGCACCGAGGCTGCTCGGGTCCACCGGTACGTCGCGCCACCCGAGGACGGTGAGCCCCTCCTCCTCGGCCAGCTCCTCGATCCGTTGCCGGGTCTTGGCCACCGTGTCGCCGTCGCCGTCCAGGAAGGCCGTCCCGACGGCGTAGGTGCCGAGCGGCGGGAGCGCGAAGTCGACGACGTCGCGGAGGAAGGCGTCGGGGATCTGCAGGAGGATGCCGGCACCGTCACCGGAGTTGGGCTCCGCGCCCGCCGCCCCACGGTGATCGAGGTTGCGGAGCGCGGTCAGTGCTTGCTGGAGGATGTCGTGGCTCGCCTCGCCGGTGAGCCTCGCCACGAAGGCCACGCCGCACGAGTCGTGCTCGAAGCGTGGGTCGTACAGGCCTTGGGCGGGTGGACCCGAGGGCAGCGTCCGCATCTCTGCTCCCGTCGTCGGCGCCCGCGCGTCTGCGACGTACGGGCGATCGGGCGAGGCGTGCAGGGGACGGCGTTGGCCCAAGCGCGCTCAGGCTAGCAAGCGGCACGGCGCCTGCCGGGAGGCTGCTTGAGGCGCGGACACCTCGTGTCGCGGCACCGGCATACTGGGGGCCATGTCGGGACTGCCCACCGGAACGGTGACGTTCGTCTTCACTGACATCGAGGGCTCGACCTCGCTCCTGAAGGCGCTCGGCGATGACTACGGCGAGGTCCTGTCCACGCACCGCAGGTTGATGCGCGACTGCTTCGGCACGCGTGGCGGGGTCGAGATCGACACGCAGGGCGACGCCTTCTTCTTCGCGTTCCCCCGAGCGCGGGACGCCGTCTCGGCGGCGGTCGAGGCGCAGCGGGAGCACGCGTCACACGAGTGGCCGGACGGTCACCCGGTCAAGGTGCGGATAGGTCTGCACACGGGCGAGCCGGCCGTCGGCAGTGAGGGGTACCTCGGCATCGACGTGGTCCGGGCTGCCCGGCTGTGCACGGTCGGGCGCGGTGGCCAGGTGCTCCTGTCGGAGACGACGCGCTCGCTCGTCGGGGGCTCGCTTCCGGACGGCGTCTCCGTCCACACGCTCGGCGAACGGCACCTGAAGGACATCGACGAGCCCGAGCGCGTCTTCGAGCTCGACATCGAGGGGGCCCCGACCCCCGCGGGCGACGTCACATCCGCACGGACGGAAGCTCCCACGCCGCCGACCCCTCCTGGGACCCCGGGACCGCTGGCACCCGACTTCGGTGCGCGGTTGGCGGAGCGGATCCAGGAGCAGGTCCGTCGCCAGATCGAAGAACCCCTGGCCCGGATGTTGTCCGAGGTGGACACGCTCGCCGAGCGAGCGAGCACGCACCCGGAGACGATCACCGAGAAGCTCGACACCGACGACGCCGACTAGGTCGCGCTCGATGACGAGCACGACCGGGTCGGGTGCCGGCGCGGCCGGGTGGGTCAGTCGGCGAGGTCGCGGCTCGGCTCGGCCACCGGTTCGGGCTCGGCCTCCGCTGCGGCCGCGGGTTCGACCTCTCGCTCGCCGGGTCCCGACTCGGAGTCCGCGAGGGACGGCTCGTCGCCGGACCGCCTGCCTGCCGTCGCGGACTCCTCGGGACCGAGGGCGCGGTCGGCGGCCAGGCGCTTCGCGGTGTAGATCTCCGCGTCCCGACCGGGGTGCTTCCGGCCGACGACGACGAAGTACACGGCGGCCAGGACGAAGAGCACGATCGAGGTCCAGACGTTGAGCCGCAGTCCGAGGACGTGCTGGTACTCGACGTCGTCGATGCGCAGCATCTCGATCCAGCCGCGTCCGGCCGTGTAGGCCATCACGTAGAGCGCCATGACCCGGCCGTGGCCGAGCCTCCAGCGTCGGTCGGCCCAGAGCACGAACCCGAAGGCGCCCAGGTCCCAGATGCACTCGTAGAGGAAGGTCGGCTGGAAGGTGGCGTACTGCTCGTAGCCGGGCGGGCGGTTGCCGACGTCTATCTTGAGCGCCCACGGCTGGGTCGACGGCTTGCCGAACAGCTCCTGGTTGAACCAGTTGCCCCAGCGGCCCATGGCCTGCGCGACCAGGACGCCGGGTGCCATCGCGTCGAGGACGGGGGGTACCCGGATGCCCTTGGTCCGCGCGCCGATCCAGACCCCGACGGCACCCATCGCGATCGCACCCCAGATGCCCAGACCGCCCCGCCAGACGTACACGGCGTCGATCGGCGACCTGCCCGCGCCGAAGTACAGGTCGTGGTCGGTGATCACGTGGTACAGCCGGCCGCCGATGACCCCGAACGGCACGGCCCACAGGGCGAGGTCGGTCACCTCGCCCTTGAGACCCCCGCGGTTGACCCAGCGGCGCTCGCCGATCCAGATCGCGGCGATGATGCCGGCGATGATGCAGAGGGCGTAGCCGCGCAGCGGGAGCGGGCCGAGGTACCAGACACCCTCGGAGGGGCTCGGGATGAACAGCGGTGTCACAGGGGGCCTCGGGTCCTAGTTGAGCAGCTGGTGGATGTCGTGGGCGAACTCGGGCGCGGTGGTCCCGAGCGTCCAGACGACCGGCACGGTGTTCTTGCCGTCGACGCCGAGCACCTGCGTGCCGTGGGTCACGTCGTACCCGCCCGAGGGCAGGCGTCGTCCCTTCGCGATCGGGACGCCAACGTCGGTGGCGACCTTGGTGATGGTGTCGAGTGGGCCGGTCACGCCGATGAACGACGACGAGAAGTGGTCGAGCCAGTGCCGGATCACCGGGCCGGTGTCGCGGGCCGGGTCGGTGGTCACGAAGACCACCTGGACGTTGCTCCGGTCGGCGGCGTCGAGCTGGAGCATGGCCGAGGCCAGCGTGGCCATGGTGGTCGGGCACTCGTCCGGGCAGTGCGTGTAGCCGAAGAACAGCAGGGTCAGCCGCCTGTGGGTGCTGTCGGCCAGTGAGAACGGCCGGCCGTCGGTGTCGGTGAGCACGGTCGCGGGCACGTGGTAGGGCTGGTGGAGCACCGCCCCGGTGAAGGTGTCGGCGGAGCTCCTCGAGCAGGCACTCATCGTGGTGCCCAGGACGAGCGCCAGCGCGATCAGGGCGCCCCTACGCACGCCGTACCCCCTGGGCGAGGTCGTCGGTGAGCGCGCCGAGTGCGGCGAGCGCCTGCGGGGCGTCGTCGTGGTCGAGCAGGCACCGGACGAACGCCGAGCCCACGATCACCCCGTCGGCGTACGACGCGACCTCGGCCGCCTGGTCGCCGTTGCTGACGCCGAGCCCGACCGCGACGGGTGTCTCGCTCACGGCCTTCGCGCGAGCGACGAGCGGCCCGGCCAGCTCGCTGGTCGAGGTGCGCGCGCCGGTCACGCCCATCACCGCGGCCGCGTAGACGAAGCCACGGCACGCGGCCGTGGTCATCGCGATCCGCTCGTCGGTCGAGGAGGGCGCCACCAGGAAGACCTTGTCTAGATCGTGGGCATCGGCCGCGGCGATCCACGCACGGCCGCTGTCGGGAGTGAGGTCCGGCGTGATCAGGCCGGCGCCGCCGGCGTTGGCCAGGTCGGCGGCGAAGCGCTCGACGCCGTACCGCTCGACCGGGTTCCAGTAGGTCATCACGAGCGTCGGCGTCCCGGTCTCGGCGACGGCCTCGACGGTGCGCAGCACGTCGCGGGTGCGCACGCCGCGATCGAGCGCACGCTGGGCCGCCGCCTGGATCGTCGGCCCGTCCATGACCGGGTCGCTGTAGGGCAGACCGACCTCGATCACGTCGCAGCCGCTCGCCACCATGGCCCGCATCGCCTCGATCGCGCCGTCGACGCTCGGGAAGCCGGCCGGCAGGTAGCCGACGAGAGCCGCGCGGTCGTCGGCGCGCGCCTTCTCGAACGCGGGAGCCACACTCATGACACGGGCTCCGACCCGCCGGCGTCCGGCCCGGCCGCCCCCGCATCACCGAGGTGGAACCACTCGATCGCGGTGCCCATGTCCTTGTCGCCACGTCCGGAGAGGTTGATCAGCAGGATGTCGTCCGGGCCGTATCCATTGGCCACCTGCAGCGCGCCGGCCACGGCGTGCGCGGACTCGATGGCCGGGATGATCCCCTCGGTGCGGCTCAGCAGGGCGAGGGCATCCATCGCCTCCGCGTCGGTCACCGATGCGTACGACGCGCGCCCGGAGGCGGCCAGGTGGGCGTGCTGCGGGCCGACACCCGGGTAGTCCAGCCCGGCCGAGATCGAGTGCGACTCGATGGTCTGGCCGTCCTCGTCCTGGAGGACGAAGGTGCGTGCGCCGTGCAGCACGCCCGGGTCGCCGGCCTGGATGGTCGCCGCGTGCCGGCCGGTCTCGAACCCGTCGCCCCCGGCCTCGAAGCCGTGGACCTCGACGTCGTCGTCGAGGAACGCGGTGAACAGGCCGATCGCGTTCGACCCGCCTCCGACGCAGGCCACGACACCCCGGGGCAGCACGCCGTACCGCTCGAGGCACTGCGCCCGCGCCTCGTCACCGATGCTCCGGGTGAAGTCGCGGACCATGCTCGGGAACGGGTGCGGCCCGGCCGCCGTCCCGAACAGGTAGGCGGTGTGGTCGACCGACGCGACCCAGTCGCGCAGCGCCTCGTTGATCGCGTCCTTGAGGGTGGCACTGCCGGAGTCGACCGGCACCACCTGCGTGCCGAGCAGCTGCATGCGGGCGACGTTGAGGGCCTGCCGCTTCACGTCGACGGAGCCCATGTAGACGGTGCAGTCCAGGCCGAAGTATGCGGCGGCGGTGGCGGTGGCGACGCCGTGCTGCCCGGCGCCGGTCTCGGCGATCACCCGGGTCTTGCCCATCCGGCGGGTCAGCAGCGCCTGGCCGAGCACGTTGCGGATCTTGTGCGCGCCGGTGTGGTTGAGGTCCTCGCGCTTGAGCAGGATCCGGCAGCCCGCCTGCTCCGACAGCCGGGTCGCCTCGTAGAGCGGGCTCGGCAGACCGGCGTACTCCCGGCCGATGGTCGCGAGCTCGTCGGTGAACGCCGGATCGGCCATCGCGTCGTGCCAGGCCACCGTCAGCTCGTCGAGCGCCCTGACCAAGGCCTCGGGCATGTAGCGCCCGCCCCACCCGTCGGCCTCGCCGCCGAACCATCCGTGCTCGTCGGCCTCCCAGCGGGTCACCGGACGACTCCCGTCATCGCCCGGACCGCGCCCTCGGGGTCGCCGTCCTTGACCAGCGCCTCGCCGACGAGCACGACGTCTGCGCCCTCGCCGACGAACCGGCGTACGTCGTCGGCCGAGGCGACGCCGCTCTCGGCGACCCTGACCACATCGTCCGGGAGGAGCGGCGCGAGCTTGCCGAACGTCGCGGCATCCACCTCGAGGGTCTTCAGGTTGCGCGCGTTGACGCCGACGAGCCCGGCACCCAGCGCGACCGCCCGTTCGGCCTCCGGCTCGTCGTGCACCTCGACCAGGGGCGTGAGCCCCAGCTCGCGGGCGGCATCGTGCAGCCTTTCGAGCAGGTCGCCGGGCAGCGCGGCCACGATCAGCAGCGCGAGATCGGCCCCGTGGGCCCGGGCCTCGAGCAGCTGGTAGGCGTCGACCACGAAGTCCTTGCGCAGCACCGGCACGCCGACCGCGGCGCGAACGGCATCGAGGTCCGCCAGGCTGCCACCGAACCGACGCTCCTCGGTGAGCACGCTGACGGCCGCGGCTCCCCCGCGCTGGTACGCCGCGGCGAGCTCCGCGGGATCGGGGATCTCGGCCAGGTCGCCCTTGCTCGGACTCCGACGCTTGACCTCGGCGATCACCGAGGACCCGGTGGCCCGGAACCGCGGCATCGGGTCGCGGGGCGGAGGTACGTCGAGCAGCCGCGCGCGGAGGTCGGTCTCGGACGTCGCGGCCTGCCGTCTCGCGAGGTCTTCGCGCACGCCCGCGACGATGTCGTCGAGCACGGACATGAGAGGACCTCCGGGATGCGCGGAAACGCCGACAAGCCTCTCACGCGACCCCAGAGCGGCCGGCAGGGTGTCCGGCGCCGTCGGTCAGGGCGCCAGCCAGCTCCCCGGGAGGTTGCGGACCAGGGTGAAGGCGACCACGAGCACCAGGAGCCCGACCTCGACGGCCCTCGGCACAGCCGGGACGGCGCGTACCTCTCGACCGGTCCACGCGCCGTACGTCCAGCGGGCGAAGAACACCAGGGCGAACGGGATCGCGAGCACCAGCAGGAGGTTGCTGGAGGCGGCCTGACCGAGGTGACCGTTGCCGAGGTCGTTGACGCCGCGGAGCCCGCCGCAGGCCGGGCAGTACAGACCGGTCAGTGCGTAGAGCGGGCAGACCCCCCAGGAGTGGGTCACGTGCGGGTCGCGGACGTGCAGGGCGAACGTCGCGGCCGCCACCGTCGCGGCGCAGGCGATCGGCCCCCGGATCCGTTCCGAGCGGGTCCGGAGGGTCGGGGATGCGGCGGCCAGCGTCATCACTGACCGGGGCGGTTGAGCCCCATCTTGGCCATCACCACGAACACGACCAGCGAGGCGACGCCGATCGCGACGCCGACCCAGAAGATCGGCATGCTGACGGGGTTGAACATCAAGCCGATCCCGCCGACCACGAAGCCGAGCATCGCGACCGCCACCGCGGCCCACGCGGCCGGGGTGTTGCCGTGGTTGTCAGACATGCAGGCTCCTCAACGGACTCCTCGGCGGGTTCGGTGACGGCATCCTAGTAGTCGGTGGGGTCCGTCGGATCGCGCCCCTGGTCGATGGCGCGCCACAGATCGACGTCCTCCATGTCGGCCGGGTCCGACGGCTCCGCGGCGCCGGTGGGCGCGTCGTACCGACTGCCCATCTCGGGCCATCCGGGGACGTAGCGCACCGCGACCACCGCTGCGAACAACGCGACCACGGCGGCGACCGTGGCGACGTACCACCAGGCGGTCGTGTGCGCCCCGGTCGGGGCGCGCCCGAGATCGACGGTCGCGTGGCGGGCCGAGTCCAGCGCCGCCGCGCGGCCGACGACAGCGGTCGCGACCAGGCCGACGGCCACCACGGCTCCCAGCACGGCGACCCCACGACGGAGGAGTCCTCGTGTCACCAGCAGGACGCCCCAGCACGCGAGCCCGACCAGACCGAGCGCCGCGGCGAGCGGGACGTGGCCACCGGACTTGTCGACGAGCGTCGAACCGGCGCCGCCGTCCGGCGCCGCCCACGGCTTGCCGCCCGCGAATGCGGCGATCCCGGTGCCCACGACCCCGAGCACCACCGTGGGGCCGAACCAGCGGCGGTCAGTGGCCGGCTGTGTCATCGGTCTCCCAGACCAGGCCGTCGTCGAAGCAGGTGCGGGTACCGGTGTGGCAGGCCGGACCCTCCTGGTCGACCTGGAGCAGGACCGTGTCGCCGTCGCAGTCCAGGCTGACCCGACGGACCCACTGCCGGTGGCCGGAGGTGTCGCCCTTGGTCCAGTACTCCGCCCGGCTGCGGCTCCAGTACGTCGCGCGCCCCGTGGCCAGCGTGCGGGCCAACGCCTCGTCGTCCATCCACCCGAGCATCAGCACCTCGCCGGTGTCGTGCTGCTGGGCGATCGCCGGGACCAGTCCGGCATCGGTGCGCTTCAGGCGCGCTGCCACCGCCGGGTCGAGGTCCATGCCGTCATTCTCCCATCGGCCTCCCATCGGCTCCCCATCCGCATGCGGACGCGGCGCCCCGACCGTCAACGACCGGCAGGACGGCGGGTCCGAAAGGTAAAACTTCTCGGCGCCCGGGCGACGGGCCCGAGCCGGCGTGAGCCTCCCGACGCTCGGCGCGTACGGCCGGACTGACGCTCGCCGCGGCGGCGCTGGCCGGGCTCGGAGACGCCGCCCTGGCCGGAGTGGTGGGCGGTCGTCCCCGGCCGGGGTGGGCGTCGCGGGCGAGGGCACGATCAGGTGGCTCAGGGGCTCACCCGGCGCGGAAATGGCTGGTCGGGGAGGGATCTCGCTTCGGATCGAGTGGGGCTGTCCGGCGCCGAGGCAGCAGGGAGGCCGTCATCGGGTGGTGAGGCGGGGTCCGGTCGGAGCCGGGCGACCGTCCGGCTCGGAACGGTCGCGGACGGCCGCGGACGGCCGACGACGGAGGCGGCGGAGCGGTCGCCCGGCGCCGGCGCAGCCGCCTGCAAGCCCGGGTCAAGTTTCTGCAAACCCGCCCCCGGTCCGGGCCGCCGTTCGCTACCTTCTCGTGAAGGTGGCCAACCCCCCAAGCTCATGGCCACTTGCTACGAACGGCGCTCGCGCTCTCCATGCGAGCGCCGTTCTGGGTCTCGGCGTTCGGCTGGGCCACGAGGTGCGGACCGGCCCGCACTCGACCACCAGTCCG